>Ga0070699_100003681_pt1 | contig 13569 bp, 17 predicted proteins | sample KBSK1503metaG_FD_65473 | JGI IMG/M metagenome (GOLD analysis project Ga0070699, IMG submission 65473) | Corn, switchgrass and miscanthus rhizosphere microbial communities from Kellogg Biological Station, Michigan, USA - KBS K1-50-3 metaG | ecosystem: Host-associated > Plants > Roots >...
CTGGTCGCCGATGCGCTGGCGCGCGCCGCGGCGCGCGGCGTAGCGACTCGGCTGCTTATCGACGGCTTCGGCGCGCAGAACTTCGCGTTGCGTTTTCGAGAGATGCTGTCGCAGGCGGAGGCCGACATCCTTGTATTCGGCCCCGACGTCAGTCCCTGGCCCCCGTGGCGGCAGCGCACGCGGCTGCGCCGCATGCACCGCAAGCTGGCGAGCATCGACGGGACGGTTGCGTTCGTCGGCGGCATCAACATCGTTGACGACGACGACACACCGGGGCAGACGCCGCCGCGTTACGACTACGCAGTGCGCATCGAAGGTCCGCTCGCGGCGCGCGTACGCGCAGAAGCATCGAGGTTCTGGACACGCGTTTCCTTGCTCAGCTCCGGTCGGCGCGGGCGGCTTGCGACGCCGAGCGGCCGGGCACCGCGGGATGCCCTGCCGCCACCGTCGCCCAATTCCGGCGGCCAGCGTGGGGCGCTTGTGGTGCGGGACAATCTGCGGCACCGGCGCGATATCGAAGAGGCCTATCTCGAGTTGATCGACGCGGCGCGCGAAGAGGTGGTGATCGCCAGCGCCTATTTTTTCCCAGGACGCAGATTCCGCGCCGCACTTGCGCGGGCGGCGCGGCGCGGGGTAAATGTCACGGTGCTGCTGCAGGGCAAGGTCGAATATCGGCTGCTGTATTACGCGTCCCGGGCGCTGTATGGCCCACTGCTCGAGGCCGGCATCCGGATCCAGGAATACCATCGCAGCTTCCTGCACGCGAAGGTCGCGGTGTTCGACCGCCGCATCGCGAGCGTCGGTTCGTCGAACATCGATCCCTTCAGCCTGTTGCTGGCACAAGAGGCAAACGTCTTCGTCGAGGATGCGGAATTTGCCGGCAAACTTCGTGCGAGCCTGCATGAAGCGATCGAGAACGGATCGCGGACGCTTCCGCGGGGCAGCGAGCGGCGTCTGCCGTTTCTGGCCAGGGCGCGGATCTGGACTAGCTATCGCATCGCCCGCCTGCTGATCGCCTTCTACGGCTACGATCTCCATTAATAGCCGGCGCGGCAGCCTTCCGCCAAAGCGCTCATTAGCACTTCCCGCTAGACGATAAGGTCTAGGAGCAGTGCTTCCGCCAGCCGTCAGCGGTGTCGCCGCCTTGGCGGTTTGACTACTTCCTCAGCTTATCGGCCGCATCGTCGATCTTGTCGCCGGCTTTTGCCACCGATTTGTCGATCTGCTTGCCGGCAGTTTGCGCTGGACCCTGCTTTTGACAGCCTGCCGCAGCCAATGCGAGCACAGCCAGTACGCAGGTGAATGTGAAGGTTCTCGAATTCATGCTTGCTCCTTTGCAAACCGGTTTCAGTGCGCCGCGAACGGCACGGCGCCCACGAGCTCGAGGGTGTTGCCCTCGCGCCGCAGCTCCTTGCCTATGGGCGGCTTGAGATAGGGCGCGGATTCCTCGGCGGTGAGCCCGTATGTGAAAGTGAGCGCGCTCGCTTCCGAGGTGCCTGCGCCATAGCCGCGCCTCAGGCTCAAGCGCTGGAAGAGGAACGCGGCGCGGCCGCCGTCGCTGCATCTGAGCTCGCCGCCATCGCCGAGCGCCTCGGTGGCGCTGAACTCTCCGACGCAGGTGAGCGCTGCCGAATGAACGGCGATCGTGCCCCAACCGCCCAGGTGAGCCGTGGCTTCACCCACCAGCAGGCGGCCGTCGAATATCGCGATGACCGGCCCGGTCGAGGAGAAAAGCTGCGCTCCGGCGAGGCTCGTCCAACCGGCGAGGCCGATCAAGAGAGCGACGCCGGCGCAGCGCTTGCTCATTGCTGCCTGAGCCGCAAGTCGTTCTTCACCGAGCTCACGCCCTTCAGCGAGCCCGCGACATGCGGAGAAGCTTTGAGCATGAACATGAGAATCTCCGGTGAACCGCAAGGAAGCCACGCTACGCTGCGCCGTCCTTTACATCTGTTCGCCAGCATGCTTAGTGCGCATGAAAGCTACGTTCGGGATGAACCGAAATCTACGTATAACGCTGGCAAAACATGGCCGGGCCGGCCTGCTATGTGCGCCAATAGACCGACGGATCCTCGCGCACGCGCCGACAATGGCCCTGCGCTCAAGCGCAGGAGGAATGCAGATGGACACGAAAGACGACTACCGCGCGAGCCTGAAAGCCGGCGGCAAGCCGATTGAAGAAGCGACGGACACGAGCATGAAGCGCATAGCCGCGGCCTGCGAATCGGCGGGTCAGCGCGTGCAGAAAGCGGCGCAGCCGGTCTGGGCCTCGGCGCAGAACGCTTGGGCGCAGCTCAGAATGCAATTCAGGAGATGAGCGCAGCCTGGCTAAGGCGCATCGTCGTGCTGGCGATCGTGCTGCTGGTTCTGCACGCCGTCGGCACCTGGGCCTACGCGATCTTCGGGGCGGCTGGCGCGATCCTATCGGCGCTGCTCGTTGCCGTGATTTCGGTGTTCAGCGCTCGCGTAGCGGGGTCCGGGCACCGCAACAATGCCTGGTTCGTCGTTCCGACACTGATCTTCACGGCATTGCCGCTCACCGCGCGGCTGTGGACGCTCGTCCACATCGACCAGGACTGGTGGACGCGCAGCGTCCAGCTAGCGCCGTTCCTGGCCGGCTTTGCCGCGCCCGTGCTGCTCCTCATGATCGTGTACCTCGGACTCGCGCGGGCGCATCCCGCGACGGCCTGACTCCCAAGAAAAAGCCCGTAACGCGCTGCGTCGCGGGCCAAAGTGCGGCAAAGGTGTCGGTCGGTCGGTTTACTTCGCGAGCCTCGTACCGGAGATCTCGATGAACACGTGGCGGTCAGGCTGCATGCATGCGACGTTCTTCGGATTGTTGGCCTCCTCGCACTCGCTGGCGCCGGTGCTCGGCCGCGTCTCGCCCCAGGCGCTCGTCTTCACGCGCTCGGTCGCGACACCCTGGCTCACGAGGTAGTCCTTGACCGCGCTCACGCGCTCCTCGGAGAGAATCTGGTTGGCGCCTTCGCCTCCCATGCGATCGGCATAGCCGATCGCCATCACCGACTGGGACTCGAGGCCACGGATCTTGCCGATGAACTGGTCGAGCGTCTCGCGGCCGGCTGGGCGCAGCGCCGACTTGTTGGAGTCGAACATCACGTTGGCATCGAACGCGACTTTTTCAGTGATCGCGACTGGCGCCGCCTCGGCCACGACGAGCGGCGCGGCCTTGCGCTCGGGCGCGGGCGCGGGTGCGGCCATGGCGACGGGTACCGCGAGGGGCGCATGGCATCCGGCGGTCCATTGCGGGGCCGGGCCGAACGCGTTGCGCACGCAAAGGCCGAAGCCACTCAGAACCGGTGCGCCGCCCGGGCTGGTGACAAATGCGTGCTCGTCGACATCGGACTGGGCGAAAGCGGTTGCGGAAAACGCGCCGAGCGCGAGCGCGCCGGCGAGCGCCAGGAAGGTCTGCTTCTTGGTGAAGGTGCTTCTCATGGGATTCTTTCGATGACGGCCTTGCTGTGTCTCAGCAGATACTGAGGGGCACGGCCCATTGTCGGCGCCTGCCCAGGCGGGCATCTGCCGGCTGGCGCACATAGCGGGGAATTCAACGCGCCGTCGGCCCGCAAAGCGCGCGCGCTTCGAGCCCCTCGATCCGCGGCGATGTCCGTGCTCGGAAGGAGCTAGCGTCAGCCGCCACGGAAAAGTCCCCACTCGAAGCCAAGGCCTCGTACCGCTAAGCGCAAGCTATGTTTCTAGAGCAGAAGAAGGATCGCCGCAGCGACGAGCAGTCCAGCGCCGCTGAGCCAGCGGCCAATACGTGTGCCGGGGAAGGTGGTCTTTTCGATTAGGACGAAACCGGCGATCAGTGCCACCCACAAAAGGTTCATGACGCCGCCCACGAAAAGCAGCGCCATCAGGGCGCCACAGCAGCCGATGCAGTAGAGCCCGTGGGCGAGACCGATGCGCAGCGCGCCCAGCACACCATCGCGCCAATGCTCGGCGACGAACTGCAATGGCATGCGGCACTTGCTGAGGCACACATCCTTCATTGGCGTGAACTGCCACACACCTGCCGCGGCGAGAAGCGCCGCGGCGAAGGTCGGGCTCGAGGAGCGCATCTCGCTCGAGAGCAATGCCATGTGGCCGAGCGCGACCTGAACGCCGGCGGCGCCGAGCGCAAAAGCCGACCACGCGAGCACGTATCCGCCGACGAACGCGACGTTCCGCGCAGCGCGCTGGCTTGGCGCCACGCGACGGGAGACAGCGGCGTGCACGAGGACGGTCGGCGCCACGCTAGGCAGCATCATCGCCAGCATCATCACGATCCACATGAGTGCCAGCAGCACGAAGTCGCCGCTGTCGTGCTCGATGCCCATCACCATGGCCTCGCCCGAAGGCATGGCCATGATGTCGCCGGACGGCATGGCGGCCCCGTGATGCAGGAGATAGAGCCACGCGAGCAGCGCGACAGCGCCGAGCGCGGCCAGGACGAGCGCCCGCTCGCGCAACGATAGCGCCGCGCCTTCCCCCACCCCGCTCAAAGGCTAGCGGACCGGACCTGCCGAGGTCAGGCGGTTACGCACGAGATGCGCGTGACTTTTCGCCAGTTCAAGCTGAATGGCGGCCTTCGCGCTGGTCGTACCGCTCGCCACTTCGGCTTGATGGAATTCCTTGCCGAGCGGCAGATCGATGCGCGCGCGGTGCTCAGCGCCCGTGACCGGGTTCTTTATCGGCTCCACCGCCATATCGACTACGCCGGGTACCTTGAGCATGGCCCGGCGCCCATCGAGATCGAATTCGATGTGAATGGGCTTGAAGAGCGGCGGGTGCACCGTCGTGCACATCGCCCGGTAGATGCCGAGCATCACCGTGCCCGGGGCGGCGCCTTCGCCTTGCAGAACGGCGGCGAGCGCTTTTCTCTGCGCATCGCTCGCGCGCTCGTCGATGATCGACTGCATCATGCCGGCACCCTTATGGATCGGGCCGGGCCACGAATAGAGATTGAGGGCCGAAAGGCCGTCGAGCTTCACATCGCCGAAATAGCCTTCATCGATCTTCCAGGCCACGGCGGCACGGCAGTGGCCGTCTTTCGGCAAAGCGTTGAACTGACAAGGGCAACCGTAATCGCAGTTGCAATTGACGAAATGCGGACCTTCGATGCTCCAGGCGGGACTGGCCATCACCACCTCCTCTTTGGCTGCAGGGCGACGAGCCTACCGCGACAGCGAGGTACTGTAAATCCGCCTAAGCGCGTGGGACTCGACCAAGTGCCTAAGGAATTTGGCGCGCCCGGCAGGATTTGAACCCACGACCCCCTGGTTCGTAGCCAGGTACTCTATCCAACTGAGCTACGGGCGCGTTCGGAGCGAAGGGCGCGCATTATAACAAAGCATCTCCTACAGCTCGCGGCCGATCAGGCGGTCGAGCGAGTACGGGCCGCCGCCGCGCAGCGCGATTGCCAGCATCACCAGGCACCACATCAGCGGATATTCGTAGCCGGGTCCCGTCCAACCGAATTTCGGCCAGTACACCGACGCGATCACCGCCATCTCGATGGCGATCCCCGCCGCCCAGAAGCGCGTGAAGAGGCCGAGCGCGACGCACAGGCCGCCGAGCGTCTCGAGGATGATGAGCACCACGGCGAGGGGCTCGGCGGGCTGGATGCCGCGCTTGACGAGCGCCATCTGCGCGGTCGCGCCGACGCCCATCATGAGTTTCGGCCAGCCGTGCGGAATGATCATCAGGCCGGCCGTGATGCGCACGAGCACCCACGACAGCGGCTCGACCCACGCGTAGAACGGCCGGAGCTGCGGAATGACGAGCCGCGGTGCGCTTTTCTCCATGTCCCCTCCTCCCGGCGGCGAGCATATAGGAAAATCCGGCCATGCCTCTAGACCTGGTCATCCGCGGCGGCACTGTCGTTACGGCCGAGAAGCAATTGCGCGCCGACATCGGCATCGAGGGCGAGCGCATTGCGGCGCTCGGCGAGGGGCTGAGCGCGAGGCGCGTCATCGACGCGAGCGGCAAGCTGGTGCTGCCCGGCGGCATCGACAGCCACTGCCACATCGAGCAGCTCTCCTCGATGGGCGTGATGACGGCGGATGACTTCTACTCCGCGACCGTCTCGGCCGCGCACGGCGGCACCACGACGGTAATTCCCTTCTGCGCGCAACACCGCAACGATGATCTACGCAAGGTGCTTGCGGACTACCACGACCGTGCGCGCACGAAGGCGGTGATCGACTATGGCTTTCACCTGATCATCGCCAATCCGGACGAGCCGACGTTGCGCGGGCACCTGCCGGCGGCGATTGCCTCGGGCGTTCGCTCCTTCAAGATCTTCATGACCTACGAGCGCACGCGCCTCACCGACGAGCAGATCCTCGACGTCATGGCGGCGGCGCGCCGGCATGGCGCGCTCGTCATGGTGCACGCCGAGAACCAGGGCATCATCTCCTGGCTCTCCGGCCGCATGGTGAAGCAAGGCAACACGCTGCCGCGCTACCACGCGATTTGCCATACGCGCGGCGCCGAGGCCGAGGCGATCCAGCGCGTCGTGGCGCTCGCCGAGCTCGTCGACTGCCCGGTCCTCATCGTGCACGTGTCGACCCCCGACGGCGTCGAGGCGATCCGCCAGGCGCGCGCACGGGGGTTGAAGGTCTTCGGCGAGACGTGCCCCCAGTACCTGTTCCTGACCGCCAAGGACATCGACATCGGCATCGAGGGTGCGCTGTTCTGCTGCAGCCCGCCGCCGCGCGACGAGGCCGCACAGGAAGCGTGCTGGCGCGGACTCAAGGACGGCACACTGCAGGTGTATTCCTCGGACCATGCGCCCTACGCCCGCGAAGGCAAGCTGCCGCAGGGCGAGAAGACGACCTTCAAGGAAATGGCCAACGGCGTCCCGGGATTGGAGCTGCGGCTGCCGTTGCTTTTCAGCTACGGCGTCGGCGCGGGGCGCATCACTTTGCGGGAGTTCGTCAACCTCACTGCCACGCGGCATGCGCAGACCTATGGGCTCTACCCGCGCAAAGGCACCATCGCGGTCGGGAGCGATGCCGACATTGCCGTCTGGGACCCGCGCAAAGCGATCACCGTGGAGCAGACGCGCGACCGGACGGGCTACACGCCTTACAAGGGGCGACGGCTCGAGGGCTGGCCGGTCACCGTGCTCTCGCGCGGCGAGCCCATCGTGCAGGATGGAAAGCTCGCTGCCGAGCGCGGCCGCGGGCGCTTTCTCGCTCGCGAGCCGTCGGAGGCGCTACGTCCGCTCGGGCGCGACGTGCCGGAGATGGCACAGCTCAAGGAGTGGAAGACGCCGCTCGAGCTCTAAAGCGCCCCGCGCCGGAATGTGCCAGAATCCCGCGCGCTGCGCTCATAAGAAGAAGCGGTCACAAGAAAAAGGAAGCACGCTGGCATGGATCTGCGGCACACCGTAGATCGGATACAGGGTCTCGTCTCGGCCGAAACCGGCCGGCGCCTCGGAGCCGACGCCGAGGCCGCGCTGTCGCAGCTCCTGCGCAACGTCGCGAGCGGCAATCCGCGCGGCCAGGACGGCTTCGCCTACCGCGAGCTCACCATTCTCTTCGCCGACCTGCGCGGCTTCATGTCCATCTCGGACCGCTACCCGCCGCAAATCGTCCTGCAGGTCCTGAACCGCTGCCTGATCACCATGATCGAAGTGGTGTTCGCGCACGAAGGCACCATCGACAAGTTCATGGGCGACTCCATCATGGCGCACTTCGGCGAGGCGCCCTCCGGCAAGGACCCGGCAGAGCGCGCGGTGGCGTGCGCGGTGGAGCTGCAGATCGCGATGGATGCGCTCAACGCGCAGCACCGGCACAGCGCGCTGCCCGAGCTCTACCTCGGCATCGGCATCAACACCGGCCCGGTGCTCGTAGGCACGCTCGGCTCGGAGCTCTACCAGGCGCACACCATCATCGGCGAGGAGGTCAACCTCGCCGCCCGCATCGAGGCGTTCAGCCTGCGCGGGCAGGTGCTGGTGAGCGAGAGCACCTTCAGCCGCTGCAATGGTTTCGCGAAGACGGGCGAGCCGTTCTCGCTGCATGTCAAAGGAAAATCCGATCCGATCGTCGTGCGCGAGGTGCTCGAGCTGCCGCGCGCCGGCAAGGCGGTGCCGCGGCGCGACATCCGCAAAAGTCCGCGCGTCGAGGTGCAGATGGCGTTTTCCTATCAGGTCATCCAGGCCGACGTCACCATGCCGCAGATCCACGACGGCACAGTGCGGGTGCTCGGCTATCACGGCCTCCTCGCAGAGCTCGACGAGCGGCTCACGCAGGGCGTCGAAGTCAAGATCCGCATCGAGCTGCCGCTCGTGAATCATCGCGCTTCCGACATCTATGGCCGCGTAAAGAAGTGCAGCCGGAAGCAAGGGCGCTATGTCTGCGGCATCGAGTTCACCGCGCTCACCAGCAAGACGCGCTCGAGCCTGGAGCTGCTCGTGCAGCTGCTGACGCAGGTGATGGAGCCCGCCTAGCGCGCATTTCGCACCGGCACGTCGCCTCTACAATAGGCGTATGAGCCGACACCTGAAAATCGCGGCCGCTCAGCTCGGGCCGCTCAACCGTGACGATAGCCGCGCCGTGGCGACGCGGCGGCTTGTCGAGTTGCTGCGCGAAGCGCACGGCATGGGCGCGAAGTTCGTCGTCTTCCCGGAGCTCGCGTTCACCACGTTCTTTCCGCGCTGGTGGATCGAGGACCAGGCGGACGTCGATCGGCGCTATTTCGAGCGCGACATGCCCGGGCCGGAGACGCGGCCGCTCTTCGACGAAGCGCGCAAGCTCGGCATCGGCTTCTACATCGGCTATGCGGAGCTCACGCCCGACAACCACCGCTACAACGCGGCCATCCTCGTCGCGGCTGACGGACGCATCGTCGGCAAATACCGCAAGGTGCACCTTCCCGGTCACGCCGATCACAAGCCGCAGGCGGCCTTCCAGCACCTGGAGAAGAAATACTTCGAGGTCGGTAATCTCGGCTTCCGTGTCTGGCGCTACCTGGACACGATCACCGGCATGCTGATCTGCAACGATCGGCGCTGGCCGGAGGCGTTCCGCGTCCTCGCGCTGCAGGGCGCCGAGATCGTCGCGCTCGGCTTCAACACGCCGACCGAGAACCTGCACTATCCGGAGCCGCCGGCGCTGCGCGTGCACCATCACCTGATCATGGCCCAGGCGATGGCGTTCCAGAACGCGACCTGGCTCGTCGAGACCGCAAAGTGCGGCTTCGAGGACGGCTTCCGCATGTTCGGCCACTCGCTGATCGTCGCGCCAAGCGGAGAGATCGTCGTAAAGTCGCAGACGGAAGAGGACGAAGTCATCTGCTACAACGCCGACATCGACATGGCGGCCAACCTCAAGCGCACCATGTTCAACTTCGCCGCGCACCGCCGGCCCGAGCACTACCGGATGATCGTCGAGCGCGTCGGCGCCGAAGTCACGCCCGCCAAGGAGGGTACCTAGGTGTTTGTTCTCGTCGTGAACATCCGCATCAAACCGGAGCAGGTCGCGCGTTTCATGCCCATGGTGCTCGATAACGCGCGCGCCGCGCGCAAGGAGCCCGGCTGCCGGCAGTTCGAGGTGCTCGTCGATCCGAAGGACAAGGGCAAGGTCATGCTCTTCGAGGTCTACGACGACGAGGCGGCTTTCGAAGCGCACCAGCAGACGCCGCACTTCAAGAAGTACCTCGCCGAGGCGGTGCCGCTTCTCGCCTCACGCGAGCGGCACGTGCTTACGCGCGCGGGCTGATGGACCTCGAGCTCGCGACGCTGCCCGCGCTCGAGCGCTACAAGCTTCTCATCGGCCTCGTCATCCCGCGCCCCATCGCCTGGATCTCGACGCGCAGCGCCAACGGCGTCGCCAACTGCGCGCCGTTCTCGTTCTTCAACGTATTCTCGGAAGATCCGCCGCTCTGCGTGATCGGCATCAATCCGCGCAAGGACGGCGCAATGAAGCACTCGCTGAGGAACATCCGGCGCACGCGCGAGTTCGTCGTCAACCTCGTCGATGAGGCGACCGCCAACGCGATGCATATTTCCAGCCACGAGTTTCCGGAGGACGTGAGCGAGTTCGACAAGACCGGCCTCAGCACCGCGCCGGCCAGGCTGGTGCAGCATCCGCGCATCGCCGAGGCCGCCGCCTGCCTCGAATGCCGCGTCGAGCGCATTCTCGAGATCAGCGCGACGCGCGAGCTCGTGCTCGGTCACATCCTGCTCGTGCATGCGCGCGACGGCATCATCGATCCGCAGACCAAGCGCATCTCCGAGGAGCTCTACCGGCCGATCGGCCGTCTCTTCGCCGATCGCTACTGCACGACGCGCCAGCGCTTCAACCTGCCTGGTGAGCTGCCCGCATGAAAGCGTTCGTCCTCGCCCTGCTCTTCGTGGTGGCGCCAGCGCTCGCGCAGACGTATCCGACGAAGCCGGTGAAGCTGCTGGTCGGCGTGCCGCCGGGCGGGCCGACCGACACGGTGGCGCGTGCCATCGTCCCTGAGCTCGGCGAGGCGCTCGGCCAGCCGATCGTGGTCGAAAACCGACCGGGAGCGAGCGCCGTGATCGCCACCGACGCCCTCGCCAAGTCGCCGCCCGATGGGCACACGCTCGGCTTCATTTACATCACGCACGCGACCAATCCGAGCCTGATGGCGCACCTGCCCTACGACACGTTGCGCGATTTCGTGCCGGTATCGCTCGTCGGGCGGCAATCCATGGTGCTGCTCGCGCATCCGTCCTTCGTCGCGGCCAGCGTGCAGGAGCTCATCGCCGCAGCCAAGTCGGCGCCCGGAAAGATCGACTACGGTGCCTCGGATTCCGGCAGCGCACCGCATCTCGCCGCGGAGCTCTTCAAGATGATGAGCGGGACCGATCTCACGCCGATCTACTACAAGGGGACGGCGCCCGCGCTCACCGACCTCCTCGCGGGCCATATCCCGGTGATGTTCGTCTCCAACATTACCGCCCTGCCCCAGGTGAAGGCGGGCAAGGTCAAGGCGCTCGCCGTCACCGGCGCACAGCGCATCGCGCTCGCACCGGATATTCCCACCGTCGCCGAGAGCGGCCTTGCCGGCTACGAGGCCTACGGCTGGTACGGGATCGCGGCGCCGGCGCGCACGCCGGGAGCGGTGATCGAGCGGCTCCATGCCGAGGTGGCGAAGATCGCGCGGGATCCGAAGATGAAGGCGCGGCTCGCCGGCCAGGGCCTTGAGCTCGTCGGCAACACGCCGGCGCAGTTCGACGCCTTCATCCGCGCCGAAATCGCCAAGTGGGCCGCGGTGCTCAAGGCGGCCGGCATCAAGCCGGAATAGAGCAATTTTTACCGGCCGTGAGTCGAACGGCTCGAGCCGTTCGTCGGTTACGTCACAGACGAACGCGGGCACGGAAGGTACGCTTGGCGTCCGTTATTTCCATTGGCAATCATGGAGGAAAGAATGGAAGCTCAAGAAAAAACGCGGCTGCATCCCTTGATGGCCGGCGCCGCCGTGGCGGTGATCATCGCCGCCGGCGTCGCAGTCGCAGCGATCACCGGCTACCTGCCCGGCTCGAAGGCTGAAATGGCGTCGGAAACGCAGCCGGCCGCGCCGCAAGCCACCGCGCATCCCGCTCCGGCGAAGCAGCACGTCGCTTCGGCGAGGCCTGCCGAGAGGCAGCACGTTGCCGCCGTTTGCCACGACTGTGGCGTCATCGTCGAGGTGAAGGAGGTCGAGGTTCTCGGCAAAGGCACGGGCATCGGCGCAGTCGCGGGTGGCGTCGGCGGCGCCGTGATCGGGCACGAAATCGGCAACGGCAGCCGCGCGGGCACCGCGGTCGGCGCGGTCGTCGGCGCCGTGGCCGGTCACCAGATCGAGCGCGAGGCGCGCGAGCACAAGAAGTACGAAATCTCCGTGCGCATGGAGGACGGCTCGACCAAGGCGATCACCGACGAGAGCGGCAACCCCGCGGGCTGGAAGAACGGGGACAAGGTCCGCGTCGGCACGGACGGCGTCATCCGGCCGATCTAGCTTCGCCGTACCGAGCAGCAGACATCGGGGCCAGACCCGCAAGGGTTGTGGCCCCGATGCTTTTCAGGGCTTGCGCAGCCGGTCCCAGGCACTGGCCGTCACGCCGCGTTCGCGCAGCTTGTACTTCTGCACCTTGCCGTTTTCCGTACGCGGCAATTCGTCGAGCAGCTCGAGGTAGCGCGGCACGGCGAACTTGGGCAGCCGCGCTTCGCAGAAGCTCGCCAGCGCGGCGCAATCCACAGGGCGACCCGGCGCCGCCACGATTGCCGCCATTACCTCGTCCTCGGCGAGCTCCGAGCGCACGGGAAAGACCGCCGCGCCTGCGACGTCGGCATGGCTGAGCAGCACCTGCTCGACCTCGAAGGACGACACGTTCTCGCCGCGCCGGCGGATGGCGTCCTTGATGCGATCGACGAAGCGAAACGCGCCGTCCGCCTCGCGCACGACGCGGTCGCCGGTGTGGAACCAAAGGTTGCGCCAGGCCTCGACCGTCTTTTCCGGCATGCCGTAGTAGCCGGTGGCGAAGGCGAAGGGCTCATCCGCGCGCAGCACCAGCTCGCCCGCCTCACCGGCACGAAGCTCGGCGTCGTCCTCATCCACGACGCGCGCCTGAAAACCGGGCCGGATCCAGCCCATCACGCCGCGGCGCTCGCTGTCGGGACGAGTGGCGATGACGAAATTCGTCTCCGTGGATCCGTAGCCCTCGAGTAGGTGGATGCCCGTGCGCTCATGAAAGGCGTGCAGCGCCGCGGCGGGCACGCCGGGCCCGAGGCCGATGCGCACGCGATGCGCGCGCTCCGAATCGTTGACGGTTTGGGCAAGGAGGATCGGCACCATGGCGCCGAGCAGATAGATCACGGTCGCGCCGCGCTCTTGCATCGTCGTCCAGTAGCGCGACGCGGAGAACTGCGGCTCGAAGACGACGCAGCAGCCGAGCAGCGCGGCCTGCGCGAACGTGTTGAGCGCGTTGATGTGAAAGAGCGGCAGCGTCGTGCAGAGCACATCGTCGTCGCGCACGCCGAGGATGTCCGCGGTGTTCACGCCCCACCAGTAATACTGCGCGTGCGGGCAGGTCACGCCCTTCGCGGGGCCCGTCGTGCCCGATGTATAGAGGATGGCGAGCGTCTCGCCCGGCTGGATTTCCGCTGGCGGCGCCGCCTCGCCCGGCGGCGGATAGCTCTCACTAGTCACCCAAAGCGGCGGCGTCGCGTCCGGCAGGCGCGACGTGAACTGCGCATCGACGACGAAGAGCCTGGCGCCGCTGTTGGCGAGGTAATACTCGATCTGCGGAAGCATCGACGCGGTGTTGATCGGCACGGCGACGGCGCCAAGCCAGCCGCAGGCGAGGAAGACTTCCAGCAGCTCGGCGCGGTTGGCGCACATGATGGCGACGCGATCGCCGCGACCAATGCCGGCGGCGCGCAGAGCTCCAGCGCGTCGTGCGGCAATTTCCGCGGCGTCTCGATGGCGCCAGTGGCCGCCGGCGAGGGTGACGAGCCGCCGCTCGCCGAAGCGCTCGGCCGCGCGCCGGAGGAGCGCCGGCAGCGTGCGCTGGCGCGGTTCGATCATGCGCGCGCCAGGCCGAGATAGGTGTCG
>Ga0070699_100003685_pt1 | contig 13556 bp, 11 predicted proteins | sample KBSK1503metaG_FD_65473 | JGI IMG/M metagenome (GOLD analysis project Ga0070699, IMG submission 65473) | Corn, switchgrass and miscanthus rhizosphere microbial communities from Kellogg Biological Station, Michigan, USA - KBS K1-50-3 metaG | ecosystem: Host-associated > Plants > Roots >...
TCGGCGTTCGGGCACTTCGCCGCGATCGCCACGGCCGACTCGACGTCGGGCGCCTCGATGACGAAGTACCCGGCGATGACCTCCTTGGCCTCGGCGAACGGCCCGTCGAGCACGCGCTGCTCCCCGTCGCGGATGCGGATCTTCTTCGCCTCCGCGACCGGGTGCAGCGGCGCGCCGCCCTTGAGCGTGCCGTCGCCCACCAGGCCCATGGCGTACTCGCCCACGCGCTGCACGGCCTCGGCGCGCTGCTGCTCGGTGGCCACCAGCTCGGGGTCCTCGTACAAGACCAGCATGAACTCCATGAACGCGATCCTCCTCCACTGCTGTGGTCTCTCACCTCTACGACACCGGCGCGACCCCCGGATCGACACGGGCGCGCCGGCGTCTCACCGCAGGCGGGCCCGCCAGCGGCGGAAGCGGCCGGCCAGATCGTCGCGGCCGGCGTCGGTCAGGCGGGCGATGTGGTCGTCGATGAACTGCAGGTAGAGCGGGATGAGCTCGCGGCCGACGAGCGCGGCCGCGGCCCCGGGGTCGGCCGGCGGCCGCTCGCGCCAGGCGAGCGCCTCGGTGACCAGCTCGGCGGCCGGCGCATCCGCGCGGGCCAGGTACTGCTCGGCCGCGAGGCCGTTGGTGCCGACCCGGCCGGTCTCGGCGGTGAACAGGAACCGGACCGGGAACAGCACGATCTTCGTCAGCCGCCGCGGCCCGCGGGAGACCAGCAGCGCCGGGTCGCGGATCTCGTCCAGGGCGTGGTCCTGGCCGGGACGGCCCCGGGACCATTCCCGGAGGCGGTCCGGCAGGCTCCGCGGCCCGCCCAGGCTGCCGAGCGCGAACTCCGAGCCGGCCACGAGCAGCTCGGCCCGCCCCGGGCGGGCCACGCGGTCGCGAGCGTCGCGCCCGGTGAGCAGCCGGCCGTAGTCGAGCAGGTCCAGCCGGTCAAGCGGGGGGAACCGGCCGCCGCGCGCCTGGCCGGCCAGAGTGGACGGCGTGCCCCAGAACACCGACAGCCGCTCGCGGCTGGCCGGGCCGCCGGCCCTGACGGCGCCGGCCACCCGGCGGATGGTCAGGCGGTCTGACACCCGGGGCGGATCGGCCAGGATCAGCCCGAGGTCGACGTCGCTGACCAGGGGACTGAAGCCGCCGTGGGCCAGGCTGCCCAGCGCGTACCCGGCGACCAGGCGGGAGCCCAGGGCCGCCGCGTAGGCGGCAACGGCGTACGCCAGCACGGCCTCGCCCTGATCGGTCGCGGTCACCCGCTCATTGTCGCCGACGCCGTGCCCGTGGCCATGGCGCCCGCGGTCGGGGTGGGGCCGCTGGGGGTGGGGGTGCTCGGGCTGGGCGTCGGGGTGCTGGGGGTCGGGGTCGGGGTGCTCGGGGTCGGGGTCGGCGTGCTGGGCGTCGGGGTCGGGGTGCTCGGGGTCGGCGTGGGCGTGCTGGGCGTCGGGGTCGGGGTGCCCGTGGTCGGGCTGCTGGCCGGCGGGCTGGCCGTCGAGATCTGCGACACCGCCTGCTGGCTCGGGCCGGACCCGGCCGGGCGACGGGAGGCGCGCGGGGACGCCGCGCCGGCCGCGCGTGGTGACGGCGCCGCGGGGACGGCCGAGTGCTGTGGCGAGTCGGTCGAGCTGCGATGCGCCCCTCCCGCCGAGTCCAGGGTCAGGGCCGCCGAGGCCGAGGCGGCGGCCAGCACGGCGGCGGCCGCCGCCGTTACCAAGGTCAGCCGCCGCCGGTCCCGGCGTCGCCGCCGGTCGGCCCCGTCGCCGGGCTGCGGCAGCGCGAACATGTGGTCCAGCGGGGTCGACTCCGCGTCAGCGCGAGTGCCCGCAGGCACCGGCGTGTCGGAGAGGCTGTCCGCGGGCACCGGCGGATACAGGGGAAGCGCCATGCCGAGCCAGTCCGCCGCGGGCCGACCCGCGCCGAGCGCCGCTATCAGGTCACCGGTGGCCGGCCGCAGGGCAGGGTCTTTGACCAGGCAGCGTTCGACCAGCGACCTGATCTCCCGGGGCAGGCCAGCGATGTCCGGCGGGCTATGCACCACCCGGTAGAGCAGCTGCGGGGTCGACCCGGTCCCGAACGGGCCCGCACCGGTCGCGGCGAACGTGAGCACCGCGCCCAGGCTGAACACGTCGCTGGGCGGGCCCACCGAGGCGCCCTCGGCCTGCTCGGGGGACATGAACCCGGGCGAGCCCAGCACCATGCCGGTCTGGGTCAGCGCGGTCGTCTCGGTCACCTCCGCCGCCCGGGAGATCCCGAAGTCGATCACCCGCGGCCCGTCCCTGGCCAGCAGCACGTTGGCGGGCTTCAGGTCCCGGTGCACGACGCCCGCCGCGTGGATCGCCTGCAGGCCCTGCGCCAGGCCCGAGGCGAGCGTCAGCACCGCGGCCGTCGGCAGCGGCCCCTGACTCGCCACCGCCTCGGAGAGCGAGGGCCCCGGCACGTACAGCGTGGCCAGCCAGGGGACCGGCCCGGACACATCCGCGTCCACGACCAGCGCCGTGAACAGCCCGCTGACGTTCCGCGCGGCGTTGACCTCCCGCGCGAACCGCGTGCGGAAACCCGGCTCCCCGGCCAGGTCCGGCCGGATGACCTTCACCGCCACCAGCCGGCCGGCGGGGGACCGGCCCAGGTAAACCTGGCCCATCCCGCCCGACCCGAGCCGTCCCAGCAGAAGGTACGGCCCCACCGACCGCGGATCCGCTGCCTGCAATTCAGCCAGCATGCCGACCCTCCCCAGAGATCGGGCCTACCGTCTGCTGAGCCATCGCTGCCTCATAAACCATCACGGCCTCGTCGGTCGAAGGGTTCGAGGATCTCCGTGGGCGTCGCCGTCAGGGGGTCGGGCTGGCCGTCGGCAGGCTGGTCGTGGTGGTGGTCGAGGTGGGCGTCGGCGAGTACCCCTACCATGCCGACCTCCCCTGCCGATCCCCGTAGTTCATGTTCCGCGCGCCGGGAAGCCACGGCAATACCGCGTTAGCGGTTCGAGTCATCACGTGGACGTCCTTTGCGCGCAAATGGTTCACGCATCGGTCGGCCGCGATGGGTAACTATTCATCTGGTGGACGTTGTGGCCAAGATCCCGGCTATCGTGCGCGCCGCCGCGGCCTGCGTGGTGGCCGCGACGGCCGCTGGCGCCTGCGCCAGCCCGGTCCCGTCGGCGTCCCCTTCGTCGCGGTCACTCACCTCGTCGGCGGCCACGACCCCGGCGCCGTCTCCTCGGCCATCGCAGGGCTGTTCCGCCAGAAACCCCGCTCCCCGCGCCCGCTGCGTTTGCCAGCGCGCGTTCGTTCCCGCCTTTTTCTCGGCCAGCAGTGCCTGGGCGGAGGCCATCGACGCCAGGCCCGCCCCGCGCGTCATGTTCCTGAACATCAACAGCGGCCCCGGGACGGCGCCGGACCCGCACTTCCAGGCCCTGGTCCGGCAGGCGCAGGCCGCGGGCATCGCGGTGCTGGGCTACTCGTCGACCAGCTACGGCCAGCGCCCGATCGGGTCGGTCGAGACCGAGGTCCGGCAGTACCGAGCCTGGTACCGGGTCAACGGAATGTTCCTCGACGTCATCCAGGGCACGCCCGGGGAACTGCCCTACTACCGGGCCCTGGCGAGCTACGTCCGCGCGACCGTGCCGGACGCCGTCATCTGGCTGAACCCCGGCACCTACCCCGACCCGGGCTACATGTCGGTGGGCAACGTGGTGATGGTGTTCGAGGGCTCCTACGCGCAGTACCTCTCCGACCAGGTGCCCGCCTGGATCAGCCGGTACCAGCCGGGCCAGTTCGCGCACGTCATCTACGCGACGCCGGAGCCGGACCTGGCCCGCGCCGTCAGCCTGTCCCGGGCCCGCCGGGCCGGCTTCCTGTACGTGACCGACCTGCCGGGATCGCCGGACCCTTACGACGCCCTGCCCGGCTACTGGGCCCGGGAGGCCGCCGCCATCGGCGGCGGCTGCTGAGGATCTACCTCACCGAGGATGCCGGGCACGGCGCGCTCGAGGCGGCGGGGGAACCACCAGTTGGCGCGGCCGACGAGTTGCAGCACCGCGGGTGTCGCGACCATGCGCACCAGCGTGGCGTCCAGCAGCACGGCCACCGCCATGCCGAGCCCGATGACGCGCAGCACGCGCAGGTCGCCGAGGACGAACGCGGCGAAGACGCAGATCATGATGGCGGCCGCGGAGGTGATGATCCGCCCGGTCTTGGCCAGGCCGGCGGCCACCGCGTCGGAGTCCGCCAGGCCGGTGCGCCATTCCTCCCTGATCCGGGAGATCAGGAACACCTGGTAGTCCATGGAGAACCCGAACAGCAGGGCGAACAGCATGAGCGGGATCCACGGGTCGACCGGGGCGGTCGCGCCGTTGTCGATGCCCCCGCCGAGCCAGCCCCACTGGAACACCGCGACGATCACGCCGTACGCGGCGCCGGTGGACAGCAGGGTCAGCAGCGCGCTGACGACGGGGAGGACCACCGAGCGGAACGCCATCATCAGCAGCAGCACGGAGAGCAGGATGACGAACGCCACCACGACCGCCAGCCGGGCGGAGATCACCCCCGCCGTGTCGATCGACGCCGCGGTCTGCCCGCCGATCAGGACCCGGACCGGACTGCGCGCGGTGGCCTGCGGCACCACCGTGTCCCTGAGGTGTTTGACCAGCGCGGAGGTGCGGGCGTCCTGCGGGGAGGTGCGCGGGATCACGGTGAGCACCGCGGCGGTCCCGGCCGGGCTGTACCGCGGCGGGCTGACCAGCGCCACGTCCGGCTGCCGCGCCAGGTCGGCGCGGAGGGTGGCGACCGCGGAGCGCCCGGCCCCGCCCGGCAGCGAGAGCGCCACCACCAGCGGTCCGCTGGCGCCCGGGCCGAACCCCTTGGCGAGCAGGTCGTAGGCCTGGCGCGAGGTGTAGCCGGACGGCTCGGTGCCCGCGTCGGTGAACGCCAGCCGGAGCGAGAAGAACGGCACGGCCAGCAGCATCAGCACCGCGACCGCCGCGCCGCCGGTGAGCAGCGGACGACGCTGGACGCGTCGGCTCCACGACCACCAGAAACCCCGTTGCGTTACGGAAGATTGGTCTGATCCGCCATCCGGGCGGCGCCGGCCGACCCGGAGCCGGTCGATGCCCGGGCCGACGAAGCCCAGCGCGGCCGGGAGCAGGGTGACCGACGCGGCCATGACCAGCAGCACCGCGATGATCGCGCCGAGCGCGGCCCCGTAGATGAACGGCAGGCCGAGCAGGAACAGGCCGAGCAGCGACAGTACCACGGTGGACCCGGCGAACAGCACCGCGCGGCCCGAGGTCGCCACGGCCGCGACCACGGCATCCCGTGGCGCCGATCCGGCGCGCAGCGCGGCCCGGTACCTGGTCACCACGAACAGGGCGTAGTCGATGCCCACGCCGAGGCCGACCAGGGCGGCGAGCTCGGGCGCGAACGAGGGCACAGTCACCCCGTGGCTGAGCACGTCCAGGACGCCGAACGAGGCGGCCACCGCGACGACCGCGGTCACGATCGGCAGCAGCATGGCGATCACCGAGCCGAACGCCAGCAGCAGGATGAGGACGGCGGCCAGGATCCCGAGCGCCTCGCTCTTGCCGAACGCCGGCTTTTCCACCTTCTCCACGGGCGCGCCGCCGACGGCGACCGTGAGCCCGGGCTGCGCCGCGCGGCGCGCCTGCGTGATGACCCGCTGGATGGCGGGGTCCGGGATGGCATCGCCGCTCGCGTCGAAACGGACCACGCCGTAGGCGATGTGGCCGTCCGGGCTGACCTGGCCGGCGGCGCCCGCCGCGAACGGGCTGAGCACCGACGCGACCCGCGGCAGCCGGGCCACCCCGGCGAGCGCGGCGGTGATCCGGTCCCGGGTGGCGGCCGCGGTGACCGGCCCCGGGGTCTGGAACACGGCCTGCGCGACGTCGCCGGCCTGGCTCGGGAAGCTGCGTTGCAGGAACGCGGCCGCCTGCTGCGACTGTGTGGCGGTGCCGCCGTTCAGGTTGTCTTTGAACTGGGAGCCCGCGAGCCGGCCGGCCACGCTGATGACGACCAGCGCCACCACCCAGGCGGCGGCCACCAGCCGCCGGTGCCGGTAACTCCAGGAGCCGAGCCTTCCCAGCGGGCTGACCGGCGCGGCCACCAGCGGCCGCGCCAGCCCGCGCTGGGCAGCGCGGGTCATGCTCATCTATGTCTCCTTCGGTCGGCGTTCACTGGGATGGACGAGAGGCCGGTCCGGAACGTGACGCGTCACATCTCGCGGGTGCGCGGTGACCGGGTGCGCGAGCACGCCCGCGCTGACCACGGAGGCGTGGACCGTGCCGTCCGGCCGGGCCAGCGCGACCACGGCGACGCCGTGGTCGCGCGACACCAGGTCGGCGAACGGTGCGAGGTCGGGCCCGCGGTCAGCGGAAGCTGGCCGCATGGCCGCTGGCCCACTCGGCGAACGTCATCGCCGGGCGTCCGGCGACCTTCTCTAGGTCCGGCGACATCTCCGCCGTGCGGCCCACGGACCCGGCCAGGTAGCCCAGCAGGTCGTCGACCGCGGGGGCGGGCATGAACGCCGTCGCGGCCTGCCGGAACGCCTCGGCGGGAAGTTCCTCGGTCCGCACCGTCCGGCCGATCGCGGCGCCGATGGCCTCCGCCATCTCAGCCTGCGTGAGCGACTCCCGGCCGGTCAGGACATACCGGGCCCCCGCGTGGCCGTCGCCGAGCAGGACGCGGGCCGCGGCGGCGGCGATGTCCTGCTCCGCGATCGGCGCCGTGGCCGCGTTCACGTAGGGGACCCGGACAACGCCGTCGGCCCGGATCATCGGTCCCCACCAGTTCAGCGTGTTCACCGCGAACATGCCGCAGCGCAGGAACGTCCAGTCCAGGCCCGACGTCGCGACCACCTCCTCGAGGGCCTTGTGGTGCGCTCCGATCGAGTACGGCTGCGCGCCGTTGTCGCGGACCGTGAACGAGGAGAGCATCACCGCGGTGCGGGCCCCGGCCCGTCCCGCCTCGGTCATCACGTCGGAGAGGACCTCGCCGACCGCCGTGGCGTTGACGAACACCGCCGTCGTTCCGGCCACGGCGGCCGCGATCGTCTCCGGCTGGCCGGGATCGAGGCGGGCCACCTCAGCGCCCTCGGGGAGGTCGGCGGCATCTGGGTTGCGGGTGAGCGCCCGCACGGACGCGCCCTTGGCGAGCAGGTCGGCGACCAGGTGGCGGCCGACGTTCCCGGTTGCTCCGGTGACCAGGATCATGATCTTTTCTCCTAACAGATATCGATGTGGTCCATCACTTCGGAGGACGGCGGCCCGCGCCGGGATGTGACACCGGGCAGGCCAGCACCGATTACTTACGCCATGTTTTCCCGCCTAACTCGTTAGGGGCCGCGCGCGGCGGCCGCAGCAGTCAGGGAGGCTGGGATGGCGTTGCCGCCGGCGTGATGCGCTGAACGCGGAGCGGCGGTCGAGCGGCTCCGCTCCAGGGACACGGCCTTCGCCATGGTGTGCCGGGCACCGCTGGAGAAGATCGAGGCCTGGACGGCCGGGCGGGGCTGGGCGGTGCCGTGGTATTCGTCCCACGGCAGCGACTTCAAGTACGACTTCCAGGTCACGCTCGACGGGGCAGCAGGGCAGGTCACTTACAACTACCGGCCCGAGCCGGACGCGGTCGACGGCGAGCGTTCGGTCGAACTGCCGGGCGCGAGCTGCTTTGTGCGCGACGGCGGCGAGGTCTTCCACACCTACTCCGCCTACGCCCGGGGTCTTGACCATGTCGACACCGCCTACGCGTTCCTGGACCAGACCGCCTTCGGCAGACAGGAGGCCTGGGAGGAGCCCAAGGGCCGTGCCCCAGTGATCCACGGCACGCTGTAGGAATGACTAGCGTTAGCGAATGAGCGTTGCCCGAGGTGGACACCCGGACGAGGCAACCCTGCTGAGGCTGGCCGCCGCCGGCGACAATAACGCGTTCGGAGAGTTCACCGGCGAGTATCGCTCCGAGCTGCGAGCCCACTGCTACCGGATGCTCGGCTCGCTGCACGACGCCGAGGACGCGCTCCAGGAGACGCTGCTGCGCGCCTGGCGGAGCCTGCCCGGGTTCGAAGGCCGCGGCTCGGTGCGGTCATGGCTGTACGCCATCGCCACCAACGCCTCACTGGACATCATCCGACACCGGTCACGGCGAGAGCTCCCCGCCGGCTTCAGCCCCGCCGCCCGGGCAGGAGCTGACCTGGACCCACCACTGACCGACCGGCCCTGGCTTGAGCCATGGCCAGACCACTGGCTGGCGCAAGACGCAAGCCTTTCGCCGGAAGCATTCTACGAGCAGCGCGAAAGCGTCGAGCTGGCCTTCATCGTCGCGCTGCGGCACCTACCTTCGCTGCAGCGCGCCGTCCTGCTGCTGCGCGAGGTGGCAGGGTTCTCCGCGGCGGAGATTTCCAGCCAACTCGGCACCTCGGCGGCGTCGGTGACCAGCGCGCTGCAGCGTGCCCGGGCCGCCGTGCGTGACAGGCTGCCGGACAGCAGCCAGCAGGCGACCCTCCGCAGGCTCGGCGACCGGCGCACCAGGGCACTGGTCGAGCGGTATGCCGACGCCCTTGAGCGAGGCGACGCGGACACCCTGATCAACATGCTCACCAAGGACGCGACCTGGTCCATGCCGCCCGTGCCCACCTGGTATCGCGGGCATAAGGCGATCAGGGAGTTCCTGACCCGTTATCCGCTCACAGAGCGCTGGAAGCACCACCCAGCCCGTGCCAACGGACAGCTCGCGGTCGGCTGCTACCTCAACCGGCTTCCAGACCGCCCATGCACTGTAGCCACCGCACTCCGAGGCCTGGATCACCGGCGCAGAGCTCTTCTCCCGCTTCCAGCTGCCCGCCGAGCTGCCATAAACCGCCGCTGCGTCAGGTCTTTATGGCAGCAGCGAACTCATCGGCGATTCAATACCCAGCTGGCTAGCTGTCGAGGATGCGGCACGGGGGCCGGATTCCCTGAGCAAGCAAGTCGGGTGACCGTTCGGTGTTCATGTCGAATGACGCGCAACATGTGCGGCGGCGTAGTAACTACGCTGCGGGAGCGCCGAGGGCCCAGGGCCAGGCGTATCCTAATTGTCGGCGGCGTGGGTTAGGCTCAAACACATGAGCGAAAGATGTGCATTGACCAGCGAACCAGCCAGTATGCCCAGCAGCCCTGACCCGGAGGAGGTGGCGCTGGAGCGGCTGGAGGCGCAGATCTGCGAGCTGGCCGGGCACCTGGCCGCGGCGACCTGCCGGTTCTTGCTGCTGGTGGGGGAGTTCGATGCCCGGCGTGGCTGGGCGGACTGGGACCTGCCATCGTGCGCGGCGTGGCTGGCGTGGAAGTGCCAGCTCGCGCCAGGCACCGCCCGCGAGCACGTCCGGGTGGCCCGGGCGCTGCGGCAGCTGCCGGCGCTGCGGGCCGAGTTCGCCGCGGGCACTATGTCGTATGCCAAGGTCCGGGCGTTGACCCGGATCGCGACCCCGGCCACCGAGGCGGGCCTGGTCGAGCTGGCGGCGCCGATGACCGCGGGGCATCTGGAGCGGTTCGTGCGGGCGCACCGCCAGGTGTCGGCCGCCTGCGGGCTGCGTGCCCGGGCCTCGCGGCGGGTGTCCTGGCGGGTGGAGGACGACGGGTCGCTGGCGATGAGCATCCGGCTGCCGGCCGCCGAGGGCCAGGTGGTGCTGCAGGCCCTGCGCGCCGCCGCCGGCGACCTCGAGCACGCCTACCACGCCGAGGATCAGCCGGCCACCGAGGAGCCGGTGGGCGTTCCCGCCGGAACGCCCGCCGGCGCGCAGGCGCCCCCGGACGGCCCGGAGACGACCCCGGGCGACCCGGACCCGGACCCGGAGCCGGCCGGGCTGGCCGACGCCCTCGTCGGCATCGCGGGCGGGTTCCTGGCCGGCAAGATCACCGCGGCCGGGAACCCGGACCTGTACCAGGTCATCGTCCACGTTGGCCCCGAAGCCCTCACCACCAGCCCCCAGCCCGAGGCCGAGCCCGAGCCCCAGGCCGAAGCCGAGGACCAGACCGGTCCGCGGACGCCGAACGGCGTTCCCGGGGGAACGTCCGTCAGCGACAAACTCGCCCCCGCGAGCCGCCCAGTCGGCCCGGCAGACCGCCCGCCCGGCCACCCTGCCGACCCCCGCCGCTGCCACATCGAAGACGGCCCGGCGCTCAGCCCCGCCACCGCCCAGCGGCTGGCCTGCCAGGCCACTATCACCTGGATGCTGCACGACCATGACGGCACTCTGCTCGACGTGGGCCGCCGGCACCGTACCCCGCAGCCTGCGCTGCGCCGCGCCGTCCGCGAGCGCGACCAGTACCGGTGCCAGTTCCCCGGCTGCCACTCCCGCCGCACCGACATCCACCACATCCGCCCCTGGGCCCGGGGCGGCAAGACCCGGCTGTCCAACCTGATCTTGCTGTGCGAGGCGCACCACGTCATCGTGCACGAGCTCGGCCACCTGATCACCGCCGAACCCGGCGGCGGGTTCGCGTTCACCCGGTCCGACGGCACCCCTCTCCCCGCCAGCCCCCCGCTCCCCCCGGCCCGCGGGGACATCACCGCCTGCCACGACGCCGCCATCACCGCCGATACCATCATCCCGAGCTGGTATGGCGAGAAGCTCGACCTCGACCACACCATCTGGGTCGCCTTCGCCAACGCCCGCCTCGCCGAAGAGCAGAACCAGGCGCAGAACCGCGCCGCCTGACCAGGCCGGCGTGCGTCAACTTCGGCACGCACTGGCTTAGATTCAGCATGTGACGCGACTCGCGGCGAGCGAAGGGACCGCCGGGATCGTCGGGCGTGAGCTGGAGCTCAGGGTTCTGGGGGAGTTCGTCGCCGCGACGGACGGCAGCAGGGCGCTGATGCTCAAGGGCGGCCCGGGGATCGGCAAGACGACGCTGTGGCAGGCCGGGCGGGAGGCGGCGCTGGCCCGCGGGATGCGCGTGCTGTCCGCCCGGCCTGCCAGCGCAGAGACGAGCCTGTCGTTCGCGGGCCTGGCCGACCTGCTGGACGGCGTCGAGCCAGGACGGCTCGGCAACCTACCCGCGCCGCAGTGCCGGCGCTGGAGGTGGCGCTGCTGCGCGCCGACCCCGGGGGCGACGCGGCGATGCCGCGGGCGATCGCCCTGGGCTTGCTGAGCCTGCTGCGCCAGCTGGCCGCCGACCGGCCGTTGCTCGTGGCCGTGGACGACCTTCAGTGGCTCGACCGGCCCACGGCGGACGCGCTCGCGTTCGCGGTTCGCAGGCTTCAGGGGCCTGGCGCGCGAATCCTCCTCGCCGCGCGCCCGGGATCCGAATCGGTCGTCGAACGGGCGCTTGCCCCGGCTGGGCCGCAGATCGTTGAGGTGGGGCCCCTCAGCCTCGGTGCCATGCGCCGAATGCTGTCAGACGGGCTGGGTCTGACGATGCCGCGCCATGTGCTGCGCCGGGTCTTCGAGACCACCCTGGGTTACCCGTTCTTCGCGCTGGAGGTCGGGCGGACACTGGCCAGGCGCGGGCCGCCCGCGCTCGGGCAGGACCTGCCTGTGCCGGACACCGTGGAGGAATTGCTGGGCAAGCGCGTGTCGCAGCTGCGGGGCCCGGTCCGCCGGCTCCTGCTGGCCCTCGCGCTGGGCGGCGACCTCGACCTGGCTCAGCTGGGCGCCATTGCCGCTCCCGGGGTGGTCAACGAAGCACTCGCCGCCGGGGTCGTGGTGATCGACGGTGACCGGGCCCGGGCCGCACACCCGCTGCTGGCCGCGGCGGCGAGGAGTAACTTTGACCCGGCCGGGCGCCAGGCGGTTCATCTGGAGCTGGCGGGGGTGACCGCCGAGCGGGAGCGCCGGGCCCGGCACCTCGCGCTCGGGACACCGCATCCGGACGAGCAGCTCGCGCGCATGGTCGCCGCGGCGGCCGCGGCGGCCGCAGCGCGAGGGGCGGCGCGTGAGGCGGCGGAACTGGGTGAGCACGCGCTGCGGCTGACCCCGGGCGAGAGCGGCGAGCGAACCGAGCGGGTGCTCACGCTCGCGGATTATCTCGAGCGGGTCGGTGAGCGTCAGCGGGTCACTGATCTCCTCATGCCGGAGCTGGAGTCGCTGCCCGAGGGCGGCCCGCGGGTGCGCGCCTGGCTGCTGCTGTCGGAGGGCGGCGTCGTCAGCTCGCGGTCGTACCACGGCAAGGCTCCCTACTTTGCCAAGGCGCTGTCTGAATGCGGGAGTGACGCGTCGCTGCGCGCCGAGGTTCTTGCCCGGAAGGCGCTCAGCACGGCCGCTGAGGGCGTCGAGCGCATCGGGGAGGCCGAGGCCTGGGCGCTGCAGGCCCTGCGCGACGCGGCCGGCGCCGGGCCAGAGCTCGAGCGGCTCTCGCTGCGCCCGCTGGGCTGGTCGCGCTGCCTGCGCGGCCGTCCGATCGACGACCTCTGCGAGCGGTTCCGGGCGGTCTCGTCCGCGACATCGGGCGTGATCGACTCCCCCGAGCCCCTGGCCGGGCTCCGCTCCGTCTGGCGCGGCGAGGTGGAGCGGGCCCGCGTCATCCTGGGCACCTTCCTGTCCGTCGCCGACGAGCGGGGCGAGGGGGTGGGATACGCCTGGCTGCGCCTGAACGTATGCGAGCTGGAGCTGCGGACCGCGCAGTGGGCCGCAGCCTCGAGGCTGCTGGACGAGTGGGGCGAGTCCGAGGATCTACAGTCGCTGATCACACCCACCTACCAGCGGTGCCGGGCGCTCCTGGCCGCGGGGCAAGGCGACGCCCAGGCGGCCGCTGAGTGGGCGGCGCCGGCGCTCGCCGACGCCCGGGCCCGCGGCTACCGCTGGCAGGTCCTGGAGGCCTCCCGGGCTCTGGGGATGGCCGCGTTGCATCAGGGGGTGGAGGATCCGGGCGCCTTTCCCGTGGCCTCCGCGAAGCGATGCGATGGCGTGATCAGGCTTTCCGGAGGGGAGCACGACGACCAGGCCGTCACGCAGATGGCGGAGGCCGCGGCGGACTTCGAGCGTCTCGGCCTGCCGTTCGACCAGGCACGTACGCTGCTGGCGCTCGGCCGCGCCCTGCGGCGGGCAAGGCGCTGGGGAGCCGCCCGCCAGGCGCTCCATGACGCGGCGGCGACGTTCGGGCGGCTGGGCTCACCGGGCTGGATGGCCGAGGCGCGATCCGAGCTCGCCCGAGTCGGCGCTCGCCGACCGCGTCAGTCCGGCGAGCTGACGCCGACCGAGCAACGCGTGGCGGACCTCGCCGTCGGCGGGCAGTCGAACAAGGAGATCGCCCGGGCCCTGCATGTCACGGTGAGCACGGTCGAGGCCCACCTTTCGCGGGCGTACGCCAAGCTGGGCGTGCGCTCACGCACACAGCTTGCGGGCCTGGTGAAGGGAGCGGGGGAGGGTGGAGGCGGGCGGCGCCCCTGAGCTCGGCGGTACTTAACGGTGGGGGAATCAAGGATTTCGGCGTCGCTGCAACTTGGTGATGCCGCACCGGACTTCGAGGCCGAGACGACCACGGGACCGATCCGGTTCCACGACTGGATCGGTGACTCGTGGGCGGTGCTGTTCTCGCACCCGAAGGACTTCACGCCGGTGTGCACGACCGAGCTTGGTTACAT
>Ga0070699_100003687_pt1 | contig 13550 bp, 10 predicted proteins | sample KBSK1503metaG_FD_65473 | JGI IMG/M metagenome (GOLD analysis project Ga0070699, IMG submission 65473) | Corn, switchgrass and miscanthus rhizosphere microbial communities from Kellogg Biological Station, Michigan, USA - KBS K1-50-3 metaG | ecosystem: Host-associated > Plants > Roots >...
CCCCGGCCGAGGCCCTGGACAACATGCCCGAGGTGGTGCGCGACATGCACACCGCCTCGGGGCTGCTCGGCGAGCTCGCCGCCGGGATCACGCTGGCCGAGGCGCAAGACCAGGTCCTGGCCTACGTACGCCAGCACGTGCAGGAGCCGAGGAAGGTGCCGCTGTGCGGCAACTCGATCGCTACCGACCGCACGTTCATCGCCCGCGACATGCCCGAGCTCGACGCGTTCCTGCACTACCGGATGGTGGACGTCTCCAGCATCAAGGAGCTGGCCAGGCGCTGGTACCCGCGCGCCTACTTCGCCAGCCCGGAGAAACACGGCGGGCACCGGGCCCTGGCCGACATCAGGGAGAGCATCACCGAGCTGCAGTACTACCGCGAGGCCGTGTTCGTGCCGCTCCCGGGGCCCGACACGGCGACCGCGCGGGAGATCGCCTCCCGGTACGGCACTCCTGGCCCGGCGTCGGCGCCCGCCAGCGGGCCCGCTCGGGCGGATCAGGCGGATCAGGCGGTCGCGGCCGGCGAATCCGGTTCTGACCGGTGAACTGATCCCGGTATGCTGCGGGGAGTCGCGTGGTGGATTCGCCCGCGGCGATGGTGGGCGTAGCTCAGCTGGTTAGAGCACCAGGTTGTGGTCCTGGGTGTCGTGGGTTCGAATCCCATCGCTCACCCCACTGAAGTAGCAGGTCAGAGCAGCGTGGCGTGTCTGACCGCTAGGTCTCCCAGTCCTTGATGTCCGATTCTGGGAGCAGAACGGGAGCCGATCTTGTCTGATCGCACCGACGACGGCGGTCCTCCCCCGCCTGAGACGAGTGCAGAGGCCCCCACAGAGGGCAGGGACGACAACTCCCCTCAAGGGGCCACCGCGCAAGCCGACGAGTCGCCGACCGCACCTCAACCGGGAGAGGCCAGCTCGGCAACTGCGGCACCCCACGATGCCCCGTCCGATGATGACTCCTCTTCGGTCTGGGAGCGGGTACGTCGTTCGAGCCTGCCTCGGCCTGTAAGGCGATTTGCCATGCGCCGCGTGATCGTCGCTGACGCCCGAGAGATGCAGCGGTCACTATCACGGGGCGATCCTGCCGAAAACGCCGCCACTAGGCTGCCCCCGGGCGAGCAGATCCGCCTGCCTCTTATCTGGCTGGCTGAGATCTTCACCCCGACCACAATCGATGGTCTGATCGACGGGATGCGAAAACTTGCTTCCAGGCCAACTGGAAGCTGGCCCGCTCGCACTGACGATCTTGCCGAGTGGATCCGGTCATCACGCCGAGAGGGCTTGTTCACCTTCCATAACGTGCCCTATATCCGTCCGCGGGGCTTCATCAGCTTCGATCCGATGGTTGAGGATGAACTGCCAACCGCGATTTCCTATGTGCATCCTCGTCTATACACGCTTACACCCACCGCTACTGTGTTGACAGCGACTTTCGGTCTAATGGACGAGCACGCTGGAGGGCTTGGGGAAATTCTGAACCGGGACTTCTCGACCCGCGTTGATGTGTCTGACCGCAGTTCGACCGTGCTAAGTGTTGGATCCCAGAAAGACAAGGCCACCGACGACTGGCGCGCCACTCTGCGCGAGGAAGCGGCGCGCTGGCTTGCTGAACGGTTCCCTGGGTCCATGCATAAGTTGGTACCTGGTCAGCTGCCTGCGATCGAATTTCTGCTTACAGGTCTTTACCGTCCATGGGAGCCGGTCGAGGACCTCTCCGATAACCCCGCATGGACCAGTGTCATAGATATAAATGGAGGGTTCGGGTACTGGCAAGCCGATAGCACCCCCGGCCTGCGCCTAAGTGAGCGGCATGTCCGAGCGCAGAAATCTCACCAACACGTCCTCATATTCGCTACCGCCGAACAAGACCTGCTGGACGGAAAGCCGTCCGACCCTCAACGCTTGGCTCAAGCCATAGCCGGACTCGATTGGTCCATGTCTGGCCTCATAGCCCGATGGAGTCTGACCGCGTTTCTCAGGGAACTAGAGGAACAGGTACCAAGCATCCAGGACGCTGCGGATCGCGCCAGCCGCAAACGCTCGGGGCGAACGCTGACCGAGTTGCAGCAACAGCTTCTCCGAGCGGGGCTCGACAGCCGGATCGTCGTAAACGATATGGTCCGTTTCACGCAGAACCGACTGTGGGGATATGACCTGCCCGACTTCAGACGAGTGACTCCTCCCAGGGTAGCCTTCCTGAGAGAACCCACGGTTACGCTGACACAATGGCTACGGCAGGGTCAGGCAGAAGATGGCCGCCGGGTCATCCGAATGGAGAACGATCTGCGCGAAGTGTTGAGCACTAACGCAGAACTCACTGCTGCGAGCATCAATTTGCGTGTTCAGTGGACCGCCGTGTGGATTGCTGCTATTGCCGCCTTTGCTGCCGTCGTCGCTGTGATCATCGCTCTCTGGCCGCACCAGAACTCACCAGCGACGCAAACACCGACTGAACACGCCACAACGCACAGCACGTCATCTCCGTCAGTTAGGTCAAGCTCGCCATGAGTTCATCTAGGATCACTACGCTAGAACGCTCCGCTAGGGCGGCGCGCTCTCGAAGAGAATCTTCCCAAAGCCGTTGCAATCCAGCTAGCAGTTCGTCGCGCATACGCGAGGTGATGTGGCTATAGACGCCTCGCATGCCGGGTACCTCGTGGCCCATCCGCTCGGACTGGAGTACATACCGGACGCCGAGGTCGTCAAGCCAGGTCTGGTGGCCGTGACGTAGCCCGTGCGGCGTCAGACCAGGCCGCAGCGGGTAGCCAGCTCGCGAGCGGGGCGGGTTCACCGGGCGGCCCCTGCGAGCCGGTGCAGCGTTCCGCACCGACTTTGTGCCTGATGAGCGTGCCATCCTGCCGCAGCTGGATGGTCCGGCTACAGCCAGGACACCGCCCGCTGCCGTCCTTACCCGCAAGCCGGGGTATCCCCCGGCCAACTGGCGGAGCATAGGTTCACCGGGAATTGCTGGCGGCCAGGGTGATAGCGGCACTCCGGGCCATGGGGCGCTGAAATCCACCAGGACAGGCGCGTTCGGGCGCCCGTACCGTCCTTCCCTTCGCGTGTACCAGCCGTCCGCGGCGGGCCGCACGATTCGGGTTGCGTAATTGGAGCGGCGATGATGCGCGTTCCGCTGGCCGAGGAATACGTACTCACCTCCCGGACACCAAGGTTCCTCGGTGTTCCGGCAAGTGTATTTCCGCCGTGGGTTCCCGTCGAGATGCCACGCCAGCAGTTCGGCCAGGAATAGCGGCAGGTCGGCGGGACGCATTGACCCGTCCTTCGGGCGGCCCCGGTAGAAGCGACTGTCCAACTCGTAGAGCTTCCAGTTGATGTCCATCGTGGTCTTGTGTAGACAATCGGGAGATAGGCCCATGGCCTCGCTCCACCGCATGCCAATGTAGGCCATCGTGACGCACAGCACGAAATCAGCGTCACTACCGGACAGCGCGGCGCACCGCTCGGCGAACAGCAACGTCTCAAGTGGAGTCGGCCAGGACTTCTCGGCTCTCTCGGCGCGTTCGATTCGACGCTGGCCCTTACTGTGAGATCTTGCTCTCGTTTGCGCAAACTGTCACCGGATGATCCACGTACGCTCGCCGTGGCTAACGCCCACAGAACTTCGTGCGACGATCCTAACTAACCGGTGAAGCGCGCTCAGAACAAACTTACCGCTCCAGGAAAGTCATCGGCAAGCTTTCGGCTCCGCTCGTGAAAGTCAAGCTCGCCCTTAGTATCCCTATCTGTCCAGTAGCGACCTTTCAAACGGCTGGCTGGAAGACCGGAAATATCTAGAACGGTAGAACCGTGGTGCATTCTACTGCGATCCTCTACACGCATGTCAGGCTTGTTCAAATACATGTAGGCAAGTACGAACGAACCGTCGCCTTGGAATACCTGCGCGAGAGACGATGCGGACTTCGACTCGTCAGTAATCATCTTCGCGGAGACTGATGTCGCTGTCTGCTTAACAACTAGATAAGCTTGCTTCGGAGCTATTCGGTTTCCCGTAGCTGGATCAGTCCAGAATGAAGTAAGTGTGCCTTTCCAAGTTCCTCGCACACAACGTGGGACGCCGGGGAGCTGCTGGACAATCGGAATTCGCCAGGCCCATTGATCCCATATTGCCAATACGGCGGTTGCCACAAAAACGGCAGTGGAGAAGTACTTGAGCCACCCTAGGTCCACGCGCCTGCTCGTAACCCATGTGCCTACGACAAAGACAGCGACTACAATACCAACTACGAGCCGTATCACGAGGGATCGATTCATTACCTGTAGCCTAGGCAGTTCCAAGCACCCTTGACGAAAGCACGGCCATCAGCGCGCTTCCAGTCCTGCGCGTCACGGAACAGACACTTTACACTCATTTACCCCGAATTTATCTAACTCTGATATGGGATCACTCAAACCCCATATAGTTCCAGGCCACAGCGGCCAATTCGTGAGCCTGCTGGTATGCCCAAGGTTGCGTTGAACGAAAGAGCCACTTGCGCTCGCTGACCTCGACCCACTCTTTGTAGTCTCCTGAAGAAAGTGTTTCGTTGAATATTGTTCCGAGAACACCTCTCATGTCCGCTAGATAGCTAGAATGATTGAAGAGGGTGTTAGGAACGTTGTAGACCAAGCATTCCATCAAGAATGAGGGAAGTTCGCTTATCGGCGCACCCGTCTGTTGTGCCCCTGACCTGGGCGTTTTCCGTGATCCGGCGATCTTCGGGCGTTGCGTGCGGGCGCATGTTTGCTCGATGTTTGCTCATTTGCCGTGATCTTGGTAGCGCATCGCGATCTCGATGGCGTCCCACCGTGTGGGTGCCGAAAATCCTGTCACCATGCGACCTGGGCATACTCGCGGATCAGGCCGCCGAGCCGGTCCCCCCGCAGAACCCGGATGTTGGCACCAGGGGCAGGCGGATACGGACGCCCAGCGGGCGGGCTCTGCTGCAGCGCCCGGTGTGGCCGATGGACGTTGTAGTGATCGAGGTACTCGCTCAGGGCGAGCCCCAAATGCCGTTCACCGGTGACCAGGATCCGGTCCAGGCACTCGCGGCGGGCGCTGGCGATCCAGCGTTCGGCGATCGCGTTCGCGCGCGGAGCCCGGACAGGGGTCTTGATGATCCGTACGCCGGCCGCGGCCAATACCGCGTCGAACGCTGCGGTGAACTTGGCGTCGCGGTCCCTGATCAAGAAATTGAAGCTGTCCGCGTGATCTTCCAGGTTCATCAGCAGGTTCCGGGCTTGCTGGGTCACCCACTCGCCCGTGGGGTGGGCCGTGATCCCGGCCAGGTGCACGCGCCGGGTGCCGTGCTCGATGAAGAACAACACGTACAGGCGGCGCAAGAACACGGTGTCGACGTGGAAGAAGTCCGCGGCCAGGATGGTCGTGGCCTGCGCGGCCAGGAACATCCGCCAGTTCTGCCCGGCCCGCCTGGGCGCGGGGTCGATGCCCGCGTCTTTGAGGATCCGCCATACCATCGACGGAGCGATCTTGTACCCCAGGCCGGTCAGCTCGCCGTGAATACGGCGGTATCCCCAGCCCGGGTTGTCCCGCGCCATCTCGATCACCAGTATGCGCACGGCTTGCGCCGCCCTGCGCCGCCCGGTTCCACGGCGTCGGCATATCCATCGCCGCCTGACCAGGTCCGCATGCCAGCGCAGCACGGTCCGCGGAGAGGTAAGCAGCTGCAGCTGGCGGAGACGGCAACGGGGTAGCAACCGGGCCAGCGCGGACAAGATCGCCCGGTCGGACCAGGACAGCCTCGGGGTTTTGACCTGACGCTGGAGCACAGCGACCTGATGACGCAAGATCAGGATCTCGGCGTCCTTGGCCCGGTCCGACCGGGCGAGCAAGGCCAGCCAGCCGAACACACGGAGCACCGCAAGGTATTCGAATCGTAGTGACACGAGGACTGACAGTGCCGGATGCGCAGCACTCGCGCAGCCGGATGCCGAACTTGGCCCTCACTGATCCAGCACGAGACACCAGGTCAGCGGCTGTGACATGGTTATCGGCACCCACACGCCATCCTGCCTGCCGATCGTTCCCGTAACGAGAGGACAGTCGTAGCCTGAGTCCGATACATTGCCTTCCGGGATGAAGGATGACGCGAGGGTCTCGGGCACCGGAATACGTATCTGTATGGTCGGCGTATCGCTGGTGTTGCTGGTCACGAGTGCGGGGTGCGGATCCTCGCGGCGGCTGGCGGTCGGCGCCTCTTCGGGCGGTTCAGCCGCGACCGCGAGGCCCACGTCTAGCCCGGTGCGGGTCCCAGCTCGTAGTCCCGTGCCGGTCCAAGCTCGTAGTCCCGTGCCGGTCCCAGCTCGTAGTCCCGTGCCGGTCCCAGCTCGTAGTACCGTGCCGGTCCCAGCTCCCTCGCTGTCGTCGCCGCCGACCCGGCCAGGGCATCCGCATGTCATGGTGATCGTCGAGGAGAACCACAGCCTGCAGCAGGTCATCGGCAATTCGCAGATGCCATACCTGAACAGCTTGGCGATCCGGTACGGGATCGCTACCGACTGGAATGACTTGTCCCATCCGAGCCTGCCCAACTACCTTGGGCTGGTTTCCGGTTCCATCCAGAACAACCCCCAGGACACCACGCCCGCCGATAGGACCTACCCAGGGCCAAACGTGGTGGACCAGCTGGCGCACGCGGGGTACAGCTGGAAGGCGTACATGGAGGACATGCCGCGCCCGTGCGACCTGACCGATACGTACAGCCCCGGCGCCTATGACGTCAACCACGACCCATTCGTATACTTCGACTCGATCCGCAGCGACCCGGCCCAGTGCAACCGCATAGTGCCGTTCACCGAGTTCGCGAGCGACCTGCGGAACAACACAGCGCCCGATTTCATCTGGGTGTCGCCGAACCTCATTCACGACATGCACGACGGGGGGTACGCGCAGGGAGATGCTTTCCTGCAAGAAGAGATTTCCCTCGTGCTCGCCTCGCGGTGGTACAAGGCCGGTGGCACAGTGATCCTCACCTTCGACGAAGGCGAGACAACCGAGCAGGTGGCGACCATCGTCATCTCGCGGCACACGGCGCGCGGCGCGCGGCTTACCGCCGCCGGGAGCCACTTCGGAACGCTGCGGGCGATCGAGGAGACCTACGGCCTCCCCTTGCTGGGCGGTGCCGCACGCTCCTCGTCCGGCGATCTTCGTTCCCTCTTCTGACTGGGCAGCCGGTGGACCGGCGCGGCCACCGCCACCGCGTGGTGCCCGTGCCCGGATCCGCGGCTACCTGTCGGCCGCCGCCAAGCACAGCATCAACATCCTGGCCTGCGCGCCGCCCTTGGCGGCCACCCCTGGATGCCACCATCCCCGGCCAGCCGGTCGCAACGGTTACGGCGCATAACCCAGCGGGACCGGGCTGAATGCATACCTATGCGCGGCTTCCTTAACACGACGGCACCACCAGGTTCTCGATCTTGAATTGGCACTGATGGCCGGTGAGGGCATCGAGCGAGTTGCCCTGCCAGTCCCAGCTGAAGTACCACACTCCCTCCATACCGGAGTTCTGCCAGGCGGCCCATTGCTGTTGTAGCTCGGTGACCGAGGGACGCCGCCAATGAGAGTCGGTGAAGTCTTGGAGCACGGCGTAGAAACGCGGGGTGAAGCCGCGATGGGCGGACTTGTAGGCGGCTGACTGCCGCCTCCACACGCTGATGGCGTTGCTGATGTCGGCGAGCACGTTGGTGCCGGATACGCATGGAATTGAAGTGGTGTAGCGGAACGGGTAAATATCCAGGCCCATCACATCGGTAGTGCCCATGAACGGAGCGTAATCGTAGCACCTGAGGTTGGTGCCCTCGTTACTCACGATGGTATAGGTGAAGTGGGCGGTATTGGGGTCGGTCCTGCGCACGAGGTCGCTGCGGGCCTCGAGCTGAGCGGCGACGTGGGGACAATTGGCCTCAGCTTGCTCCGGCTCGTCGGCCAGGAAATACCCTATGAGCGCGGACTTGCGCTTGATGGCGTTGACAGTGCTGACGACGATGGCGTCGGATTGCTGGAAGGCGCAGGTGGAGTTGTCGTAATCGCCGAGCCAGACGATGGCTTTCATGCCGAGCGAGGCCGCGGTATCGAGGCTCTCAGCGTTGGGCGGGAAGTAGGTGGCGGTGAACCCGAGCGATTTAAAGAGGGCGGCGTGAGCGCCGTCGGAGGTCTCGATGAAGCCACGGACGGTCGGCAGCGTGCCGCCGGGCCTGGGCGACGGGCTGGCCGCGACGGGTGATGGCGATGGGCTGGCCACAACGGGTGATGGCGATGCGCTGGCCACAACGGGTGATGGCGATGGGCTGGCCACAACCCCCAATTGGGTGTACTTGCCGTTTGAGGGTACGGTGCCGCTGCCTGGGGTGGCAGCGCCGCTTGGCGTACCCTTCCCGGATCCGGCGCTAGTAAGGATACCGGGGCCGCGGGTGACGAACACGACGTAGCCGAAGAGGCCGGAGAGCAGGACAACTGACGCCAGCAGTGCAACCTGCCTGGCCCGGCTGGTTTGGGCGAACCGGCTCATGAGCAGGTTCATCCCGTGGCCCTTAGGCTTGTCGGCCGCCATTTCAGCCCTCCTCTTGGTGTGATTCCGGATCGAAGGTTCCTGAGAGCGGAGCCTGGCTGGCCGGTGGCATGGGCCGGGCAGGATTCAAGCCGGCTGGGGTGGCACAAAAACCTGGCCGGAGCCGTGAGCCGCGGCGCGCCCCGCTGATCATCAGGGCTACCGCCAGCACCCTCAAAGATGACGGGCACTGCCACGCGGCTATCCCCAGCAGGTTGGCCCGCGCCATGGGCAGCTTGTGAAAGGATAGCGGGCCAGGCGGCGGGCAGGCGGCGGCTTCGCCGCACCCGGCACGCCCGTCTTATGTGCGCGCCCGGCGACCTCGGATCGTAATGCCCGGATGGGACCGTTGATCACGGTCGGCCGCCGGATCACTGCCATACCCCGTACCGCCAGCCCGGGTGCTGCCGGCGGTGCGCCGCGTTCGAACGCCGCGTGATCGCGCCAGGTGTGCCGTCGGCCACGCGCGGCCCGCGCCCAGTCGAGGGCCGCGACCGGGTTCTGCGCTTCCTGATCGGGCTGATCGGCAAGTATGCGATGAACGACGTGCAGTTGCTGGAGGCCAACAGCGCGCCGGCCGCCCGGATGGTCATGGGGGACAAGAACAGCTCGTGGCGTTCGACATCAGGGGCGGCGTGAGCCACGGGATCCACGGTGTGCTCAACCCCGCCAAGCTCGCCTTCGCACGTCCTGACCAATAACGCGCTCCTCGCGGTGCGGCGCGCACGACGATCCGGCGGCGAGAGTAAACGCGCTCAACAGCTGCGCAGCCTGACCGTGCCGGGCGGCGGCACCTCCCGATGCCGTTGCCAAAGGCAGCCTGATCCGCGGAGCCAACGCCAGCGCTGGCCGGTCGGCGGCCCTGGCCGCATCGTCCACCCGGGTCAGCGCCTCGCGCAGTGCCGGTGCCGATACCGGCTGATTGCGCGGACGGATTCGAGGCGGCCCTACTGGCGGCGGCCGGAGGCAGTTCTCGATCCGGCTGTCTGGCAGGCGACCTCGGCCCTGTTCCTGATTCCTGCCTCAGACCGCGCGGCCGGGATGGCGCGGCTGTACGCTGACCTGGCGGGCGGAAGGTGGCACCACAGGTACGGTCATCTGCTCACCCTCGATGAGCTAGACCTCGGCTATTGCATCGTCATCGCCAGGCCGTAGGCGCCATCGCGTGGCTCCCAGGTCGTAGTGCTGCCCGTAAGTTCGCAGGTGCATCGGTGCGGGGCGACGCTGGGGTGACGGCGTTGTCGCGTCGCGGGAGGCGGACGGTGATGTCGAGGCCCCCGGAGGGGGCGGTGGTGGCGTGCACGGTTCCGTTGTGGACGGTGGCGATGGACGACACCCAGGGCGAGGCCGAGACCGAAGCCATCGTGGCGGGTGCGGTCGTCAAGCCGGGTGAACGGCAGGAACAGCCGGTCGACCTGGTTGGGTGGTGCGACCCGGCCGGTGTTGACGACTCGCAGCAGGGACGCGCCGTTGTCGGTGGTGGTAGAGATGGAGATGGTGCCGCCCGCTATGTTGTAGCGCTCGGCGTTGTCGAGCAGGTTCGCGACGAGCCGTTCGAGTAGCACTGCGTCGCCGGTCACCGGGGCTTCGCCGAGCGTGGAGGTCGTGGTGATGCCGGTGGCGGCACATCCCTCGAGTGCGTCCTCGGCGACGGCGGCCAGGTCCAGCGGGTCGGTGAGGGCGCGCGCGCCCGGTCGTTGCGCGCGAGTATCAGCAGTACCTCGATGAGCCGCTCGGAGTGGCCGACGGCCTGGCGGACCTCGGCGGCCATCGACACCAGCTCGTCGCGCGTCGGCTCGGGCTTGGCGAGGACGACGTCCAGCGCGGTGCGCATGACGGTCAGCGGCGTCCGAAGCTCATGGCTTGCGTTGGCGATGAACTGCCGCTGGCTGGTGAACGCCCGGTCGAGCCGCTCGAGCATCGCGTCGAAGGTGTCGGCGAGCTCACGCAGCTCGTCGCGAGGGCCCTGCAGGGCGATGCGCTGCGACAGGTTCTGCTCACTTGCCGCGCGGGCTGCCGCGGTGAGCCGGTGCACCGGCCGCAGGATGCGCCCGGCGGCGATCCAGCCCGCGGCCACGGCGAGCAGTGTGGCACCGGCCAGCCTGAGCAGCGAGTAGGTCAGCAGGTGGGTGAGCGTCGTGCTGCGCTGCGCGGCGGCGCCGGCCTGGACACCGTGGGCATACAGTCGGGCGCACTGGTCCAGGGCATCGGGGCCACCCCGGGTTTGCGCCGCCAGGACGCACTTTCCGATCGCTGGCTGGATCGACTGCGGGATCCTGCTGGCCGTCGCGCTGTGCAAGGTGCGCGCGACCAGCAGGTAGGTGATCAATACCAGCGCGCCCCGCCAAGGGTGAACAGCGAGGCGTACAGCAGCGTCAGCCGCGACCGGGGCGCTGAGGTGATTCCTCACAGCCGGTAGCCGACGCCCACGACGGTCTCGATCAGCGGCGGGTCGCCGAGTTTGCGCCGCAATCGCCTGACGGTCACCGCGACCGTGTTGCTGAACGGGTCGGCGTCCGGGACGCTGACCTGGCTGCCGTCGGCCGGGCGGGTGATCCGGCAGGGGCAGGTGCTGTACCGGGTGGACAACGGGTCGCCGGTGATGCTGCTCTACGGCCGCGTGCCGGCCTGGCGAACCCTGGCGCAGGGGCTGGCGGGGGCGGACGTGTCCCAGCTCAACCACGACCTGGTGGCACTGGGGGACGCGGATGCCGCGGAGGTTTCCGCTCTGGGCTGGGATTACTTCTCCTGGGAGACGGCGGCCGGGGTGCAGCGGCTTGAAGAGCACCTCGGGGTCTCCAGCCCGCCGGGGAGCCTGTCTTTGGGGCAGGCAGTGTTCAGGCCGGGGGCGCTTCGGGTCAGCCAGGTGACGGGGAGCCTGGGCGACCCGGCGGCGGGGCCGGCGTTTCTGGCGACGTCGGACCGGCAGGTGGTGATGATCCCGCTGGATGTCTCCCAGGAATCAGAGGTCAAGGCGGGCGATACGGTGAGCGTCACGCTCCCGGACGGGACAACCACGCCGGGCGTGGTGTCGGTGGTCGGCACGGTGGCGACCACCACGTCCGGCTCGGACGCGACCACGACAATCCCGGTGCAGGTGAGGCTCACCGACCCGCGGGCGGCCGGCACCCTGGACCAGGCGCCGGTGACGGTGAACATCACCACCGCCAGCGTCAGGAACGTTCTGGCGGTACCGGTGACGGCGCTGGTGGCCCAGTCATCCGGCGGCTACGCGGTGGAGGTTGTCGGCCCTGGAAGCACCCGGCGGTGGGTGCCGGTGCGGCCGGGGATCTTCGACGACACCTCCGGGCTGGTGCAGGTGACCGGGACACTGCGGCCCGGGGAGCGCGTGGTGGTGGCGTCGTCGTGACCGCCGGTGTGCCGGTGCTGGCCCGCCGGTGGTGCTGGCCGACGAGCCGACCGGGAACCTGGACTCGGCCACCGGCGCCGCGATCTTGGGCCTGCTGGAGGAACTCAACGCGGCGGGCACCACGGTCATCATCATCACCCACGACCACGCGGTCGCTGCCCGGACGCGGCGGCGCATCGAGATGCTCGACGGGCACATCATCGCCGACACCGGAGCGGCCGCCGCGGGCGGGTTCCCGCATGCGCGGGAGGGAACCTCATGACGGCAACATCGCCGCGCCCGGCTGCCCTGTCCGCCCCGGCCGCGGCCCGGCTGCGGCCCTCCGATCTGGCTGCCCTGGCCAGCGTCGGGCTGACGACCCGCAAGCTGCGCGCCGGGCTGTCCGCGCTGGGCATCGCGATCGGGGTCGCGGCGATCGTCGCCGTGCTGGGCCTGGCCGCCTCATCCGCCGCCGCTCTCAATGCCGAGATCGCCAGGCTGGGCACCAACCTGCTGACTGTCAGCAACGGGCAGACCTTCTCCGGCCAGACGGCCGAGCTGCCAATCGCGGCGCCGGGCATGATCGCCCTGCTGCCCGGCGTCGCTTCGGTGCAGGACACCGGCACCGTCAACGGCGTCTACGTCTACAAGTCGCCGCTCGTCCCCCCGATCAACACCAACGCCCTTACCGTGGACGCCGCCACCTTGAACCTGCCCGCGGTGGCCGGCACCAGCCTCGCGCAGCGCCGGTTCCTGAACGCCGCTACCGCCCGTTATCCGGTCGCGGTGCTCGGCGCCGCCGCCGCGCAACTGCTGGGCATCGACCGGGTCCGGCCCGGGGAGCGGATCTGGGTCGGCTCTCAGTGGTTTTACGTGACCGGCATCCTCAACCCCGTGCCGGCCACCTATGCCCCGGAGATCAACTCCGCGGTCCTGGTCGGCTTCCCGGCCGCGGAGAGGTACCTGCACTTCGACGGCCACCCCTCGCAGATCTACGTCCGCACCACCGGCGCCGAGGCCGCCACCACGCGGGTGGACAGCCTGCTCGCCGCGCAGGCCAACCCGGAGAATTCCGGCCAGGTCGGCGTCTCCCAGCCCTCGGCCGCGCTCACCGCCCAGGCCGACGCCAAGGGCACGCTCGACACCCTGTTCCTCGGTCTCGGCGCGGTCGCGCTGCTGGTCGGCGCCATCGGCGTCGCCAACATCATGATCATCTCCGTCCTGGAGCGCCGCTCCGAGATCGGGCTGCGCCGCGCGCTGGGCGCCACCAGAGGCCACATCCGCGCCCAGTTCCTGACCGAGGCCATCCAGCTGTCCCTGGCCGGCGGCGCCGCCGGAGTCCTCGCCGGCGCGGCCGCGACCGCCATCTACGCCCGCGGCCACCGCGAGGCCGTCGTCATCCCGCCCCAGGCCTGGGCCGGCGGCCTTGCCGCCGCCCTGCTCATCGGCGCCCTCGCCGGGCTCCTCCCGGCCATCCGCGCCGCCCGCCTGTCCCCCACTCAGGCGCTCTGGAGCCTCTGCGGGGATCCCCTGGAAGTGTGGAGACCTGCGTATAGCTGATCTTGGTGGTGGCTGGTTCTCCGTAGCTGCCATGACACCGCCGGAGCGCAGGCGCGGTCAAGGTGGAGCGCCCGCAGC
>Ga0070699_100003694_pt1 | contig 13534 bp, 12 predicted proteins | sample KBSK1503metaG_FD_65473 | JGI IMG/M metagenome (GOLD analysis project Ga0070699, IMG submission 65473) | Corn, switchgrass and miscanthus rhizosphere microbial communities from Kellogg Biological Station, Michigan, USA - KBS K1-50-3 metaG | ecosystem: Host-associated > Plants > Roots >...
GGCGTCGAGCAGCCAGCGTACCTTCCGGCAGGAACCGGGCCCCAGCTCCACGATGTCGCGCGGGGCGAGCCGGCCCACGAGGTCATCGGCGACGTCGCGCAGGATGAGCTCCTCGGCTCGCGTCAGATAGTACTCGGGCAGCTTCGTGATGCGCTCGAAGAGGACGGAGCCGGCCTCGTCGTAAAAGTACTTGGGCGGCAGCTCTCGGGGGCGCGCCGTGAGCCCGCGCCGGATGTCCTCAGCCATGCGAGCGAGGAATCTTGCTTCGTCAGCATGCACGTCGAGCAGACTGCCCATCGCCGGTCCTCAGACCGCCGCCGTGCGGAATCCAGCGACGATGTTGCGCCGGTGGCGCATGTAGAAGTTCCGCCACGTGCTGCGGATAAGGCGCGACCGCGTGGTCCAGCCGCCCCCACGCAGCACCTTCTTCTGCCCGAAGTAGGGCTGCGAGTACTCCTTGTACGGATCGCACTCGAAGCCGGGGTACGGCTGGAACGTGTCGTCCACCCACTCCCAGACGTTGCCGATCATCTGCCGGCAGCCGACGGGGCTGTCACCGTCGGGGAGCGCGCGCACGTCGATGGTGCCCCCGGCGCGGAAGTCGAGATTCGCGCGCTCGGGGGTCGGCGGTTCGTCGCCCCACGGGAACCGCCGCTTGCGGCCGGTCGCCGGCTCCAGCGTGGCCGCCATCTCCCACTCGGCCTCGGTCGGGAGCCGGCGCCCCGCCCACCGGCAGTAGGCCTGGGCCTCATACCAGTTCACGTGCACGACGGGATCCCACGGCTCGAGCGGCACGACGGCATCGAAGCGCCGCTCCCCCCAGGTGCTGTCATGGCCGCGAACCCAGAACAGTGGGTGCTCGGCGCCCTCCCGGCGGCGCCACTCCCAGGCGCGCCGTTCCCAGAGCGGCCGCCGCCGGTACCCGCCGTCTTCCACGAACTGCTGGAACTCCGCGTTCGTCACTGGGGTAGAGGCGATGCGGAACGGCCTTACCTCGACGGGATGCGCCCATTTCTCGTTGTCGAAGATGAAGGGCTCGTCGGGTGTCGCCCCGAGGGCGAAGGCGCCACCGGGGACAGCGACATCACGAGGGCGGTAGGCCGGATCCAGCGGCGGCCGGGCGGCCCCGGGATCGAAGCAGGCAAGGCGCGGACGCCGGTAGCCGAGGGTGTGCAGGATGAGGGTGAGGTTCTCGGTATGCATGTCTTCGTGGAGCGCGGCGAGGGTGTAGAAGTACGCCTCCTCCGCGCTCGGCTCGCGGGAGTCGAGCCGGGCCACGCTGCGGTCCAGCACCGCGGAGATGTACTCGACCGTTTGCCGCCGCGACGGGTAGCGATGGTCCCAGCGCTGCGAGTACGGCACGTTGAACGCATCGTAGATGGCATCGGATCCCGGTAGCAACGATGCGCGCCCATCGAGGTGACCCAAGATCCAGTACTCCTGGAACCAGCCGACATGGCCCATTTCCCAGATCGGAGGTTCCAGGAAATGGCTGCGAGCGCCCAGCATCTGCGCGTCCGTGAGGTCGTCGACTAGCTGGAGCTCGACGCTTCGCGCATCCAGCAGCGCGCCGAGAAGGGCAGTGGCCGTTGGGCGCCCTCGGGGGTCGGTCATGTGGCAAGCTCCCGATACCGGGCCCTAGTCTACCGCGCCTTCCAAGCCGTGGGGAAGCCGACAGCGCCGAGGAGGGGACGATTGCCGCGACACCTGACCGGGTCGAGAGTCTTCCTACACGGGGCGAGGTTCTTCGAAGGCCCCGGGGTCTTCGAGGCAGCTTCCGGTTGACCGCCTCCGCGAATCCGGCCATTGTCCGGCCATGACGAAGCCGGCCCGCGTCCCCGTCTCGCTCGTCCGTCTCCGCACTCGCGACGGCGTCTGGCTCGACGGCGTCATCGCCGAGCCGCGGCGCCGCCGGCGCGCCGCGCTCATCTGGGTGCACGGGCTCGGGTCGGTGTTCTCCTCCGGTCAGCCGCTGATCCAGGAGCTGTCGACGCGACTCAACCCCGCCGGCATCGGGTACTTCAAGTTCAACAACCGCGGTCACGATGTCGTCGCCGGCAGGCACCTCGCCGGCGCGGCCTTCGAGCGCTTCGGCCAGAGCGTCGAGGACATCCGGGCGATGATCGGGTTTGCCGTCAAGTGCGGCTACGGGCGCGTCATCCTTGCCGGGCACTCCACCGGCGCCAACAAGGTTCTCCACTACGCGGCCCGCACGCGCGATCGACGCGTGATTGGGTTGGTCCTCCTCGGGCCCATCTCCGACATCGCGGGAGAGATGAAGCGAATCGGTGGCCGTGAGCTTCGACGCCGGGTCGCGCTCGCGGAGCGGATCGCGAGAAGAGACCCGGAGGCGCTCGTACCGCGCGCCTGGGGCTTCTGGAGCGCCCGGCGTTACCTGAGCCTGTATCGGCCGGGCGAGGCCGAAGACGTATTCCCTTACTACCGGCCCAATGCTCGCTGGGCTGCGCTCCGAGGGGTTCGCGTGCCGGTCGCGGCCATCGTGGGCAGTCGCGATGAGTACCTCGACCGGCGTCCGGCGGAGCTCATCGGGGCATTCGAGCGGAACGCGACCCGTGCCCGCTCCTTCACCGGTATCGTCATCCCGGGAGCGCGCCACGGCTTCCAGGGGGGCGAGCGCGCCCTCGGCCGGGCGATGCTCCGCTTCATTGGGTACGTGTGCCGGCGGGGGGTACGGGTGCCGGCGGGTAGGCTCACGCGTGGAGGAGGGCGACGTCCGCGAGTACGGCGTGGAGCTGCGACACGACGGCGGCGCCGTCACCGATCGCCGAGCCAACCCGCTTGACGGATCCCGAGCGTACATCGCCCACCGCAAACACGCCAGGAACGTTCGACTCCAGTGACAAGGGCCGCTGCTTGTGATCCTCCGATCCCGTTCGAACGAAACCCTTTGCATCCAGAGCGACCCCGCAGCCGCGCAGCCACTGCGTCGCTGGATCGGCGCCGAGGAACAGAAAAACATTGCGGACCGGCAGCTCCGTTTCCTCGCCGGTTGTGATCCGTCTCCAGCGCGCACGCTCCAGATTTGATCCGGGTGAGCCGGCCAGCCCGACGAGTTCCGTCCGGGGCAAGACCTCGATGTTTGGCGTGGCCTCGATCCGGTCGATGAGGTAGCGCGACATGGTCGCGGCGAGACCATCCCCGCGCACAAGGATGGACACTTTCGCGGCGAAGCCGGCCAGGAACACGGCGGCTTGGCCGGCGGAATTGCCGCCTCCGACCAATGCGACGTGTTCCTGGCCGCACATGCGAGCCTCGATGGGCGAGGCCCAGTACCAGACGCCCCGGCCTTCGAACGCGTCGAGATTCGGGATGTCAGGCCGGCGATAGCAAGCGCCGCACGCGACGACGGCCGTCCGGGTCTTCACCCGGCGGCCGTCGGCCAACTCGAGCGTGTATGGCGTGCCGCTGCACTCGAGCCGCACGACCGCATTCGGGATCACCATCTCGGCCCCGAACTTCTGCGCCTGCACGAAGGCCCGGCCGGCCAGCGCCTGACCGGAAATGCCTTCGGGGAATCCTAGATAATTCTCGATGCGGGCGCTCGCACCGGCTTGTCCGCCGAACGCCCGCGAGTCGAAGACGATCACCGACAGGCCTTCAGATGCGGCGTACACCGCCGTCGCGAGACCAGCGGGACCGGCGCCGACGATCGCGACGTCGTAGGTGTGGTCCGGACGATCGACGCGGAGCATTCCGAGGCAGCGCGCCAGGTCCGCCTCGGTGGGATTCTTGAGAACCGCTCCATTAGCACACACGACGAGCGGCACGTCGGCGGAGCTCGGCGCGTACCGGTCGAGGAGCGCCGCCGCGCCTGGATCATCGGCGGGATCGAGCACCTGGTGCGGGCAGGCGTTTCGGGTGAGAAAGCCTTGTAGGCGTACGAGGCCAGGACTGGCAGCGGGGCCGATCAGCACCGGGCCGCCGGCACCGGTCCTGATCAAGGCGACACGCCGCAGAATGAGCACATGCATGATCCGCTCGCCGATCTCGGCCTCGGCAATTAACAGGGCCCGTAGTCCGTCGCTCGGAATGAGCAGCGCCTCCACGTCGCTGACCGCGCGCGCGTCGACCGGCGATGGGCGGCTAGACAGATCGCCTACTTCGGCGATGAAATCGCCGGATCCGAGCTCGACGATCGGGACGACGTGCTCCAGACCTTCGCGCCGCGTGACGGCGACGGAGCCGGAGATGAACACGAACATGCCGGGGCTGATTTCTCCCGTCGTCAACAGCGGCGTACCAGCGACGTAGGACTGCACCCTGCCGAAACGGCGGAGACGGTCGATCTCCCCCGGACTGAGCTTCGGGAACGTCTGATCGCGACGGAACTCGATCATCGACATGTCGATACCCCCTCAATTCTCCCAGCTTTCTCGTCGAGCGGAGCTGCGCGGCATCCACGGGCAGCGGGCGGAGGCGCTTCCCGGTGGCGCACCGCCCCGCCACATCGCTACCGAACGCGCACTGGACAGACGCTCCCCCGCCGCTCCACCCAAGCCATGAAGTCTACCTCCGGCCGCCGGCCAGCCGGTCACAGACTCCATTCGGCTGGTGTCGACCGAGACTACACGACACCGGCTCCCTCCGGGTGGAGTTCCGGCCGGATCGTTACCCCGCCCCGTGAACCACTTTCGCGCCTTGGGCCAGGGCGCTGCGACCGTCAGCCGCGAGAGCGGCGCCCGGCAGCCGCCCGGCAAGCCGATTATATGCACATGCATGGAAACGCCTGGGGGCCGCCGTGCGTCTCAAGGGGCAATTACGGCCTGCCCCCGGGGGCGGCGCGAGGGGGAGCCCATGAGGCTTGCCAACAGGGCGGCTCTGATCACGGGAGGCAACAGCGGCATCGGCCTGGCCACCGCGCGCCTGTTCCGGGCGGAGGGCGGACGGGTGGCCATCGTCGGCCGCAGCAAGGAGACGCTGGACGCGGCGGCCGAAATGCTCGGCGGGGATGTCGTCGCCATCCGGGCCGACGTCACCGATGTCGAAGCGACCGAGCGTACGCGTCTGCACGTTGTAGTCGCATGATCCACTACGAGGGCGTGGAGGTATGAGCCGCCTGCCAAGAGAGGACATACACTTATGACTGACGTCGCACATCGAGACATTCCGCTGAAGTGGGACGTTTTCGTCACACAACGCCAAGGCCTCACCCGCGACCTGCCGCCGGGCAAGGAACAGTGGATGTGGGTGCCGACATCGGCGACTCTCATCTACGGCCAGCGGGACGCCGTCCTCGTGGACGCCTTGCTTACCGTCGAGCAGGCGGACGCCCTGGTGGAATGGGTCGCCGCGAGCGGCAAGCATCTGACCACGATCTATGTTACCCATGGCCACGGCGATCACTTCTTTGGCATCGCGGCGCTGCAGAATCGCTTTCCCGATGCCAGAGCGGTCGCAACACCCGATGTCGTGGCAGTCATGCAACAGCAGGCTTCGCCAGAGTACGTCGCGAACTTCTGGAGCGTGCGCTTTCCGGGCCAGATCCCGAAGCGCCTCGTGATTGCCGAGGAGCTCAAGGGACATCTGATCGATCTCGAAGGACATGACCTTGTCGTGGTCGAAGTCGGGTATACCGACACCGACCACACGACGTGCCTGCATGTCCCGTCCGTCGGCCTGGTCGTCGCCGGGGATGTCGCCTACAACGACGTTCACCCATACCTCGTCGAGTCAAACGTGCAGACCCGCCGCGAGTGGATCGCCGCGCTCGACACAATCGAGTCGCTCAACCCACGCGCGGTTATCGCCGGACATAAGAAACCCGAGAAGGACGACAGCCGCAGAATCATCGAAGAGACCCGGCAGTACATCCGCGATTTCGACCGCATAGCCAAGACGAGCACGACCGCACGAGAACTCTACGACAAGATGCTGGAGCTCTATCCGGATCGGGCCAATCCGGGCTCGCTCTGGGGATCGGCCCGCGCCGTCAAAGGGTAGCTACCTGAACGCAACGATTTGAAGACGACCCAGGGAGGGCATGCACGCGGCGCACGAGGTCAATGGACCGCGCTTCGCGCACGCCATTATGACTACTGAGGAGCTGCTGGCCCTACTGCCGGCAACCACGTCGCCCGACTAAGGAGAAACACATGGGTAAGCTCGAGGGAAGAATCGCACTCATCACTGGTGGCAATAGCGGAATTGGCCTGGCAACGGCGAAGCAGTTTGTGACCGAAGGCGCCTACGTCTTCGTAACGGGGCGCCGTGATCCGGAGTTGGCTGCGGCCGTGAGGGAGATCGGAAGACATGTGACCGGCGTCCGGGGAGACGTATCGAACCATGGCGATCTCGATCGCCTCTTCGCGCAGATCAAGCGGGAGAAGGGCAAGCTAGATATTGTCTTCGCGAATGCCGGCGTTGCGAAGTATGCCCCCTTCGGCCAGATAACCGAGGAGCACTATGACTCGATCTTCAGCATCAATGTGAAAGGCCTCCTCTTCACGGTGCAGAAGGCGCTTCCGCTGATGCCGGATGGTGCTTCGATCATCCTGAATGCGTCCATCGTCGCTAGCAAGGGGTTCTCGTCCAATAGTGTGTATAGCGCCACCAAGGCCGCCGTCCGTTCGTTCGCGCGGACATGGACAACGGACTTGAAGGATCGCCGCATTCGCGTGAACGCAGTGAGCCCAGGCCCCATCGACACGCCCGGACTGAACGACCTGGTGGCCTCCACGGGGGCGGGCGAGCAACGCTTGAAGATGCTTTCCAACATCGCTCCGCTCGGCAGGCTCGGTACACCCGATGAGATCGCGAAGGCCGTGGTGTTTCTCGCATCCGACGACAGCAGCTACATCACGGGAACGGAATTGTTTGTGGATGGCGGTTTTGCACAAGTGTAGGCAGCATGCGGGGGTTTGGCCGGCGTTGGCTCACTTTGGGCCGAGCGGAGCCGTCTGCGGCCACCGGCCATCGTCTTCACCGCTTCTCGCGCGCGGCGATGCCACCCAGAATGGTCTGGACCACGGCTTCGTCGCCGATCGCGGAGTTGACCATGAGGTGGTAGAGGGACCGGTAAGGCCAGTCGATGTCGAAGTATTTCTTGATGAACGCCGCCCGATCCTGATCCACCGTCTGGACGAGCTCGGCGGCCCGGGCGGCGTCCCTCCCGGCTTGACGTTCGCGACGGACCTTCTCCTCGAACGGCGCGTAGATGAAGACGTGATACGCATCCGCGCGATCGCGGAGGAAATACGCGGACCCGCGGCCGACGAGCACGCATTCGCCGGTCGCGCCCGCGTCGCGAACGACGCGCTCCGTGAGAGCGAAGATCCGATCGGCATCGAGCGGCGCCAGTCGCTGCGCCAGCAGGTTTCCTTCGAAGCTCCCGCGCAGGAACGACTTGAAGAGCCGGTAGTAGAGGGGATCCTTCCGCTCCTCCCGGCCCTGGACCGCCGCCAGATCGCATTCGGCCATCTGCGCAATTTCCCGCGTCAGCCGTTCGTCCCAGAGGGCCCACCCGAGCCGGCCGGCAAGCTTCTGGGCGATGAACGCCGCGCCGCTTCCATACTCGCGGTCCACGGTAATGACCCTGATCATGACGAGGTCACCCCACCGCGACTCCGCCCCCGCCGCGCGGATCGTTCCGTCTCAGCAAGAACGACAGACAGAACATGACCGCCGACGCCGCGCTGAGCGCCCAATAGATATCGATGTAGGCCAGCGTCTGCGCCTGCTGCTGCACCACCCGATAGAACCGGGCGTAGGCCTGCTGTTGCGCATCGGGCAGCCCCAGCCCGGCGCCGGCCAGACGCCGGGCGAGGCTGTCCACCTGTTCCTGAAACGCCGGGTTGTCCGTCGCGGTCCGCGACACCAGATAGACTTGATGGACTTGCGCCCGCCGCGCCGTCAGCGTCGTGACCATCGACGTGCCGACGCTGCTCCCGATGTTGCGCATGAAGTTCACGATACCGGCGACGCTGTTGCTCTTGTCGGGAGGAATCCCGATGTAGGCGGCGAGGGTGATCGGCACGAAGAGGAGTCCGAGCCCGATGACCTGAACCACCCGCAACCACGCCGCCGCTCCAAAGCTTATCAGCAGGTCGAGCCCCAGCGCCGAATATCCCATCGCGAGGGTCAGCGCGAGCCAGCCCGCCGCGATGATGTAGCGCGCCTGGAACCGGGTCGTGAGCTGGCCGACCACCGGCATCTCCAGCAGCAGCACGAGGCCGCCGACCGAGAGGGCCATCCCGGCGATCTCCGCCGTGTAGCCCAGGAGGGTCTGGAGAAACAGCGGCATCAGGACGATGCTCGCGAAGAGGACCACCCCGAGCATGAACATGAGGAGGTTGGCGCTGAGAAAGTTGACGTTCTTGAACAGGCGCACGTCGATGATCGGCTCCCGGTGGCGCCATTCCCAGAGGACCAGGGCGACCAGGCACACGCCGGCGACGATCGCCAGCGTCGTGATGAAGGAGGAGCCGAACCAGTCGTCCTCCTGTCCCCTGTCCAGCATCACCTGCAAGGCGCCGATGCCCAGGGCGAGCAAGCCGACGCCAATGTAGTCGAGCCGAACCCGCGCCCTCTTCGCGGCGGCGAGGTATGGCGGATCCTCGACGAGTCTCAAGACGAGGAACAGCGTCACCAGCCCCACGGGCAGATTGATGAAGAAGATCCAGTGCCAGGAGTAGTTGTCGGTGATCCAGCCGCCCAGGGTCGGACCGATGGTGGGAGCCATGATGGCCGTGATCCCGTAGAGGGCGAAGGCGAGGCCGCGCTGCTGCGGAGGGAAGATATCAGCCAGGATCGCCTGGGCCATGGGCTGCAGCCCCCCGCCGCCCGCCCCCTGGATGATGCGGGCGACGATGAGGATGGCGAGACTCGGCGCGATGCCGCAGAAGAGCGAGCTGACGGTGAAGAGGACGATGCACGTCATGAAGAAGCGCTTGCGGCCGAAGGAGCCGGCGAGCCAGCCGCTGATCGGCAGGACGATGGCGTTGGAGACGAGGTACGACGTGAGCACCCAGGTACTCTCGTCGTTGCTCGCCCCCAGACTGCCGGCGATGTACGGGAGCGCGACATTGGCGATGCTCGTGTCGAGCACCTCCATGAAGGCCGCCAGCGCCACCACGACCGCCACCAGCCAGGGGTTGTACGCCGGCCGCCAGGCCACCTCGCCGGCCGCGACGGCGGTGGCGCTCACCGGACCTTCACTTCCGGCACCACGGACATGCCGGGGCCGAGCACGCGATTCGGGTCGGGCGGCTCGTCGATGAGGATCTTCACCGGCACGCGCTGCACCACCTTGACGTAGTTGCCCGTCGCGTTCTCCGGCGGGAGCAGGCTGAAACGCGCCCCCGCCCCCGACTGGATGCTGTCGACGTGCCCCTTGAACAGCTTGTCGGGGTACGCATCGACGCGGATCGTGGCCGGCTGGCCAGGGCGCATATACCGCAGCTGCGTCTCCTTGAAGTTCGCCACCACCCACACCAGATCCGGGACGATCGAGAAGAGTGTCTGTCCGACCTGGACGTACGCCCCCGGCTCCACGCTCTTCCGCGTGATCCGACCGGAGTCGGGAGCGTAGATCTTGGTGTACGAGAGGTCGAGCTCGGCCTGGCGCGCCGCTGCCTCGAACTGGACGATCTGGGCCGCGACCTGGTCCGCCTGCGCGCGACTGTAGGCGACCTGGTCGGGAGCCGCCTTCGCGCTCGCGAGCCGCGCTCGCGCCTCTTGCAGTTGCGCCTCCAACTGGCGAACGGTGTCGGCCGCGGCCTGCCCATTCCGCAGCGCCGCGTTCAGATTCGCGTCCGCCGACCTCGTGGCCGCGACCGCGTTGTCGCGCTCTTGCCGTGAGACGCCTCCGGCCTGCAGGAGCTGCTCGTAGCGCTTGGCATCGGCCGCCGCTCGCGTCGCCTCCGCCTGGGCGGCGACGACCTGCGCCCGCGCTTGCTCGAGGCGACTGCGCGCCCCATCGACCTGGCGCTGCGCCGTCCGAACCCCCGCCTCCGCCTGCTGGACGCCGGCCCCGGAGGTCGTGCTGGTCACCCGCACATTGATCGCCGCTCCCTGATGCTGGGCGACGGCCGCGGCCAGATTGGCCTCCGCCTGCGCGAGCCTGGCCTCGAAATCCCGCGGATCCAGCTCCACCAGGAGCTCGCCCCCCTTCACGTGCGAGTTGTCGTCGATGTGGACCCGGCTCACGTAGTTCGCCACCTTCGGGCTGATGGCGACGACGTGGGCCTCGAGGAAGGCGTCGTCGGTCGATTCGTGCGTCATGGCGTAGCGGAGGTACCGCGCGCCCACGACGAGGACGACCAGCGCCGCCGCCAGGATGATCGCCAGGCGAAGCGGCTGTCGATACAAGGGACGCGCGGGACGCGATGGTTGGATCGGCTCGCGGAGCGGATCGACCGGGGCCTCCTGTCCGTCGGAGACGACGCGGGCACGCTCGATGGCCTCTTTGGGTATCTTCGGCTCGCTCACGGTTGCCCTGCCGCGCCCGCCGAAGGCTGACGCTCCCAGCCGCCCCCGAGCGCCTTGTAAACCTGGACCACGGCGGTCAGCTGATCGCGCGTGGTCGAGGCCAGGTCGACTTCCGCGGCGAAGAGCTGCCGCTCCGCGTCCAGCACGTCGAGATAGCCCGCCAGGCCGTTCGTATAGCGCAGGTTGGCGAGCGCCAGTGCTCGTTGCGCCGCCACGACCCGCAACTCCCGTTGGGCGCGTATCTCCCGCGCCTTCCGGTGGAAGACGAGCGCGTCCTCCACGTCCCGAAAGGCCTGCTGGATCGTCTGCTGATACTGGATCAGCGCCTGCTGCTCCTGCGCCTCGGTCGCCCGGAGGTTGGAGGCAATCCGGCCCGCGTTGAAGATCGGTATCGTCACGGTCGGCCCGGCTTGCCACACTCGGGCAGGGCCGGTGAAAAGGTCCGACAGGGAGGCGCTCTCCAGCCCAAACATGCCGGTCAGCGAGACGCGGGGGAAGAAGGCCGCCTTGGCTTCGCCGATGCGCGCGTTGGCCGCCACGAGCCGCTCTTCGGCTTGACGCACGTCCGGGCGACGCTCGAGGAGCTCGGACGGCAGCCCGGCCGGCACCGTCGGGGGCACCAGTTGCCCATCCAGCGCCGTCCCACGCGGAATGGGCCCCGGATTGTGCCCCAGCAGAATGCTGAGCCGGTTCTCGGTCTGAGCCAGGCGCCGTTCGACGTCGGGCACCGTCGCCGCGGCGGTCGCGAGCTCTTGTTCCGCCCGCCGCACGTCCAGCTCAGAGGCCACTCCCGCCTCGAACCGCTGCCGCACCAGGTCGAGCGAGGCCTGCCGCGACTCGAGCGTCCGCCGATCGATCTCCGCTTCGCGGTCCAGCTCCAGCAGGTCGAAATAGGTCTGGGCCACATCGCCGAGCAGCGTGGTCACCACCGTCCGACGGTTCTCTTCGCTCGCAAGGAGGTCCGCCCGCGCCGCCTCGGTCGCTCGCCGCAGCCGCCCCCACAGATCGAGCTCGAAGGACATGTCGAGACCGGTGCGGTGGAAATCCGCCACGGGGTTGACCCCGGAGATCCCCGGAAGGATGTCGACGGGGAAGCTCTTTTCTGAGAATCGCTGGTTCGTGTAGCTCGCCGAGCCGTCTACCTCCGGAAGCTGGGCCGCCCGCGCGACTCCGAGTTGGGCCCGCGCCTCGGCGACCCGGGCGACCGCCACCCGCAGATCCTTGTTCTCCTCGAGGGCCGTCCGGATGAGCTCCTGCAGGACCCGGTCCTGGAAGACTTCCCACCAGCCGAGATCGGCCAGGGATCCGGTCCCATCAACCGGGGTGCGCCACGTTGCCGGCGCCGGTACCGCGGGTCGCTTGTAATCGGGCCCTACGGCGCAGCCCAGGACGGCGCACACGAGCACAACTACACACGCGAGCCGCCGCCGCGCGTGAAGGCCTCTTGTCGGGCAATCGCGCATGACCGGACTTGTACTCCCAATCCCTCGCGTTGTGAACTGGCTTCGCCTCGCGCTCGCTCGTGGGACTCGTGGCGACGAACCTCCGGCACCAGGTCAAGGGCTACTTGCCGGCCGCGGCGGCCAGGGCTTCTGCGGCCGCGATGTTTTCCAGCAGCGCCGGCGGAAAGCCATGTCGCTCCTGCAAGTACGTCGGGCTGTTATAGGACACCCAGACCTTCCCTCCAGCATCCTCCCAGATCAGAATCTTGAGCGGAAGGTCGATGGCGCTGCTGGGAGCCGCCAGCATGAGAGGAGTTCCCGCTTTGGGGGCTGCCGAAGATGACCAGCTTGGTGGGACGCATCTTCAACCCGACCTTCTCGGCCTCACCCGAATGGTCGACGAGCGCGAAGAGAGTGATTCCCGTCGCGTGCAAGGTGCGGATCAGCCGCTCGAGGGTCTCGTCGACCGAGTGATTGCTGGGCTTGTCGATGAGTCCGTTGATCGTGGTCGGCGCCATCCAGGAATGATGGGGTGGCGACGACTGCGAGTCCCACGGGCCGGCCCCAGACCTGCCTGTCTGAACCCACGAAGCCTGTCATGAAGTCCTCGTATTCACCCCTCCCGTCGAAGGCTCGATGATGAGGTAGTCGCCTACGCCTTGATGAACGCGAGCAGATCCGCGTTGACCTTGTCCTTCAAGGTCGTGCACATGCCGTGCGGGGCACCCTTGTAGACCTTGAGGGTCGCGTTCCTGACCAGCTTGGACGAGAGCATCGCGGAGGCTCCGATCGGGACGATCTGGTCGTCGTCGCCGTGGAGGATGAGCGTCGGCACGTCGAATTTCTTGAGATCCTCGGTGAGATCCGTCTCGGAAAACGCCTTGATGCAGAAGTAGGCGGCCGGGAAGCCGGCCATCATCCCCTGGAGCCAGAATGACTCGCGCACGCCCTCCGAGATCTTTGCGCCCGGCCGGTTGTAGCCGTAGAACGGCATGCTGAGATCCTTCCAGAACTGCGAGCGGTCGGCGACCACGGCGGCACGGAGCTGGTCGAACACCTCGATCGGCAAGCCGCCCGGATTGGCGGCCGTCTTCAGCATCAGCGGTGGGATGGCGCCGATCAGCACGGCCTTGGCGACCCGCGTCGTGCCGTGGCGGCCGATGTAGCGGGCGACTTCGCCGCCGCCCGTGGAATGGCCGACATGGATCGCGTCCGTCAGGTCGAGCGTTTCGACCAGCGTCGCGAGGTCGTCGGCGTAGGTGTCCAGGTCGTTGCCATCCCAGGGCTGGCTCGAGCGGCCGTGACCGCGGCGATCATGGGCGATGCATCGATATCCGCGGGAGGCCAGAAAGAACATCTGGTCCTCAAAGGCATCCGCGCTCAGCGGCCAGCCATGACTGAAAACTACGGGCCGCCCGCGGCCCCAGTCGTTGTAGTAAATCTGCGTTCCGTCCGTGGTCGTGATCGTGCTCATGGTGTGCTCTCCTTTGCTCGGGTTGGAGGAGGTCGAAGCGCTTGCCGGCCCGGGCGCTGCCGCCACGGTCACCGCCGGCAGGCTTGCCGCAGCGACAACGCTGGCGCCGCCGATCAGGAATCTGCGGCGGGAGATGGCGGCATCGGTTGTGCAGATCGGTGTGTTCACGGAG
>Ga0070699_100003695_pt1 | contig 13534 bp, 18 predicted proteins | sample KBSK1503metaG_FD_65473 | JGI IMG/M metagenome (GOLD analysis project Ga0070699, IMG submission 65473) | Corn, switchgrass and miscanthus rhizosphere microbial communities from Kellogg Biological Station, Michigan, USA - KBS K1-50-3 metaG | ecosystem: Host-associated > Plants > Roots >...
CCATCATTAGGCAGCGCGATGTGCGCTGACAGGCGAGTCCTCAAGCCAGTCCGGTGCCGCGTCAAGATCGCGAGCCGGGCGTATGGCGGCACGCTTAAAGCAGACACGCGGGCCATTCTCGCACCTCGCGCACGGAGGGAGCCCGCCGCATGACCGGATTACTGACAAGCGAGGCCATTGCAGCGTTTTTTCAGGTCATCATGATCGACCTGGTTCTGGCAGGCGACAACGCCATCGTCATTGGCTTGGCTGCAGCTAGTTTGCCGCACGAGCAACGCACAAAGGCGATCCTCATTGGCATTGGCGCGGCGACGGCACTGCGCATCGTATTTGCCGGGATAACGACACAGCTTCTCACGCTCGTGGGTCTTCTACTCGCCGGGGGCCTTCTCCTCCTCTGGGTATGCTGGAAGATGTGGCGAGAGCTGCGCGCACCGGTCGAGCAAGGGCAGGAGGCCGCCGAGGCATTGACAGGTTATGATATCAACGCCAATGGAACGATTGCCGCACATATCCCTCGCAAAACTTTCGTCCAAGCTGCCGCGCAGATCATCGTCGCTGACGTATCGATGTCGCTCGACAATGTTCTCGCTGTCGCCGGTGCCGCGCGGGAGCATCCGGTCGTTCTGATATTCGGTCTTGCATTGTCGATTGGGTTGATGGGCGTCGCGGCGAGTTTCATTGCTCGCCTGCTGCAGAACCATCGCTGGATCGCTTATGTCGGATTGGCTGTGATTCTCTACGTCGCACTCGAGATGATCTATCGGGGAGCGCACGAATTGCGGCCTGTCGTCAAAGTGATCGCGGGTCTGCAATAGCTCGTTCGGCGCCCTTCGTCGTGGTGCTTTCCGGCTTGTCCCCGAATCGGACCTCCGATCTGCGCGTTAATGAGTAGCCGACGTAGGTGCAGACATGGCCGCGCGTCCGGACGTGGGCCAACCCGGCAGCTTTACTGCGCTTTGATGCTCGCCTGCTTGATGACCTGTCCCCATTTATCCATCTCGGAGCCGAGAAAAGCGGCAAGTTCATCCGGCGTGGAGCCGATCACCGCGACACCGCCCGCTTCGAGCTTTCCCCTGACCGCTGGCTCCGCGAGGGCTGCAACCGTATCGGCGTGAATTTTCCTGACGATGTCCCCCGACGTCCTGGCCGGAACGAAAAATGCCGACCATGAAGAAACCTCCACGCCCGCAACGCCGGCCTCCGTCATGGTCGGCAGATCAGGTGCGACCGCCAGCCGTTTGGCGCTGGCCACCGCCAGCGCGCAGTTGGCCTTGGCGCACCAGCGGCAGGCTCGACGACGTGAAGTTGATCATGGCGTCGATGCGGCCGGGGATGAGGTCGTTGAAGGCCGGTCCCGCCCCGCGATAGGGCACGTGGGTCATCTCGATGCCGGCTTTGCGCTTGAACAGTTCGCCGGCGAGATGCAGCGACGTGCCGTGGCCCGAGGATGCATAGCTGAGCATCTTCACCTTCGCGTAGGCGATGAACTCCTTGACCGAATGCGCCGGCGAGGAATTCGGCACGACCATCATGAGGGGGTAGAGGCCGATCAGCGTGATGGGGGCGAAGTCGGCGACCGGGTCGTAACTCAGCGAGGAATAAAGATAGCGATTGGTCGCATGCGGGAATGTGGCGATGTAGATGGTGTAGCCATCGGGGTCGGAACGCGCGACGAATTCGGCTGCGATGTTGCCGCTCGCCCCGGTCTTGTTCTCGACCACGACCTGCTGGCCCCAAGTCTCCGACAGCCGGGCGGCGACGATGCGAACCGTCGCGTCGATTCCTCCGCCCGCCGCGATCGGGCAGATGATGCGCACCACCTGGCTGGGCCACGCCTGCGCATGCGCGGCGAGGGGGCGCACGGCCGTGGCGCCACCGAGAAGCGCTATGAAGTCACGCCGTCGCAATTGATGACGCAGCATCAGCTTTCCCCGCGGACGCCGGACAGCTGACGGAAAGTCGTATGAGACGAAGACTAGCAAAATTCGGTGCGGTCCGTGAGTCCGTGAGTTCGGTCGGATTCCGGCTGGTGACGTGGTGGGATGCAGGACAGCCCGCAGGATTCGGCAAGGACGACAACGCCGCCGTGGCGTCTGCGCTTCGGCCCCCGTTGCCGCGGTTTGCCGGGGCATGGCGGCGCTTGTAAAGGTGAAATATCGTGTCCGAACGGATGAAACTCCGGCGAGCGACACTACGTATTGTTACTGACGGAGAATTGGGATGGGCCTGGTCGAATTGATCGTGACCGTTTGCGCGTTGTCGCTACCTGGCCGATGCGAGGATCAGCATCTTTCGTTCGCGGCTGACATGTCGCTCCATCAGTGCGTCATGAATGCGCAGCCCTACATCGCGCAGTGGATCAACGAGCATCCAAAGTGGGTTGCCGTGCGGTGGCGCTGCGACTATGGCGGCTCCGAGGAGAAAGGCTAATTCGTACTTGAAGACCGCGAGGGTGGACCCTGGCGTGGGAGACAAGGGCAACCGATGATCCGGATCAACGCCAACTTCACCAAGCGCGCCTCGGTCCACGCCGGAACATTGGACTGGGTGCAGTCGCCAATGCCGGGTGTCGAGCGCAGAATGCTCGACCGCGTCGGTGACGAGGTCGCGCGCGCAACGTCGATCGTTCGATACGCGCCGGGCACCGCCTTCTCGCCGCACACGCATCTCGGCGGCGAAGAATTCTTCGTTCTCGACGGAGTCTTTCAAGACGATTGCGGCGACTATCCGGCGGGCAGCTACGTCCGCAATCCGCCGACCTCGCGCCATACCCCTCGTTCCCAGGCGGGCTGCACGATCTTCGTGAAGCTGTTTCAGTTCGATCCCGCCGACCGCTCGCACGTCAACATCGACACCAGGCTCGTCGACGCCGTGGCGCCGGCGAGACGGCGGGGTGTGAGGCTCATCCCCCTGTTCAACGATGGTCGGGAAGACGTGCGCATCGAGCAATGGCAGGCAGACGCGAGCGTCGTGCTCGACGTTCCCGGCGGTTTTGAAGCGCTCGTGCTCGCGGGAGGTTTCGAAGAAGGCGGCGAGACGTTCGCTCGGCACTCCTGGCTGAGACTGCCAAAAGCGTCCCGTCTGACCGCCGTCGCCGGCGCTGCGGGCGCGCGGCTGTGGATCAAGACCAGACATCTGCAGCATGTCCTTGCGCACGCATAAAGATGGCATCTAGGCGTTGGCGCGCGAAGGTATCAGCCTCTTGGCCTCGATCTCCCTCATGCAAATTATCCTAATCTAAAGTGCAAGACCGAGATTGCTGGATGACAGGTTGTCCTGTTAAGCAGGACCCCGTGAACCCCGACAAGCCAAACAGGACGAGACGAGTCATGCCAGAAGCCGACGCCGAAGGTGCAAGATTCTACGCGGATCAGCCGCAGGCCGCGCCTGGTTTCTTCCTCAAAGGCTCGCACCAGCTCGATTGGGGCATGAAGAATAGGCTTGCGCGCGTGTTCAGCCCTGCGACCGGCCGCACCGTGATGCTCGCCGTCGACCACGGCTACTTCCAGGGCCCGACCACCGGCCTCGAGCGCATCGATCTCTCCATCGTGCCGCTGTTGCCGTTCTGCGACGCCTTGTTCTGCACGCGCGGCATCCTGCGCAGCGTCGTTCCGGCGCAGTCGCAGAAACCGATGGTGCTGCGCGCGAGCGGCGGTCCGAGCATCCTGCGCGAGGACTTGTCCGATGAGCAGATCGCCATGGACATGGAGGACGCGGTCCGGCTCAACGCTGCCGGCATCGGCATTCAAGTGTTCATCGGCGGCGAGCACGAGACGCGATCCATCCACAACATGACCAAGCTTGTGGATGCGGGGCTGCGTTACGGCATGCCGGTGATGGGCGTCACGGCCGTGGGCAAGAACATGGTGCGCGACGCGAAATACTTCCGCCTTGCGTGCCGCATCATCGCCGAGGTCGGCGCGCAATACGTCAAGACCTATTACGTGGACGAAGGCTTCGAGACCGTCACCGCATCCTGCCCGGTGCCGATCGTGATGGCCGGCGGCAAGAAATTGCCCGAACTGGAGGCGCTCACGATGGCCTATAACGCCGTCCAGCAGGGCGCTGCCGGCGTGGACATGGGTCGCAACATCTTCCAGTCGGACGCGCCCCACGCGATGATCAGCGCCGTCCATGCGGTGGTGCACGAGAACCTCAAGCCGGCCGACGGCCTCGAGATGTTCAAGGTGCTCAAGGCTAAAAAATAAACCGCAGTGCGCGGGCCTTCGCTCCGCGCACCAGTTCCCTCCGCTGTCCCCGCGAGGGGCATCCCGCGACGCTTGCGTCGCGGGGACCCCGTTGTGGGGACCCAGGGCCGCAGATCGGGTCTCGGGATCCCGGGTCTCGCTTCGCTCGCCCGGGACACGAAGTCGTGGATTCTCAGCATAAGCGCGTTGACGCGCCTCCATAGCCCGGCCTAAAGGGCGTCTACGCCCGTCTTCGCGGGCTATGGACGGGCGTGAACGCCCTTAACGACGCGCTTTGCGCGGGAATGAGTCGGAGGGGTTGGAAGAAACGTTGGGAGCGGATCAGTTCGTTAAGGTGATTTTGCGGCACGCATCATTTCCACCTGGATCGCGTCGTAGAGCACAATCCATGCCTGCTGCATCTCTGGCGTGAACGCGGGACCAAATTGCTGTTGCAGGCCCCATATCAGCGCGTCACCAAATGCAACAAAATGCGATGTCTGTACTCCAAACTCCGCGTGCTTGCGGCCCGTGTGGCTGATGATGGACTGGAATATTTCACGTTGATCGAGCGTACCGACAATCGCGGCAAGCGTATCCATCAACTTGAGTTGCTGCTTTTCCAAATCGTCAGGGAACAGCCGTCGCGTATCGGGCGCGAGTTCGAAGAATCGGCTGTAGAACTGCTCGGCGAGTTTTCGACGGAATGGCCACAGCGCGTCGAATGAATTCCTAACCAAATCAATCTGCTCGGGCGTCATCGGATAGCACTGCCTTTACCGCTCGATCATTCAATCACCTCGTCGGCTTGACGCCGGCTGGTGCTTGGTCGATCCCTGCACCGCCGAGCCTTGAACACTCTGCGAGCCACCGCGCTTGCTGATATACCCTCGACATGGCGTTTCGGTACTCCGGGCTCTTTTTGAGACCGCGCTGCTCGAGCTCTAGCGAGGTCCGATAGAGCTCGTCGACCAACTCGGGGTGCCACTGCCCCAACCGTTTCTGGGCCAGGAGCTCAGTCGTCAAACGTTGGAATCTCGCGATTATCCGGCTGTCGTCGGTATTCATGCCGCAACCCCATTGCTGCCACCCCGCGCCCCTGCGGCGTTGGTTCATGCGATGCGTTTCGCTGCGCTCAACCCATCCTACGCGCCCGCTTGAGGCGGAATACGCGACGCTATCCCCCTCCGCCTCATGTGCGATCGCTCCCCCGTAAAATGGGTTGAGCGCAGCAAAACCAAGAACGAGGACCGACGGACAGCGCCCGGCAACGGCGCTACGCCGCCCAGCGATCCAATACTCGGGAGGTATCGCGTTGCATCTCCCCGCCCGAATACCTGGCCGCTTAACAGCCGGGGGCTTGGGCAGTTCCGCCCGTATTGCCCTTGCGATCCACTTCGCGCGGCAGTGTGGCGCGTTTGCCACATACCGCGGACACACTTCTCGTCTGCCGACCGATGTGAGAGAACCGCTTGCGATTGTTCGGCAATCGCTCGCTGGTGGCACTACCCTTTTTCCTCGGCCAGCAGTCCTTCGGCTATGGCCCACGCGCGAAACGCTCGCGCAGCGCCACGCGCGCTGGCCTCGCCGGATATCTCTTCGAGACGGCGCACAACGCGTTCGCGCCTATATGGCAACCGGGGGCCTTCATACGTTCGCGCGAACTCGGCAGCGTCGTCGAGGGTGCGCACAGTAACTTCGCGCACAAGGCGAATGGGTGGCTGGAACACGAAATCCGTCAAGGCGCGGAAACTCTTATTCGTTGACCGCCATAAACAGGCGCGAGCGTCCCCTCTGGTCACACTTCTATACCACTCCTATACCACTCCTATACCACTCCTATACCACTCCTATACCACTCCTATACCACTCCTATACCACTCCTATACCACTCCTATACCGCTACTATACCACCAATATCACTCCTATATCATATCTATATCATTCCACAGTTCTTTTTGCCGCGCCCCCGACGGGTGACCGAACAAATCGGCGGGCCCCAACCCTGGAAACGGCGCCACGAGCTCGGCTGACCATCAAGACCCATGGCTATGGCTTTGGCCCCCTGGAGGCGTGGGGGGGTCAGTGTTCCCGGTTGCTCCGCTGCTCCCGTGCGTTGCCTGACTCCCGGTCGAAGCCATCTTAATTTCGGACCGGCTGTCGTCCCGGTTTGGCCAGGTGCTGGCGGGCCCGTAGGGCCGTGGCATGGGGGACGCCGTACGGGGGAAACTACAATGGCCAAGGTCGTGAATGACGTTGCCCGCAGCTGCGAGCCCGCTTGCCGCGTCCGACACTCTCGAGCTTGTCGCCTGGCTCCGCCGGGCGCGAGCCCCAGAGAAGCGACCGAGCATAAGTTCGCTCTGGATCAAAAGCGGAAAGGCGCAGAGCGAGCAAATGCGTTCCGGTTTGCCCCGAAAGGGCACCGCCGGTCTGCACGCCAATGATTTGCGCCATAGAGCAGGCTTGGTCTGCCGAACGGCTACGGCATTGCGGCTGCCGGTGGGTTCAATCAAGCGTCGGCTGTCCGGGTCTGGCTCGGCGTCTTTCCGGTCCAGCGCTTGAACGCATGCGTGAACGCGCTCACCTCGTGAAAACCGAGCAGCCACGCGATCTTGGATACGTGCAGCCTGCGGTCATCGAGGTAACGAACTGCCAGATCGCGCCGCAGTTGCTGAAGTATTTCAGTGAAGTTCAACCCTTCGCCCGAAAGCCTTCGTGCAAGCGTCCTCTTGCTCATTCCCAGACTGCGGGCAACGTCTTCCACGCGCACCCTTTGCCATTTCGGAGTTGTCTCCTGATCGATGATGAGAAATGGAGAAGTGTTGCGGTATGACATTCTGCCCCGTCAGGACGCGGCATATTCGTAATACACCAAACATGCAAAATTCAATTTGATGTCTGTCTGAGTGCCGTGGAACGCCGGAGTAACTCAAACTGAGAATGAGCCTGTTTCCCTCTTGATATCCGAACACGAGGGCTTCGTTGGTAATCTTGCTGTATCGAGCAACCCGCTTCAGTGCATCGCCCAAGCTCTGCGAAGACGCCATCACGTAATAAAGCAGCCCGATTTCGCGCAGATCGAAATCGCGAGCCAGCGTGAAGCCAGGACAGTCGTCCTTCAGAGCGATCGCCGCCTCGTCCAAAAGCGCGATTTGGCTTCGCACATTCAGTCGCTCTTCCGGGTCGGCGATAGCCTCCGGCGTCAGTCCCACCCGTTTCAGAAGGGGTGCCACCTCCACGCCGGCGCTTTTGAGACGCGCGATAGCCAAGCGGGAAAGGCCCCCTCCCGCCATTGGGATTGAGGCCAAGCCCGGTTCAGAATTTCGAGGCTGAAGAACTCCCATTGCTCATCCTTGAGCTCCCGGCAGCCGACATTTGCCCCGATGGCAGCGACGAACAAGTATTTGGCGCAGAGTAACAAGTCCCGCGCGGGGGGCAAAGCGACTAAGACGCACAACCGCCAATGAGCGGGCATCCACAGGGCATTGACGCGCCATGACGCTCCAGGAAGCCAAATCGATCGCCCGACATCTCGGGCTCACCCTGCGCAAGGTGCGCTCCGGCGACTTTCGCGTGAGCTGCCGCGACGGAGACGAGACCATGGCCTACTACACGCAGAATCTCGAAGACGCCGTCAATGCCGCGGTTGAGATCGCCCGTAAGCGAGCGTTGTGAGCTGGCAGGTGAACCCGGCAACCAAGCTTTACTCGGTGCTCGAATGCGCCCTTTCGAACAGAAACAATCGAACGGTGAACGATGCAGGCGGTGCAAGGCCACGCCGTACCACAGCTCCCGCATAAGAGACTGGAATGAGAAGGATATCATTGCAATCGCGCTCACGACGGCAAGCATCTCGTTTGCCGCCGTTCTGGATGATCTCAAGCGGCGCCTCCCGCGCGCGCTGTACCCATTGGGAGGTGGCGCCATGACTACGAAAGAGGCTTTTGACATTAGTGCTGGCGTTAGCCTTCGACAACATGGTCGACGAAGAGGAAACGCCCGAGAGATACAAACAGCAATCCGAAGCGCTCGAGATCGTCACGGAAATAGCCAAATACTACGGCTCCAGGCGTTGATGACGCCGGCCCTGGAGGGCGCGTGCGCCCTGCCATGATGGCGTCACTTGAAGGCTCTGGTTGAATCTTTTCCCGCCTTTCGCTCTGACCTGACGGTCTTGGTCGATCCCGCGTGCGTCCATGGTCGTGCCGGATGCGACGCGATATGGCGGCGGCGCGCAAAGGCAAGCCGATTGGCGCATGAGCAGCAGAATTCATCCGAAGCACTGGGCGTGCGTCGGAGGCTCGAATGACGTTGCGCGTTGCCGAAAGGTCACAGCCGAAGCCGCCGGAAAGCGCTATGCTAAAACGTCGACAGCCGGCTCGGGGGCAGGCCGACATGAAAAATCTCTTTCTTGCAAGCCTGGCGCTTGCGGCGATGATCGCAGCGCCTGCAACGGCGGCGGACTTGTCGTACAAGGCGCGACCTCCGCTTCCGGTGGCGTACTACGATTGGTCCGGCGCTTACGTCGGCCTCAACGTCGGCGGGACGCACTATAACGTCACTCACCATTTCCCGTCGCCGGGAGCCGTCACTCCCGACGTCACGACCGGCGACCATGACGCCATCTTCGGAATCCACGCCGGCGCGCAATGGCAGTGGGGCGCGTGGGTTCTCGGCGCGGAAGCGGCGCGCAGCGGATGCTCCCACGAATGTCGCAGCACGAGCAACGTCCTGCCGGTCGCACAAGGCTTCGAAGAAAATATCTTCGGCGAGCACAAGATCATCGATCTGTTCACGGCGGGCGCGCGACTGGGCTATGCCTGGGACCGGTTGCTGGTCTTTGCGACCGGGGGCTGGGCCTCGGCCCACATCGAGAACGCGCATTGCTCGAGCATCACCAGTGTTTGCGGCGGGCCCGGCAATGCTGCAAAACGGCGCCGTGAGCAGCAATCGCGGCTGGTATGCGGGCGGCGGTTTCGATTACATGGCCCACAAGGGCGCGCTGGTCGACGTGATCCTCGGCGTTGAGTATCAACACTTCGACGTCGGCGCAGCGCGTGCGTTCTGCGTCAATCCAGGCTGCGTCGTGCCGGCCGTGCGCGACTTCGACCTGAGCGCCACAGGCGACATCGTCCGTGCTCGGCTGACCATCAAGACGCACGGTTATGGCTTCGGCCCCGCTGGGGGCGTCGGGGGTTAGCGTTTCCCGGTTGCTCCGCTGCCCTCGACGTTGCCTCACTCCCGGTCGAAGGCATCTTAATTCGGACAGGCCCTCGTCACTGTTTGGCCAAGGTGCTGGCGTGCCTTAGGGCTGCGGCATGGGGGAGGCCGGACGGGGGAAACTACAATGGCCAAAGTCGTGAATGACGTCGCTCGCGACAGCGAGCCCGCTCGCCTCGCGCTCTCGCCGAGCGTTCGGCCGTGTCCGTTGGCGTTGGCGGATCGCGATCGCCGCGCCGAGCTTGAGCCTCGCGATCTGACGGCTTGGTTTTTTGGCGATCCGCTGCCGGGCATGTCGGCGCTCGATCGGCGGACACGCAATGAACGCGCTCATTAAAATATGAGACGGCCGAGCGCGCTTTGAAGACGACGTAAGGACGAGGCCGCTTAAGCCGGCCGAAAAAGGTAGCCTGTAGCTTTGCGGCGCGACCACGTCCCGCGGTGTTTCGACAGCGTCATAATGTAGGCGCGCATCCTCGACTGTGCGCAGCACGCCGCCGCCGTTGGCGCGGCGCGAGTGAGCGCGAGCCCTGTTCCCTTCGCCGGGGAGGCCCGATATGGTCTAGCATCATGTCGGTATTGACGCAGCCCGCGCCCCGGAAAGCTCGCGAGACGGACGGCTTTGCCGGCGGAATTGCCGCGCTCGCCGAAGGCAAGCTCTACGCCCTGCAGAACCCGTTTGCCCTCGACGGCCGCGTGAGCTCCTATCCCGGCAGCGCGCGGGGCTATTCGGTAGCGAACAGCTACCTGCTCACGCAGAGCGACGCGGCGATGCTGATCGACACCGGCTTCGGCAAGGACGAGCCGGTGATCCGCGCGCAGATCGAATCGCTGATCGCGCCCGGCTTGCCGCTGTCGCTGTTTCCGCTGCGGCTGAACGAGTTCATGTCGATCAACAACGTCGAGACCTTCGCCGGGCACTTCAACGTCGAGACCTGCTACACCAGCAACGTCGACGCCGCGCTGTGGTTCGATTTCGGCGCCAAGGCGCAGGGCCGCGACATCCTGGAATCGATGAAGGTCACCGCGGTGACGCGGGCCGATACCATAAAGCTCGGAAAAAAGGACCGGGCGATCGACGTCATGCAGGCGCCGATCCGTCTGATCGCCACGCGCTGGCTCTACGACCGTGCGACGCGCACGCTGTTCTCCTCCGATATGTTCACCCACGTCTGGCGCGACAGCCAGAACGGACCCTGGATCGTGACCGAGGCCGACAACGACTCCACGTCGTTGCGGCATATACGCTCGTTCCTGCTGAACACCCGCTATTGGTGGCTGGAAGGCGCGCCGACCGACTCGATCCGGCGCGGCATCGGCAACGTGTTTGACACCTTTGACGTCGAGACCATCGCGCCCGGCTACGGCTGCATACTGCGCGGCCGCAACGTGGTGGCGCGGCACTACCGGATGCTGGATGAGATTCTCAAAGGACTGGACAGGGGCGTGGCGGTCTCGCGCTACGTCGGCCGCGACGAGGAGCGCTAGTGCCGCGAACCCGAAGGTCGCACACATCGTGCGGCAAGTGCGGTTGCGAACTTCGGGTTCAAAAGCGGCACTAGAATTTATAGAGCTGCTGGCGGCCCTTTGATTGCGAAGTTCGCATCAGAGGGCGCCGCGAGGGCGTGCGAACTTCGGAATCGGGACACTAGGCCATGGCCAACAAAATGCCGCGCGAGATCGCGCCCGGCGTCTTCTGGATCGGCGACTGTCTGGCGCAGCGCCACAAGGGCAAGATCTATCACGGCTACAACGCCGCCTTCCTGGTCGGCGGCGAGACCGCCTCGTGCCTGGTCGAGACCGGCCATCCGAAGGACTTTCCGGTCATCGCGCGGCACATGAATGAGCTGTTCGCCCGCGGCGTGGCGCCACTGAAGTATCTGTTCGTCACCCATCAGGAGACGCCCCATTGCGGCGGCCTCGGCCGCATCCTCAAGGCCCATCCCGAGGCCATCCTGTGTGGCGATGTCAGCGACTATCACCTGGCATTCCCGCAATACGAACACCGCATGCGCTGGATGAAGGAGGGCGACGAGATCGACCTCGGCGGCAGGACGCTGATGGCGGTCGAGCCGGTGATCCGCGACCTGCGCACCACCTGGTGGGGCTTCGACACGCGCGAGCGCGTGCTGTTCCCGGGCGACGGCTTCGCCTACAGCCACTATCACGAGGACGGCCACTGCGGCCTGGTGGCGGAAGAAGCGGTCTCGCTCGACCTGCCGGATGTGTCGTCGACGTTCGCGGACCTGGCGCTGTTCTGGACCAAATTCGCCGACATGAACGCATACTGCGATCGGCTCGACCATCTGATCGAACGGCTCGGCGTCAGGACCATCGCGCCGACCCATGGCCTGCCGATCACCGACGTGAAGGCCACGGTGCCCAAGGTCCAGGAAGGGCTGAAGGCCGCCGCGCTGATGCCGGAAACGGGCACGAACGAGAAGGTGGCGCTCGTGGGCGCAGGTACGCCCGCGGCTTGAGCCGCGGCCCACGGGAACTTTCCGGGCGTCTAGCCCTTCTGCGGCAGCATCCGATCCTCAGCCTTGAAATAACGTCTGGCGTAGGCGACGAGTTGGCCGTCGCTGGGATGATCGACGGTTTCCACACCGACGATGATCTTCATCAACCTGGGATCGTGTTGGCTGATGTGCTTGACCAGCTCGGTCTTGGCATTGGCCGGCCCCGTAACGAGAACCGCGCCGGCGTCTGCGATCGATTGAGCGACAGCCTGAAGGAAGGCGTGATCCTCCGAGGCGTGCCCGCTCCCGATGGAGTTTGCCTTATGGTGGATGTGCTTGGTCGGATGATCCGGGTGCAACACGAGCCGTTCCACATCGCTCGGGCTGAAATGGAACACGCGTGCTTCATGGTGATCGATCCAAACGACCGCATGAAAGTGATGGCTACTCATGGAATAAGTCCTTTCGCCGGCCGATTACCGAACTGCGTCGATTGACGCGAGCAAAAAGGATTTCTGGGCGCGCGGCTTCGACCTGCCGCCGATCGTGTCGCCAATGTCGCCTATTGGGAGCACGGCGAGTTTCCCTTTCAGCCCGTAATCCTCGAATTGCTTCAGGAAGCGCAGCGGATTGCTGCCGGCGAAGCCCATAGCGGACATCAGCCAGCGATTGCCGGACAATCGCGATTCATTAGCACACGTCCGAACCAGCATCACTACTGAGCCGCGATGTTGTTGGCGCGGATCACATCGGCCCAGAGCTTGAGCTCGCGCTTGAGCAACGCGCCCGCGGCTTCCGGCGTCTGCTGGTCGGGTGGAAACACGTCCATGCCGCCTTCGTCGAACGTCTTGCGGACCCTGGCATCGGCGAGCGCGTGACGCAGCGCGGCGTTGAGCCGCTCGACGATCGAACGCGGCGTGCCGGCGGGCGCGAGCAGCATGTGCCAGAAATCGAGATCGAGCTTCTTGTAACCGACCTCACCCAGGGTCGGCAGCTCCGGCAGGCCGGCGAAGCGGGTTCTGCCGATGATGGCGTAGGCCTTGATTTTGCCGGCCTTGACCAAGGGTCCGGCGACCACAGCCGATATGGAGCTCAGATCGGCGACGCTCGCCAGCAGGTCATTGAGCGCCGGGCCGGCGCCGCGATAAGGCACTTGCGTGTCGACTTGGAAGCTCGCGAACGGAATCGGACGCATGCCCAGCCCGACCGAGGGTCGCTTCGACAAAACTCTATCTTGCGGTCGCGCGTGCGGTCAACCAATCGAGCTGGGCAGGCCCGCGCGCGTTCATGCATTCATTCGATCAGCGCGTCGGCGCGCGCGATGAACGGCGGCGGAATTTCGAGGCCGAGCGCCTTCGCGGTCTTGAGGTTGATGACCAGCTCGAACCGGGTCGGCTGCAGCACCGGCAGATCGACTGGGCTCGTCTCCTTGAGCACGAGCGCCGTATACGCCCCCTGCTTGCGATACAAATCGGGAAGCTGCGTGCCATAGCTCATCAAGCCGCCCGCCGCGGCGAAATCGCGCCGTTCGTACATCGCCGGGACGGCATAGCGCGCGGCGAGCGCAACGATCTGGCCGCGCCGGGAATCGAGGAACGGATCGCTGGCGACGAGGAGCGCATCCGGCCGCCGCTGCTCGAACTTGGCAAACGCCCGCTCGATCTC
>Ga0070699_100003696_pt1 | contig 13529 bp, 15 predicted proteins | sample KBSK1503metaG_FD_65473 | JGI IMG/M metagenome (GOLD analysis project Ga0070699, IMG submission 65473) | Corn, switchgrass and miscanthus rhizosphere microbial communities from Kellogg Biological Station, Michigan, USA - KBS K1-50-3 metaG | ecosystem: Host-associated > Plants > Roots >...
CCACCACCACTTCTGGGATCCCTCGCGCCGAGAGTACCCGTGGATGGGAGACGAGCTGGCGGCGATTCGCCGCCCGTTCGGTCCGCCAGACCTGGAACCACTGCTGAAGGCGGAGCGCATAGACCGCACAGTGCTGGTCCAGACCGTCTCCAGCCTCGACGAGACCCGCGAGTTCCTCGCCACCGCCGCCACCACCGACTTCATCGGGGGCGTGATCGGCTGGGTCGACCTGACCGAACCGGGCATCGCCCGCACGCTCACCGAAATTCTTTCAGGGCCCGGTGGAGAGCGGCTCGTCGGCGCAAGGCATCAGGTTCACGACGAAGCCGATCCGGAATGGCTGCTCCGCGCAGACGTTCAGCGGGGGATCGCGGCGGTCGGAGAGGCCGGCCTCGTCTACGACCTGCTGGTCAGGACCCGCGAGCTGCCGGCGGCGCTCGAGACCGTGCGGCGGCACCCTGATGGCCAGTTCGTGATCGACCACGCGGCCAAACCACGAATCGCTGCCGGCCCGAGGGACACAGCGTGGGAAGAGGCTCTGGCTCCGCTCAGCGACCAGCCCAACGTGGCCTGCAAGCTGTCCGGCCTGGTCACCGAGGCGAACTGGAAGACGTGGACTCCCGAGCAGCTGGAACCGTACGTGGCGCGCGTCCTCGACTGGTTCGGCCCGGAACGGTGCATGTTCGGCTCAGACTGGCCGGTCTGCCTCCTGGCCGCCGATTACTCGCGTGTGGTGCAGGCCATGCGGAAGATCACCGGCGACGACCAGCAGGTCTTCGGCGCTACCGCCTCACGCGTGTATCGACTTATCTAGCTGATTCTTCTAGGCGACGTCGTCGATGAGGGCGGCCCAGCGCTCGTCGATGCGCCGCACCTTGTAGATCGCGAAAGCACCCGCCCAGGCGATCACAAAAGCGCCCACGATCACGTAACCGGCCTTGCCTATGAAATCGAAGTTGACGATCGCGTCGTAAAAGCCACCACGCAGGCCTGCCATGCGAATGAGGATCTGTGACAGCTCGACCACTCCCACGAACAGAGCCACGAACACGGAGAGCGACGTCACGGTGAGGTTGTAGAACACCTTGCGGATGGGGCTCGTGAACGCCCACGAGTACGCCTTCGACATGAAAGCTCCGTCGGTGGTGTCCATCAGCGACATGCCGGCCGCGAATATCAAAGGCAGCGAGATGACCGCGGTGAACGGCAGCCCCTGCGCGGCGGCGCCGGCCGAGATCGCGAGCAGGGCCACCTCGGATGCCGTGTCGAAACCAAGTCCAAACAAGAAGCCGATCGGATACATGTGCCAGCTGTGATCGACCAGGCGGAACATGCGGCCGAAGATCCTGGTCATGAAGCCGCCCGCGACGAGCTCGGTCTCGAGGCCCTCGCGGTTGTACTCCCCGCGGTGCATCTTGCGATAGACCCGAACGATGTCGAGCAGGATCAGCAGGTTCATGATCCCGATCAGGACCAGGAAGCTTCCCGACACCAGCGTTCCCGCTGCCCCGCCCACGCTCCTCAGCTCCCCGGTGCTGCCCACGACGCCCTGCACGATCGACTTCACGGCCAGGCCAAGCGCGACCGCGATGAGGAACACGACCGTCGAGTGTCCAAGCGAGAAGAAGAAGCCGACGCCGACCGGCTTGCTCCCCTGCTGCAGAAGCTTGCGGGTGGTGTTGTCGATCGCCGATATGTGATCGGCATCGAACGCGTGCCGCAGCCCGAACGTGTACGCGAGGCCGCCAAGCGCCAGGAAGCCCGGGTGCTGTGCCCCATAGGCCACGAGCAGGCCCCAGCCGACCACATGGAGCACGCCGACCGCCCCGAAGAAGCCACCCAGCCGGGCACGCTCACCCGGCTCGAACGAGCGCCCGATCAGAGCCCAGGGGGAAGCCATCGTCGAAGACTAACCGCTATCGCGACTGAGTCGCAACTTTGTATTCAACTGAGTCCTCCAGACATGCGAACTGCTCTCAATTCGATTATTTGGATGAGAGCGCGGTACGCTTCGGGCGGTGGACTTCGACCGGCTCCCGCCCCAGCTCCAGGTCGTGCTGCGTTCCCTCGCCCACGCCGTCCAGAGCCGCGAACCGATCATCGAGAGGAAAGTCGAGCTGCTGCGGGCCCTGCATCCGCACTTCACCAATGACCAACTGGCTCTGGAGCTGATCCGTTCCACGCGCAGGCGGGTCGCCGCCACCGGCGCGCTCAGTGGCGCGGCGGCGATCGCGCCGGGGCTCGGCACCGTGCTGGCGATCGGGACCGTCACCAGCCAGGCGCTCTATGCGCTCGAGCAGGAGATCGAGCTCGTCCTGTCGGTTGCTCTGATCTACGGCCATGAGCTGGCCACTTCGGACGAGCGCGTGCTGGAGGCGCTCGTCGTGGTGGGAATCACCAGCGGCGCGGTCAAGCTGCGCGAAGACGTGCTGGTGTCGGGTGGTGAGCGTCTTGCCGTCGCCGCGTTTCGAAGGGTTCCGGCGACGCTGCTTGCGCATGGCGGGAGCCGGATCGTGGGCCGAATCCTCGCGCGGTTCGCAGGCAGTGGCGCGGCGAGGGCCACGGCGCGACTCGTCCCCCTGGGCGTGGGCATCGCCGCGGGCGCCGGCTTCGATTGGCTGGCGGTGACAGGACTTGGCCGTGCCGCGATGAGGTACTACGGACCTGGCGGACCGGGCGCAAGGCCCCTGCTACTTGCCCGCGAAGATCCCGCGCACGTCGAACTTCGCCGCTGAGGCGATCTGGTCGAAGCCGCACTTCTTGGGCGGCTTGTCCAGGCGCCAGCGCAGGAAGCGGGTCGCGTGCCGAAAACGTTCGCCGGCTTCGAGCTTGTCGTAAGCGACCTCACACACCAGCTCGGGCCTCACGGTCACCCATTCGGTGTCCTTTCCGCGCGACCATCGGCTGAGCCCGCCCGGCATGCGCCCTGAGCTGTATGAATCCCATTCGTTCGGCGGGACGTCCACCTGCAGTGGCTTGAGCTTCGCGACGAGCTCTTTCCGCTCCGCCGCGTTGAAGGATGACGTGTGACCGACGTAATGCAGCGTGCCCTTCCGGTCGTAAAGACCAAGCAGCAACGAGCCGAGTGATTTGCCGTCATAGGACTTCCGCCATCCGATCACCACGCAATCAGCGGTGCGCTCGTGCTTGACCTTCACCCACTGGCGCTTTCCAGGGGCATAGGCCCCGTTCCACGATTTCGCCATCACTCCATCGAGGCCGGCGCCTTCGAAACGGTCGAACCACTGCCTGGCGGTCGCGGGGTCTCGCGTGTAGGGGGTCAGAAAGATCGGTTGCTTGACGCCCTTGAGAAGGCTCTCGAGTCGCTTGCGGCGCTTGCCAAGAGGTTCCGAGCGCAGGTCGACGTCGCCCTCGGCGAGGATGTCGAAGGCGACGTACCAGGCGGGCGTCGCCTCGCTGAGCATCCGCACCCGAGACTCGGCCGGGTGGATGCGCTGCTGCAGGGCGCCGAAGTCGAGGCCGTTGGCGCCCACGACGATGAGCTCACCGTCGAGCACGACTCGCTCCAGGCGCAGCTTTTTGAAGGCTGGGAGCAGCTCGGGAAAGTACCTGGTCATCGGCCGCGCGCCCCGGCTGACAAGCTCCACCTTGTCGCCGTCGCGGAAGACGAGCGTGCGGAAACCGTCCCATTTGGGCTCGTACTCCCAGCCGTCGCCGGAGGGGATCCCCTCCCCCGGGGCTGACAGCATTGGCTCCATGTCCTGCGGTACCGGCAGCTTCAAGTGGCCATTTATCCCCAGTTTGTCTATATCTTGTGGATGACGAAACCCTGTGCTACCATATCGTCGGCCGGTAAAGCCGGCTCACTGAATTCGACTCCACGCCCCCACCCCAGCCTTGGGAAGCTCGCGCAAGCGGGCTTCCCGCTTTCATATGAGTGGGCATGCTCTCCCGCTGAGCTGACTAGCTTGAAGAGCCGAAGCGAGAGATGAGCTCGGCTACGGTCATCTTGCCGTAGTCCTTGCCGAGGACGTTCTCGGCCGTGTGCCATACCGCCTGGGCCTGCGCCGGGCCGCGATTGGCGAGCTGCTCCAGCGTGACGGAGCCGAATAGCTGGATTTGCGGGATCTGCTTCAGCTGCTGAGCGAGCCATTTGGCCCATTGAGCCGCATTGCCCTCGCTGGGAGCGACCTTGGCCTCGACCGCCGCCTTGATCGCGGTCGCCTTGGCCTCGGCTGTCGCCGCCGCCTTGGCAGCTTTGGCTGCAGTTTGCTGGGCGGCCTCGGTCGCGGCTGCCGCTTCCTCTTTGGCTTTCGCCTCCACCTCGGCGGCGGTGGCCGACGCGCGCGCCGGCATCGTGGTGAGCTCGTGCTCGCCCTTGTGCATGATCTCCTCCGCGGACTTCCCCACCGAGCCGCGGCCGTCCCCCTCAGCCGCCCCCTCGCCGGTGCGCAGGCGATCGCCGAATCCCCTGCCCATCGCGCCGCCGATCAGCCCCGGCACGTCCAGGCCGGTCAGGCCCTTGATCGCCGTCGTCGACTCCACCATCGCTCGGGTGGCGTTGCGGACGAGGTCCGATGCCCCGTCGGCGCTCATAACGGTCAGCGAATCGATATGGCCCATGGGCTCGGCGGCGGCGCGGACGATGTCGGGCAGCGCGCTCATCACCGTCTGGATGATGGCGGCCTCGTTGAACTGCTTGTAAGCCTCGGCTCGCATCGCCAGCGCTTTGGCCTCCGCCTCACCCTTGGTGAGCACGATCTGCGCCTCGGCTCCACCCTCGAGACGAGTGGTCTCGGCATCGGCCTCCGCCGATGCGATGCGCGCGCGCTTCGCGCCTTCGGCTCGAGCGATCACAGCCTGGGCTTCGGCGGCCGCGGGCTTGACCGTCGAGGACAGGAGCTCCTTCTCCTTGCGGTCGGCCTCCAGCTGGGCGAGCTCGGTCTGCCTGCGGACGACCTCCTGCTGCGCCTCCGCCTGGGCCAGCGGCCCGGCCTGGTCGGCACGCGCCTGCGCGGCCGCGACCTGTGTCTTGGTCTCAGCCTCCCGGAGCGACACGTCACGGCCGGCATTGATCTTGACCTGCTGCGCCTCGGCCTCCCGGACCGCGGCGGTCTGGTCCGCGGACGCTCGGGCCATGCGCGCGTCACGCTCGACCGTGGCCAGGTTCTGCTGTCCGAGCAGGCCGATGTAATTCGACTCGTCCGAAAAGCTCTGGATGGTGAAGGCATCGATCTGGAGTCCGCTGGTGGCGAGGTCACCCTTGGCCGCGTCCTGCACCTGCTGCAGCAGCTTCTGGCGGTCGCGGATGAGCTCTTCAATGGTCAGCGTGCCGACGATCGAGCGCAAAGATCCCTCGAGCACGTTCTTGACGATGGAATCGACCTGCTCGTTCTTGGCGTCGAGGAATCGCTCGGCGGCGTTGCGCAGCGATTCGACATCGCGCCCGATCTTGAAGGTGGCCACGCCCTGCACCTGCACCTTGATGCCCTGGCTGGTCACAGCGTCGCTGAGCTGCACGTTGATCTGGCGCGCGGTGAGCTTCAGCTTGCCGACGCGGTCGAGCAGAGGGCGCACAAACGTGCCGCCGCCGACTACGACCTTGACGCCCTTGTCGCCCGAGACGGCCAACGCCTGGCCGCGCTCGTTGCGCACCTTGGCGCCACGCGACCCGGCGATGATGAGGGCCTCGTTCGCGCCGGCGACTTTGTAGCGGCTGGCCACGAACGCGATCAGCAGCACGAGGATGATTACCCCCGTCACGGCCAGGAATGGTGTGGACGTCACAAAACTAGGCATCGGACTTTGCTCCTTCTTTGGTCGCCGCGGGGATGGCTGCCACCACCAGGTTGGTGCCGGCGACGTCCACCACCTTCACTTCACGCCCAGCCGGGATTTCGGCGTCGGCGGTGGCGGTCAAGTTGTGAGAAGCGCCGGCGAAGCTGATCAGCACGGAGCCAAACCTGTTGGCGGGGATGCCTACGGACACTCGCCCCGTGGAGCCGATCATGTCCTGGAGGCTGAAGGTCTCCGTCGATTCCGCCTGCCGCAGCGCCTTGAAGGCCCCGAACACCACGCCTGCGCCGAGGAGGCCCGACACCACGCCCGTCAGCGTCGCCACGCCGGGACCGGCATCGAGGCTGTGGAGCCCGAACAGGCCCCCCACCCCGAACATGGCGATGAAGCCAAGCAGCATCGGCGTGGGCGACACGCCGGCGACGTCAAAGCCCAGGTGAACGGCGCCCAGCAGGCCGCCAAAGATGTCGTCGACGATCAGCGTGAGCAGGAGGAGACCGCCTCCCACGAGGAGGCAGCCGGCGAAGACGAGGTCGGCTGCGTTCAAGCCCTGGCCACCAGCGATTGCAGTTTAGGACGGAGGCTCAAACTCTGTTTCCAGAGTCTTCGGCATTTACTCTGGACGTACCGCTCATGTCTTTGAATCGGAAGAGCTACGACGCCAGCACCCGATGGGGGGTCCAGCATCCCCGCGCAGGAGCTCGGATCGTCTCGGTCGTCTCACTCGGACTCGGAATCGCGGCGATCTGGTGGATCCTTGCAAACCTGAATCCAAACAACGCGGTCGTGGGCACACTTCTGGCCGCGGCCGGCGCGACGCTGGGCGCCGCCGGCTCTATTTACTGGGCATACGTTGGCCTGGTCAGAGGATATGCGGTTGGTGTGGTAGGCAAGGTGATCGTGAGGGTCTACACGTACGGGCTGATCCTGTTCGTTCTGGTGCTTCTGTTCACATTCGATCATCCAGCCGGCATTTCGTTTCTTGCCGCCGGCTTCCTCGCGGCCGCATTAGTCGTGCTCACGCCTCTCACGCTCATCGGCAATCGTCGCTACATGAAGGATCCATCAGCTGGTCCGGAGCTGGCCAAGAAAGCGCACGAGTTGACAGGATTCGGAGGTCCACCCCGCGACTGAGCTGGCTCATTACCGCTAGCCTTTCACGGAGCAAATGAGCCGCTCTTTTCAGATCGGCAACGAGACGACCGACCGCCTCGCGGTCGACGTGGCGGCGCGGGAGCACCCCGACAGGTCCGATTATTGGGACGGGAACTGGCTGACGGCATGGGTCGAAGTCGCCAGCGGGCCGTGGCGCGGACAGTATCAAGCGGCGCTGCGGGCCGAGGAGTTCGTCCACTTTCGCGATCAGCTGCAGAGGCTTTACGACGATCGCGAAGCCCCTCCGGCCGAGTTCGAGTCGATGGAGCCATGGCTGCGGTTCACGGTCCAGCGATCGGATCGACTCGGCCACATACGGATCAGCGGCCGGGCCCAGACCGAGCCGTTCTTCGACAGCCACAACGTGTTCTATTTCGTGCTCGAGCTGGACCAGAGCTACCTGCCAACGACGCTCGATGAGCTCGGGAAGCTCATCGAAGAGTTCCCCGTGGTCGGCTCGCGTTAGAGCGTCGTGGTCGGGCGGGCGAGATTCGAACTCGCGGTCTCCTGGTCCCAAACCGGACCTCATGGCCTACTGAACTTGACCCGAATTCATCTCACAAACGCGAATCGAGCGCAAGTCTCTTAACTCGTCACCTGGTGGTGCTGCCGAGCCTGTCTCAACTGCCAATCAAGGTTGACTCCCCAGGAGACGACGCTGGACCCCACCATGGTGTCCTGGCGTATGCCGGCAGGGACGGCCCACCCCTGCAGGACCAGCCCTGAACGTGTGGTCGGCATATCGGCCCCTCGATATGGCATCAATGCGAACGGCTGGGCAGTAGCGATCAGGCGAAACGGTGGTGTGCCTGACGAAAACGATAGATCCAGCACACCGTCCCAATCCATCAACCTCGCGATCGCGATCCGCTGATTGTTGCTCTCGTCTACCCCTACAACAGCGAGTAGGAATGCATCGCCAATCTTGGCGGTGTACCGCACAAGGTCACCCGTATGAAGACGCGTGAAAAACGGCGCCGGCGGCTTCCGAATGGTTCTAGCCGGCGGTGGAGTTGACGACAGTCGCTCACGCAGCTGCTCCAGGATCCGCTCGCGTTTGCGGTGGAACGGTTGGCTGTATTCCCAGCGCTTGAGGTCCCGCCCAGAATCGATGATGCTGAGCGCGGCACCGCGGACTGCTTGGACCGGTCGACCGAGGCGCCACTGCGTGTCGGCGAGCGCGAGATAGAACGCGCAGTACGTGTCTTCATCGCCAAGCACGTCCGCCCACCTGTCGAGAAGTGCCCTGGTCGCGTCCTCTGGCGCACGCCCTTCGCCGATCAGTTTCCCGAAATTCAGAGCGGACGTCATGACCTGTGTCGTCTTGATAGAGGCCTGGACCTTCGATACTCACGATATGTCTTCCAACGACAACCCCATCTGATCCGGGTGGGGGCGGCCTGAGGATCCGATCGGCACGACCTTGCCTTCCCAGAAGAGTTCAACCTCTTCCCACCACCACTTCGAGACCGGGAGCAAGTAGCGAATGAAATCGTCCGGCTTGCTCCCTCCAGCATGCAGATTTGTGTTTTGCAGGTCTTCAAGAAGGCCAACTGTTGCGAGTTCCCGGACGTAATGATCGCCATCCCGGTGTAGATCCTCGATGACCTCGAAAACTGCAGGAAACTCACGGCGATCGCCAGCAGCATTCAAGGCGGTCAGATGTCGTACGAAATCAGACGCCAAGAGGTAGAGGGGTGGCTCATCTTCATGATCCCAGTCCGCATGCCACTCAAGACGCTCCGGGTTCGATTCGAAAGATGGACATGCCTTGAGCAGAAGAGGTTCAACCTGGCGGCGGTCGATCACGGTTACGACACCTACTATCTACGATCCTCTTCAAACGCAACCACGTCCTGGAGCAGGAGGTTCAGCGCTCCGCACAAGGCATGCAGCGTTCCAAACGTAGGTCGGCGGCGCCCCGCGAACAGATCACAGAGTGTCCCCTCGTCAACGTGTGAATGACGACTGAGATCTCGGCGAGTCCAGCCTCGAAGAACGCGGGCGCGGTCGATCGCTGCAACATCAACGCGCCACTGGGTCAGCGACGCCATCAGGCGAGGTACGTCTCGATGAGCGCTTTGGCAGTCACAAACGCCGCCCTGGAAGGCACGGAGTTACGCGTTCCGCGCCTTCCCTCCGAGTGTCGCAACAGGCCTACCCCCTGCGTCCCGCACTGCCTACGGTTTGGCTTTTGGCGGTCCTCTGTTAGGGGACTCGGACCGCCAGCATCGGACCACTCTCCGGCTGGCTCGCGCCGGTCGCCGTGCGGGGGGCGCTGCGCCGCACCGGCTGCCTCTACGCGTCCGCAACATGTCGAGGCCTTCGCGCGTCGCATTACGCGCATGAATGCGCGCACGCGCTGCGGGCTGCCCGTTGCGTAACGTACGACTGGCCGGTCTTTCACATCGCCCAGATGAGCAAGATCCTCGCCGCCTGCAATCCTGCCGTGCCAACCGAGGACCTCGTGGTTCGGATCTTGGTCGGGTCCGGCCTGCGCCGTGAGGAGCTCGTCGTAGTAGATCAGCGTCTTCGGCGAGAGCAGCTGGCCCTGCCGGTCCAAGCGGAAGTGCTCGTAGCCCACGACCAGCGGCGCCTTCCAACGCAGCTCCAACGCCGCGCCCTAAGCCTTCCAAAACGATCAAAACGAGTTCGGAACGGACCGTTTCGGAGGCTATGGAACAACGTTGGTCGGGCGGGCGAGATTCGAACTCGCGGTCTCCTGGTCCCAAACCAGGCGCTTTGCCGAGCTAAGCTACCGCCCGCCGTTGCCGCAGGAGAGATTCAATCAGACAGGCGGTCGAGCGCGCCCGAGGCGAGCAGCGCTCTGACCGCCCGGGCTCGATGGCTGTATCGGGCCTTCTCCTGCGGGTCCATCTCCCCAAACGTCCGCCCGGCCTCGGGAACCAGGAACACAGGGTCGTAGCCGAAGCCTGCCTGGCCCCTCCATTCGGGAATGATCTCGCCGCGGCACTCGCCCTCGAAGAACTCAGTCGGCCGGCCCGGCACGGCCAGGGCGATCGTGCACGTGAACCGCGCCGGCCACGGCCGCGGATGGCCCTCGAGCCGATCCAGCAGCGCCTGCGTCCGCTCCTTCTGCGTCGGCCCGATGCGAGCGGAGAGGATGCCAGGGAAGCCCTTCAGGACGTCGACCTCGACGCCCGAGTCATCCCCGATGGCGGGTAGATCGAGCGCCACGCGCGCCGCCTCTGCCTTCAGGCGAGCATTGTCCGCATACGTCGCACCCACCTCGGCCACGCCAGGATCCGCGGCCATCAGCTTCAGGCCGGCCCCGGCCAGCAGTCCGCGGTACTCAGCCAGCTTGCCCGCATTGCCGGTGGCGATGACCAGCCGGCGTTCAGCCAAGCGTGGCTATGGCTCGCTTCTGGGCAACGATCAGCTCTTTGATCCCTTTCCCGGCCAGGGCGAGCATCGCGTCCAGCTCCGACCGCTTGTAGGGCGCCCCCTCCGCCGTCGCCTGCAGCTCGACCAGGCGCTCGTCCTCGGTCATCACACAGTTCAGGTCGGTGGAAGCCTGGAAGTCCTCCGTGTAGTCGAGGTCCAACCTCGCCGTGCCTTCCACGATGCCGCAACTGACGGCGGCCAGGTACTGGCGGACCGCGACCTCGCTGATCATCCGCGCGTCCTTCATGCGTTTGATCGCCATGTACAACGCGCAGAAGGCCCCGGTGATCGAAGCGGTGCGCGTGCCGCCGTCAGCCTGGAGCACGTCGCAGTCGAGCGTGATCGTGCGCTCGCCGATCTTGCCCATGTCGGCAGCGGCACGCAACGACCGGCCGATCAGGCGCTGGATCTCATGCGTGCGGCCGCCGATTCGGCCCTGTATCGCCTCGCGCATGCCGCGATCGTGGGTCGAGCGCGGCAGCATCGAGTACTCGGCCGTGATCCAACCCTGGCCACTGCCGCGCCGATGCGCCGGCACGCGGTCCTCAACGCTCGCGGTGATCCACACCCGCGTCCGCCCCATCTCGATGAGGCACGATCCCTCGGCGTGCACGTTGACGCCGAGCTCGATCTTCAGTGGTCGCAGCTGGTCTGGCAGGCGTCCGTCCGGTCGCGAGCCCTCGGTCATCGACCGCTGAGTTTGAGCAGCAGCGCGCTCGCTTCGTAGAAGAGATACAGGGGAACGAACATCACCAGCGGGGTGATCGGGTCGACGCCGGGCGTCAGGAAGTTGGCGGCGATGCCGAGGCCGAGGAACCACCACACGCGGTTCTTGTACAGCCAGCGCGAGCTGATGATGCGCAGCATGCCGAGCACGAAGATGACCACCGGCAGCTCGAAGACGATCCCAAAGCCGATGACCATGACGAGGATGAAGCCGATGAGCTCATTGATGTCGGCGAGGTACGCGGTATGCGGGGGCGCAAACGTATTCAGCACGCGGATGTACAGAGGGAGGGCAAACACCGCCGCGGCCACGCCCAATCCAAAAAAGAAGATCGTCGCGATGATGAGCGGCAGGATCAACCGCCGCTCCTGCCGGTGCAGGCCCGGGCTGACGAACCACCAGACCTGCTGGATGACCACCGGCGCGGCGACGATCAGGCCGAGGTAGATGGCAACCTTCAGGTCGGTCAGGACACCCCCGGCCGGGTTGAAGTAGACCCCGTGCCCTATACCTGCCCGCGTGATCAGCCATCCGACCACCTGGCCCGCCACGAAAAACGCCGCGATGGTGGTGAGCGCCCAGGCGACGATGATCACGATGAGGGCGCGGCGGAGCGCCTCGAGGTGCTCGATCACCGACATGCGCTGCTCTTCCTCGACCGGGGCTTCGGCGCGAGGCGATCGCCGAAGGACCTTGTCTAGGATCGCCACGGAACGGACCTCAGCGGCTGGACTGAGAGGCTGACTCCGAGCCCTGTGCGGGGGTGGTCTCGGTGGGCGCCGGCGCGGCAGGGGGTGTGGCGACTGGGGGCGCAGGTGGCGCCGGCTGGGTCGCCTGGGTGACTTCGTTGGTCAGCTCCGAGGTCGCCTTCCGGAACTCGCGCATGGCCTTGCCGATGCCGGCCCCGAGCTCGGGCAGCCGGCCTGGCCCGAAGATGATGAGCACGACGACCAGGATGGCGATGATCCAGATGGGATGTATGGGCATCAACCCGATTATAAGCCGCCGTCTGTAACCGGAAGATCAGCCTTGTTTCAGGTCACCGCAATCGTGATCGAGTTGATCCTGTCGACCGTTGTGATGGCCTGGATCTTGTCCATCCCGCTCACGACCGTCCCAAAGCGGTTGTAGGTGGCCGTGGCCCCGGCCCCCGGCCAGGCGCCCTTGACGATGAAGAACTGGCTGCCATTGATCGGGCCACCGGGGACCCGGGCCATGCCGACCGAGCCCAGGGCCCATTTCAGGAATGAGTTGGGCTCCTCGGGAAGGTTGTAGCCGGGGCCGCCGGTTCCGTTGCCGTTCGGATCTCCGGCCTGGACGACCCAGTCCTCGCTCTTCCAGAACGGGCTTCCGGTGTAGTAGCCGTTGAGCGCCAGGACGATGAAGTTGTTGACCGTGACCGGGGCCGTGTCAGGCAGCAGCTCGATCACGACCTGGCCCTGTGTCGTGTTCAGCGTGGCCGTGTACTTGCGGTTGGGCACGATGCAGATTGGCTGCGCGGCGATAAATGCGTGCACCCCGATCGCCGTCGATGTCTTGCAGCCAGCCAGCGCCGGCGGTTTCGGCTGCGCCACTGCCTGCTGGAGGGCCAGGCCGGATCCCAGCACGGCCGCGACCACGATGGCCATGATCAGGTAAGGCACCCAGGGGCGCTTCTTCCACGCTTCCGGGACGTCGACCGCCTCGGCCTCGGGCCGTGGAGCGGCGTCGACCCGGCGTTTCGACTTGCTCATCGCTTGGCGGCGGACTCCACGATCGCCTGCACCAGCCCGTGCGTCGTGTACTCGCGTGCCACGATGTCGACTCGCAGGCCCGCCTTGCGGGCGGTGTCTGCCGTGACCGGCCCCATGCAGGCGATCTCAGCATCTCCGAGCACCGCGGGCAGCTTATCGTCGGGAAACGCTCGCACGAAATTCGCCACCGTCGACGAGCTCGTGAACGTGATGACATCCACGCCCTCGGCGCTGAACAGCCGCATGAGGGCCGGCCCTGTCTGGACAGGGCAGACCGCCTGGTAAACCGGAAGGATCTCGACCTCAGCGCCTCGCATTGCGAGCAGCGATGGTAAGGCGTCGCGCGCGATCTCTGCTCTCGGCACCAGGACACGCAGGCCGGCCATCTCCCAACCCTGGAGCGCTTTGGCCAGTCCCTGGGCCGTGTACTCGGAGGTCACCAGCTCCGGCCGCAGCCCGTGGCTCTCCAGCATCTCGGCGGTCTCCTGGCCGATCGCGCACAGCTTGGACGCGTGCAGCGCTCGGGCATCGGCGCCGGTCTCCACGAGCATCTTGTAGAAGATGGCGACCGCATTGGCCGAGGCGAAGATGACCAGGGCGGTACCGCTCAGGCCCGCGATCGCCTTGTGCACCCGCTCGTCGGTGGGCAGCGGCATGATCTCGATGGTTGGGATCTCGACCACCGCGGCCCCCATGTCCACCAGCTCGCGGCGGAACGGATCGACCTGGTGCCGCGCGCGCGTGATCAGGAT
>Ga0070699_100003697_pt1 | contig 13528 bp, 12 predicted proteins | sample KBSK1503metaG_FD_65473 | JGI IMG/M metagenome (GOLD analysis project Ga0070699, IMG submission 65473) | Corn, switchgrass and miscanthus rhizosphere microbial communities from Kellogg Biological Station, Michigan, USA - KBS K1-50-3 metaG | ecosystem: Host-associated > Plants > Roots >...
CTCCGGAGCCGAAGGTTACAGGTTCGATTCCTGTCGGGCGCGCCAGCTTTTCCGAGCACATCCGCACGATCGGTGTCGCTCCCAATCCACGTGACGGTCTCTGGCTCTCTCAACGATAACGATTAAGGTTGGCGACCACGCGCTCGGTTTCGTCAGCGTGATGGCTCGATTCAGCACACGCGTCGTGGTGCGCGTGCGATCTGAAGTGGACTGCATTGACGTTTCGCGATGTCGCGCGCGGAATCGAATTTGTAACCGCAGGGATCGTATGAGCGCCCCCGTCGCCGTGCACACCTGCGAGAAATGCGGGAGTCCCCGAACGCGGCGTCTCGGTCAGGCGTCGGGCGCGTATTTCAGGTGCAATGCGTGTGCGTACATCTCCCCGATTCGTCATGAACGCGCGCCGCACACGTCGAGTTCGACGCCGTCGCCGCAGCCTGCGCACGTGTGCCCGAAGTGCCGCAGCGCGCGAGTACAAATCGTCGGGCGCTCCGCAGACCCGCCCCTCCTCCACGTACGTTGCGACGCGTGCGGACACGTGTCGTCGACCGGCGCCGCGTAAGACGCGTCCGTCGTCGACTTCCCCTTCAACGCATCAGACGGAAAGAAAGAGGGCTCGCTGGCTCAGTCGACGAACCGGTAGCCGAGGCCGATGACCGTTTCGACCTGCTGCCCGGCGGCTCCGAGCTTGCTGCGCAGCCGCCCCACGTGGACGTCGACCGATCGCGTTTCGACCATGCGGTCGTAGCCCCACACGCGCTCGAGCAGCCGATCGCGTGACACGACGCGATTCTTGTTCTGAACGAGGTAGCGGAGGAGCTCGAACTCACGACGCGTCAGCCGTACCGCCTGCCCGTCGACGCTGACGGCCACCGCGTCGAAATCGGCGGTCAGATGCGTGCCGCGATAGACCTTGGGCGCCGGTTCGGCGCCGTTCTCGGCGCGCCGAAGGACCGCGCGGACCCGCGCCGTCAGCTCGCGGAGACTGAACGGCTTGGTGATGTAGTCGTCGGCGCCGATCTCGAGGCCCGTCACCCGTTCGTCCTCGGTTGCGCGCGCCGTGAGGATGATGATGGGCAGGCGCTTCGTGTCGGTCCGCGACCGGAGGATCCGGCACACCTCGACGCCGTCCAGCACCGGCAGATTGAGATCGAGCACCAGAAGATCGGGAGGGCGCTCGGATACGGCCTTCAGCGCGCTGTCCCCGCTTCCGACGATCTCCGCTTCAGCGTCGCCGTTTCGTTCGATCGCGTGCTTGATGAGGCCGGCGACGTCTTGCTCGTCTTCGACAATCAGGATTCGCGGTTTCGCCATCACGTCTGCGGTACACCGTAATCCGCCACACGTATCGCAACGGTATCGCGGCTGTTAATTGTGTGTTACGAAGTGGGAACGGCTGGGCGACAATGGCACTGCCACCATGCCGTCATCGCCTAAACGATCCGTTGCTCACGGCCGTCCGGACGAACAGCAGGTGCGCGAGCAGGAGGTGCTCCGCGCCACGAGGGAGCTCGCGGCGTACTTCAAAGGCCGCCGCACCGAGCGCGAGGCGCGCGCCGCGCTCAAGATCATCAAGGCCTTCATCCGCGATCGCGAGCGCATCGATCCCGCAAAGCGGCGGCCGTTGCCGGGCGCGCTATTGACCGGCGACGCGAACCACGCGCGCAAGCACGCCGGAACCGGCGCCCGAAACGCTCAACGCCGCAGCGCGCATCGAACCGACGGTCATGCGCCGGTCACCACGGACGCAGAGCGGCTTCCCACTCCCTCGGGAGAATCGTCGTCGAGCAACGAATGAAGCGCGCGAAGTCACGAAGAAGAAAAATACGCCTCAGGTCCAGATGGGTCGGTCCTGGCGCCGCAGGTCGACGACGAGCGCGATCGCATCCAACACCGACACCGGCGTGCACGGCTTCTCCAACAACGTCTCGTCGATCGACAGCAGCACTTTCTTTCCAAACAGCTGTTCGCGCGACCCGGTGAGATAGATCACTTTGAGCTTCGGATCGTCGGCGCGAAGATGCTCCGCGAGCTCGTCTCCGCTCATTCTCGGCATCACGACGTCGGTCAGCAGCACATCGAAGGGCCGGCACACGCGGTACTTCGCGATGGCTTGCTCGGCGCTCGTCGCCGTGACGACTTGATGTCCGGCGGCGCGCAGGACGGTCCGCAAGAACTCGCACATCGATGGCTCGTCATCGACCACGAGTACGTGCCGCGATGCGATCGGTGGACTCAGGACGCGAAGAACTTGTCTACGAATGCTCGTCCACGACGCCGTCAGGTTCTGCATACAGACATCTCCGTCTGGAGCCGATCGGTCGCGGTTGTTTGCGAAATCTCCTGTAGGCGAGCGCGTCTACTTTAACAGGCTTCCGCGAAATTTTGTTCCGCGCGTAACTATTACTCGTCCGAGAAATTCTTACGCCCGCGACCGTCGACGATGTCGCACGCCGTATTCCACGTGATCACGGGTGTCTTCGACGATCGCGGGCAGACGCGGATGCGTAACTGTTACGCGACGACGAAAAAACGGATCCACTGTGACGACCTCACGATTGAAGCGGCGCACGTGCTCGCGTGGTTCGTGACAGGAAGTGGCGCATCCGCGACATGCGGTCGTGTCAGCGTCAGTAACATACTTGCCCACCTCTGAACAATGATTCGCGCAACGAGTCGCCGGCCCGTCTTCGTTGTGGCAAGTCGCTTGCTCGACACGTCGTGACGCTCACCCAAGCAAGACACACGACAACCGATCGAATTTTCGATCGAGCGCTTCGATCTCGGCCGGTGGTGTAGGGCTGAGTTCTGAAGCGTGCAAAGTCGACGCGGGAGGTCTGTATGAATGTTCTGACGTATCCTCGAACCCGGCCCCGTTCCATGCGCATCGATGGCGTGCTCGTCACGACATGCGGCATCGTCGCGACGATCGTGATGACGACCGTGATGTACATGCTGCCGCTGCTCGGCTGGGCCCAGGTCGATTTACCAACGTGGATCGCGCGGATCTTCACGACCGCTCCGGTAACGGTTGCGGAAACCGGCGTCGCGCTTCATCTACTTATAGGCACGATGTGGGCGTGGGTGTTCGCGATGCAGGTCGAACCGCGCCTGTCGCTGACGCCTGCCGCGACAGGCATGGTGTTCGGCGTTAGCCTCTGGGTCTTCGCACAGAGCATCGGCGTACCGATCGTCGGCGCGATCGGCGATGCGGTCCACGACGGCGGCATTACATCGCCCGGCTGGTTCGCCCTCCGTCTCGGTCTCGGGCCGGCTCTCTCGAGCCTCGTCGCGCACGTCGCGTACGGCGTTTCGCTCTCGGTCGTGTATGGGCGGCAGGGCGCGACGAGCGTGGATGGACGGCCGACGCGGGTCTGGACCGAACAAGCTCCTCTTCAGTTCTGATTGAGCCGCTCGAGCGGCAGAGAGCGACGCGGTCGTCGTGTTCGTTCATGTCGCGCTGCGTCTGTCGCGTGTGACGCAAGCGCGAGACGCGGACACGGTACCAAAGTTGGTACCAATAACGATTTCGTCGCTGAGGTGGAGATGATCGTCAGATTCGTCGCCTCACGCCGCGACGATTTGGTCAATGCAACGCGTTCGCGTGCACGGTTTCTATTCAACGCGAAATGTCCGAATGACAGGACTTTCATCCGGTTTGATGCGCGGCTTCACATGTTCGGCGAGCGTGAATGGCATTTCGGTTGCGCTGGTTACCCTCATCGACAACGTTTCAAGGAGTGTGCATGATGAAAATGTTTCGTCCACAGAGTCTGTTCACCGCGGTCGTCGTCGGAGCAACGCTGGTTTCTGGCAGCGCACGTGCCGACGAAGCCCTTCGAGTCACAAACGCGGAGGTCACTATCAACTGCCCGCTCACAATCGGCGGCAGCTTCGACGCGAAAACGTCGGCCCTGAACGGCAGCGTCACGGCCGACGGCTCGGGTGGCGTCAAGGGGGCGTTCGTCGTCGACCTGATGAAGCTCGAGACCGGCATCTCGTTGCGCGATCGCCATCTGCGCAACAACTACCTCGAAGTGCAGAAGGGCCCCGACTTCGCCGTGGCGAAGATGGAAGACATCAAGATCCAGAAGCTGTCCGGCAAGACGACCTTCTCGGCCAAGCTGACGGTTCACGGCCAGCAGCGTGACATCACGGGTACGGCCGACCTGCAGCAGGACGGCAAGGGCTATCGCGTCGACGCGACGTTTCCGCTCCAAATCTCGAAGTTCCAGATTCCCGAGCCGACGTATCTCGGCGTGGGCGTCAGCGATCAGATCAGCGTTCACGTCGTGCTGACGGCAGCGCCGTCGGCGCCGCGCGCCACTGCGACGGCAGGACCTGGCTCGAAGTAAACGCCCGCACCTGGCGCCGCGGCGTCAGGACACCGTGACCCCGGGGAGGTAGAGGACCTCTTCAGGTAATTACGGCGGCTTGGCCGCTCCGGCTCGATCGCCGGTGCGTACGTGAGGACGCGCTTTGGACACGCCTCGGGTTCGGCAATTGAGAGTGATCGCCAGGGGTTTTCACAACACGACGACTGCGTTGATCGGTGTCGCGATGATCGTGCTGATCGCGGCAGCCGTATCCGCGAGCGGGCCGCAACCGCAACAGGCGGCGCCCGCCCGCGCGACGGCGGCCGCGGTCCCACATCGCGCGGCGCCGACCACCGCCGCGGCTGGCACCTGCATGCAGTGTCACGCCGACGTGACGAAGCATCCGGTCGTTCATCCGAAGGCGACCGAGTGCGAGAGCTGTCACGTACCGAAGGCGCGCGACGCTCACAAGTTCGACGACAAGAAATGCACGGTGTGTCATCAGATGGTGAAGAAAGAGGACAAATTCGTGCACGGACCGATCGCGGCGGGCGAATGCCTCGCCTGCCACGATCCTCACGGCAGCGAGGAGCCGCAGCTGGTCCGCGTCTTCGGCGCCGACCTCTGTCAGCGATGCCACGTCGACATGAAGGCGCGGCTGGCGGAGAAGCGCTTCACGCACGAGCCGGTCAAGGAAGACTGCGCCACGTGCCACAACCCGCACGCGTCGCCGTCGAAGTATCAGATTCGCGTCGACGGCGCCGAACAGTGCCTCGCGTGCCACAAGACTCTGCGCAAGGAATTGGTCACGGCGCGCGTGCAGCACGAAGCGGTGTCCGTCGATCGCGAGTGCATCAACTGCCACGACCCGCACGCGAGCGATCTCGGAAAGCAGCTGAAGGGCACGTCGATGGAGCTGTGCCTCTCGTGCCACGACCGCGAGCAGGATGCGCCCGGTGGAAAGGTGCAGGACGTGAAGGGGTGGCTGCAGACCCACACCGACCTGCACGGTCCCATTCGCCAGCAGGACTGCGTCGGCTGCCATCTGCCGCACGACTCCGAGCATTTCCGGCTGCTGCGCAAGGACTACCCGGAGACGTTTTACAGCCCGTACAACCCAAAGAACTACGAGCTGTGCTTTTCATGCCATGAGCCCGATCTCGCGAAGGTCGAGCGGACCGCCACGGTCACAGGCTTCCGCGACGGCGATCTGAATCTGCATTTCCTGCACGTGAACCGCACCGAGAAGGGGCGCACGTGCCGCGCCTGCCACGAAGCCCATTCGAGCACGGAACCGAAGCACCTGCGCGAATCGGTGCCGTTCGGCGAGTGGCAGCTTCCGATCGGCTACACGCAGACGCCCGACGGCGGTCGATGCGCGCCGGGCTGTCATCTGCCGAAGGACTACACCCGCAGGCTGGCGCAACCGACGCATCCGCCGGGGGAACGATGAGGGCGATGACCTGCGCGACCCGTTGCGGTCTGACGGCCGTGCTCCTGCTCGCGGCGCATGGTGCCGTTGCAGGCGACCATCCGTCGATCGGCGCACCTGCGCCGCTCCTGGTCGTGCGCGATCTGTCCGGCGTCGATCATCCCTTGAAGGCGCAGCTCGCCGGCCGGCGCGGCCTCGTCGTGCTGTTCTGGGCCGGGTGGAGCGATCGCTCGATCGAGGAGCTGAAGCGGCTCGACACCGCCGCGCCGGACATGGCGGCGCACGGCGTCGCCGTCGCGGCCGTCAGCGTCGATCGCTACGACGTCGACGACGCCGAGATGAAGCAGCTCCGCGAACGCGTCGAGCGGCTCCAAGTGCACGTGCCGGTGTTCGCCGATCGTGGCCTCGAGCTGTTTCACGCGTACGGCGTCGTCACCGTTCCGTCGACGGCCGTCGTCGATGCGAACGGGAAGCTCGCGTTCTTCCTCTACGGCTACTCGCACGAGCAGCGTGAGCAGTTGTTCGACGCGATCGATGCCGTCTCCGGCAAAGCACGGCGGCCGTCTCCTGCGTCGACTCTGCCGAAGGTCGCGCCGGCTGCGCTGCGCCGCGTTCAGCTCGGACGCCTGCAGCTCGCGCAGGGACACGAGGAGCCGGCACGCAGCAGCTTCGAGGAAGCCAGCAAAGCCGACGAGACGTTCCCGGATCCGCTCGTCGAGCTCGCCTCGCTTGCGCTCGACGCGGACGATTTCGCCGCCGCGCGCGCGCTGCTCGACCGCGCGGCCGCCCGACGCGACGGCGACATGGGCGTGCAGCGTGAGCGGGCGCGGCTCGCGGCGCTCAACGGACAGCGAGCCGAGGCGCGCGCGACGCTCGAGCGCCTGACGGAGAACGGCGGCGATGCGGCCGCCGTGGCTTATCTCGGGTATCTGCTGCAGGCCGACGGCGATCGCGGCCGCGCCGACGCGGCGTTCGATCGCGCGAAGGCGATCAGCGGCGTCGATCCGCGTGCGTACGCCGCGCCGGAGCCATCGGCAGCTGCCGCGGCTGCGCGCGCGATGACCGCCTATCGACGGGAGGTCGCTCCCGGGAGGCGGTAGTGCCCGGAGCCACGCGATTCATGCTGATGGCCGTCCTTGCCATTCAAACGCTTCCCGCGCCGCGATCGCGCAGCGGGAGCCGTCCGGATGCGCCGCCCGAGCATCCCCCGGCAGAGGCGCGCGACGAGGCGGCGTGCATCAAGTGTCACGGCGACGTGGTCAAGCACCGCGTGATGCACGGCCCCGTGGCGGCGGGCCAGTGCGCGCCGTGCCATGACGTGGTCGGATCGGGCGCACGGCGGCGTGTCACGCTCAAGAGCGGCGCGTCGAACCGCGACACCACGGCGCTGTGCGTCACCTGTCACCAGGAGATCACGGACCGACTCAAGCAGAAGCACCGGCATGCGCCGGTCGCCGCAGGCCAGTGCACCGCCTGCCACGACCCGCATGGATCGCCGTTTCGCTTTCAGCTGCAGGCGGACGGCAATCGCGCGTGCACCACGTGCCACGAAGACATCGCGCAGGCGCTCGCGCAGGATCACGTGCATGCGCCCGCAGCTGCGTCGTGCCAGATCTGTCACGACCCGCACGGCGCCAGCAGTCCGGCGCAACTCCGCACGACAGGGAATGTCGTGTGTATGGCCTGTCACGTCGACGTGCCCGTCGACGCGTCGGTCATCGACGGCGGATTCGTCTTCGGCCGGCGGCCGGCCGACGGCGTCGAGCGGCTCGTCGCGACGGGGCCGCGCATTCTCCTGGACGGATCGCTCGTCTCGGGACATCCGACGATCGCGCATCCGGTCGATGCGCGTCCCGATCCGAGCGCGAAGGGACGCACGCTCGGCTGCGCGAGCTGCCACAACCCGCACGGATCGCCCGGCGCGAAGCTGCTCCGGTTTGGAGCCAAAGGCGTCAGCTCGCTCTGTATTCGCTGCCACAGCTTTTAATCAAACCCAGAGAACAGCCATGAAGTCTCGGATCGCAATCTGTATTGGATTTGTTGCTGTATTGGTGCTGGCGAGCGCCACCGCGCCCGTGAACGCCGCCGACAAGAAGAAGCCGGCCGAGCCGACGGTCGTCTGGCCGCTGCCTCCCGATCAGCCGCGCATCCGGTTCATCACGGCGTACCACGGCGTCGACGATTTCAAGAAGAAGAACGGGCGCTGGAAATCGCTGCTGCTCGGTCCCGACTCGCAGCAGCGCATCGACCAGATGATGAAGCCGTACGGAATCGCCGTCGCGAAGGACGGCCGCGTCTACGTCACCGACACCGCCGCGCGCCGCGTGTTCGTCTTCGATCCCGCGGCGAAATCGGTCACGTTCGTCGGCGAGAGCGGGACGGGCAAGATTTCGAAACCGGTTGGCGTCGCCGTCGACGGCGACGGCACGGTGTTCGTCGCCGACGCAAGTCTCAAGCGCGTCTTCGGCTACGGATCCGACGGCAAAATGACCATCGCGATCGGCCACGACGGCGAGCTGCAGAACCCGTCCGGCCTCGCGATCGATCGCCAGCATCGGCAGCTCTACGTGGCCGATGCGAAAAAGCATCAGGTGCTCTGCTACTCGTCGGCCGACGGCAGCTTCATTCGCGCGATCGGCAAGCGCGGCGTCGATCGCGGTGAATTCAACTTCCCGACGAATCTCTCCGTCGATCGCCAGGGCCGCTTGTACGTCGCCGACACGCTGAACTTCCGGATCCAGGTCTTCGACGCGGCCGGCGAGGTCGTCAAGACCATCGGCACGCAGGGCGACGGGCCGGGACACTTCAATCGCGCGAAAGGCGTGGGCGTCGACAGCGAAGGCCACATCTACGTCGCCGACACGTCGTTCAACAACTTCCAGATTTTCGATGCCGACGGAAGCCTCCTGCTGTTCGTCGGCGGAACGGGAACCGGGCCCGGGGAGTTCCTGCTGCCTGCCGGCCTCTTCGTCGACGATGAGGATCGCGTCTACATCGCCGATCAGGGCAACGCGCGCGTGCAGGTGTTCCAGCGCGTCAACCCGAGCGTGCAGCAGAAGTGATGGCGGCTCAGCGCACCGCGCGCCTGAGCGGCGGCCGCGCGCCGCCGGCGCGCCGGATGCTCGAAACGCCCGCCGTCTGATCCGCGCCGCGGATCGAGGCAGGCCGGGCGTGCATCAGCTCGACTGAATGAAGGGAAGGGGATGACACGTATGAGAAGAATATGTTTTGTCGTCGTCGCGATCGTGCTCGCCGGAGCCGGTCGCGCGGCGGCACAGAGCACGATCGCCTTCGGGCCGCACGACTTCAGCGGCGGTTCGGCGATCCGCAACACCGACGCCAGCATCAACGGCCAGACGTGTGTCTTCTGTCACACGCCACACGAGGGAAGCGTCTCGGTTCCGCTGTGGAACCGGAGCTCTTCGACGAGCACCTACCAGGTCTACGCGAGCTCGACGATGGACGCGGCGGCGCCCACGTCGGCCGCGATCCAGAGCAGCGTGTCGGGCGCATGTATGAGCTGCCACGACGGCAGCATCGCGATCGACGTGCTGACGAACCTGTCCGGCATAGCGCACGCCGCCAGCGTCGCCTTCACGCGGCAGGCAACCGCAAAGGCGACGTACGGCGCGAACGGCACCGGTACGAGCAACATCCTCACCGCCGGCTCGCCGTTCCTGGGCACCGACCTGCGTAACGACCATCCGATCACCATCATCTACGAGACGTCCCGCGCCGCCACACCGAACGACTTCGTCACACAGACGATCACGGGGACGAAGATCACGGTCGGCACTACCAACCCGCTGCCGCTCTACGGCGCGTCGACGGCGACGGCCACTGTCGAGTGCGCGAGCTGCCACAATCCGCACAACAACTCACTGGGGTCGTTCCTCCGGAAATCGAACGCCGGAAGCGCCCTGTGCCTGACCTGCCACATCAAATGACAGGTGCTGGTTCCGCGCACAACACGTCCGGGGAGGAGCGCGTCTCCTCCCCGGGCAGCTTTGAGACACCTATGCGCATTCAGCTTGCAGGTTTGATCCACTTGATCCTGAGCGTGTCACTGATGGCGCAGCTCGCGCCGGTGCCATCGCACAACTCACGCCGTTCGTCGCCGGCCGACGGTGCCGTCGTGGCGCGCGTGAACGGCGTCCCGATTCTTGGCGGCGACCTTACCGCCGCGTTGAACTCCCTCGTCCCGCTCACCTCGTACCACGAGAACGTGAAGCCCGAGAAGATGGACGAACTGCGCACGCGCGCGCTCGACAGCCTCATCGACGAAGAGCTTCGCTATCAGGAAGGCGTACGGCTGAAGGTGCGCGTCCCGCCGGAGGAGGTCGAGCAGGCGCTCGACCGCGCGCGGAAGGCGTACCGCAGTCCTGAAGAATTCGAACGCGCGCGCCGCGAATCGGGCGCGACGATGCCGCAGCTGCGCGCGAGCATCTTGCGCGCGCTAATGATCAGCAAGATTTACGAGCAGGTGGTCCGCAGCAAGTGCGCCGTCTCCGACGACGAGGCCGCGACCTACTATCGCGAGAACACGGCGCGCTTCGTGCTTCCCGAACAGGTGCGGACCTCGATCATCACGATCGGCATCGAGCGGTCGGCGCCGCCGCGCGAATGGGAGCAGGCGCGGCACCAGGCCGAAGACCTCGCGCGGCAACTCGCCGCCGGGGCGTCGTTCGAAGCGCTCGCGCGCGAGCATTCGACCGATCCCAGCAAGACGAAGGGCGGCGATCTCGGATTCGTCCATCGCGGTCAGATGATTGACGAATTCGAGCGCGCGCTGACGCCGCTCCGTCCAGGCCAGGTGAGTCCCGTCGTGCAATCCATCTACGGCTTCCACCTGCTGCGCCTCGTCGAGATCCGGTCGGCGACGCAGAAGACGTTCGCAGAGATGAAATCGACGATCGTGCGCGATCTGACCGAGACGCGCTGTAACCAGGCAGGCGCCGAATGGTCGAAACGGCTGCGCAAGGGCGCGCATATCGAGATCGTCGACGAGCGCCGTCCCGGCGCGAGGATGGCGGGTTGATCGAACCGATCGCACTGCGGGCGTCGGTCACGTTTCTGCTCGTCCTCGTTCCAGTGGTGCTCGCCGCTCAAAGCGTCGACGGCACGGCCGACTGGGGCTATGGCCGCTCGACGTACCGCACCGGCGACGACCAGACGACCAACAGTTCGTTCATGCAGGGATACACGTTCGGCTACCGATCGTCGTTCTGGGATCCGCGCCTTCTGACGTACGCGGCCGAGCTGACGTTCAACAGGAACGCGTTGACGTTCGGTCAGGAAGAGGGCGCATCGAAGCAGACGGGATTCAAGGTGACGGCGAACCTGTTTCCGTCGCGACCGTTTCGCGGATCGATCCACGCATCGCGACAGATCGGCGGCGAATCGGCGAACTATCCGGAATCGAGCGTCGTGCGCAGCGGCCTCGTGCTGCCTGCCGGATCGGCGCCGGAGCTGAGAACGGAACGATCGGAGTTCGGTGTCAACTGGCAGATCACGGGTCAGTCGATGCCGCGCGTCGAGCTGAGCTATCAGGAAGGTTCGGCTACGATCGCCGCCGGTTCGCTCGATGCCGTGCAGCAGCAGAGTTCCCTTCAAGCGAGCATCGCCAAGGAGGGGCCGCGGGTCAGCAACACGCTGCGCTATCAGCGCAGCGCGTTCGACAACGGCGTGTCGCAGGCGTTCCGGCAGCGCTACAGCGATCTCGGGTACGAGCTCGTGGCGAGGGCCAGCGATCGAACGTGGGGGACGGTCAGGGCCGGCCGGCGCACCACGCTTTCGCTGTTCGACGTGCCGGCGCAATTCACCGACATCGGCGTCGCCGGCTACCACCCGCCGCCGGGCGGCGAGATCGACCTGTTGTACGGGACGGCCACGCTCACGCACCAGGCGAACAAGGGTCTTTCCGCCGACATGAGCGTCGGCTTCGACCAAGAGCAATCGGACGCGGGCGGCACGAGCGCGCTGCTCGCGACCGCCACCACGCAGTACCGCCCGTTTGCCGGCGTCACGCTGCACGGCAGCGGAATCTACGGCGATCGCGGTCAGCGCACCGCCGGCACCACGCTCGTCGTGCTGACGCGCGGGCTCACGACCGGCGCCGAGTACAGTCTTCTTCTTCGTCTCCTGCGCGCGAGCGCCGCGTACGAAGTCGGCCGCGGCTGGAACACGAGCGAGCACGGGCTCCACGGCGAGTCGCGCATGTGGCGCGGGCGCGCCGAGGCAGGGACCGGCGTGCTCCGCGTCGTGCAGCTCAGCGTCGGCTACGACCAGTCGCGATCGCTCGACGATCTGCTGCCGTTCGGCAACCAGTGGCTGGAGCGCACGCACGCGAGCGCCCACAGCACGCTGACGCCCCGCATCATGCTCGATGCCGGCTATGAAACAGCGTCGATCGAACGCGGCCTCGTGTCACAGCTGTTTCGCACCCGCTATGAGCAGGCCACCGGCGCAGTGTCGTTCGTACTGACACGCCAGCGCCAGCTGTCGTTCACCACCGGCCGCTTTTTCAATCGCTCGTTCGCGGCCGACGACAGCAACGAGTACGTCGGGCTCGCGTACAACGGTTCCCTGATCGGGCCGCTTCGCCTCGCGCTCACCGTCCGGCGCGAGCATACCTTGTCGGCCGTGTCGCGGCTCGATCAGGACGGTTACTACACCAACGGCGTGATCGATTACCGGCTTCGGCTGTTCACCTTCAGCCTCGAGCACCGATATACCAATCTCGCGCTCGTCTACGTCGGGCGCCTCGAGCCGCTGACGTTCACCGGCAACCAGATCCTGTTCCGCGTGACTCGACGATTCGGGGTGGCGCGGTGACGGTCTGGAGCCGACGCGGCGGGTTGGTTCGCGCCGTCGCTGCAACGGCGGTCGTTGCCCTCGCCGCAGGGGCGCCGCGAGCCCAGACCGGCGCCGCCGCGCGCGGCGCTCGAACCCGCGGCGCGGCGGGAAGCGTCGAGCGCGTGTGGCCCGATCCGCCGGCGCAGGCGCGCATCCGGTTCGTGACGTCGCTCGCGCCTCAAAGCTCGGTGAAGCGTTCGTTCCTCCGGAGGCTCTGGACCGCGGTGTCCGGTGGAGGCGATACGCCGGCGATGGCGCAGCCTTACGGCATGGCGATGGGTCCGCTCGGCCGCCTCTACGTCACCGACGCGGCCGGCCATACCGTGCACGTGTACGACGTTCGCGCGGGAGGCTATTCGAAATTGAACGTCGACGGCGAATCGCTGATCGGCATCGCCGCACTCGGCGGCCGCCTCTTCGTCACCGACTCGGTCGGCGGCCGAGTGATCTGTTTGAATTCCGCCGGTCGGAAGCAGTGGGTCGTCGGCGCCGAAGCTGGGTTCCAGCGACCGACCGGCATCGTCGCCGCCGACGATCGGCTGCACGTCGTCGACACGCTGGCTCACCGCATCGTCACGCTCAGCCCTGAGGGACGCGTGATCGGTTCGTTCGGATCGCGCGGCAACGAGCCCGGTCAGTTCAACTACCCGACCAACATCGCACGCGATCGGAGCGGGCGGTTGTACGTGACCGACACTATGAATTTCCGCGTCCAGATTCTGACGTCGGAGGGGCGCTACATCTCCGACTTCGGACACGTCGGAGATGGCTCCGGCGACTTGAATCGACCGAAAGGCGTGGCGGTCGACGGCGAAGGTCATGTGTACGTGGTCGAGGGACTGCACGACGTCGTGCAGATCTTCGACACCGAGGGCCGCTTCCTTCTCAGTTTCGGAGAACCGGGCCACGGCGACGGTGAATTCTG
>Ga0070699_100003698_pt1 | contig 13526 bp, 11 predicted proteins | sample KBSK1503metaG_FD_65473 | JGI IMG/M metagenome (GOLD analysis project Ga0070699, IMG submission 65473) | Corn, switchgrass and miscanthus rhizosphere microbial communities from Kellogg Biological Station, Michigan, USA - KBS K1-50-3 metaG | ecosystem: Host-associated > Plants > Roots >...
CAGAGATCCACTCCATCGAGGCACGCAGGGCCCGCTCGATGTCGAGCAGCCCGAGCTTGTAGCGCGCGAGGTAGTAGAGCGTGCGCGCCACGTCGCGCCGCCGCGCCTGGCCGGTGCGCCGCAGGTGCTGCATGTAGAGCGGCGCAGAGTTGCGCGCGATCAGCGTCCCGTCGACGTCGAAGAGGGCGGCGATCACGACCGGCTAGGGCCGCTCGACCACCATCGCGATCCCCTGGCCGCCGCCGATGCAGAGCGAGGCGACGCCGAGCCGGGCGTCGCGCGCTCGCATGGCGTGGAGCAGGGTCACGAGGACGCGGCCGCCGCTCGCCCCGATCGGGTGCCCGAGCGCGATGGCGCCGCCGTTCACGTTGACGCGGTTCTTCGGGATGCGCAGCTCGCGCAGCACGCCGAGTGACTGGGCTGCGAAGGCCTCGTTCAGCTCCCAGAGGTCGATCTCCTCCCGGCGGAGCCCGGCCCGCTCGAGCGCCTTCTCGGAAGCCGGCCATGGCCCCATGCCCATGATCGACGGATCGACGCCGGCCGATGCATACGACCGGATCGTCGCCAGCGGCTCCAGTCGGAGCTCCTTGGCTTTGCGCTCGGACATGACCACCACGGCTGCGGCGCCGTCGTTGATCCCCGAGGCGTTCCCCGCCGTGACCGTGCCGGCATCGCGCTTGAAGGCGGGTTTCAGGGCAGCCAGCCGCTGGGCGGTCGTGTCGGGCCGCGGGTGCTCGTCGGTGTCGAACGTGATCGTCTCGCCCTTTTTGGCGGGAATCTCGATCGGGACGATCTCCGCCTTGAACGCGCCCGACTTGATCGCGGCGCCGGTCTTCGCCTGGCTCTCGGCGGCGAACTCGTCCTGCTCTTCCCGAGGGATGCCGTACTTGCTGGCGATGTTCTCTGCCGTGATGCCCATGTGCACGAAGGTGATCGGACAAGTGAGGCCGTCGGCAATCATCGAGTCGAGGAGCTCGTCGTGTCCCATGCGGATGCCGAAGCGGGCTTTCTTGAGGAGGTACGGGGCCCCGCTCATGCTCTCCATGCCGCCCGCGACGATGGCGTCGGCCTGTCCGAGCTCGATCGCCTGCGCCGCGAGCACCACCGCCTTGAGGCCCGAGCCGCACGCTTTGTTCACCGTGAAGCTGCCGACCTCTTTCGGGATGCCCGCTTCGAGGGCCGCGACGCGCCCCGGGTTGAGCCCGAGGCCGGCGGGCAACACGTGACCGAGGATCACCTCGTCCACCTGACCGGGCTCGAGGCCCGCCCGCCGCACGGCCTCCCGCACGGCGATTGCGCCGAGCTTGGTGGCCGGGAGCTGCGCGAGTGCGCCCCCGAGGGTGCCGATTGCGGTGCGGGTTGCGCTGACGATCACTGGACGTGCCATGCTGTGTCGATCTCCTCTCGGGCGGGCGCCGAGATGCACCGGCCGCGTCGCCGCTATAGCACAGGGTCGCTCGCCTAAGCTATCCGTTCCAACTCCGGAGGGCGCAGATGGCCATCGAGCACAGGACCGCCGACCTGCCCGCGACGGGCGAGGGGCACCGGGTGGGACTGGTCATGTCGGGCGGAGGCGCGCGCGGCGCCTACGAGGCGGGCGTCCTTCGCTACCTGCTCGACGACCTGCCCCGGCGGCTCGGGCGTCCCGCCCGTTTCGACATCGTGACGGGCACCAGCGTCGGCGCCATCCATGCCTGCTACGTCGCCGGCACGATCGGCCAGCCGGGCGCCGGGCTGCGGCTCGCCGCCATCTGGCGATCGCTCGAGGTGAGCGGCGTGTACGAGCTCGGGGCGACAGACCTCGTCGCCGTGCCGTTGCGCCTGCTCGGGCTCGCCGGGAGGCGGAAGTATCCGCCCGAGCCGGGCATCCCGGAGCGCCTCGCGGGCCTCCTCGATACGCGCCCACTCGAACGCCTGGTGCGCGAGCGCATTCCCTGGGCCGACCTCCGCCACAACATCGACAGCGGGGCGATCGAAGCGGTCGCGGTGGCCGCCACCGAGATCGGCTCCGGCAAGTCCGTGGTCTGGGTCGACAACCGCGAGGGCGTCGTTCGCCGCTGGGCCCGCGATCCGTTCGTCATCGCCCGGCCGGCCAGGCTCGAACCAGGACACGCGCTCGCGTCGGCCTCGATCCCGTTCGTCTTTCCGGCGCTCAAGATCGACGACGGCTACTACTGCGACGGGGGGCTCCGTCTGAACACGCCGCTCGCGCCGGCGCTCCGGCTCGGCGCCGACCGGCTGCTGATCGTGGGGCTGCAGCACCACCCGACGCCGGAGGAAGAGGCGCGGCTCGCTCCCCAGCGCGAGGCCAGCTACAACTCCCTCGCCTTCCTCGGCGGCAAGGTGCTGAACGCGCTACTCCTCGACCACGTGGACTACGACGTCGACCGCCTGCGGCTGGTGAACGCCATCCTCGACACGGGCATGCGCACCTGCGGCCCGGACTTCATGCCTCGCATCAACGAGACGATCGAAGCGCTGCGCGGCACGCCATACAAGGTGGTGCAGAATCTCTACCTGAGGCCCTCGCGCGATCTCGGCGTCATCGCCACCGAGTGTCTCGAGCATCACGAGGTCCCCGAGGGCCTTCGCCAGCGGCTCTCGCACGCCGTCGTCCGGTACGCCGTGCACGGCGTCGCCGCCGAGGCCGACCTGCTCTCGTACGTGCTCTTCGATCGGTGCTACGCCGAGCACCTGCTCGAGCTCGGGCGGGCCGACGCCGAAGCGCACGCCGACGAGCTGGCCGAGTTCTTCGGCGAGCTCGCTTGACGCCGCCGTTGGCAGCGGCTTTAAGGCCGCCGGCGTGGTGAATCCGGTCCTCGAGCGTCTCTATCGCGAGAACTCCGTCGTCCACCGTGACGGCAAGCGCCGGCAGCTCTGTCCGCCGGGGATTCCCGCCTTCAAGGGCGAGTACCTGTTCCAGCTCGTGCGCGACCGGCGTCCGGACGTCACGCTCGAGATCGGCTTCGCCTACGGCCTCTCCACGCTGTTCATCGCCGAGGCGCTCCGCCAGAACGGCCGTGGCCGCCACGTCGTCATCGACCCGAACGAGCACCGGCGCTTCGACGGCCTCGGCCTCCGCCACGTCGAGGAGGCCGGACTGGCGGAACTCGTCACCTTCCTCGAAGAGCCGGCAGAGCTCTGCCTCCCTCGGCTCGCCGAAGAGCGCCTCCGGGTGGACCTCGCCTTCAACGACAGCGATCACCTCTTCGACCACGTCATCACCGAGTTCGTGCTCCTCGGCTTCCTGCTCCCCAAGGGGGCGCTCCTCGTCTTCGACGACGCGAGCTTGCCGGGCGTGGAGCGCGCGTGTGACTTCATCGCCGCCAACCGGCCCGACTTCGCCGAGGTCCGCGAGGCGCCTCGGCGCCTTTTCGATCACGATCGAGTCCCCGCCCCTCCCCTGACTCCGCGGGGGACCCCGTCGATGCGCGTCTTCCGCCGGGTGCTCGAGGACGACCCGCGCGACTGGAAGGACTACACGCCCTTCTGATCGTCCCGCCGGCTCCGCCGGCGGCTCAGCTCGCGGGGGCGAGCTCGAGCACGTGCTCGCCGGTCGACCCGCCGCAGTGGACCGCCGTCTTCGCCGATCTCCTTGGAGAAGGCGTCCTGGTGGAAGTCGAGGGGGACGAGGATACCGCGCCGCTCGCAAAGGGTGACGATCGCCGCAATCCAATCGAGATAGGCGTCGTCGTAGCGGGCGTGCTCGGGCTCGAGGGCGCTCCAGCTGATGGGCAGGCGCAGCATGTTGAACCCGAGCGCGCGCATTTGGTCCGCGTCGCCGGTGTCGAACATCGGAATCGGCTCCAGCGGCAGGCGTCCGTCGGTGAAGGTCACGTCGAAGATGCCCTGCACGCGGGCGTTGACGCCGCGGAGGGTGACCTCGCGACCGTGCCCGTCGACCAGCCGGCCATCGCGCACCGCGAACAGCCGGCCGTCGGCAGTTCCGGCCGCCCGCGTGGCGAGCGCGAGCAGCGCCAGCGCTGCGAGTGCCGGGCGCGTCATCCCGTCGGCGGGTCGGCGGGCACCGGCGGGTAGCCTTCGGGGCGGACGTAGCGCGGGGTGCGGCCGGGCGGTACCGGCACCCGGTCGCGCTGCTTCTTGGTCAGCCGTAGGAGCACCTTCATCGAGTTCTCGAACTCGTCCATCGAGCGCGTCTCGAGGAGGCCGCGCCCGACCATGTCGTCGAACAGCGCCTCACCCCTCTCGCTGCGCAGGATGGTGATCGTCCAGTCCATGCACCCGACGCCGCCGCAGGAGATGTCGGCGACCTCGGCGCTGAAGTCGCCGCAGTGGTGGCACTCCGGGCGCGCGTACTCCTGGGCGTGGCGGAGCTTCATCTCCACGAGCTCGCCGTCCTTCTTGTAGATGAGCACCTTGCCCTTGACGTTGAACTTCTTGACCTCGGTCAGGGGGATGCCCATCTCGCGGTCGATCTTCTCGACCATCAGGCCCTCGTAGGTGAAGACCTCGGTGCAGAGGAGCCCGATCGTGAAGGAGACGACGTCGCCGAAACCTTTCAGGAACTTCGTCTGCCGCTCGATGTGCTTCGGCTTCTTGCGCCCGTTGTCCAGGAACGACGGGTCGGTGAGCTGGATCTTCCGCACCGGCGTCACCTGGCAGGGCACGCCGACGAAGCAGACCTTCTTGAGCCCCATCCGCTCGGCGTCGGCCAGCGCCAGGTCGTTCGGGCAGTAGGTGTACCAGGAGCTGGCACTCGCGATCGCGTCGCTCACCGTGGTGACGACCTTGGGCTTCGGCGCCGCAGGCGTCGTCTCGTCGGCGGCCGACACCACCGCACCGTCGAAGAGCCCTGCCCGCAAGCCGTGGCAGAGGATCGCCGTCACCACACCGCCGTCCTGGCACCGGGCGAGGATCTCCGGATCCTTGCAGCGCGCCGCGACGATCCGCCGATAGCGGCCGAAGAGACCCTCATAGACCCCGTCCGCACGCGGCAGGACCTGGTCGCGCATGTCGAACTCGCGGACGCCGAGGCGCGGGCAGACCTGCGCGCACACGTCGCAGCCGATGCCCTCGCTGATGCCGCAGTAGTCGAACGGCGCCGAGGCCTTCGCCACCTGCTTCGGCTTGCCGTCGACGTAGTCGATGACGTTGTGCGGGCAGACGAGCACGCAGGTGCCGCACTCGCAGCAGCTGCCGTACGCCACCACCTCGTTCATCATCTCCTTGAAGGTCGGGACCGGCATGCGTCGCGACATTAGTCGCGTGAATTCCACCGTGTCAATTGCACGTGACCGTGGTAGGGTCCGCCGCGTGCTGACGCGAGCCGAGATGCGCACCCTCAGCAGGGTCGCCGAGGCGATCGTCCCGCGCGGCGGCGACTTCGCGCTCGGCGCCGCCGACGTCGGGCTCGGCGAACGCGCCACGGCGTGGATGGAGAAGCTGCCCGCGAGCGCCCGCCGCCAGCTCCGCGTGCTCCTCCGCGCCTGGGAGGCGAGCCCGCTCGCCTCCCGTCATCTTCGCCCCTTCAGCCGGCTGTCGCCCGAGGCGCGCGCCGACTGGGTGGAGACATGCGCCGTGAGCCGCGCCCCGTGGCGGCGCATCCCCCTCGTCCTCCTCAAGATGCTGGTCCTCGCCGCCTTCACCGCCGACCCGCGGGTCGAGGCGGCGCTCGGCTACACGTACGACTGCCTCGACGCACACCCGCCCCGCCGTGGCGCGCGGCTGGCACCGCTCCAGTATCCGGACGTCCGCGGCGAGGTCGACGAAACCGTCGACGCCTGCGTCATCGGCTCGGGTGCGGGCGGCGCCGTCGTCGCACACGAGCTGGCGCGCGCCGGTCTCCGCGTCCTCGTGCTCGAGGAGGGCGCCTACTTCACCCAGGACGATTTCCACGGTCCGCCGATGGAGCGCGTACAGCGCCTCTACCGGAGCGGCGGCGCGACCCTTGCCTTCGGGCGCCCCACCATTCCGCTGCCGCTCGGGAAGTGCGTCGGCGGGACCACCGTCGTCAACTCCGGCACCTGCTTCCGCACGCCCGACCGGGTCCTGCGTGCCTGGGAGGCCGAGGAGGGCGTCGAGGGCGCCGACCCGAGCAGCATGGCGCCCTATTTCGACGAGGTCGAGCGGGCCATCTCCGTCCGCCCCGTGCCCTGGGAGATCATCGGGCGGAATGCCGAGCTCTTCGACCGGGGCGTCCAGGCGCTCGGGCTCCATGGCGAGCCGATCCTCCGGAACATCGACGGGTGCCACGGCTGCGGCCAGTGCGCCTTCGGGTGTCCGAGCGACGCCAAGCAGGCGATGCACCTGTCTTACCTTCCTCGGGCCGCCGCCGCCGGCGCCCGGCTCTACGCGCGCTGCCGGGCCGATCGCGTCGTGCTCGGGGGCGGTCGCGCCACCGGCGTCGACGCGACGCTGCTCGACCGTCACGACGACCGGCCGCGCGGCCGCCTGCGCGTCCACGCGCCGCTCGTCGTCGTCGCCGCCGGCACGGTGCACACCCCGGGCGTGCTGGCGCGGAGCGGCGTCCGGCACCGAGCCCTCGGGCGCAACCTGCGCATCCATCCGGCCGTCGGCGTGGCCGGCTATTTCCGCGAGGAGGTGCGCGCCTGGCGGGGCACGCTCCAGTCCTATTTCGTCGATCATCTCCAGGATTCGCACGGCGTGATGATCGAGGTGACGAATCCCGTGCCCGGCGTCAGCACCGCAGCACTTCCCGGCGTCGGCGCGGCGATCAAGACCGGGCTCGCGCGCTTCCCGCACGCCGCCTCTGCCGGCCTCTTCGTCTCCGACACCGGCGCGGGGCGCGTCATCGGTCTCGGCGGCACGCGCGAACCGCTTCTGACGTATCGGCTGGCGCTAGGGGACGCGCGCGGGCTCCTCACCGGGATCGCGCTGGTCTCGGAGATCTTCTTCGCGGCGGGTGCTGAGAGCGTGTACCCGGCCGTGGCGGGACTCGGCGAGCTCCGCCACCCGCGTGAGGCGGGCGTGCTCCGCGACGGACGCTTCGGAGCCGCCGCGCTCATGCCGACCGGATTTCATCCCATGGGCACGGCGCGCATGGGCCGCGATCCTGGCCGCGCGGTGGTCGACAGCTGGGGCGCCGTGCACGGCGTCCGCGGGCTCTACGTCGCCGACGCGAGCCTGTTCCCCACCTGCGTGGGCGTCAACCCGCAGGTGTCGATCATGGCGTTCGCGACGCGCATCGCCCGCCGGATCGCTGCAGCGAATGGGCCGGTCGCCGGGTTGGCGTAGGCGCTCAGGGACGGCCCGAGCCACCGTCGCTCGACTCGGCGGGTTGACTGAGGCTCGAAGATGCGGTCTTCAGCGCCCCATGCGTACCTTCGTCCTGATCGCTGTCCTTCTCGCGGCGGCCTTCGCCCGCGGCGACGAGACCTGCCTGTCCCCCTACATGCCGAAGATCACCGGCCAGGAGGACTACGTCTACGTCTGGACGCTCGGCGTCGACGGCGTGGGCGACGGCTCCGACAAGCTCGTCACAGTCGGCGCCAATCCCAAGGCGCCGAACTACGGCAAGGTGGTGTCCACCGTCTCGGTCGGCGGCCGGCACGAGGCCCACCACGGCGACTTCACGGACGACCGCCGCTTCTTCTGGGCCGGTGGCCTCGACGACAGCGTCCTCTACGTCTTCGAGGTCGCGGCCGACCCGGCGCACCCGAAGCTCGTCCGCACGATCGACTCCTTCGTCCGCGACACGGGCGGCGTGGTGGGCCCGCACACGTTCTTCGCCCTGCCCGGCCGCATGCTGGTCAGCGCGCTCTCCAACGAGCGCGACCAGGGCGGCCGCACGGCGATGGCCACCTACAACAACGACGGGAAGTTCGTGGAGACCGTGTGGATGCCCGACAAGGCCGAATACGGGTACGACGTGCGGGTGCAGCCGCGGCTGAACCGCATGCTCACGTCGTCCTTCACCGGGCGGCAGAACTACATGCGGGACTTCGGGGCGCTCGTCGCCGACGCGGAGGCGATGAAGCACTTCGGCAACACCATGGTCGTGTGGGACTTCCACGCGCGCAAGCCCGTGCAGACCCTCGAGGTGCCGGGCGCGCCGCTCGAGATCCGCTGGGCGCTCCAGCCGCGGCACAACTACGCCTTCACGACCACCGCCCTCACCTCGAAGATCTGGCTGATCACGCAGCAGGACGACGGCAGCTTCCGCGCCGCCCCGGTGGCGGACATCGGCGATCCCAAGAAGACGCCGCTCCCGGTCGACATCAGCCTCTCGGCCGACGACCGCTTCCTCTTCGTCGACACGTTCATGGACGGGACCTGCCGGGTCTACGACGTGTCGGACCCTCACCGGCCAAAGGTCGTCCACCAGCAGAAGATCGGCGCCCAGCTGAACATGGTCTCGGAGACCTGGGACGGCGAGCGGGTCTACTTCACCTCCTCGCTTCTCGCCAACTGGGACAAGAAGGGCAAGGACAACGAGCAGTTCCTGAAGGCCTATCGCTGGGACGGGAAGCGGCTGGCGCCGCTCTTCCAGGTCGACTTCCTCGCCGCGGGGCTCGGGCGGCCGCACATCATGCGCTTCGGCCAGGAGCGGTTCTACAAGAATCAGATCTTCGAGGGGTCGTGATCCGTCCGACGCTCGCGGCGGTGGTGGCGGTCGCCGCGCGGGCGCTTGCGGCGGACGTGTCGTCCCCGGAGCGGCTGCGCCGCGTCGACCCGGCGGCCCTCGGCTACACGTACGCCGTCGGGACCTTCGCCCCCGAGTACGCGCCGCCCGCGGTCGGCTCCTACACGCTCCCGGTGATCCAGGGGGTCCGGGACCACCCGCTGGTCGACGCCGACGGCCGGCCGACGACGCTGTTCGCGCTGAAGCACGGCCGGATCGCCGTCGTGGCCTTCGTCTACACGACCTGCGTCGAGGTCACCGGCTGTCCGCTCGGCAACGCCGTGCTGAAGCGCGTCGACGACAAGCTCGCCGCAGACCGGGACCTCGCACGCCGCACACGGCTGATCACGGTCAGCTTCGACCCCGAGCGCGACACGCCCGCCCGCATGGCCGAGGTCCGCGCGCTCTATCGTCCGTCCGCCTCGTGGCGGTTCCTCACCACACGCGGTGACGCGGACCTCCGCCCGCTGCTCGAGGACTTCGGTCAGCCGGTCGCCAAGCTGCGCTTCGCCGACGGCCGCTGGAGCGGGCTCTTCCGCCACGTCCTCAAGGTCTTCCTGCTCGACCGCGAGAACCGCGTCCGGAACATCTACAGCGTCGGCTTCCTCGGCCCGGAGCTCGTCCTGAACGACATCCGAACGCTGCTTCGCGAGGCGCCTGCTAATCCTCCTCCGCCGGCGGACCGCCCCGCTTCTCGGACGATGGCCGCTTCCGCGCCGCCGCCTGCAGGAGCGCGCGGCCCGTCGCCACGACGCCGCTGAAGGCGAGCACGCCGAAGACGACCGGCAGCGTCACAATGCCGACGGCGAGGCGTCCGAGGGCAGGCCACCAGCTCGACGGCGGGCCGTGATCGTCCGTGTTCACGACTGTCCTCCATCCCGGTGGCGGCCCGCTCGAGCGACGCTGCCGTCCGAACCGTGACGTCCACGACGGTTGACCTCAAGTTACACCCGCCGTCAAGACATGGCGAGTCGAGTTGTCTTCGCGCCTCCTACGCGGCGCGGCTTACTTGCAAACGAGCGTGCCGGCCAACCGGGCGAAGGCGCAGCTCGGGGCAGGAGGCGGTCCCGGGAACAACGCCTCTCCGCACTGTCCGGTCGAGGCGATCGGCGCATCGATGACCATCGTCGCCCTCAGGGGGACATCGGACGGCGAGACGGCATAGGTCCCGTGCTTCCCGATCACCGCGAACTTGAGGGCGGGAAACGTGCTGCGCGACGACGGCGTGGTGAGCACCACCTTCTGGACACCGCCGACGAGGGGCAGCACTCTGCCCGAGTTGCGGTAGGTCCAGATGGCGCCGAACGCGCCCGGCTTCCACCCGGACTGGGTGGCTGGGTCGAAGCGACCCCCGGGGATGACGGCATCCAGGATACGACGTCCCGTTGCGCCATCGATCAGGAACCGCACTCCCTTACCGGCCGGGTCGAAGGCGGGCGAGAATGGTTGAGGCACGGTCAGCGAGCCGTTGAATCGGATCTGATCGTCTCCCGGCCGGGCCGCGAGGTGCTTCAGCCGGAGATTCGCGTCGAACACGAAGAGCGGCAGGAGGTTCGTGCACGGGTCGCACGCATCGCCGACGCCGTCGTGGTCGCCATCCGCCTGGCTCGGGTTCGGAGCGGCGGGACAATTGTCGAGCACATCGCAGATGCCGTCGCCATCACCGTCGGGCTCGCCGGTGTCGGCTGGACACACGACGCTCGATCCCGTGCAGGTCTCGGGCACGTCGCATGCCGTCGCGGGCGGGCGGCAGACCGTGCCGATGGGCCTCACGACGTCCGCCGGGCAGCCGTCGGAGACGCCGTCGCAGTGCTCGGCGAGGTCGCAGTCCCCGGCCGCGGGGCGGCAGACGGCGGCGGACTTGGCGTCGGGCGGACAGGCGGCGCTGGTGCCCGTACAGTACTCTGCGAGATCGCAGACGCCCGCTGCGGGCCGGCACTCCACCGTCTCGGGCTGAAGGACATCGGCCGGGCAATCGGGGCTCGTGCCCGTGCAGACCTCCGCGACGTCGCAGGGCCCGGCGGCACTCCGGCAGACTGCCCCGGCATTGCCCGCAGCGTGGACGCACGTTCCACCGCTGTCGCACACGTCGGTCGTGCACGGATTCCCGTCGTCGCAGAGCGCGTCGGTGGGGACGAGATCGAGCAGCAGCTCGGGCCGGTCGGCGGCGGTCGCATTTCGCCGCGACGCGTAGCCGATCACCGTCAGCGGCGGTGTGGCGACGTCGGCATCCTTCACGAGCCAACCGTGGTTCGGCACCGTTCCGGCGCGAAACGCGAGGACGTCCGGAGTGACGTCCCACACGACGAGCGTACCCGGCACCCCGAGCACGGTCGCCACTGCGGTGGCCGCCAGAGCGTCGCCTCCCGCGCTCGACCACCGGGTGGACCCGTCGCGCGTGCTCCAGGTTGCCCCCGTCTCGGTCCATGCGCTCGTCAGCGGGTGGACCGAGTGGGTGCGCACGCTGACCGTCTGGTTGCTCGTCTCGGCCCGGAGCCGGAGCGAGGCGGCCGTCACCACCGCGCAGCTCGGGACCGAAGTCAGGTCGAACTCCACGAGCATCCGCTGTTTGCGGCGAAACTGGGAGCTCACGTCGTCGCTCGCGTCCGTCCCGAAGTTCTGGGTCGGTGCACCCTCGTCAATCCACGTGTCGGCCACGGCCGGCAACGAGAACGTTGCCGCCCCGGCCACCCGCGCCACCAGGATGGCGGCGCCAGCGAGACCGAGAAAGGCCCGCCGCCGTCTCACGGCACGGCGCAGAGGCTCGGCTGCAGCAGCGTGCAGGCGGTGTCGAAGGCCAGGCTACAGGCGCCAGAGTCCGACGCGCCTGCCGGGTCGAACGGCGCGACGACGTTGTCCCCGCTCTGATTGAAGTCCGTGGAGCTCGTGATGCACTCGCTCACCGCGAGGTCGGTCGCCGTCGGATTGGCGCAGGTGGCGTTGCAACTGGAGAAGTCGGCGAAGGACGCGCCGCCCGCGGCCATGTTGATCGCCGCTGCCGTCAGCTGGGCCGCGAGGTGAAGCCGCAGATCGCCCTGCGGCGACACGCACATGGCTTCGATCGCCGAATGGCCGTGAGCGACGTGGACGTCGGTGATCGAGTGACCGCAGACCGTCACTCCGCCGGATGCGGCGAGGATCGACTCCGTGACGTTGGGATGGTTCTTGTAGAAGCCGATCGTACGGGTGAAGGCGCCACCGGCGAGCGTCGTCGTGGTGATGGTGGTCGTCGTGCTCGTGGTGGTGGACGTCGGGACCGTGGTCGTCGTGGTCGTCGGCGTGGGGGTCGTGGTGGTCGTGGTCGTTGACGTCGTCGTCGTGGTCGGGGTCGGGGCCGTTGAGGTGGTTGTCGGCGTCGGGCTCGTCGACGTGGTCGTGGTGGAGGGCGTCGGTTCCGTCGTCGTCGACGTGGTCGTGGTGGTCGGCGTCGGGGCCGTCGTCGTGGTCGACGTCGTCGTGGTGGTCGTCGACGTGCTCGACGTGGTCGTCGTGGTCGGCGGCGTGCTGGTGGTCGTGGTCGGGGGCGGCGGGAACGAGCTGGCGCAGCAGCGTCCCGTGTTGTCGATGTCGCTGATGACCGAATTGGCCCGGAAATGGCCGGTCAGCGTATTGCCATGGCCGAGGGCCACCCTACCGCTGACCGAGCAGCCGTCGAGGGAGTAGTCGCCGAACTTGCCCATCTGGAACTTTCCGGCCTCGGTCACGATCGACAGGTCGCCGCAGAGGCCTCCGACGTCGGAGAGGCTCCCGAGGCGCACGTTGCCGCGGCCCGGGACCAGGACCGTCGCGGGGCCCGAGGACGTCACACGCACCGCCTTCCCGGTGAGCAGCGAACAGACGACCGTGGTGCCAGGCTCGAAGTTGATCCGCGCGCCGGTCTTTACGACGATGGGCCCGTAGGTACCCGCCATGAGGTCACAGCGGTGGTTGCCAGGCATGGTGTCGCCGATGCTGCAGTCCTGGTCGACGCCGACGAAAACCGGCCGGCCCGCGTTGCAGGGGGGGAAGGGCAGCGTGACTCCGCAGGCTGCCGCGAGGTCGCCCGCGTCGACGGTGCAGGGGGCGGTGCAGCTGGGCGTCCCGTCGCCGTCGAGATCGCCGAGGATGGGTGTCGCGAACGGCGTGCTGCAGTCGCTAGCCGGACCCGGGTCGACGATCGTGGCGCACGTCGGCGCGCAGAACCCCGGTCCGTTGCGGAACAGCTCGAAGAGAGTGCCAGGGCCGCACATGTAATCGCCGGCCACCTGACCGGGCTGCGGGATGACCGCCCCGCTCATGTGCAGGACTCCGCATCGGTTGGAGACTCCGGGGCGCGGGCAGTTGACGCCGATGCTGCAGCCGGGCGGCTCCATGAAGAGATTCGTCACCGTCGCCGTTCGCTCCGCAAAGACAAAGTAGTCGCCCGGATCGCGGTCGAGGACCGGGGCGGCGGTGGCGATGGCAGGCACCAGACACACCGCAAGCCACCGGCGCATGCCTCGCGCTATAGGAGACGCGGCGGCCCGACGTCAAGAAGAAACCGTCATTGAAGCTAGAAACTAACGACCCGGACCGCTACATTCCTGTTCAGGAAGCCTCGCGGTCGTGCACGAGAAGTTCACCGGATCGTGTCGCCCCGCGTCATCTCTTTGGGATGTTCTTGCATTCCGGCAAGGATCCCGGGCAGCGAACATCCGTCACATGCTTGTCACGCGGGGGTCAGACCGCGAACCGGAAGTGGACGATGTCGCCGAAACGGTCGTGAGATTCCGAGAGTTTTTCCGCGATTCAGGGGCTCTATGGGGGTGGTTTTGGGCCAAATTGCCACCGGGCGGTGGCAATTGCGGCGCGGTCGGGCTGGGATTGCCCGGCGCTCGGTGAGGCGTCGCGGGTGCGGCGGACGACGCATGGCCTGCACACGATGCGCCGTGCGATCACAACGCTG
>Ga0070699_100003699_pt1 | contig 13525 bp, 11 predicted proteins | sample KBSK1503metaG_FD_65473 | JGI IMG/M metagenome (GOLD analysis project Ga0070699, IMG submission 65473) | Corn, switchgrass and miscanthus rhizosphere microbial communities from Kellogg Biological Station, Michigan, USA - KBS K1-50-3 metaG | ecosystem: Host-associated > Plants > Roots >...
GACGTGCTGGAGAAGATCGAGCTCGAGCCGCTCAAGGAAGCGCTCGAAGCACAAGTCCTCGAACGCTTCACTAGTTGAGGCACTGCGGACTGAGGCACTGCGGACTGCGGACTGCGGACTGAGGATTACGGACTTTGCGGCCTCAGGACTAACAGCAATTGACGATCTACGATTAAGTGAGGACTGCGGAGAGAAGCGTAGAAGCACGGGTCCGCAATAATCCGCAATAATCCGCAATAAGTCCTCAGAAAGTGGCGACCATAAGCGATGGTGGGGCAAGAGGAGAGCGAGGACTATCGAGGACTCGCACGTCGTTCCGTTTATCTCCGCTCTCCTCACTTAATCGTAGATCGTCAATTTCTGTTAGTCCTGAGGCCGCAAAGTCCGCAATCCGCAATTCGTAGTCAGTGCCTTGAAACTTGGTTGAGCGAATCGTAAGTCTACGGCTCCTCCACACCACCTTTGAGCCAATTGATGAAGAATGTGCGCCTCCTGTCGCTCGCTGCTTTCGCCATCGTTTCTGCAGCCTGCTCGCCTGCTTCGGTAGCCACGACATCGCCTGCGCCAGTCAGCGCCAAGCTCTCGCCCGTTGGATACAAGGAAGAGTTTGGGACGATGTGGACGTTCGACGCGCCGCCCATCGACCTCTGGAAGAAGACCTACGGATTCGCTCCGGACCAGACCTGGCTCGATAACGCGCGCCTTGCTTCGGTTCGGCTTCCGAACTGTTCGGCCTCGTTCGTTTCTGCAAAGGGACTCGTTCTCACGAATCACCATTGCGTGAGGGACTGCGAAGAGGCTGTCTCACCGAAAGACACGGACTTTGTAGAGACCGGGTTCGCCGCGCTCAGCAATCGGGAAGAAAGGAAATGTCCCGGCATGTACGTGGATCAGCTCGAATCATTTGAGAATGTGACGCAACGCGTCAATGCCGCGGTGACGTCGTCTTCTCCCGATGCTGCAGCAACGCAGCGAACCACAATCATCAGCCAGATAGAAACAGAGTGCGGCAAGGCCACGGGCCTCACGTGTCAGGTCGTCTCGCTCTATCACGGTGGCATCTACTCGCTCTATCGCTATCGCCGATTCAACGATCTCCGGCTGGTGTTTGCGCCAGAGGATGCGATCGCCAGCTTCGGTGGCGACCCGGACAACTTCACATATCCCAGATGGGACCTCGATGCAGGCCTGCTCCGCGTGTACGTGGACGACAAGCCGTTCGCGCCGAAGAATTATTTCCGCTGGAGCGCATCGGGCGCGAAGGACGAGGAGCTTGTCTTTATCATCGGGAATCCCGGATCGACTGGGCGCCAGCTCACCATGGCGCAGATGCTCTATCTGCGCGACATCGGATATCCTGCGCAGCTTGCGGGCTATGAGCGAGGAATTACGGCATACCGTGACGCGGCGCGCACCGACTCCACGGCGGTGAGACGCTATCAGAACAACATCTTCTTTCTGGAAAATTCGCGCAAAGCCGTCACTGGCTACCGGTCAGGGCTGCTCGATTCGGGCTACATGGCGGCGAAGCAGGCGTTCGAGAACGAATTTCGCGCCCGCATCGCAGCAGATCCGAAGATGCGAGCGGAATACGGAGGTGTCTACGATGCCATCGCGACTGCACAGCGTGAGATCGGTACGTTTGACGCCCAGCGCAGGTATCGCAGCTTCGGGCTCAATCCGAACTCCGGCGGCTCGAGGCTTCTTACTTTAGCCGGCCAGCTCGTGCGCATTGCGAAGGAATCCGCTCTTCCGGATTCTCAGCGTCTCGCGACTTATCGGGGCGGCCTGGCAGCGAGCATTCGCGCAGGATTGCTTCGTGACCAGCCGATCGATATGGGCTACGAGCGAATTACACTCGCGGCCCAGCTGCGCGCAGCACAAGCCGCATTGCCTGCCGACGATCCCTTCCTTCGCGTAACGCTCGCTGGAAGAACGCCAGAGCAGGCCGCCGCGGCCCTCGTCTCGGGTACGCATGTCGGCGATGTGGCGTTCCGTCGTTCACTCGTCGAAGGGGGAGCGGCGGCAGTCGCCGCGTCAAAGGATCCGTTGATTGTCCTCGCGACCCAGATCGATCCGATGAATCGTGAGGTTCAAACTCGCGCAGATCGTCTCAACGCGATCATCACCGCGAACACAGAAAAACTTGGCCGCGCTCTGTTCAATGTTTATGGGACGGCACTGCCCCCAGATGCGACTTTCACACTGCGTATTACCGATGGAATCGTGAAGGGCTATCCGATGAACGGCACGATCGCTCCGTACAAGGTCACGTTCTACGGACTATACGACCGCTCTGATTCGTTCGACGGAAAATATCCTTTCAACATTCCGAAGCGGTGGGTAGACCACCGTGACCGTATCGATCTGAGCACGCCGTTCAATTTCGTTTCCACCAACGACATCACCGGTGGGAATTCCGGCAGCCCGGTGATCAATCGCAAACTCGAGATTGTGGGAGTCGCGTTCGATGGAAACATCGAAGGTGTCGCGAACAACTTCATTTTCTCCTCGAAAGCGATGCGCACGGTCAACGTGCACTCGTCCGCGATCATCGAAACGTTGAGAAAATTGTACCAGGCAAACTCGATCGCAGACGAGCTGCAGGGAAAGCAGTAATCGGTGTCGATCGCGGGAATTGATCTTGGCGGCACCAAGCTCGCCGCCGCAGCATTTTCGGACGTCGGCGAGCTGCTTCACTCTGAATCCATACCTCTCGCTGGACGGACGGGCAACGCAGTCGGCACCCTGATCGCTGAGCAGATTGCAAAGCTTCGCGCGAATCACGGGTGCCGAGCTTCGGGTGTCTGCGTTCCGGGTATCTATCGGGCAGAGAAGGGAACGGTGTGGGCTCCCAACATTCCCGGCTGGGATGATTATCCACTGCTCGATGAGCTGAGATCAGCCGCTGGCTCTTCGCATCACATCACAATCGCCAGCGATCGAGCTGCATACATACTCGGCGAGACGTGGCGCGGTGCAGCAACCGGTGCGAGCGACGCAATTTTTCTCGCCGTAGGAACCGGCATCGGTGCAGGGATTCTTTCGACGGGGAAGATCATTACCGGACATGGAGACGTAGCGGGAGCAATCGGCTGGCTCGCTCTCGATCGTCCGTTTGCACCGCGTTTCGTTCAGCACGGCTGCTTCGAAGATCAGGCATCGGGACCGGGTCTCGTGCGAGTCGCGCGCGATCTAATGGCCAGCGATCCCTCATATGACGGTGTCCTTCTACGAAATCAGGAGCTCACCGCGGCAGACATTTTCGCGGCGCATGACGCCAACGATCCAATCGCGGGAAAAGTCATCGAAAATGCCATCGAGTTATGGGGCATGGCGTCCGCAAATCTCGTGAGCCTTTTCAATCCCAGGCTCATCGTATTCGGCGGCGGAATTTTTGGGCCTGCCGTAAAATTCATCGATCGAATTCGCGCTGAAGCGCGGAGATGGGCGCAGCCGATCGCAATGGAGCAGGCGGAGTTTGTCGCGAGCAAACTTGGCGCTCAAGCCGGCCTGTATGGGGCAGGAAGATTGGCGATGATGCACGGCGGACTCGCATGACGAACCGGCGCGCGCTCTTCGCCTGTGCGTGCCTCGGCATGCTCACGTTCGGCATTGTGCTCACAACACTCGGTGCGGTTCTGCCCGGAATCGTCGAGCGATTCGGAATCGACAAGACGCAGGCTGGATCGCTCTTCCTCCTGATGACATTCGGGATTCTCGCCGGCACGCTCGTGTTTGGCCCGATGGTGGACCGCTATGGATTCAAGGGAATGCTGCTATTCGGCACGGTGCTGATAGCGATCGGTCTCGAGGGGATCGCGTTTGCACCATCGATGGGAGCGCTTCGGATTGCGATCGCGATCATCGGCTTCGGCGGCGGCATCATCAATGGGGGGACGAACGCTCTCGTCGCCGACATCAGTACCGAGGGAAAGCACGCGAGTCTCAACCTGCTAGGCGTTTTCTTCGGCATTGGAGCTGTCGGTGTTCCCTTCGCACTAGCGATGACGAGCGACCAATTCTCGAGCGCATCCTTGATTGGAGGCGTTGGCTGTCTCGTCGCGATTCCCTTTCTCTACATCGCGATCACGCCTTTTCCCGCGCCAAAGCATGCACAGGGATTTCCAATTGCCGCGGCGGGCGGGCTCCTTCGCGAGCCGCTTTTGCTGCTCATGGGAATCATGCTGTTTCTCGAGAGCGGAATGGAGATCGCGGTCGGCGGATGGACATCGACGTTCGTGAATGAAGAGCTAGCTGTGGGGCCGCAGAAAGCCCTGATCATTCTGTCGCTTTACTGGCTTGGGATGATGATCGGACGCATGACGCTTGGAACTGTGCTCCGCAATGTTCGTCCCGTCAGCCTCATGTTCGGCTGCATCGCCATCGGCCTCACCGGCACGATGCTCCTTTTATTCACACACAACGTCGCGGCAGCAGTGCTCGGAGTATTCATGCTCGGCGTAGGTTTCGCCGCGGCATTCCCGACCGTTCTCGGATTTGTCGGCGAGCGTTATGCTGCACTCTCGGGTACCGCCTTCAGTCTCGTGATTGCGATTGCGCTGCTCGGTGGGATGTTCCTGCCGTGGCTGATGGGCGTGGTTGCCGATCGTTATGGGATGAGGGGATCTTTCGTAATCGTGCCCGTTGCGCTGGTGATCCTCGCAGTGCTCCTCAGTATTCTTTCGCGGCGCATGCGCGCCTCAACTACATAGTGACAATGCTCAGCAAGCAGTGGCTTTCCGCTACACGTGCAGTGATGGACGACATCGAGAACACTCAGCTTCCCGCGATTCGCCAGGCGGCAGAAATGATGGCCGATTCGATCGCAGCAGAACGCTGGGTCCACACGTTCGGATGCGGTCATGCGACGATTCCGGTCGAAGAGATGTACCCGCGCATCGGAGGATTCGTCGGCTTTCACCCGATGGTCGAGCTGCCACTCACGTTTTTCACGCGTATCACCGGCGAGATGGGGATTCACCAGTTCCTCTTTCTCGAGCGCGCTCAGGGCTACGGTGACGCGATCATGAAGAGCTACACGTTCGATTCGCGCGATACGATGTGGATCTTTTCGCATACGGGGATCAACAACGTCAACATCGACGTTGCGCTCAGAGCGAAAGAGCAGGGGATGCGCGTGATCGTCACGGGATCTGCATCGCAGGTCGGAACGCCGCGTCATCCGTCAGGAAAGACTTTATTCGAGCTCGCTGATGTCGTGATCGATACGAGAGTTCCCGCAGGCGATTCGGCTGTGCCTCTCATGAATCATAGAGACAACGTCGGACCTGTTTCGACAATGGCGTCTGTGACCGTGGTGTGGATGACCATTACCACAGTTGCCGAAATTCTGGCTGAACGCGGGGTGAAACTTTACATCCATCCGTCGCACAACGTGCCGGGCGACACCACCGCGCGCGAGCGGCTCGATGAGGCGTTATCCGAATACAAACGGCGGATAGCCGGCGTCTAGTTTCTACCTGCCGATGAAGTAGAAAGCTGCGGATATGAGGAGAATGACCAGAAGAATGACTATTCCGCTCGAGCTCTTCTTGTTTGCAGGGGCGACCTGCCCTCCGCCGAGGATCGGGTTGGTGATCGTCTGTCGGCGGGTCATTGCGTCGGGGTCGTGACCGGACGCGCTCTGGGTGTCGACCACAGAAACACCAAGCGGAAGTCGGCCCTGGCGAAAGGAAATCTCTGCCGAGCCGATCTCGATGCGATCACCGTCGGTGAGCTTTGTGGGCTCGGTGACCGGCATGCCGTTGAGCCTGGTGCCTGTTGCGCCGGTGGGATTCAGGACAAATTCGTCGCCTTCTGGCCGCACTTCTGCGTGTGAGCGCGAGACGGCGGGTTCCCGGATTACGATGCCGCTCGACGCGTCGCGGCCGATGCTGAAGGGAGCGTCGGAGAGGGGGAATGCGCGGCGCTCGATTTCGTAAACCAGGTACGAGTTGCCTTTCGTCTGTTCTTCGGTGATGCTATCCATGGAACTCTGTTGGTGCGAGATTGGCGGAACAGTGGATCCTATACTTCAATAATCGAACCCTGACTTTCGAGGAATTCAATGGCTACCAAACTTGACAAGGTTCTCAAGCGTGAGATCGAGATCGACGGACAGTCCTATATCGCGGCTATTTCACCCGAAGGCGTCAAGGTCACGAAGAAGGGATTCCGGAAGGGAAACGAGATTTCGTGGAAGTCGATCATCAGTGGCGACGCGAATCTCAACTCTGATCTTAGCGCATCTGTGGACGCTGCGTCGACTTCTGAGTAATCATCTGGGCTAATAGGGCTGTTCCGGCGTCAAGGCTTGTTAGTGCTGCATCTGGCCACGCGCAGCTGAATCAGCAATGGCAGCCGGAACGTCCGAAAGGTGTTCCTGGATTACCACCCATCGACCGCCGCGATTAACGAACGCGGCGGTCCATGCGCCCGCGATCACGTGCTGCATGTTCATCGGGGTGAGGTGCGGAACCCTGTAGGAACCCGTCATCACTGCGGCATCTGGCGCGAGCACGTCGACGTGCATCGCGGTCCACTCCCATTTCGGGCTCCGCATATTGCTTCCCACGTACTTCCAGAAAGTCTCGATCTGACTTTGCAGCTCGGCCCGCGTCGTCGACGTGTGACCGCTGCTCGTCGAGTACACCGGTCCCGAGTCGGGATAGAGACTCATCAGTCGCTGAACGACATCCGGCTTGGAAAAGTCGTAGGTTTTTACGACCAGGCTTTGCAGGGAGTCAGCGATCGCTTGCTTCTGGCCCGCGCTCATCGAGTGTGGCGGTGATTCGCAGGCCAGCTGAATCGCCAGTCCGGCGCCCATCATAAGGGTAAAGAGGCGATTCCGTGTTGAACTCATGGTGTCACCGATGAGAGACAAAATTGTCCCCCGGGGAGGACAATTTGAGGCCTCAAAACGGCCCCTCCAGAGGGAAAGTGCAATGGACCGGCCATTGCGAGATCGGGTATAGAAATTGGCGGACCGAATGCCAGACCGGCGACGGCTGACCGCCATGGGGTGATCCGGAGGAAACAGTGCGTACGTTCGTCAAATTTGCTGGTGTTGCCGGTGCCTTGGCGTTGGCCGCTTGCAGCGGCAAAGAGCAGCAGAGCAATGATTTCAAAAAAGATCTCGAACGCGCATCGACCGCGAGTGAGATAACGCTGCCGTCATCGCAGCCCGCTACGCAAGTCGTTTCAGCGATCGAGCGAACGGTACCCGGCCCGCGCAAGGTTCAGTACTCGCAGCGAGTTGCGAGGCACAAAGCAGCGCCGACGCGAACCCCAGCTCCTGTTGAAGTCGAGCAGGCCATCGAAGTCGCGCCAGCTCCGATCGAGCCGGTACAGACTCCGGTTGAGGAAGCACCGCTTCCGAGCCCGCGTCCGCAGCCGGTTGCCCAGACTGGTGGCGGATCAGGTGACGGCACATACGGTCGCGGTGGACGTGGTGACGGCATTGGAATCGGAACGGTGATCGGCGTGATCCTTCGCGGTGGTGTCGTCGATGGCGATGACTGCGATCCTCGCAGTGAAGGACGTCCTCGCGGCAGAATCTCGATCAACAGCCGGATTCCATCGGTTGGACTCCCGGTTGGAACGTTCCCCGGAAGTGGAAGAATTGGCGGGGGCCGTACGCGGTTCTAATGCCGCAAGGATCGAAGGCTTACTTAAGTTTGATGTCACGATAAACCAGCTTGCGCCGCGGTGTTCACCATCGCGGCGCAACGTCATTGAGACCGAAAGTGAAAATCAAGATGAGAACAACCGGGACGCTAGTTGTACTGCTCAGCGTTGCTGCCATCGCGGTTGCCTGCAGCGATAGACAAAAGGACGATGTGCTAGCGCAGGATACGAGTCTCACGCGTGACCTCGCGCTCGCGAACCAGGACACTGCCGCCAAGCCCGAGCTGCGCGATGTTCCTGTAACGACTGAGCCTGCCCCTGTTGAATCGGAGCCGGCGCCCGCACCTCGTCGTGTCGCTTCCAGGATCGTGAAGAAGCCGGTCACTCGCAAGCCGACTCCTGCTCCAGTGTCGGTTGCACTCGCACCGCCGGCGGTTCGCGTAACCGAAAGCGGCAATACCGAAAGGGTCACCGAAAAAGGATCCGAGCACGCACTTGGCGTCATCTCATCCGGCTCGGAGATCTCGCTTTCCTCGGGACAAAGCATCTGCACGAACACCAACAGCATCGGCGACAAGTTCACCGCGCAGATCGCCGATCCAGTAATGGGTGCAAACGGAACTGTGATCCCAGTTGGTGCAAGCGCGGTTGTCACCGTCACGTCGCTTCATCGCAGCGAGCGCGCGGGAGACAACATCGAGATTGGCCTCCGCGTTGAATCGATCTCGTACGGGGGAAAGACATATCCCGTCACCTCCGAGACGACGTATGCGCAAGTCGATCGCGTTCGTGCGGAATCGCGCGGCGACGATGTGAAGAAAGTCGCAACGGGTGCGGCGATTGGCGCAGTGCTAGGCCAGATTTTCGGGCACAAGACCAAATCGACTGTCATTGGCGCCGCTGCAGGTGCAGCAGCAGGCGGTGTTGTCGCCGCCCGAAACGCGAACTACGACGGTTGCGTGCCAAGCGGTGGAAGAATCACGATCCGCCTCACCGAGCCTCTTACGATTCAGCTCACGGAGTAGATTTTTACGGCGTGAAGACTTTTTTCGCGCTGACGGCGATTGCAGTCGCCGCGGGATGTTCCAAGCCAGATAACGTCGACCGGCGGATTGACTCGATTGTCACTCCGCCGGTTGCCGTTGAGCCTCCTCTTCCTGCAACGACGCCGAGGATCTCACTCGACTGTGGTGTCACGGGAACGCCAGTCATTACCGGCGAAGGAATCGGCGAGCTAAAGAAGGGAAGGAACGTCGCCGATGTAAAAGCCGTTTGTGAAACGGAGAGCGACGCAGACGAGCCGGGACCTGAAGGAATGAAGGAGCGTGTGCTCGTCATTCGCATCGCGGGAGAAAGCGTTCGCGCGATCGTCACGAACGACAAGATCTGGCGCGTCGAAATATCCAATCCGCTCTACAGGACCGACGATTCACTCGGCATCGATACTCCGTTGAGGAAGCTCGCGAGAATGCGCGGTGCCCAATTCTTTCCCGGTGAAGGCGGAGTATATGGCTTCGTGGCCGAGCATTGCGGAATCAGCTTCAGGTTCTCGGTGCCGCTGCGCCCACCAAAGGCCGGTAACTGGACAGCTGCGTCGATCGACAAGGCGCACGGCGATGCTGCGGTCGATCGCATTCTTCTCACGGGATGCGATCGCTAGACACTGAGCGGCTCTTCGTCGGGATTCCTGTTTCCGAGCGCACGAGATTATCGCTCGAGCGACAACTTCCATCGAAGCTTCCCGGCCGACCAGCTCCAAGTGCCAACTGGCATTTCACGCTGCGCTTCCTTGGCGCAACCGCAAACGATCAGCGCGAGCGATTGATCGATGCGCTCCGAAACCAATCATTCGGCAGGGGATTCGACATCGAATTCGAAATGCTCGGCGCATTTCCAAATGCGCGCCGCGCGCGAGTGTTGTGGGTAGGCGTTGGAAACGGGCACGAGCGACTCGAAGCGGTTGCAGTGAAAGTCGAAGAGGCGGCACTTGTTGCGGGTTTTGATCCCGAACCGCGCAAGTTCACGGCACATCTGACATTGTCCCGTATTCGTCCGCCTGAGTCAGTGACTCATCTTCTTGCTACAGCCAGGCCAGTCGACGCGACTATGCGGGTTAGTTCGGTCATTCTGTATCGCAGCGAAGCAGGAGGGGCTGGTTCGCGATACACGATCGTCGAAGAATTTCACCTGGTCTAACTACGGAACGACCACTGCTTCAGACTGAAGTCAAGAGGCTCTTGATGAGAGACTAGAGATGACCGCGCGCAAGCTGTGTAGTGTCATCTCCCTATCTCGTATCAAGAGTCTCTCAACTTCAGTCTGAAGCAGTGGCAGTTCAATTAGTTGAAGAGATACCTGACTCCCAGTTGCGCTCTCCACCGAGAGAACAGACTCGGATCGTCGATATATGTCCGTGTTGGCCCTGTGAAATTGAAAACAGGTGCACCAGCCGCGTTGAATCGAACGAACGTCAATGGTGATGTAGCAGTTGCGCTCGCAACTTTACGAACGCCCCAGTTGGAATTGATCAGGTTGCCAACGTTCAGGACGTCGAGCGTTATCTGGAAAGTGTGGCGTGTTGTTCCCTTATCGAATCCGATGTCCTGCAGAATCCGCATGTCGACATCACTGTACCACGGATTCAGCGCACCGAACCGCTCAGCGATTTCGCCGCGGTGCTTGCTCAGATATTTGTCCTGATTGATGAACGCATCGAGCCGCGTCCACTGCTCTGCTGCCGACAAAGTCTGCCCGTTTGACACAAAGGGATCGAAGTTGATCTCGGCCTGACTTGCGGGAATGTAGATGAGATCGTTTCCGCCCTGTCCGTCGCCATTCACGTCACCGGAGTAGATGAACGAATAGCGATTGCCGCCAGCTCCACCGAACCTGTTGCCCTCGGCTAGCTCGGCGTACAGGCCCACCTGCGTTTTGTATCGTGAAGTCCACGACTTCGAATACGATGCAGATCCGACGAAGCGATGCTTCTGCCCGAATTCCGAAAAGCTCAGCTCGGGTTTGTTCGGATCGCCCTGTACCGGCTGGCTCTGCCAGAGAACGCTCGCGATCTCGGTGGACTTGAGCGAGTTCTTCGCCTGGTTGAAGCTGTAGCCGAGTGAAGCATCTACGTAACGCGCGAATGTTTTGCGCAGCTGCCCGGTGATGTTGAACGAGTATCCTTGATCGGTATTGTCGATCACGTAGATCCCCGCGCCGCCGTCGGCATTAAGCTCGTTGTTACCGGCGCCACCGTAATAAGGCCGTCCATCAGGAAGCGTCCGCTTGGGCGCAACAAGATCTGCGTTGCGCACATAAACCGCTTTGAGATCCTTCGAGTAGATCGTCTCTAGGGTGCCGAGCATTCCCCATGGGAGCTGCTGGTCGATGCCGATGTCGGTGGTCCACACCTGCGGCCACTCGAAGTCCGACGTCATTGCATTGAGGTCGAACGACTGTGCGAGGACAGATCCGTGTTTGGTGGGGATCGGTGGATTGGGCGCGGCAAGATTGGGATTCGCGCCGGGGTTGGAGATTACGTTTCCGACCCACACGAACGGAACGCGGCCGGTGAAGATTCCGGTTCCACCGCGAATCTGTGTCGAGCGCTCGCCGGCTGCATTCCAGTTGAATCCAAGTCGCGGCGACAGCATCAGCTTCGCACCGGGAAGCTTGCTCTGGTCGACGACTTCGGTTTGCCGATTTTCGTCGAGGGCCTTGAGCGATCTGGAGAATGGATTGTCGACCGGGTCGGTAAAGTAGAGCGGAAAATCTGCTCGCAGGCCGAAGGTGACTTTCAGCCTGTCGGAGGCGAGGAGCTCGTCCTGTCCGTAAATCGAAACCTGACCAACGTGAATGTTCTCGCCCTTGAACGGACCGCTGCCGATCATCGAGGCGAAGTTCTTCTGATTCGGACCGGGTGCTGTCGCGCTGAAGAATTCCGCGAGTGAGCCGAACTGGCTTCCGATCGGAATGAATTCGGGCAGGAAGAAAACACCGTGCCTGAAGATGTTGAACGAGTTGAAGAAGTCGAACGACTCGAAGTTGCCGCCGACCGTGTACGTGTGCTTGCCGCGGAAGTAGCTCAGGTTGTTCGTGAGCTGCCACACGTCCTGATCGAGAATGTTGTGAATCGAGAACGGCTCGTGACCGAGTGTCGTATACGTGACGCCGCCTTCGCCGATGTCGATCGTCGGATAATCTTCGCTGAACGGCTTGCGGAAATCGCGGAAGCGGTTGTAGCTCGCAAAGAACCGGTTGGCGAAACTCTTCGATCGACTGTTGTGCTCCAGCGCGTAAGAGTTGAGCCCGTTGTTGATCTGGTAGCCCGACTTATAGAACGGAAGGCTCGTCGCGTTTGGTCCGCGGCCGGTATTCGCAAAGCTAAGCACGAACGGATGCGGCCCGAGGTCGCGGTTCGCATCGAGGTAGTTGTATCTGAAACTCAGGGTCTGGCTACCACTGATATTCCAGTCGAGCTTCCCAATGAGCTTGTTGTTGTCGGTGTGAAAGAAGTAGCCCTGGTACGGACCGGGATCGTAATTGTACGCGCTGATCATCCGCTGCCGGATTGCATCCATCACGCTTGCCTGCACGCGTGAAATTCCGAGCCCCGAAGATCCGTTCACGCTGGCCACGAAATCGGAGCCGGGATCCTTGGTTCGCTCGATTTCTCCGTTCAGATAGAAAAAGAGCTTGTCCTTGATGATCGGGCCGCTGAACGAGACACCGCTCTGATTGTATGCGAGATCGGGATTCGCGACAACTTTATTGCCGCTGACTTCGTTGCCCTGGAACGCATCGTTGCGCGCGAACGAATACGCCGATCCACGGAACGTATTCGAGCCGCTCTTGGTGACCGTATTGATGTTGGCGCCGGTGAATCCGCCTTCGCGTATGTCAAAGGGAGCGAGTGAGACCTGCAGCTCACCCACCGCGTCGTAAGGAAGCGGCTCGGCGTTGGTCTGACCGCCAGGAGCTGGATCATCGAGTCCGAACGGATTGTTGAAGTACGACCCGTCGACTGAAATGTTGTTGTACAGCCAGTTGCGTCCGACGAAGCTCATGTTGCCGTCGCTGCGCGGGTCGAGCTTGGTGAGATCGCGAGTGCTTCGCTTGATCGACGGAGTGACCGCAACCTTCAGCTGGCTCACCGTCATCGATGCGCCGGTTCGTCCGGCGTTGAGAAGTGCGTCCTTCTCAGCCGTTACTGTGACTCCTTCAAGTGTCACGGCAGCGCGATTGAGCCTGAAGTCGATGCGGGAACTTTGGGCGAGTGCGAGTGCGACGTCGTCTTCGGTTCGGGGCTCATACCCGATCGCAGTCGCGCGAATTCTGTACGGTCCGCCGACGCGAAGATTTGGAAGGTTGTATCGACCGCTCGACGTCACGGTCGCGCGATACTCGGTTCCAGTTGGCAGATGTGTGGCCGTCACCGTTGCTGACTGAATCGGCTGACCTTCCGAGTTGGTGACAGTGCCTGTGAGGGCGGAGGTGGTGACTCCCTGAGACAGAGCAAGCGATGGAGTCGTTATAGCGGCGAGAATCAACAGCGAAGAAAACGTGCGGCGAAAGAATCTTGTACGTCTCACAGCGACCTCCGGTGCCGGGGGATTGGTTGATGCACCAAACAAAGGGGAGGAACGACTGACGTTCTTAACCCATGACCATACCGTCTCGAAGGGCCGCGTCAAGATCACAGCATATGTTTGTTTCGTCGCCGCTATTGCCGTTATCGGCGAATCAGATCGCGTAGCCGCGGAAGCTCAGCATAGACGTTCTTTCCGGGACACGATGTTTCCGCGAAATCCTTGTGCGATGCGAGGCGGTCGGGCGGAATTCCGAAGCGCTTCGCAAGCGCGGGCACGACGATATCGAGCGTGCGGCGCTGCGCGGTGGT
>Ga0070699_100003700_pt1 | contig 13524 bp, 13 predicted proteins | sample KBSK1503metaG_FD_65473 | JGI IMG/M metagenome (GOLD analysis project Ga0070699, IMG submission 65473) | Corn, switchgrass and miscanthus rhizosphere microbial communities from Kellogg Biological Station, Michigan, USA - KBS K1-50-3 metaG | ecosystem: Host-associated > Plants > Roots >...
GCGAGCTTGATCAGGAAGGGCGCGAACAGCGCAATCGCGATCCCGACGAGGATCGCCGTTCCGACGATCCGAACGCGGTACGCGCTCAGCAGCTGGGTCAACGCTTGGCTCCGGCCCAGCAGGTCGAACGCGAATTCGGCGAGCACCCATGCTACCGCGAAGATGAGGACGCAGGCTCCGTCGTACTTCGAGTTGAGCAAGAGTCCACTGCTGACGCCACCCAAGACGTAATAGCGAAGGAATCCCCGCGTGAAGCCCAGCCAGATGAGCAGGAGTGAGAGGATGAGCCAGAAATCGAACGTCGCGTCCGCCAGCGCCATCCGCGAGAACATGACTGAAAACTCGGCCGTCGCCAGCACCGCCGCCGCGATGAGTCCCACCGCCCTGCCGAATAGCCTCGAGCCAAGCCAGTACACGGCGACCGCCGCCGCCGTTCCGTACAACGCCGAAGCAGCCATCGGGATCCAGGTGTGGACGCCAAGGAAGTGAAAAAGCGTGCCGTCGGTGTATGACGTGAGGGGTGTCACAAACCATCCGATCCGGCCGAACCCCTTCGGCCAGATCTGGCCGACGGTTTTGGCGTCGGCAATGAAGTAGTACTCGTCCCAGTGCGAGTAGCCAAGCCACTGGATGTTCCAGAAGCGGATGCCGGCCGCGACGGCTGCGATGCCGGCGACGACGAGAGTGTTCCACGACGCGAGGGTCCCCGCCCGCTGGCGGGCTCGAGATGAGATCGCCGCCCGTTCCGCGGACAGCGCGCCGATCATGACGCCTTGACCGCGTCGACGATCGGACGCACGCGGCCGTCGGTGCGGATGCACCGGCAGCTGACGTACAGACCGATCGGAGTCGGAAGGTATTTCGGGAAGGTCCGGATCCGGTCGAGCCGCAGCAGCGGCTGGCGGAGGATCGCCTGCTCGATGTCGCGGTGGCTTGACGGATGCAGCTTTCGCGGGTTGTAACCGACGACGCGGAAGAACGAGTCGGTGATGAGATTGCGAATCGGAAAGCCAAGTGCCAGCACCGCGCCTGGACAGGTGACTCGTGCGAACTCGAGGAAGGCCGCGTCGAGATCAGTCATATGCTCTAGCACGCTGAAGCAGGCGATAGCGTCGAACTCACTATCGGCAAACGGCATCTCGTAGAGGCTCGCCTTGTACAGGTCGGCCTTGACATGCTCGTGCTCGAGCATCCGATAGACAGCGTCGGCCTGGCCGTGGATGTCGATGGCGACCAATCGCCTGGTTCGGCGGGCAAGCTCGGGGAGAAGGAGGCCGCTTCCATATCCGACCTCGAGCAAAGCCTGGCTTCTCTCATCGCCGAGCATCGACATCGAGATTTCGAGGCGGTCGCGGTAGACCTTGCTTGTCAGTGGCCGGTAGTAATAGTCGATCGGGTCATCAAATTCGGACTTGGGCACGATCGACCGCTCGGGGAGGTACAGGGGCATCAGACGTCGCTCAGGATCATAACGACGATTTCGACCGTAGGTTTCGAGCCGTGAACCTCGCAACGGTAACATTTCACCTCAGTGTGAGCTGGTGGAAGGAACGGAGGGTGACCGTGACCGGCGGTCATGGTTTCCTGGGCCGTCTTCTCGTCAAGATGCTCGAGGACAGGAATTCCGTCGTGTCCACCTTCTCGAGCAGCGATTACGACCTCACGCGACAGGTCGACGTCGCCCGCATGTACCGAGACCTCAAGCCCGAGATGGTGATCCACCTCGCCGCTCGGGTGGGAGGAATCGGCGCCAACCTGGACAACCCTGGCACCTTCTTCTACGAAAACGCCGTGATGGGAATCGAGATGATGGAGCAGGCCCGCCGCAACGGTGTGAGCAAGTACGTACAGATCGGGACGGTGTGCGCCTACCCGAAATTCGCCCCGGTGCCGTTTTCGGAGGACAACCTCTGGGACGGATACCCCGAAGAGACCAACGCGCCCTACGGTTTAGCCAAGAAGATGCTGCTCGTTCAGGCGCAGGCGTACCGGCAGCAGTACGGGCTCGACGCGATCTATCTGATCCCGGTCAACCTCTACGGGCCCGGTGACAACTTCGATCTGCACACCTCGCATGTGATCCCCGCGCTGATACGCAAATTCCTCGAGGCGAAAGACGCTGCTTCGCACTCAGTCGAGGTTTGGGGGACGGGGAACCCCACACGTGAGTTTCTATACGTGGACGACGCCGCCCGCGGAATCCTCCTCGGCGCCGAGCGCTACGACAAGCCGGAGCCGGTCAACCTCGGCAGCTCCGATGAGGTCTCCATTCGCGACCTGTCGTCACGCATCGCGCAGCTGACGGATTTCGACGGTGAGATCGTCTATGACCGGACGAAACCGGACGGCCAGCCGCGCCGCAAGCTGAACGTCGAGCGCGCCAGGCGCGAGTTCGGTTTCGAGTCGGAGATTTCGCTGGACGCCGGGCTGCGGCGCACGATCGGTTGGTACAGGTCGATCCGGCACGGGGCTGTCAGCCAGTCGGCGTCGAGCCCGCCACTGCCTTGATCTGAGCAGGATCGAGGCCCTCCAGTCTCAGGTCCGCCTCGACCATAATCCGGACGACCTCCTGGAATGAAACGGTCGGCCGCCAGCCCAGCGTTTCGCGAGCTTGCTGCGAGTCACCAAGGAGGGAATCGACCTCGGCCGGTCGCACGTACGCCTTGTCGATGCGCACGTGGTCCTGCCAGTCGAGGCCGACAAGCCCAAAGGCAAGTTCTGCAAACTCGCGTACCGAATGCTGCTCTCCGGTGGACAGGACCAGGTCCATCGGCTGTGCGTGCTGCAGCATCATCCACATCGCGCGCACATAGTCTGGCGCGTAGCCCCAGTCACGCCTGGCGTCGAGGTTGCCGAGGTAGACGACGTCCTGCCGACCCGCAACGATGCGGGCCACCGCGTGAGTTATCTTGCGCGTGACGAAGGTTTCGCCACGGCGAGGCGATTCGTGGTTGAACAGGATGCCGTTCGACGCGAACATTCCATAGGCTTCGCGGTAGTTCACGACGATCCAGAAGGCGAAGGCCTTGGACACGCCGTAGGGGCTGCGAGGGTGAAAGGGGGTCTGCTCGTTCTGGGGAGGCGGCGCGCTTCCGAACAGCTCGGACGTCGACGCCTGGTAGAGGCGGATCGTCGGGTCGCAGTGGTAGATCGCCTCGAGCAGCCGCAGCGTGCCGAGCGCGTCGACGTCGCTTGTATATTCGGGCGCCTCGAAGCTGACCTTGACGTGGCTCTGCGCGGCAAGGTTGTACACCTCGTGGGGCCGAACCTCGTCGATCAGCCGGGCCAGGCGCGCGGAATCCGCCATGTCGCCGTAATGCAGAATGAGCCGGCGGTCCGGGACGTGAGGATCCTCGTACAGGTGGTCGATGCGGTGCGTGTTGATCGACGAGGACCTGCGCATCAGCCCGTGGACCTCGTACTCCTTGTCGAGGAGCAGCTCGGCGAGGTAGGAGCCATCCTGGCCGGTGATGCCAGTCACGAGCGCACGCATCCTGTCGGCCATGGAGGAAGTCTATAGAGGGTCACACCGAGGATAGCTAGAATTCGAGGGCCGTCCCAATCGCTCTGCTCGTATGTGGCCCCGTCGTCTAGCCGTCTAGGACGCAGCGCGCGCAGTGCTGAGACCCCGGGTTCGAATCCCGCCGGGGCTTCAATTTGAAAATAACCTAGATCGGTTTTCGCCCGGAGGCGAGGATGCCAAAGCTGGAGACGAGGCGGAGGCGCTCGCCCAGCTTCTGCAGCGCACGGCTGTAGGTGGACCAGTACTTGACCACGGCGACCCTGGCGAACGACCCCGCCAGGAGGCTCTCTATCGCTGCGCTGTCGACGCGGTTGCGAACGACGTGATACTCGTCGAAGTCGACGACCTCGGACGGTGAGTACACACCGCGGAGACGGCGCCATCGGGTCCGCAGGCCGCGCCGGACGTTGCCCTGGCCCGCGCGCCACGAGAAATAGCCGGCGCGGTCGGCGAAGTGGTGACCAAACGGCATGCGGTCGTATCGGGAGCGGATCCTGGAACGTGATGAGGCAGCCTCTGGCTCGGACGCGGGCGGCCGAACGGCTCAACAGCTGGAGGTAGTCCGGGATGTGGTGGAGCATCGAGACGTGGGTGATCACGTCGAAGCTCTCGCCGGTCGATTCGATATAGGCGAGCGCGTCCGCCACGACCGTCCTGGGTTCGAGACCATATGCGGCGGCTTTGGCGCTGAGGCCGCGGAGCATCGATTCCGACGAATCGACGGCGGTGATGTGGACACGGCGCTGAAACCACGCGGTGGAGGCGAGGCCGCTGCCGGCACCGAGCTCCAGGACCGTCACTCCCTCCTGGCGAGACGCAATCGAATCCATCGCTGCGGAGACCAACGACTCGTAGGTGCGCGCGATCGAGCGATGCTTCAGATGCGGCGCTCCACTGATGTAGGCACGCTCGTCGAGGCTGCTGTACGCCGCAACGTTGGCCTGGAACGCTGCGTCGCGCTCGTCGTCACTCATGCGGGCGGGTACTGTATCAGTGGCCTTTGACGCAATCCGTTTCGCCGCTTCGTGTCGCCATGGACATGACCCTGTTGAAAGGCCGTGTCGGAGGCTCCGGAGTGTACGCAGAGGCGCTGCTGGCGGCGCTGACCGGGCGCACCGATGTGGACGTGCGGGCCATCTCCGCGGCCGGCGCCGGTGGCTTCAACACCCTGCGGTGGATGGTATCCGACGCCCGATCCGCGATCCGCGGCGCCGGGGTGGCGGTCTTGCACTCTCCCGCGTTTCTCGCTCCACTCGATGCCACGGTGCCGACCGTGCTGACCATTCACGACCTGTCTGTGGGGCGCATGCCGTCGGGACATCCGTTGGAGTGGCGCATGTACAACCGGTTTCTGCTCCCGCGCCTGGTCCGCAAGGCCCACGCCATCATCACCCCGACCGAGACCACCCGCAAGGACGTCATCGTGGCCTTCGGGCTTCCGCCTGAACGGGTGGTGGCGACGCCGCTGGGCATTGACCGGCGGTTCTTCGGACTTCCACAGCGAGACCGTACGTCGGCGTCGCGCGAGCCGGTCATCGTCTTTCCGGGTCCGCCCATCGGGCGCAAGAACCTCGACATCGTCCTCCGGGCGCTGTCCCGAGCGCCTGTCGGGAGCGCCCTCTCAGCGGCGCGCCTGGAGATCACCGGCGCGACCAGTGCCGGCTGGCCTCGCTACGAGCGCTGGATCTCGGACCACGGACTGCAGACGCGGGTGACCTGGCTGGGCGCGCTGCCTTTTGAGGAGCTGCCGAATGTCTACGCGCGAGCCGACGTGCTCGCGTACCCGTCCTTCCTGGAAGGATTCGGCTTCCCGCCCCTGGAAGCGATGGCCACGGGTACACCGGTGGTGGCCTCGAACGCGACCTGCCTGCCTGAGGTGCTTGGAGACGCGGCGCTTCTGGTCGAGCCGACCGACGACGCTGCCTTTGCGACAGCCGTCGAATCGGTGCTGCGCGAGCCGGAGCTGCGCCGCCGGCTTTCGATCCAGGGCGCCGCTCGAGCCGCGACCTTCACGTGGGAGCGCTGCGCGGAGATGACGGTCGAGGTCTACAGGGAGGTCGCGGGTGCCTCGATGCGGCGTTCGAAAACCGCATAACCGTTTCGCAGCTCCTTGTTGCATGCCGTCAACCGATAGGCGGGATCGGCGAGCAGGCGCTCGTAGTTGTCCATGTTCTTGAACGTGCCGATGTCGTCGAGGAGGACGTAGTCGGCGCCATAGACCTCGTCGAGCTCCGCCGGACCGCTGAACTCCGAACCGTCGATCAACACCATCCCGAAGGCTTCGACGCCATTCTCTTTCTTGATCATCTCGATGCCATCCTGCGTGGCGTCCAAACGACCCACATACCAGAGGTCCTGGCGCAGCCACCGCAGGACCTCACGCAAGGGAACACGATTCAGCTGAGACTGCCGGTCTCGATAGAACGAGACCACGTCGGCCTCGGTGGGGAATCGACTGAGCTGAACCGAGGTCAGGTTGTAGCACTTGACCTGGGGGTCGTCCGCATAACGCTCGACGAGCTCCTTGAAGCGTGGACGTGACACCTCGAGGCAGAAGAGCTGCGGCCGGTTGGGATTCCGATGTAGCCCATCGACAAAAGCCCGCGTGCTGCCGGCGCCGTTCGAAGAGCCGATCTCGAGCACGGTGCGAATGTCGGCGGTACCGGCCAGTGATCGAATGACGTCGTAGAGCTCGTCGTCGATGATCTCTGGAGGGATTGTCCTGTCGTAGTCCGAGAGGGGCCGCAGCCGCCGACGCAGCTTGCCGGCGATGTCGCGGATCGTCGATGGCCGGGACATGGAAGGCAAGCAGAATATCCTCTCGAGCGTGGCCGGCCATTTGCGTGCGCTCGCGGCAAGGCCCGACCTGCTTGCATCACTGGCGCTCGGCCTTCTGTACCTCGCCGTGATCGGAGCCCACAACTACAGCATCGACGGCCTCCTCATGTACCGCCAGGCGCTCGCGATCGTGCGTGACCACTCGCTGCGCTTCGCGGAGCCCATCTACTGGGGCGACACCTACTCGACGAGCAAGTACGGGATCGGGCTTTCGCTTCTGTACCTGCCTGGAGTCGGTCTTCTTTCGTGGCTTGGGCTGGGCGTCCCGGCGCCGCAGGCCAACGCCTACGACTGGGACCTGTTCTATCGAGACCCGGTCTATGCAGCGGGCGCGGCTCCGGTCTCCATCCTGGTGACGGTCGCTACCGCTTACCTCGTGGCCCGGTTCATCCGCGAGCTCGGGTTCGGGTCACGGGGCTGCGCTCTTGGGCCTGGTCGCCTTCGGGGTGGCGTCTCCGGCGATCGTCTATTCGCGCCGCGACTTCGCCCAGCCGCTGCTCGCCTTGTGCGTCATCGCCGGGCTCCTGGCGGCGGTGAGGTATCAGAACTCAGCAAGCCGAGGAGCGCTCATCGCCGCCGGCGGCAGCCTGTTCCTGGCGGTGCTCGCCCGTCCGGTCGAAGGCTCGTTCTTGCTGCCGGCTCTCGCCGCGATGATCGCTCCCAACCTCCGCCTGCCGCGATGGCAACCCGCTGCGTACCGCGCCCTCGCCATCGTTGCCGGCTCATACGCGGCCGCGGTCGCGGTCACGCTGTTGGTGAACTGGGGCCGGTTCGGCTCAGCGCTGCAGACGGCTACAGCGAGGTGAGCTGGGGTACGCCGATCTGGATCGGGCTGCCCGGGGTGCTGATCAGTCCGGCGCGCGGGATCCTCTGGCAGTTCCCGCTGCTCGTCAACAAGGTCCTCTGGATTCCCTGGTTGGGGGGCGCAGAGCTGGGGCTCCCGGCTGTTCGTCCCCGCCCTACCGCTGGCCGCGGTGGCGGCTGCGATCGGGGCGGTGTCCCTGCGGCCGGCGCTGCGGAGATGGCTGCCGCACGTGCTGGTGGCGGGGGGGATCCTGTGGGCGATCCCGGGAACCGTCGCCAACCTGCTTGGTGGCTACGCAGCGAGGTACGACGGCACCGCCCAGAGCTTCGCTTTGTCCGGCTACCCCCCGATCGGGGCATGGAGGTACGTCCACCACCTGCTCGCGCCCAACCTGAGCGACGCCAACAGCGTGGACATCGTCTGGTTTCGTGTGGCACGCGTCACCCACGACCTGTCGCTAGCGGTGCCCGTCGTTCTCCTCGTGCTCGCCGGCTTCCTGGCTCTCAGGGTGGTGCGCCTCGAGCAGGCGCCGGCTTCGGCGCGGACCGTGACCTCAGGGTCAGCGCGGCCGGCGCGAAGGTCAGGCTGAGGAGCGCCCAGAACTCGAGGCTCAGGTCGTTCTTCCAGTAGGGAACGTCCACCAGTCCGTGAACCACGATCGCTACGAGCGCCAGCATGACGCCGAGGTGGATCGGCCGCCACTCCGGCGTGCCGTACCGCCAGCCACGCCACGTTCGAATGAACGCGGCGATCACGATCCACGCGAAAGCAGCCAGGCCCAGGAGCCCGGTCTCGGTCCAGAAGTTGAGGACGATGTTGTGCGGGTACGTGAACCGGTCGGGATGGTTCGCGTTCCAGTACGGCGCCACGGCGGTGGCGAAGCCGGACAGGCCGGCGCCGAAAATGGGGTGAGCGCGAAGCATCTGGAGCGCGGCTGACCACAGGTGGGTGCGGCCCACAAGCGTGTTGTGGGGATCGTTCAGGTTGACCTCGGTCGCGACCCGATGCGCGATCGGTGGGATCACCAGCAGCGCCCCGGCCACCACCACGCCGCCGGCCAGCAGCAGCCACCGCCGGGGGTGGCTCATCGCGAGACCGACGGCCACGGCCGCCAGCGCCAGGTAACCGCCCCGGGAGAAGCTGAGGAGGACGCAGATGCCGCCGACCACCAGGAACGCGCCGGCGACCAGACGTTCACGTCGATCCTGCCGATGAAGCACGACCGCGCCCGCGAACGCCATCAGCGGGACCAGGTACAGCGCCACCGCGTTGGCCGTGTTGTAGATGACGACCGGCGGGGTGTTGACCACGTCATATGTGTGGTGGACCAGCGCCGCCACGACCACCGCGGAGTTGGCAAGCCCGGCGACCGCACCGCCAAGCGCAAGCCCGCCGGCGATGGCGAGGGCGCGCCTCGGCGTCGAGACGGCGTTGATCAGAACCAGGCCGAAGGCCATGGGTTCGATCAAGTAGGCACGATAGAGCCCCAATGCCGCGCGGCGGTCCGGCGCGACCCCCACCGAAATCGCCCCCGCGACCAGGAATATGAGGGCGGCGGGCACGACCACCTCAGTTCGCCAGAGGGGCCGCGCGTGGTCCCTGAACGATTCCGCGATGAAGGCCGCAATCGTGATGAGGACCGCATCCTCGAGCACGGTGGTGGGAAGAGGCCCCAGGTGCCAGCGGACCACATAAGCAGGAGCGAGCGCGCACGTGGCGACGGCGCACGCTGTCGTGACCCGGTACCGACCCGACACCGCGACCGCCCTGTTCGCGGCGCGGGACATCGCTGGCCGCTTCCACCATCGAGCCGGCGCACGCACGTCACCGGGCGTGGGGGAGGGGCGCTCCATGCCGGATCAGGGTAACAGCGCTCCATTCGACCGGCGGCGGCCGCGCCCCGGCGAGTACAGTCCAGCGGGTTGACGCACACCCTCAGGGTCGGACTCGACGCTCACATGGTGGGCGGTCACGAGACTGGCAATGAAACCTACGTCCGCGGCCTTGTCGACGGCTTTTCGGAGCTGGACGGAGGGTTTGAGCTATTCGTCTACCACGTGGGCTCGGGCTGGACGGCAACCGCTCGCAACTCACATTTCCGACGGCTTGCCGGCGGCAGCGCGTGGATCAGGTTGGCTGCCGACCTCCCAATGCGCACGGTGCGGGACGGCCTCGACGTGCTCCACACGACGTACACCATTCCGCTGTGGGCGCGCTGCCCGACGGTGGTGACGGTCCACGACATCTCGTTCGCCTTCCACCCGGAGTGGTTCTCGGCTCGAGACCTGCGCGTGCTGTCGCGCTCGGTGCCATGGTCCATTCGACGTGCGGCGCGCGTGATCACCGTGTCGGAGACGTCCCGCGCTCAGATCATCGAGCGCTATGGCGTTGCTCCGCAGAAGATCGTCTGCGTTCCGTGCGCCCCTGGCCCGGCGGCGGCCCCGCTCGATGACGACGCGGCACGCGACCTGGTGTCGAAACGCGGGCTGAACCTCGACCGCCCTTATGTCCTCGCCGTCGGCAACCTGCAGCCGCGCAAGAACCTCGAGCGCCTGGTCGAGGCGGTTGTCAACCTGGTCTCGGCGGGCGTGGACGTGGAGCTCGTGGTGGTGGGCCCCACGCACTACCGGGCCGCCGACGTCTTCGCCGCCGCTCGTAAAGCCGAAGATCGCGTCCGGTTCACCGGCTACCTGAGCGACCGTGAGCTGGCGGCCTTTTACAGGTGCGCGGCAGTGTTCGCGTTTCCATCCCTGTTCGAGGGGTTTGGGATCCCACCGCTCGAAGCGATGGCGCATCAGGTTCCGGTCGCGTGCTCGAACACCGGGGCGCTCGTCGAGGTCTGCGGCGACGCGGCCGAGTACTTCGACCCTTACGACGTCGAGGCGATCACCGCCGCCCTGCACACGGTGCTGACCGACAGCGGGCGCCGCGCCGAGCTGATTCGCGCGGGCCAGGCGCGGCTGCGCGAGTTCACATGGCGGCGGTCGGCCGAAATGACGCTTGCCGTCTACCGGGAAGCCGCCGGCTCGGGATGAAGCTGTAGTGTTATCGCCGATGGCTCGTCGCCCTCGTGGAGCCATGGCCCCTCATCCCTCCGCACCCGAAGTCCGCGAGGCTGACGGAGGCGCGAGTCCTGGAGCCAAGCCCCCTGCGGTTGTTCCGGCCGAGCCGGCAGCATTGCCCACGAGCCGCCTGGGCTTTCTACCGCCCGACTGGCTGCCGCTGGCGCTCGTGGTCGGTGACGCGCTGATCGCAGCGATCTCTGTGCCGATCGCCTACTGGATACGTTATGGGCGGGGCGGCCAGGCCCTGCCGTTTGGGCCCTATCTCCTCGCCATCCCCGTGGTGGTGGTGCTGTACCTCGTCGCCATGTCCATCAACCGCCAGTACACGTCCTGGCGTGGGCTTGCCCTGGTCGACCAGCTCCTGTCGCTCTACGCGGGAATCGGGCTGGCGGCCCTGTTGATGCTGGCTGCCATCGAGCTCGGGAACCTGGGCCAGCGCTACTCTCGGTTGACCCTGATCCCCATCGTGCTGCTCACGGCGGTGCTGATGACGGGCGAGCGCTATCTGCTCCGGCAATACGAGACACGGCTCCGGCGGCAGGGCATCGGCACCGAGAGGGTGTTGATGGTGGGCACCGGCGCCGGCAGCGAGCTATTGATCCGGCGCATGAACATGTTCCCGCAGTACGGGTTCCACGTCATCGGGGTCGCCACCGACGATTCACCGGACGCCGACTTCGTCGGAGTGCCCGTGGTCGGACGTGTCGACGAGGTGCCGGAGCTGGTACGGCACCTGCGCGTCGACCAGGTCTTCCTGGCTCTGCCCGCGGCTCAGCGGCAGAGGCTCCTCCACCTGGTCAAGCTCTGCGAGGACGAGCAGCTCGAGTTCAAGATCGTGCCCGACCTTCTGGAGGTGATGAGCACCAGGGTCGCCGCCAACGCCATCGACGGGCTCCCGCTGGTCGGCATCCGGCGCAGCCGGTTGAATGGGGGCGCTGCGATCGCCAAACGAAGCATCGACATCCTGGTGAGCGGGTTCCTCCTGGTCTTGCTGAGCCCACTCCTCCTGTTGATCGGCATCCTCATCAAGCTCACGATGCCGGGCCCCTTGCTGTTCCGGCAGGAGCGCATCGGACGCAACCGCCGCCCGTTTGTGATCTACAAGTTCCGCTCCATGATCCCGGATGCCGAGGCGACCACCGGGCCGGTGGTGGCCAGGCCGGGAGACTCGCGGGTCACGCGGCTTGGCCGCCTGCTGCGCCGGCTGAGCCTCGACGAGCTCCCGCAGCTCTACAACGTGCTGCTCGGCGACATGAGCCTGGTCGGCCCGCGCCCGCAGCCGACGTTCTTCGACGAACGCTACAGCGGCGAGGTCCCTCGATACCTCGAACGGCAGCAGGCGCGACCCGGCCTGACGGGATGGGCGGAGGTCAACGACCTGCGGGGCGCGGCGCCGATCGCGGATCGAACGATGTACGACGTCTACTACATCGAGAACTGGTCGTTGGCACTCGACCTGAAAATCGTGCTTCTCACCGCGATGCGCTTCCTGTCGCAGCGCCACGCCTACTGAGCCGGCTACGGCCTCTCATCGCGCGGGATCAGCGGGTGCTGGCGCGACAGCTCCGCATGCCGCTCCCGGTGGTACTCATGGTCGTCCGCACCCGCGAAGAGTCGGTCGTCCGAGCTGAGGCGCAGCCGCACCAGCGTGTCGAGCGCGCGAAGACCGTCCCGCCAGGTGAGCTTCTTGCCCTCGTCCCGCCCGCGGGCGTAGTACCGGATGGGAACCTCATGGATCCGGTAGCCGAGTCTCAGCACCCGGGCCGTGATGTCGGGTTCGATGTCGAACCGGTTGCCGGCAAGGCTCAGGCGGCGCCACAGCTGCGAGCGAATGGCCTTGTAGCCCGTCTCCATGTCGGAGATGTAGCAGTCGAACAGCAGGTTGGTGGCAAGCGTGACCGCCTTGTTGCCCATCACGAACCAGAAGCTGTAGGCGGTCTGGCCGGCAAACCCGCGCACGCCGTAGACGACATCCGCTCGGCCCTCTTCGAGAGGCTGCATCAAGGTCGGATAGTCTCGCGGGTCGTATTCGAGGTCTGCGTCCTGGACCACGGCAAAGGGCAGCTTGAGCTCACCGATGGCCCGCCGTAGGGCAGCACCCTTGCCGCGGTTGACCTCTTGACGAAATGGCCGTATGCGCGGGTGGCGGGCCGCGAGCCGGCTCAGGATCGACCAGGTGCCGTCAGTGGAACCGTCGTCCACCACGATCACCTCGCCGACCTCGGGTCGTTCCAGGACGTGCTCGAGGATGACGGCGAGGGTGCGTTCTTCATTGAAGACCGGCATCATCACCGAGAGGACGGGTTTGGCCATCGAGCGTAATTATCTTGGCGGCGCAGCGTTCGAGTGGATGACGATGCGACGACTCACCCTGACCCTCGTCGTCGCGGTGGTCTGCGCCTGCGGCGGATCGACCACCTCGGGACAACCCAGTTCGAGCCCTGTGACTGTCAGCTGCACCGCCTCCGGCCAGGCTTCATCGTCCTGGCCGGCGCCTGAATCAGCGCGGGCGACGGCAGCCATCCTGTCGGCCGCGGTCTCCGGCGACACCCTGACGCTCACATTCGCCCGCGGGACACCGCAGTTCCTCCTCCAACCCGTTCCGAGCGCCCACTTCACCGAGGATCCAAGCGGCAGGCCGGTGGACCTCGCCGGCTCCGCCGGCGTCAGGATCGTGCTTCGAGGCTTTCGGGGAGACGTGGCCAACTACGCCGGCCCGAAGTCGCTCACATCCTCCGGGCCCGTGCTGCTGCAGGTGATGGAAGTGGGGGACTTCGAGGGCGTCGTCAACTTCGCCGCCGCGGTCAGCAAACCGGCGTGCGCGAACGTCACCGCGAGCGGTTCCGTCCTGACGTTCAGGTTCATACCTTCGCCCTAGCGTGGGGAGCCTTCGAGCCGCGCTCGAATGCGAGTTGCAACCAAACCCGGGCCGGGCGCATCGAACAATCAGCACGATGATGTCCGCAGTCATGGAGCAGCGGCCGACAGCCATGGAGCGCGCCACGCACGGCGACGCCGACTCGTTCGCCATGCTCATCGACCCTCTGCTCCAGCCCGCATTTCGGCTTGCGGCCGTGATGCTCTCCGATCGCATGGCCGCCGAGGACGCCGTCCAGGAGGCCGCCGTAAAGGCGTGGAGCAACCTGCGCCGGTTTCGGGGCGACGAGAGCACGCTGCGTTCCTGGTTCCTCTCCATCGTCGCCAACGAGTGCCGCATGACACGGCGCCGCCGCTGGTGGTCGGTCGTGAAGATGGCGGACGTCGAAGCCCAACGCCGGACCGACGATCTCAGC
>Ga0070699_100003701_pt1 | contig 13522 bp, 15 predicted proteins | sample KBSK1503metaG_FD_65473 | JGI IMG/M metagenome (GOLD analysis project Ga0070699, IMG submission 65473) | Corn, switchgrass and miscanthus rhizosphere microbial communities from Kellogg Biological Station, Michigan, USA - KBS K1-50-3 metaG | ecosystem: Host-associated > Plants > Roots >...
TCGCCGCGCAGATTGTCGATGTGCAGCGTCACCTGCGCGTGGTTGACGAAGCCCTGGAAAAACTCGTGCACGAGGTCGACGTCGAACTCGCCGATCAGGCTGCGCGCGAACTTGACGTGGTACTCAAGCCCCGGCCGCCCGGAAAAGTCGATCACCGCGCGCGAGAGCGCCTCGTCGAGCGGCACATAGGCGTATCCGAAGCGGCACACGCCCGCCTTGTCGCCGATCGCACGCGCGCAAGCCTGGCCAAGGGTGATGCCGATGTCTTCCACGGTGTGGTGCGCGTCGATATGCAAGTCGCCCTTGGCGGAGACCTCCAGATCGAGCATGCCATGGCGCGCCACCTGCTCGAGCATGTGCTCGAGAAATGGCAGGCCGGTGGCGAACTGCGCCACGCCGCGCCCGTCGAGATCGAGCCGGACGCGGATTTGCGTTTCCTTGGTGTTGCGGACCACTTCGGCGGTGCGCATGTTCACAGCGCTTCCTTCAGCGCGTCGAGCAGTATACGGTTTTCCTCCGCCGTGCCGACCGTCACGCGCAGGCAGTTGCGCAGGCCGGGATGCAGGTTGCGCACCAGCACACCCTGGCGCTTGAGCGCCTCGTGCGTCGCGGCCGCGTCCGCCACGCGCACCAGGAAGAAGTTTGCCTCCGACGGAAATAGCGTCACCCCGGGCAAGGCGGCGAGCGCGCTTCCCAGCCGCGCGCGCTGTGCGCGAATGTCGGCCGCCTGCGCCTCGAGGACTTCGAGGCGCTCGAGCATGAACGTCGCCGCCGCCACCGTCAGCGCGTTCACGTTGTAAACCTGGCGCACCTTGTTGAACTGATCGAGCCACTCGCGCCGGCCAGCGAGATAACCCAGGCGGATGCCGGCGAGGCCGAGCTTGGAGACCGTGCGCAGCACGACGAGGTTCGCAAAGCGTGGCAGGTGGTGCATGGCCGTCCTGCCGGCGAAGACGTGATAGGCCTCGTCGAGCACGACCAAGCCCGGCGCTGCCGCGATGACACGCTCGATATCGGCCTCCGGATAGAGCACGCCCGTAGGATTGTTCGGATAGGCGAGGAAGACGAGCGCCGGCTGCACCTCGCGCATGCGCGCGACGAAGGCCTCGGCATCGAAGGAGAAGTCCTCTCGCAGCGCGACCGGCACCGCGCGCATGCCGCTGAACGCGGCATTCATGCTGTACATGACGAAGGTCGGCGACGGGTACATCAACGCGGCGCCGGGCTTGGCAAGCGCGAGCGTGATGATCTGGATGAGATCGTCGGAGCCATTGCCGAGCAGCACGTCCATGCCTGCCGGCACGCGCATCCTTTGCGCGATGAGCCGGCGCAAGGCGACCGGGTTCGGCTCCGGATACCGGTTGAGCTCGACGGCTGCGAGCCGCTCCGCCAGCTCACGGCGCAGCGCCGGCGGCAACGGATACGGGTTCTCCATGGCGTCGAGCTTCACCATGCCGCTTGCCTCGGCCACGGCGTAAGCGTCGAGTGCGAGGATCTCCGGCCGCACCAGGCGCTCGGGACTCATTCGTACCTCATGCGCGCCGCGCGCGCGTGCGCGGGCAGGCCTTCGGCATCGGCGAGCGTCGCCGCGAGCCGGCCGAGCGCCTGCGCCCCGGCCGGCGACACTTCGATGATGCTCGTGCGCTTCTGGAAGTCGTACACGCCGAGCGGCGACGAAAAGCGCGCGCTGCCTGCCGTGGGCAGGACATGGTTCGATCCCGCGCAATAGTCGCCGATCGCCTCCGAGCTCCAGCGGCCGAGAAAAATGGCGCCGGCGTTCTCGAGCTGCGGCAGCCAGCGCCGTGGCTCGGCGAGCGCGAGCTCGAGGTGCTCGGGGGCGATGCGGTTCGCGAGCGCACAGGCTTCCGCGAGATCGCGCGTCTCGATGAGGGCACCGCGCGCCTCGAGCGAGCGCGCGATCACCTCTTTGCGCGGCATGTCGCCGAGCAGCTGCTCAATGGCGGCAGCAACGGCGTCCAGATGGGCTCGCTCAGGCGATAGCAGCAGGGCCTGCGCCGCCTCGTCGTGCTCGGCCTGCGAGAAGAGATCCATCGCCAGCCATTCGGCGGGCGCGCTGCCATCGCTGATGATCAGGATTTCGGAGGGTCCGGCAAGCATATCGATGCCCACCTCGCCGAACACCTGGCGCTTCGCTTCCGCGACGTAAACGTTGCCCGGACCGACGATCTTGTCGACGCGCGCGAGCGACGCCGTGCCGTAGGCGAGCGCGCCAATGGCGTGGGCGCCGCCGAGCGCCAGCACGCGATCGACGCCGGCGAGCGCCGCCGCCGCGAGCACCATCGGGCTGGGATTGGGACTCGCCATCACGAGCTCGCGCACGCCGGCCACCTTGGCCGGAACGGCGTTCATCAGAACCGAAGACGGATAAGCCGCCTTGCCTCCGGGCACGTAAAGTCCCACGCGCTCGAGCGCACGCACGCGCTGGCCAAGACGCGTGCCGTCGGGCTCCTGATGCTCCCACGATTGTTGCAACTGCCGCTCGTGGAAAGCGCGAATGCGGCCATGCGCCGCGCGCAGCGCGTCGGCCTGCGCGGGCGCCAGAGCATCGAGCGCGCCGGAGAGCTCGCCGGTGACGTCGAGCTCGCGAAGCGAGGAGGCTTTCGCGCCATCGAAGCGGCGCGCGTATTCGAGCACGGCCGCATCGCCCTGAGCGCGCACCTCGGCAAGGATGGCATGCACGGTTTGCTCCACCGGGCCGTCGTGCGCGCCGGCGAGCCGCAAGCTGTCGAGCGCCGTGGCGAAGCCGGCGTGCGCCGTGGCGAGGCGCCGGAGCTTCACTTCGCCGCCCGGGCAAAGGCGTCGATCAACGGCTGCAGCGCGCTGCGCTTGGTCTTGAGCGCCGCCTGGTTGACGATCAGGCGCGCCGAGACGGGCAGGATGTCCTCCACGGCGACGAGGCCGTTCTCGCGCAGCGTGCGTCCGCTCGCCACGAGATCGACGATCGCATCGGCGAGACCGGTCAGCGGCGCGAGCTCCATCGATCCATAGAGGCGAATGAGATCGACGTGCACGCCTTTCGCGGCAAAGTGCTCGCGCGTCGTATTCACGTATTTCGTCGCCACGCGCAGGCGCGCGCCTTGGGCGACGGCTTTTTCGTAGTCGAAGCCCTTGCGCACCGCGACCACCATGCGGCAGCGCGCGATGCCGAGGTCCACCGGCTGGTAGAGGCCCTCGCCGCCATGCTCGACGAGCACATCGCGCCCGGCGATGCCGGCATCGGCGCCGCCGTGCTGCACATAGGTTGGCGTGTCGCTCGCACGCACGACGATCAAGCGCAGGTCCCGGCGGTTCGTGCCGATGACCAGCTTGCGCGAGCTGTCGGGGTTCGCCTTAGGCCGGATGCCGACGCGCGCGAGCAGCGGAGCGGTTTCGTCGAAGATCCGCCCCTTCGACAACGCAATGCTGATGCTCGCCATGTGCAACCATCCGGGAAATCGCCCTAAGCGCTGTGCTGAAGGGGGCGGATTCTACCGCAAGGCACTAGGTTACGCGCTCGACCCGGGCGCCGAGGGCGCAGAGCTTTTTTTCCAGCGCCTCGTAACCGCGGTCGAGGTGGTAGATGCGGTCGACCAGGGTTTCGCCCTCGGCGACGAGGCCGGCGATGACGAGACCGGCGGAGGCGCGCAGATCGGTCGCCATGACCGTTGCGCCCTGCAGGCGCTCTACGCCGCGCACCACGGCGCTATTGCCTTGGATGGAAATATCGGCGCCCAGGCGCTGCAGCTCGAGCGCGTGCATGAAACGGTTCTCGAAGATCGTCTCGGTGATGAGCGCGGTGCCGCTCGCGACGGCGGCGAGCGCCATGAATTGCGCCTGCATGTCGGTCGCGAAGCCGGGAAACGGCGCGGTGCGCACACTGACGGCATTTGGCCGGCGCCCTGCCTCGAGCTCGATGGTCGAGCCGGCGATACGAATCCGCGCACCCGCCTCGCGCAGCTTTTCCAGCGTCGCGTCGAGCGTCTCGGGCGCCGCCCCGACAAGCCGCAGTCGCCCGCCCGCGGCAGTGGCCGCCGCGAGGTAAGTGCCGCTCTCGATGCGGTCGGGCATCACGGCGTGCTCGGCGCCGCGCAGCGAGCGGACGCCCTCGATCCGGATCACGTCGCTGCCGGCGCCTTCGATACGCGCCCCCATCGCGCCGAGGCAGCGCGCGAGGTCCAGCACTTCGGGCTCGCGCGCGGCGTTCTCGATGAGCGTCGTGCCTTCGGCAAGCGCCGCCGCCATCATCAGGTTTTCCGTGCCGGTGACCGTCACCATGTCCATCACGATGCGCGCCCCGCGCAGACGCTCAACTGCACCGTGCATGTAGCCGTGCTCGATGGAGATGGTGGCGCCCATGGCCTGCAGGCCCTTCACGTGCTGGTCGACGGGCCGCAGGCCGATGGCGCAGCCACCGGGCAGGGAGACCTTGGCACGCCCGCAGCGCGCGAGCAAAGGCCCGAGCACGAGTACCGACGCCCGCATGGTCTTTACCAGGTCGTAGCCGGCCGTTGGCTCGCTGATGCGCGCCGCATGGAGCGTGGTGCGACCGTGCGCGGCGGCGCTGACCTCGACGCCCATCTCGCGCAGCAGTCGCGCCATGGTGCCCACGTCCATGAGCTGCGGCACGTTGGCGAGTCGCAGCGGCTCTGCCGTCAGCAGCGCCGCGCACATGATCGGCAAGGCCGCGTTCTTTGCGCCGCTCACGCGCACCTCGCCTTCGAGCGGCACGCCGCCGCGGATGCGCAGCTTATCCATCGGCGCGCCACTCCTCTGGGGTGAGCGTGCGCATGGAAAGCGCGTGGATCTCCTCGCGCATGCGCTCGCCCAGGGCCGCATAGACGAGCTGGTGGCGCTGCACGCGATTGCGGCCGGCGAACTGCGACGAGACGATGAGGGCCTGGAAATGCTGCCCGTCGCCGGCGACTTCGACGCGCTCGCAGGCAAGCGCGCTCTCGATGCCCTGCTTGATGCTTTCTGGCGTGACCATCAGTACCTCAGCTTGTATCCCGACCTGAGCAGCCACAGACTCACGCAGGATACGATCAAGACGAAGGCGGCGACTATCGCCAGGCTCGCCGCCGGGGCGAAGTCCGAGACGCCGAAAAATCCGTAGCGAAAGCCGTCGACCATGTAGAAAAAGGGATTGGCATGCGAAAGGCGCTGCCAGAAGAGGGGCAGCGAATGGATCGAATAGAACACGCCGGAAAGGAACGTGAGCGGCATGATGACGAAGTTCTGGAATGCGGCGAGCTGATCGATCTTGTCGGAGACGATGCCGGCGATCAGGCCGAGCGTGCCCAGCAGCACCGCGCCGAGGAGCGCGAAGGCGAGCACCCACATCGGCGCCTGCACGCGCAGCTCGACGAACCATAGCGTGACGACGAGCACGCCGGCGCCGACGACCAGGCCGCGCGCGACGGCGGCGACCACATAAGCGGCGAAGAATTCGACGTACGAGATGGGCGCAAGCAGCACGAAGACGATGTTGCCCGTGATCTTCGACTGGATGAGGCTTGAAGAGCTGTTGGCGAAAGCGTTTTGCAGCACGCTCATCATCACGAGCCCCGGCACCAAGAAAGACGTGTAGCGCAGGCCGTCGTACACCTGCATGCGCCCCTCGAGCGCGTGTCCGAAAATGACGAGATAAAGGAGCGCGGTCAGGACCGGAGCGGCGACGGTCTGAATGCTCACCTTGAGGAAGCGCAGGAGCTCCTTTTGGCAGAGGGTCGCGAAACGAGTCACGACGGCCTCCCGGTGAGGCGCAGGAACACTTCCTCGAGGTCCGGCGGATGAACCTCCATCTCGCGGATGCCGACGCCCGCCTCGCGCAGCCGCGCAAGTGCGCTTTCGAGCTCGAGATGGCTCGCGAGCCGCAGGCGGAACTGCGCACCTTCGGCCTCGAGCACTTGGCCGGGAAGGCCGACGGGCAGCGCGTCACGGTCCAGATGCAGGCGCAGCTCGAGTCCCGAAAAGCTGCCGAGGAGATTGCGCGTCGTGTCGAGCGCGACCAGGCGGCCGGCCTTCAGCATGGCGATGCGCTGACAATGGGTCTCGGCTTCCTCGAGGTAGTGCGTGGTGAGCACGATGCTGTGGCCGTCGCGGTTCAGGCGCCGCACGAACTGCCAGAGGCCTTGGCGCAGCTCGACGTCGACGCCGGCGGTCGGCTCGTCGAGCACGATCACCGGCGGCCGATGCACCAGCGCCTGGGCGACAAGCACGCGACGCTTCATGCCACCCGAGAGCGAGCGCATGTTGGCGTCGGCCTTCCCGGTAAGGTCGAGGTGGTGCATGACCTCCTCGACCCAGCGCCCGTTCGCGCGCAGCCCGTAGTAGCCCGACTGCAGGTGCAGCGTCTCGCGTACGGTGAAGAATGGGTCGAAGACGAGCTCCTGCGGCACCACGCCCAGCACGCTGCGCGCGCGCCGATAGTCGCGCACGACATCCGCACCCATTACCGTAGCGCTGCCGCGCTCGGCGCGCACGAGGCCCGCGATGATGTTGATGAGCGTGGTCTTGCCCGCGCCGTTCGGCCCGAGCAGGCCGAAGAATTCGCCCTGCTCGATCGCGAGGCTAACGCCGGCGAGCGCCTGCACGCGGCCATAACGCTTCTCGACGCTGCGAACCTCTATGGCTTTCAGGACGTGGGCAGCAGCTCGTTCACGCCGTAAAGGCGCGCGATAGTCTTCAGCGACTGCGGCAGGTTGACGAAAGCGAGCGGGCGCTCGCGCAGCCGCGCATCGCGCAGCCACGTGAGAAGCAGCGCCAGCAGGGCAGAGTCCATTTCGCTCACCTCTGCGAGATCAACGCTTTCCACGCCTTCGGCGAGATGGCGCTTGCCTTCCTCGAGGAGCACGGCGACATTGGCGAGCGTCACGGCCCCCGAGACGATCATGCGCGCGCCTTCGCGCCGGATCATTTGCCCGGCGCTGCGGCGGCCGCTGCCAGGCTACGGTTCTTCGTGCTCAGGTTCTTCACCAGCCCGTCGATGCCCGACTCGCGCACCACATTGTTGAACTCGGTGCGGTAGTTCGCGACCAGGCTGACGCCGCCGACCATGACGTCGTAGACCTTCCACCCGGCGCCGGTCTTCTCCATGCTGTAGTCGATCGGCACGGGTTGGGCGCCGGGCTGCAGCACGCGCACCTGGACGGTGACGTCGGTGTCCGTCGCCTTCGCGCGCAGCGGCCGGAAGTCGAACTTCTGGTCGCTGTAGGCGGCGAGCGCGCTCGCATACGTGCGCACGAGCAGCGTCCTGAACTCCTCGGTCAGCCGCTTCTTCTGCTCCGGCGTCGCCTTGTTCCAGCTCTGCCCCATGGCGAGCGCCGTCATGGCGGCAAAATTGAAGTGCGGCAGCACCTTCGCGTCGATCAGCTCGATCAGCTTCGTGCGGTTGCCGGCACGAATGTCCTTGTCCTTGGCGATGAGCTCGACCACTTCGAGCGTCACGCCCTTGACGAGCTGGTCGGGCGGCAAATCCTGGGCGCGCGCCGAGGGCACAAACCCGGACACGGCCGGCACGAGGCCGAGCGCCGCCCCCGCGACGAGCGCTCTAGCGAGAATCCTTCTGGTCATCATTTTGCGGCTCCTTCTCCCTTGGCGGGTGCCCATCGTAGACCAGGCTGCGGCGCCGCTGCAGGTAAGCGTCGCGCTGGAACACGTACTTATCGAGCGCCGCTTCCTCGAGGATGCGGCTCGCGTCGAGCAGGTCCGCGCGCGTCTGCGTCAAGCGCAGGCCCCAGAGCGCATATTGCGTGTGATAGGGCCGCACCTCGCCGAGCGGGTCGCTGTACATGTCGAGCCCGGTGCCGACGCCGTCGCGCAGGTCGCTCGAGCCGAGCAACGGCAGCACGAGGTAGGGCCCGGGCCGCGCGCCCCACCAGCCGAAGGTCTGGCCAAAGTCTTCGTTGTGCTTCTCGTAACCCATGTCAGTGGCGATATCGAAGATGCCGAGCAAGCCTATAGTGGTATTAAACGCAACGCGCGCCCAGTCGCCGACACCGTCCTCGAATTTTCCCTGCAGGAAGTTGTTCACGCCGATGAAGAAATCGCCGATGTTGCCGAAGAAGTTGCGTACGCCGTTGCGCACCTCCTGCGGCACGGCCTTGCGATAGGTGCGCGCCACCGGCTGCGCGATCACCTGGTCGACCTTGTCGTTGAAGCGGTAGACGCGGCGGTTGAGCGGCTCGAGCGGGTCGCGCGGATCGCGATCGGCCGTGCTCGCGCAGCCGGCAAGGGTCGCGACGAGCGCGGCAAGCGCCAAGCGCAGCATCACTTCGCCGGGTCCTTGGCCTCGGGCTTGCTCTCGGCCGCCTTGTTGAACAGGAACTGGCTGATCAGGTTCTCAAGCACCACGGCCGACTGCGTGAGTCGCAGCCGGTCGCCGTTCTTCAGCATCACGCCGTCGCCGCCCGCTTCGAGCCCGACATACTGCTCGCCCAGAATCCCCGACGTGAGAATCTTCGCGGTCGTGTCGCGCGGGAACTGGAAGTGGTTGTCGATGTTCATCGAGACGATCGCCTCGTAGCTCTCGTTATCGAAGCGGATGTCGGCGACGCGGCCGACCACCACGCCGGCGCTCTTGACCGGTCCGCGCACCTTGAGGCCGCCGATGTTGGCGAACCTGGCGTCCACGCGGTAGGCCTCCGAGCTGGACAAGGAAGTCAGGTTGCCGACTTTCAAGGCGAGGAACAGCAGCCCGCCGATGCCGGCGACGACGAAAATGCCGACCCACAAGTCGATCGTCGAGCGGTTCATTGATGATTGCCCCCGGTGAACATGAGTGCGGTAAGGATAAAATCGAGAAAGAGTATCGCGAGCGACGAGGTGACCACCGTGCGCGTGGTGGCGCGCGAGACGCCCTCGGCCGTCGGCGGCGCGTCGTAGCCCTCGTAGACGGCGATCCAGGTGACGGCGATGCCGAACACCACACTCTTGATGACGCCGTTCAGGATATCGTTGCGCAGGTCGACCGCCGCCTGCATCTGCGACCAGAACGCCCCGGCATCGACGCCGATGAGCTGCACGCCGACGACGTAGCCGCCGAAGATGCCCATCGCCGAGAAAAGCGCAGCAAGCAGCGGCATCGAGATGAACCCGCCCCAGAAGCGCGGCGCCACGACGCGCGCGATCGGATCGACGGCCATCATCTCCATCGCCGAGAGCTGCTCGGTCGCCTTCATGAGACCGATCTCGGCCGTGATCGCGGAGCCGGCGCGGCTCGCGAAGAGCAGCCCGGCGACGACCGGGCCGAGCTCGCGCACGAGCGACAGCGCCACCAGCACGCCGAGCGACTCGGAGGCGCCGAAGCGCTGCAGCGTCTCGTAACCCTGCAGCGCGAGCACCATGCCGACGAACATGCCCGACACGAGGATGATGATGAGGGAGAGCACGCCCGCGAAATAGACCTGCGCCATGGTCAGGCGGAATCGGCGCAGCGCCGTTCCCGAGTGCACGACGAGGTAGCCGAGGAAGCGGCTCGCGAAGCCCAGGCGCAGCACGTGGAACGTCACGCCCGATCCCAAGCGCTCGAGGCGCGCGCGCACGTCCGCTACGCGCATCTAGCTTGCAGCCAGTTCGAGATCAGCGTCGTAGCCGGGCGCGGGATAGTGAAACGGCACCGGGCCGTCCGAGCTGCCGTTGACGAACTGGCGCACGAAAGGCTCGGCGCTACGGCGGATCTCGTCAGGCGAGCCCTGCGCGATGACGCGTCCGGCGGCCATGAAGTACACGTAATCGACGACGCCGAGCGCCTCCTGCACGTCGTGCGTGACGATGATCGAGGTGGCGCCGAGCGAGTCGTTGAGCTCACGGATCAGGCGCACGATGACACCGAAGGAAATCGGGTCGAGGCCGGTGAAGGGCTCGTCGTAGAGCATGAGCTGCGGATCGAGCGCGATCGAGCGCGCGAGCGCCACGCGCCGCGCCATGCCTCCGGAGAGCTCGGTGGGCGCGAGATGCGCCGCGCCGCGCAAGCCGACGGCGTTGAGCTTCATCGTCACGAGATCGTTGAGCAGGTCCTCGGGCAGCGCAACGTGCTCGCGCAGCGGGAAGGCGACGTTCTCGTAGACCGACATGTCGGTGAAGAGCGCGCCGAACTGGAACAGCATGCCCATTTTGCGCCGCATGGCATAGAGGCCCTGGACGTCGAGCGCATTGGTGAGCTGGCCGAGGACGCGCGCCTCGCCCTTGCTCGGCCGCAGCGCGCCCATGATCACGCGCAGCAGCGTCGTCTTGCCGCATCCCGACTGTCCCATGATGCCCACGACGGAGCCGCGCGGGATCTCGAGGTTGATGTCGCGCAGCACCGGCCGCGCCGGGTCGTAGCCGAACCACAGGCTGCGGATCTCGACGATGGGCTGCGCGCCGGAGCTTTGCTGCACAGCGTAATATTATCGCGCATGGGGGAGGGAGCCGCGGTGCGCATCGATGCGCTCGTCAAGCGCTATGGCGCGAGGGTCGTGCTCGACAGGGTCGATCTCGGCATCGCGGCGCGCGAAAGCTTCGGCCTCGTCGGATCGAACGGCGCCGGCAAGACCACGCTCATCCGCTGCCTGCTCGACATCACGGCGTACGACGAAGGCCGCATCGAGATCTTCGGCGTCGCCGCACGGCGGCCCGCCGCGCGCGCGCGCCTTGCCTATTTGCCCGAGCGCTTCATGCCGCCGCATTACCTTACCGGGAGCGAGTTCCTGCGCAGCCTCGCCGCGCTCACCGGCGTGGCCTACGATCCCGCGCGCAGCGCCGCGCTGCTCGCCGAGCTCGAGCTCGAAGCGGGCGCGCTCGAGCGCCCGGTGCGCACGCTGTCCAAGGGCATGACGCAGAAACTCGGCCTCGCCGCCTGCCTCGCTCTCGAGCGCGAGCTGTATGTGCTCGACGAGCCGATGAGCGGCCTTGACCCTGCGGCGCGCATGGCGGTGAAATCGGTCCTGCAGCGCTTGACCCGGGAGGGCCGCACCCTGTTCTTCACTTCGCACGTGCTCGCTGACGTCCAGGAGCTGTGCTCGTCGATTGCCGTGCTCGAGCGCGCGCGGCTGCGCTTTCGCGGCACGCCACAGGCGCTGTGCGCGCGCTACGGCGAGCCGAGCCTCGAGCGCGCCTTCATGAGTTGCATCCGTGACGACGAACGTGCGCTCGGCGCCTGAGCTGCGCGCGCGCCCGGCGCTGCTCGTGGTCGACGACGACCCGCTGATCACCGACACCCTCGCCTTTGCGCTCGGCGCCGACTACGAAGTCTATGCCTGCGACTCGCGCGCGAGCGCGATCGACTTGGTGCGCGAGCTCGCTCAGGCGCCGGCGCTCGCGCTCGTCGATCTCGGACTGCCACCGACGCCGCTTGCCCCGGACGAGGGCTTCGCGCTGATCGGTGACCTGCTCGCGCACGCGCCGGACATGAAGATCTTCGTGCTCTCCGGGCAAAACGACGCCGCCAACGCGCGACACGCGCGCGCGCTCGGCGCTTGGGAATTCATCGCCAAGCCGAGTGATCCTGCGCTGCTGAAGCGCATGTTCGCCAAGGTGCTCGCGCTGCCCGCCGGCGAGCCGAGCGAGCTGCTGGGCGCAAGTCCGGCGATCGCCAAGCTGAAGAGCCAGATCGCGCAATTCGCGCCCGCCCCCTATCCTGTGCTGATCGAGGGCGAATCGGGTAGCGGCAAGGAGATGGCGGCGCGCAGCCTGCATCGGCTCTCGGCGCGCGCGAACCGCCCTTATCTCACGCTCAACTGCGCCGCCATCGCCCCGACGCTCGTCGAGCCGACCCTCTTCGGCTACGTGAAGGGCGCATTCACCGGCGCAAGCGCCAACAAGTCGGGCTACTTCGAGGATGCCGAGGACGGCAGCCTGCTTCTTGACGAGATCGGCGAGCTGCCCCTCGAGCTGCAGGCGAAGCTGCTGCGCGTGCTCGAAAACGGCGAATACCAGCGCGTCGGCGAGACGCAGCGCCGCGTCGCGCGCTGCCGCGTCCTGACGGCGACCAACCGCGACTTGCGGCGCGAAACGAAGAAAGGCGGCTTCCGTACGGATCTCTATCACCGCCTGTCGGTGTTCACGCTGAGCGTGCCGCCGCTGCGCGACATGGACGCCGACAAGCTCGTGCTGCTCGAGCATTTCCGGCGGCTCGCCGCGGCGCAGTCCGGCACGGCGCCGTTCGAGCTCGACGCCGAAGCAACGGCGCGCTGGCGCCAGTACGATTTTCCGGGCAACGTGCGCGAGCTTCGCAATATCGTGATCCGCCTCGCGACCAAGTATCCGGGGCAGCGCCTGTCGAGCAGCGAGCTCGACGCCGAGCTCGACCTCGAGGCGCCGGCACCGGCGGCGCTCGCCCCGGGCGGCGCGATCGTCGAGCAGGCCCTGCGCCAGCTCGAACGCCCCGGCGCCTTCAATCTCGACGAGACGCTCAAGGCGTGGGAGCGCGGCTACATCGAGGCGGCGCTGCGCCTGACGCGCGGCAACATGAGCCAGGCGGCCAAGCTGCTCGGCGTAAATCGCACGACGCTCTACAGCCGCATGAACGCCGCCGAGGAGAAGTAGCGCATGGCCCTGTACCTCGAGCATTTCGGGCTGAACGAGCCGCCGTTTCGCATCACGCCGCATACCGATTTCTTTTTCGAGGGCGGCGAGCGCGGCGCGACGCTCGAAGCGCTTGCCTATGCGGTGCTGCACGACGAGGGCATCGTCAAGGTGTCCGGCGAAGTCGGCAGCGGCAAGACCATGCTTTGCCGCATGCTGATGGAGCGGCTGCCGGGCGAGGTGGCGACCATTTACCTCGCGACGCCCTCCCTTGCGCGTGACGAAATCCTCCACGCCATCGCCGACGAGCTGGCGCTCAAGCTGCCCGAGCGCCGTACCGTCGCGCTGCGCGAGCTGCAGGAACATCTCATCAAGCTCTACGCCGCAGGACGGCGCGTGGTGATCCTCATCGACGAGGCGCACGTCATGCCGGAGGACACGCTCGAGCAGGTGCGCCTGCTTTCCAACTTGGAGTCGAGCCGCCACAAGCTGCTGCAGATCGTGCTTTTCGGCCAACCGGAGCTCGATGCCACGCTCGGCAAGCCGTCGCTGCGCCAGCTGCGCGATCGGGTGACGCACAGCTTCCGCATGCGGCCGCTCGCCGCGCCGGAAGTGGCGAACTACCTCGACTTTCGCATGCGCGCCGCCGGCTACCGTGGCCCGGAGGTCTTCGCGCCGCGCGCGGCGCGAGCCCTCGCCCGCGCCTCGGCTGGGCTCACGCGCCGCATCAACATCCTCGCGGACAAATCGCTTCTTTGCGCCTACAGCGAGGGCACGCACGCGATCAACGAAGCTCACGTGAAAGCCGCCATCGCCGACTCCGAATTCGCGCAGCCGCCGGCGAAGCGCGCGTTGCGCCCGCTGCCGCTCGCCGGCGCCGGTCTCGCGCTCGGCATGGTGCTCGGCGCCTCGCTGCACTGGGGGATGGTCGCCGGCGAAGCGCCGGCGCCTGTCGCCCAAGTCGCGCCGGCGCAGCCGCCGGCCGCCGCTGCCGACGACCTTGAAGCGCAAGTCGACC
>Ga0070699_100003702_pt1 | contig 13521 bp, 9 predicted proteins | sample KBSK1503metaG_FD_65473 | JGI IMG/M metagenome (GOLD analysis project Ga0070699, IMG submission 65473) | Corn, switchgrass and miscanthus rhizosphere microbial communities from Kellogg Biological Station, Michigan, USA - KBS K1-50-3 metaG | ecosystem: Host-associated > Plants > Roots >...
CCAGTTTGCGGATGACAGAGCGGGCCAGTGACCGCTTGTGGACTTCATCCGGGGTCATCGGCGATATGCAGGATGCGTCCCGCTACCCACGTCTCGGCCAGCGGGAAGTCGTCGCTGAGTCCTCCCCCTCCAAAGACCTGCATTGCCCGGTTGGTGACACGGGTCAGCACTTCAGGAGCAACTATTTTGATCATAGCAATCTCGTCCTGCGCCGCTTTCTTGCCCAGGGTATCTATCATCCAGGCCGCCTTCCAGCGACCCGGTGTCGCCGAAGCCGAATTCGAGCGCGACGTCCGTACGACCGTGCGTCGCTTTTTGTACGGGCTTTCGGGCGACGCCCCGCCTTCCGAGCGCTGGCATCCCATCTTGCCCGATCCGCAGGCAAGCCCACTCAACTCAGCTGGCAACTCCACGTCCCTGCCATCCTGGCTCAGCGAAACAGATATCGACTTGTACACCGCCGAGTTCGCGCGCACAGGATTTCGTGGTGGCCTTAACTGGTACCGCAATATCGACCGCAACTGGGAACTTCTCGCTGCCTACAGTGGAGCCAGCATTCCCCAGCCTACCCTCTTTCTATGGGGCGACCAGGATCCCACCCTGGAGGTAGCGGGGATGAGCCGATGGATCGAACGCATGCAGCAATTCGTCCCCAACCTCCGCCAGACGGCCCTTTCGGGCTGTGGTCACTGGATACAACAGGAGCGCGCCCAAGAGGTCAATGCAGCAATACTTGCCTTCCTCCAGCGACTGTAGATCAAATCTAGTGCTGCGTTCCTCAAATGTAGTGACAAAATGGGTCGCCCTCGTCCTATTCGCGATGAGCACAAACGTCGAGTGGCTTGAAACTGAAAAACTGAGCCTTGTTTAGAAATTGATATTCTTGTATACTCTGAAAGAATTGCACCATGGCAATATTTTGTTTGAACTCCGGAGCAGAAAGAGTCTCATGCGTATTCAGACCTTGTTGATTGCGAATCGCGGCGAAGTCGCGGTTCGGATCGCACGCGCCGCCGCGGAATTGGGCATCCGAACCGTTGCCGTTTTTTCTGAGGATGACGTTCAGTCCCTCCATATTCGTAAGGTGGACGAGGCACACCCCTTACGGAGAAAAGGGGCGGCCGCGTACCTGGATGTCGAGCAGTTGCTGGCCGTCGCGCGTGCGGCGAACTGCGATGCGGTTCATCCTGGGTACGGGTTTCTGAGCGAGAATGCTCACTTTGCCCGCCGCTGCACGGAGGAAGGCCTGAGATTCGTGGGGCCTCAAGCAGACGTCCTGGGGTTATTTGGCGACAAGGTGAACACCCGGACACTTGCCCAGCGTCAAGACGTGCTGGTGATTCCGGGCACGTCGCAACCTACCAGCCTGGAGGGGGCAAAGGCGTTCCTGGACTCTTTAGGGGCCGGGGGTGCCTTGATGATCAAGGCGCTGGCAGGTGGGGGAGGGCGCGGTATGCGTGCCGTTTACCGACCCGAGGAACTGGCCGATGCGTACGCCCGCTGTCAGTCCGAAGCGCGCGCGGCATTCGGCCAAGATGGCGTGTACGTGGAGCAGTTGATCCGCCGGGCGCGTCACCTTGAGGTGCAGGTGGTTGGGGACGGCCTGGGTGGAGTGACACACCTGTGGGAGCGCGAGTGTACGTTGCAGCGGCGTCATCAGAAAATGGTGGAGGTCGCCCCGAGTCCCGGCTTGCCGAAGAAGCTGCGGGGGCGTATGATAACGGTGGCCTTGCGGTTAGCGCGAGCGGTGAATTACGCGAGTCTGGGCACCTTCGAGTTCCTGGTTGACGCTGAGCACCTCGAGGACGACGCACCGTTCTTCTTCATGGAGGTTAACCCGCGCTTGCAGGTGGAACACACGGTCACCGAGGAACTGACGAGCGTCGATCTCGTCAAGACACAACTCAGGCTGGCTGAGGGCCTCTCGCTGGTGGAAGTGGGACTCGAACCAGGCGCGTTGGCGGAACCTTCGGGGTTCGCCATACAGTTGCGGATTAACATGGAGACGCTGGGTACCACCGGCGACGCGAGACCGTCGGGCGGTACCTTGACAGCCTTCGAGCCTCCTTCCGGTCCGGGAATTAGGGTGGACACGTTCGCGTACACGGGCTATACGCCTAGCCCGAATTTTGATTCTCTGCTCGCGAAATTGATTGCACGCGTGCCTTCCGGCGAGTATCAGGAGGTGCTGGCGCGGGCGTACCGGGCTTTGTGCGAATTCAGAATCGAGGGTGTGCAGACGAATATCTCCTTCTTGCAGAATCTCTTGCGTCACGAGGACGTTATCGCGCACCGCATTAACACCGGCTTCGTTGAGGAGCACATGCAGGAATTACACGTCTCAGGCGCAGACCTGCACCAGCAACTGTACTTCAGCCATGCAGAAGAAGATGGGCACAATGTGAACACGCCCATGGCAGCTCTTTGGGAGCTTCAGGGGCCCGAGGGTACCGTGTCGATCACTGCTCCTCACCGGGGGATGATAGTGTCCGTCGATGTCCAGGTGGGTGATCCCGTGTATACTGGGCAACAGGTCGCCGTCCTAGAGGCTATGAAAATGGAGTTCATCGTGGAGGCGGCCTCCAGCGGTGTGGTTCGCGCCGTGGCGGCGTCAGTGGGAGACACCTTATCGGCAGGGCAAGCCTTGTTGTTCATTGAGCCGGCGGATGCCGCCGTTATGCGCGAGGAGAAAACGAGTGTTGTGGATATTGACGCAATTCGCCCCGACTTGCAGGAAGTACGGGCGCGTCATGCCATCGGACTGGATGAGTTACGGCCGGACGCCGTAGAGCGGCGTCGGCGGAATGGACAGCGCATGGTCCGAGAGAACATTGCAGACCTGTGCGATCCGGGGAGCTTCATCGAGTACGGCGCGCTGACGCTCGCCGCCCAGCGCAGCCGGCGTTCCTTGGAGGAATTGATCAAGCTCAGTCCGGCGGACGGCCTGGTGGCTGGAGTAGGGAATGTGAACGGCGCATTGTTCCCCGACGAGCAGTCACGTTGTATGGTGTTGGCTTACGACTACACAGTATTCGCCGGAACGCAAGGCATCATGAATCACAAGAAGACCGACCGGCTACTGCGCCTCGCTCGGCAATGGAAGTTACCCATCGTCCTCTTCGCCGAGGGCGGCGGTGGGCGTCCAGGCGACACGGACTGGTCTGGCGTGGCGGGTCTAGACAACACGACGTTCATCAACTTCGCGAAGTTAAGTGGACTGGTACCGCTGGTGGGGATCGTTTCCGGGCGTTGTTTCGCTGGGAATGCTGCGCTGCTCGGTTGCTGTGATGTGATTATCGCCACGCGAGACGCGACTATCGGTATGGGTGGCCCCGCTATGATCGAGGGTGGCGGACTGGGCGTCTTTGCGCCAGAGGAAGTCGGCCCGGTCGGCGTACAGGCCCCTAACGGCGTCATTGACGTGGTTGCGGTCGACGAGGCCGAGGCGGTTCGCGTCGCCAAACAACACTTGTCGTACTTTCAGGGACCCACGGCGGACTGGGCGTGCGCCGATCAACGCCTGCTACGCCAGCTTATGCCAGAGAATCGCCTGCGGGTGTACGATATCCGCATGATTATCGAGACCCTGGCGGACCAGGGTTCAGTGCTGGAGTTGCGCCGCCAGTTCGGTTCTGGTATCATCACGGCCTTTATCAGAATCGAGGGGCGACCTTTCGGCGTGATCGCCAACAACCCTATGCACCTGGGCGGCGCGATAGACGCGAACGCCGCCGACAAAGCAGCACGGTTCATGCAGTTGTGTGACGCTTTCGGCCTCCCCATCCTCTCTCTCTGTGACACGCCTGGCTTCATAGTCGGACCGGAAGCGGAGAAGACCGCGACGGTCCGTCACGTCTCCCGCATGTTCGTGACCGCAGGCAGTCTCAGTGTGCCATTCTTTAGTGTCGTTTTACGTAAGGGATACGGACTTGGAGCGCAAGCCATGACCGGCGGAAGCTTCCACGCTTCGTTCTTCACTGTCGCCTGGCCCAGCGGAGAATTCGGTGCGATGGGTCTCGAAGGTGCTGTTCGCCTTGGCTACCGAAAAGAACTCGAGGCCATCAGCGACCCTCAAGAACGCCAAACCAGGTTCGAAGCTATGGTCGATGCCTCCTACCGACAAGGTAAGGCCATCAATATGGCATCCTACATGGAAATTGACGATGTAATTGACCCAATGGAGACGCGACATTGGATCATCCAGGGCCTTCGTTCCGTTCCCGCCTCGATCCCGAAAGAAGACAGGCGGCGCCCTTTCGTTGACACGTGGTAAGCTTCAAGGCTTTTGATAGGGTTCGGGGGCGTCTGTAGGTTGTGCTGCAAAAAGATGCATGACTCACTTTCTGCTCCGGCTGTTATCCTCTGTTTGCATATGTTCACATGGCTTCCTCGGTTCGAGTCAGCGCTGAGCAGGTCGTCAATCAGTGTAGTGGCCTGAGACCCTGATTTTCTGCATAGCCAAGTTGGGCGTGAAATTTGTATTAGATTGACACGTTGTATTGCTCACCCTATACTTGGCGTAATACAGCAGTAATGGGTGAGAGAGCAAGGAGTATGCCCGATGTCATTCACTGAAGATGAACTACAATCTTTCAATACCATTCTCGAGCAGAGATTACAGGCTCATCGACGAGAAATGGAACGTGTTTTTGACCAGCGAATGAACGAATACCGCCGCGATCTCGATCAGCGGCTTGTGACTGTGCAGCAAGATACATTACGTACATGGTCGCAGAAGCTTTCTGAATTCCAGGGCAGGCTGGATACGGTGCTTAGTGAAAAGCTGAACACCCAGCAAACACACATTACCCAGACAATCAGCCATGACGTAAAAGAGAGCCAGCAGCAGCTTGAGGGAAGTGTAGACCGTATGCTGGCCGCGCAACTCCTTGGCATCGAGCAACTACTGAGCCAGGAACTGACACTTCAGTTGGTTGATGAGGCGAGTGTAAGAACGGGAGTTGCGGCTCCCGCCCAGTTGCAAGCGATTGAGGTCCAAACTGAACTGCCCTGGGAAGATTTGATGGAGGTCATTGGTAAGGCCTTTGATGAGCGCCTGTCGACGCTAAATGAGGCGACCCAAAGGTCTCTGAAGAACCTTGAGCAATACCTATCAGTACGTCTTCACAGCCTGCGCGATGAGTTTATGCGCACCCAGGGCCAGCAGACTACGTATGATGGAAGCATAACCTCCATACAGGAGGTGCTGCATAGTATTGAGCATCTTGAGCGGATCATCGAGTCAATGCAGGTGGCGATGACAGCCAACCATACATTACTCTCTAATCGCCTGTACCACCATCAGCAGCTCCCATTGGAACGCGCTCATCCAGGTGGTCATGTCCATACCGTGCCGAATAATAATGCCAACACTCAATTTTCAATAGCCGGGGAACGAGTTGCTGCTGGCTTGGAACCTGGAGGGATAGCCGGACAGACCGAAATTGAAGAACAGAAAATGTAGTTGATGGTCCTCGTAATTCTTTATACTATTTTGACTTCGAGTTTCCGTCAACATAACTTGAAAACCCGCCGGAGGAGAATATTACAGGGATCGAGCCAGAAAGCCCAGCGCATTCATGGCGGGGATGAATGGCTCCTCTTGTCTGGGGTGAGGGAGGCAGATGGTGAAAGCACAAGTCACGCAGGAAGGGAGACCAGATCCAACGTGGCTGCCCGTTTTCAAGTGGTCTCTTCCGATCGGCCATTGCCTACGTCTGAAGAGATGAGTGCTTCAAAGCAGGGTTGACAGACACTTTGCGTTTTGCTATCATCAGAACACATGTTCTGATTTAAAGAGGAGACGAGCGATGACCCGCAAGAAGAGCCCATCCTGGGTGCTTGAACTGCCTCTGGCGGTTCGGCCTGATCAGGCCAAGCGCCTGCAAGCTCACCTGGAAGCCGCTCGCTGCCTCTATAATGCGCTGCTGGGCGAAGCGAAGAAGCGTCTCAACCGTATGCGCTCTGACCCCGCATGGCAAGGGGCACGCGCCATCCCGCGCACACGCAAGCAGGAACGCAACGCCGCTTTCTCGCGCTTGCGCAAGCAGTACGGCTTTGCGGAATACGCTCTGCACGATTACGCCAAAGGAGCTCGCTGGAGCTGGATTGCTGATCACGTGGACTCGACGATGGCGCAAACCCTGGCGAGCCGGGCCTATCAAGCCGTCAATCGCGTGTGCCTGGGGCAAGCCAAACAGGTGCGCTTTCGCAGCAAAGGTCGAGGCATGGGTAGCGTGGAGGGCAAGCGCAACGATACCGGCATGCGTTTCGTGTTGCAACAGGCAGAGGAAGGCAACCAAGGGTGTCTCCTGTGGGGCGAGGATCGCATCCCCGCAGTGATTGATTGGAACGATCCGGTGGTCGCATATGGCCTGCGCCACCGGATGAAGTATGCGCGACTGCTACACCGCAAGGCGTCTTCCCCCCGGGCGCAAGGGGCAGACGGCGCGGGCAATCGGTATTTCGTGCAGTTGATCGTAGAGGGCACGCCCTACCAGAAACCGAAGAACCAGCCCGGCAACGACACGATTGGACTCGATATTGGTCCCTCCTCGTTGGCGGTGGTGCCGCGTGAAGGGGAAGCTCAACTGGTCGAGTTCTGTGAGGAACTGCGCCCAGATATGCACAAGAAGCGCAGGTTGCAACGCAAGATGCAGCGGCAGCGCCGCGCCAACAACCCGCACAACTACGACGAGCGTGGCCGAGTCAACAAGCACGGCAAACATCGCCTCCATTGGCACGACAGCCGCGGCTATCAAGCAACACGTCGCCGCCATGCCACCCAGGAACGCAAGCTGGCGGCGCATCGCAAGAGCCTGCACGGCAAACTGGTCAATGACCTGGTGCGTGTGGGCAATCACATGCAGATCGAGCAAACCTCCTTCAAAGGCTGGCAGAAACTGTACGGCAAGAGTGTCGGACTTCGTGCCCCAGGGCTGTTTGTAGCCCATTTGACACGCACAGTTGCAAAAACTGGCGGCACCCTGACCGAAGTTCCGACGTATCACACCAAACTGTCGCAGTACTGTCACAACTGCAAGCGCTATGTGAAAAAGCCCTTGTCGCAACGTTGGCACACGTGCCCGTGTGGTATTGGGCCCGTGCAGCGTGACCTGTATGCTGCATGCCTGCTGGCCTATCTGGACCCACCAGAAACCGTTCCCTCTATCACCCATGACGAGTGGGCAGGTGTGGAATCGCGCCTGAAGGCCGTGGTAGAGGTCTTGCAACAACGTGCGAAAGAGGGGCAATCCTTGCCCCGAAGCTTCGGCATCCCCGGAGCCAGAGCGCGTCGGCCGAAAAGTCCGCAGCCGAACCGACAAGAGCTAACCTCCCTCTCTCGCAGAGGCAGGCTAGAAGCGTTGGGGCTGGCACAAGAACCCCCGCTTCTTTAGAGCGGGGAGATTCAGAAATCAGTCGAAATGCGTTATAATACAATAACAGGAACGACAGGCTCTCACGTTCAGAGTGAAGCGGTTTGTCAAGACTTAAATATAGAGCAAGGAGCGAACCTATGCCCTTTCAGGAGAGTTCAGCAAAACCCAATTATGTGCCTCCCCAGGTGTTTGAAATAGGTCAGGAAGTATTTGACAAAGATGGGAAGAAACTAGGTAAAGTGCGGGCCCGCTTTAGTCGTTACATCCTCGTTGAGCGGGGCGGCTTATTTGTGAAGGCGTATTATGTACCTCATAGCGCCGTTAGCAGCAATACGAAAAACGTGATACGCCTTTCTCTGAGCGAAGAAGACCTGCGTGAGAAGGAGTTAAACAGGGTGCCAGACGACCTGTACATTGAATCGCCTGAGTACGGCGTACCGGATGTCAGCGGGGTGGCACAGTTTGCGCGAGGTCCGCTTTCGCCTGCCGAGACGGGCCACTACAGCTATGGTCGTCGTGGGCCCGGTATGAACACTGATGCCAGTGGCTCGTATCATCGCGAGGAAGTGATGCCCACGCCACAAAGACTGGTGAGTGAGAGAATTTTCACTACAGACGAGCCAATTGAGCCACGGGACGTGAGCCCAGACTAACAGCGGGGTTAACGGGTATTTGAGGTCGCACTTTCGACTAATGCTGCCTCCATCGAGCGTGCGTCGTGGCCGCGCAGATGCTCACGAATGGCAAGTGCAGCAGCAGCACCCTCCCCGGCAGCACTCACCAACTGCTTGGTGCTGCCTGAGCGCACATCACCGGCGGCAAAGATGCCTTCTGTGCTGGTCTGGAAGTCGATGCCCGTCATAATGAAGCCCTGGGCGTCCAGTTTGGCGATAGCTTTGAAAGGCTCGCTATTGGGCGACAGGCCAATAAAGACGAAGACACCCGGGACGTGTAACGCGCCGGTCTCTCCGGTCTTTCTGTTTTTGTAAATGACCCTATCCAGGTGATTATTCTTGCCCTTGAACTCGACCACCTCTGTATCGAAAAGCACCTGCATTTGCGGAGAGTTCAATGCCTTATCAGCCGCTATCTTATTGGCTGTCAGTTGCGAGCCGCGTACCAGGAGGGTGACCTTCGGGCTGAAGCGCGTCAGCAAGGCAGCCTCTTCAACAGCGCTATTGCCGCCGCCGATAACGGCTACTTGGCGGCCCTTGTAAAATGGGCCATCGCAGGTGGCACAGAAATGCACGCCCGCGCCAATATAGTCATCCTCACCTGGCACTCCAAGGCGTTTATAGGTCGAGCCGGTGGCGAGCAAGACGGCATTTCCGCGATACATATGCCCTGAGTCGGTCTTGACAAAATGCGCATCCGGGTCATTGCCAACCTGCACAACATTTTGCGCCGAGAGCAATTCGACGCCATAGCGTTTGGCCTGCTCGATGATGCGTTCAGCAAACTCAGCACCCGTCACGCCCTCCGGGAATCCTGGATAGTTATCCAGGCGCTCGGTGATACCAGCCTGCCCGCCCAGGCCACTGCGCTCGATCACCAGTACATCATAGCCATCACGCGCTGCATAAATGGCCGCTGTCAAGGCAGTTGGGCCACCGCCTACGAGAATCAGATCGTAAAACTCGCACTTTGCCTTCGTCTCCAGTCCGAGCTTTGTAGCCAGTTCAGCATTGGATGGCTCGATGAGTAGCGAGCCATCTTCAAATACGATGGTCGGGATGGTCAGGCCTCCATTTTGCACCTTCTGCACAAAGGCCTGGCCTGCGCTGTCTTCCTCGATGTTGATAAACTCGTAGTGGATGCGTTGCTCTCCGAGAAATTTTTTGCTGCGCTTACAGTCGCTGCACCAGTTGGTGCCATAGAGCTTGATAGTGGTGTGAGACATGCTATCTCCCTTTCGCTATTCAGACTTTCTTCTTTCTGATATAGTACGATTTATTATGATGGCTTATCCTGCTTTTTGGGGCTTGCTCTTCTCCTTCGGGATCATTCTCTTTACCTTAGCAGCAGTTATATGAGAGAATATGCCAGGAACATTATAAGAGATGCTATCAAAGGATAGTATTACGAGGAAGAGCAAATATGCGTGAAATAGGCCGGATCAAACTGGTTCAGGTACAACGATCACCTCTCAAGATCGGTAGGAGTCCGAATGCTTATTACGATCCCTCGCCGCTGCTCGTCGTTAATATCTTACTCTTGACCCCTCATGGAGCAATTGGTGTAAGCGCTGAGGGAGAGCACATTATCGATATACACCACGCACACCACCCGGCCACCCGCAACAGACGCGGGAAAAATGATCTATCGATTGACTTCACCAGTCACTATGCAGCTATGCGAGCCAGGTTTGGTCAGCACCTGATTGATGGCTGTGCGGGAGAAAACATCCTGGTGGATACGGACCGCACGTTCACGCTTGCTGATGTTGCAGGAGGATTAGCAATCCAAAACCCAGACACAGGCCAAATCGTGTATCTTACCCAGTTGAAGATCGATGCGCCGTGTGTAGAGTTCAGCCAGTATGCTGCCAATTATGGGATGCCGCTGCCTCCTCAAGAACTCCAGGCAGCACTTCAATTCTTGCATAACGGCCAACGCGGTTTCTATGCGAGGCTGGCTGAGCATCAAAATTCAGGCAGTGTGCGAGCCAATGACAGGGTATTTATAATCGGCATGTCGCAAGAAGCTTCTGAGTGAGGATGCAAACTCACTCAAAAAGAGGGCAGGAGTCGCGGAACTGCTGCACCAGCTTCTCTACCTCGAACATGGGCATGTGCAAACTCGCAGGTGTCATCAGGTTAAAATTGAGGATCTTACGGTTCAGCTCGCGCAACAGTTGATCGTAGTCCGCAGCAGCCTTCTCTACAGCGATATTAAAAGCGCGTTTCTCGCTATCGAAAGGAGGGACGCGACGTGTACGCAGGCTGGTTGCTTTTAGACGTAATTTTGCAAGCTTCGCTTCAGCTTTCTCAGACTCGGAGCGAATTTCTTTTGCGAGTTCGATCTCCGGTGGTGCATATCCATTTTGTTTGAGCATACTATACGCCAGGGCGTTGTCGCCGGTATACAGATTTTTGTCGAGGTTCAGGGGTTTTCCGAACCCTGACAGATTATCGAATTCGCCGCGCTCCTGGGCCTCCCGGATCTGCTCTTCAACGTAGTCGAAGTATCGCTTACCTCTATATTTTCCGGTGGTTCGAGCCCGTGGCTCGTCAGGCATGTTTTCAGGCGATTTGCGCCAATCCTTGAAATCCATAGATTTATCGTTCTGGTGACCAGGACAGGATGTCGTGAGTTAAATGTGCCCTGTCGTACCGCTTATCTTGGCTCTTAAGTATTTTCCAACACCTCTTTCTATTTATTATATTATAGTATAGTGCTCAGTAACTATCCAGATACCGGACTCATTTTGCCAGGGCTGTTGAACAGGAGGGCTTGGTTGGGAAGACGAAGCTGTGCTGAAATTGTATTCACTTTCATGCATACCCCTTTTGTTGATCATACTGTCTGAAGGAGATGGGTTGCCCGCAATGTCATTGCACCGGCTTGCCGTTGATCGTTACGTGAGTGTAGTTTACCTTCGTCACGTTCGAAATGGTGCTCGCCGGATTCGCGATGTGCGTGAAGGTGCAGTTGGACAAATTGAAGGTCCCCGCCTTGTCGTCGGACAGTCCATGCAGGTTCAGCGCAATCGGAGCCGTGTCGACGACGAAATCGGCAAGGTTGAAGGGACCGCTGAAGTCCGGCAGGAAGTTGCCTGTCTGGCCAGAGTAGCTCATGGTGGCGAGGACGGCTGCGCCGTGGAAGCCGGAACCGTGAAACCTGTCGACGTGCACATTCCTGGCGAATCCGCCGCGCCTGGTGTTCGACTTCACGTAGAGGGCGTACCTGGTACCACTCCCGATCGTCGAGTTATTGTAGGCGTAGACGTTGCTGATACCACCAGTCAGCTCGCTGCCCAGTGAAATCGCGCCCCAGGGGCCCTCGAACTGGTTGTTCCAGATGACGACGTTCCGGGTAGGCACGTTGATCCGGCGGCCATCGGCATCCCGGCCCGACTTGAGCGCGATGTTGTCGTCGCCGGCCAGGAGCGTACTGTTCTTGATCACCACGTGGTCGCAGCACTCGGGATCGCAGCCGTCAGTGTTCGAACCTGAATGGTGGGTCGTCACGCCGTCGATGGTCACATTTCTGCATAGGGTCGGATGCAGCTGCCAGAAGCGGGAGTTGCGCAGGGTCACGCCCTGGATGAGCACGGTATCGCAGCTATACGGCTGGACGAACGACGAGCGGAGCCTATCGGCGGCGTAGCGCTGCTGGGGCAGCAGGCCGCCGGCCACCAGTGGTTCCAGGACCCTCGTCCGGTCGCTGCCATGGTTCCAGGAGGCGGTGCCGGAAGCATCCAGGGTACCACTGCCTGTGAGCGCGATGTTCTTCTCGCCGTAGGCGTAGATCATCGGCGAGTGGTTCATGCACTCGATGCCTTCATAGCGGGTGAGCACGAGCGGGTACTTGGAGGCGTCGCCGCTGAACATCAGCGTGGCGCCTGGATCGAGGTGCAGGTCCACGTTGCTCTTGAGGTAGATGGCGCCGGTCACGTACGTCCCGGCCGGCACCACGACGTGACCGCCGCCTGAAGCGCTGCAGGCCGAGATCGCCTTCTGGAAAGCGGCCGTGTTGTCGCTATGACCGTCTCCCCTGGCCCCGTAGGCCGGATGCGTGACGACGAAATTCGTATTCGGAAAGCTCGGCAGCGCAGTGCTGGCCAGGATGCCGTTGGCTTCTGACCAGGGCAGGGGTCCGGCAATCGCTGTCTGTGACGCGGAGTAGGTCAGCAACTGTATTCCCTTGAAGGCCAGCGGTGCGACTGCGGCCCCACCCACAATAATTGCTCCCATTTTTAGAGCCTGCCGGCGAGAAATCCTGTGTGTCATAGGTTTTCTCTCTTTCTTCATCAAAAACTCCTTTTTCGGAGACCCCGCTCGAAAGCCGCCGGGGAGGAGAAAAAGTGTACAGGGACATCCAAACGATGCCCTCCCCTTGCGGGGGCCGCTTTTGACCAGAGCGGCAACTGGCCCGTTAAGGCAGGCTTGCGCCTGTAGCGGGGAATTGCTTCCCCATATTCCCTTCGCCACTGACGCTCGCAGAGACCGCAAATTAGGGAGGCGTTCGCGGCATGCTTGCATAGGACAGGCATTAGACCTACATGAGCGTTCAGTTGCCTTCAGACGTCCACTCGCATGAACTTGGCCAGGCTAGTCTCGGCTTACCCTTGCCTCACCCCCGCGCCTAGACGGGGGCTACGCAAGCCCTCGGCTTTAGCCGTAGGGTCCTTGACCTTGCTCCTACGGTACTCATCGTAATAGGGTAGACTCGATCACATGCTGTGCGATCTGATATACTTCTGAGAGCGGGAGGTTGTGCTCGAGGGCCAGGCGCTGACACGCTTCATATTCGGGAGCGGCGCTTATGACGTGCGCACCCAGGCGTTTGACTTTGACCGGCATTGGACCGATTGGCGTCTCGATATGCTCGATTGTGCGCTGCGCTTTGAGTCGCTGTACCTGCGAGATGCGCACACCCAGCGTGCTGGATTCGCTGAGCAGCACCTGGGCCAGGGCATCTCCTTCTTCCACCCGGCAAATGATTGTTACCATGACAGCTGGGCGATTTTTTTTCATCTGAATGGGCGTATAGCTGACATCTAAGGCGCCAGCAGCTATCAGGCGATCCATCAGCCCACCTAAGAGTTCACCCGTCATGTTGTCTATATTGCTTTCAATGATGGTCACCCAATCGGTGTCCGGAACCCCGGTGATTGTATTTGCTTGATCAGCAGATTGCAGCGGGTATCTTGCTCGTCCGAGACAGAGGCGCAGGCAGTTGGGCCAGGGAAACTGTTTTTGTCCAAAGCCATAGCCTACATGCTCGATATTGATGGCTGGAGTTTGAAATCGGGCCAACGTTGCCAGAATTGCGGCTCCTGTGGGAGTCACCAATTCGCCTTCGGCGGCTGATGGTTTCCACGGGGCAGCAACACGCCGCAAGATCTCTAACGCGGCAGGCGCGGGGACGGGCAACAATCCATGGGCAGTCTTCACATAACCGCTGGTTAGGGGCAGCG
>Ga0070699_100003704_pt1 | contig 13518 bp, 10 predicted proteins | sample KBSK1503metaG_FD_65473 | JGI IMG/M metagenome (GOLD analysis project Ga0070699, IMG submission 65473) | Corn, switchgrass and miscanthus rhizosphere microbial communities from Kellogg Biological Station, Michigan, USA - KBS K1-50-3 metaG | ecosystem: Host-associated > Plants > Roots >...
TTGCTCGCGAAAATGAAAGGGTGGTCGGATGAGGATTCCAGTTGCCGGAGCACTTCTTGCTTCAGCTCGAGCTGCTCGGGCGCGGCCTCAATTATCAGATCTGCTGCGGCACACTCTTTCAGGTTCGTGGTTCCATGAATATGCTGCAAGGTGCGGTCGCGATCGTCTTCGGTCAGCTTGCCGCGCTGAATTCCCTTAGAAAGGTTACTCTCAATCGCGGCGACTCCGCGCGCCAGCGACGCGCGATCCACATCGTTCAGCCGAACCAGAAACCCCGCAGCCGCGGCGACCTGGGCAATGCCATGACCCATCGTGCCGGCGCCGATAACGGCAATCGTCTCAATCGCGTTCAAACCGCTTCCTGGGCTGCTCATCGTGCAAAGAACCGGGCTCAAGCGCTTCAAGACACCAGAAGCCACGCGGTTCGACTACCCCAATATCCGTAGTTATACTATACGCTCAACCGAAAAGGCTATACTGTCGTGCTTTAGTGGTGTCTCGAGTTGAAAATTCTCATTATGGATAACGAAACGATCAAAAGAGATGTCGTCATCATCGGGTCCGGACCAGCCGGACTCACGGCCGCGATTTATACCGCGCGTGCCAGCCTGAAGCCATTGCTGGTCGATGCTCCCGCTGATGCCCACAAACAGACCACACCGGGCGGTCAGTTGATGATCACTACCGAGGTGGAAAACTATCCCGGGTTTGCGGAAGGAATTCAGGGGCCCGAGCTGATGGATGAGTTTCGCAAACAGGCGGAACGGTTCGGAACCGACTTCATGGAGACGTGGATCACTGAGGTTGATCTATCGGAACGCCCGTTTACGCTTTACACCGAAAACAAAACCATCCTGACGGAAACTCTGATCATCGCGTCCGGTGCCTCGGCGAAGTGGCTGGGAATTCCGGGTGAGGCGAAAGTGCCAAACGGATTTGGCGGCAATGGTGTTTCAGCTTGTGCGACCTGTGATGGTCCGCTGCCGGCCTTTCGAAACAAGACGCTGGTCGTAGTGGGCGGTGGCGATACCGCGATGGAAGAAGCGACGTTTTTGACGCGTTACGCCGCTAAAGTCTACGTCGTTCATCGTCGCGACAAGTTGCGGGCGTCGAAGATCATGCAGGAGAAAGCGTTTCGCAACGAGAAGATTGAGTTTATCTGGAACTCGGCCGTTGAGGAGATTCTCGGGACGCAGGAGCATGGTGTTACGGGTGTGCGTCTGCGCAATTTGCAGACGGACGAAGAGCACACCGTCGGGTGTTCCGGCGTGTTTGTCGCGATCGGTCACAAGCCAAACACGGAGTTGTTCAAAGGGCAATTGGAAATGGACGAAGTCGGTTACCTGAAGACTTCGGGCCACTCGACTGCGACCAACATTCCCGGCGTGTTTGCCTGTGGCGACGTGCAGGATTCAGTTTACCGGCAGGCGATTACCGCGGCGGGGACTGGGTGCATGTCGGCGATCGACGCCGAACGGTTTCTGGACCACTTGCCGGTAGCGATGCCGATGGGAGATGAGATCACGATCGAGGGCGAACATATTACTCCCGATCACAAGGCCATCATCACTCCTGATGGGCACATGATTTCCAACACGGATTAACGCGGAAGAAGACGGATTTGATCCGTTATTCATCCGCGTTTATCTGTGTTCTATAATAAAACTATCGAATCATCTCTCTCTCGGTGCTGTGGCGTGATTCGGGATTGAGGGCAAGGCTCACAATAAGCGCCGAGTCGCTTCAGGCGATCTTCACACTCGTTGCACTGCAAGGCGAGTCCGAGTTGACGCAGCGATTCGAGCAGCGGTACGAGCAATCTTCCTCGCTCAGTCAAAGAGTATTCGATGTGTGGCGGATTGCCGCCGAAATCAGTTCGCTCAACCAGACCATCCTTCTCCATGTCACGCAGGCGTCCGACGAGTGTGCGGCTGCTGATTGGAAAAAGACTGTTCAGCAACTCCATCGTCCGCTTTGGACCAGCCAGCAACTCGCGCACGACCAGCATCGTCCACTTATCACCGAGCATCTGTAACGCTCCAGTGATTGGACAGCCATCGAGTTCGCGTCGTTTCATCGCGGCTATGGTCTCAGGTTGATGTTATAGGTTTTGATCTTTGAGTTGAGCGTAGTGGCGTTCATGCCCAGCAAACGCGCGGCACGCGACTGGTGTCCACCAGTTTGTTCGAGCGCACGCCGGATCAGATCGATTTCGAAGCGTCGCACTTCTTCGTAAAAATTTATACCGCGTCCGATGTCGCCGACAGCGGCGTTGCTGGCGCCATCGTGATGACCCGAAACCACCGACTTCGGATCGCTGATTTCCGTGCGCAGGCACTCCTTCGTGACCTCGTTGCCCGGCGCAATCACCACCGCTCGCTCGATCGTGTTTTCGAGCTCGCGCACGTTGCCGGGCCATGAATACGCTTCGAGCATTGCGAGCACCTCGGGCGCAAGCTGCTCAGAAACTTCGCGCGCGTTCTCCTCGTTGTACTTCTGAATGAAGTGTTGGGCCAACGGCAGGATGTCCTCGTGACGATCGCGCAGCGGCGGCAACTCAATCGGCACCACAGCCAAACGATAATAAAGATCCTCGCGGAATGTTCCCTGCCGTACTGCTTCTTTCAGATCGATGTTCGTCGCAGCGATGATGCGGACGTCAACTCGACGCGGCGCCGTATCACCCAACGGCGTGAACTCGCGTTCCTGGATCACGCGCAACAAGCGCACCTGCGTTTCCGGCGGGATGTCGCCGATCTCGTCGAGAAAGATCGAACCACCGTCGGCGACTTCAAACAGTCCTTTCTTCGCCGCGACTGCGCCAGTGAACGCGCCACGAGTGTGACCAAACAACTCCGACTCGAGCAGCTCTGAAGGAATGTTTGAACTGTTTACAGTGACAAATGGACGACCCGCGCGCGTGCTGGCTTCGTGAATTGCTTTCGCGATCAACTCTTTACCAGTGCCGCTTTCGCCGGTGATCAAAACAGTCGAGCGCGCCGGCGCGACCTGTTCAACCAGGCGAAAGACCTCCTGCATAATGTCGGACCGCCCGATGATCTCGCCGCGATCGACAGCCTTGCTCATCGCGCGGCGCAAAGTACGTCGCTCTTCCTCTTTACGGCGGCGCTTGATGCCGGCCTGGATGGTCGCGGTGATCTGTTCGTTTTGAAACGGTTTGCGAATGCAGCCGAAGGCGCCGCGTTCCCAGGCGGCAATGGCAGTGTCGAAAGTTGCGTAAGCGGTAATCATCACGATCACCGCATCGGAATCCATCTTCAGAAACTCTTCGAGCGCGCGCAGTCCACCAATGCCCGGCATTGAGACGTCAAGCAGGACCACGTCGAACGCGCGGCGTCCGTAAGCCTCGAGACCTTCTTCGCCCGTCTTTGCGAGATCGACGCGATAGCCTTCAGCGGTGAGCAGCGTCTCGAGTACCTCGCGCATGATCTCTTCGTCGTCTACGACAAGGACCGATCCTTTTCGGGAGTTGCGCTTTTCTGTCTTCATCATGAAGGCGCTAGTTTAGCGAATTAGCCACAAAAAGGCACATAAGGCACAAAAACAGATCCTGACCATGGGCACGTCCAGCTCAAAAAATTCTTTTGTGCCTTATGTGCCTTTTTGTGGCTGGAACTTTTTGTGCTTCTTTGTGGCCCTAATCGCCGACGGCCTGGAGGCGTGTGCGAACGCGCGCAGTCGGCAAGGTGATGCGGAAGGTTGTGCCGCGTCCGGGAGTGCTGTCGACAGTGATGCGTCCGGCATGTTCCTGGACGATTCCATACGAGACGGCAAGACCGAGGCCCGTGCCCTGGCCCACGCCCTTGGTGGTGTAGAACGGATCGTAAATCTTGGCTACGTTTTCGGGCGCGATACCGATGCCGGTATCGGCGATCTCCGCCACGAGCGAGCCATCGTCAGCGGTACCGGTCGAGACCGTGATTCGTCCGCCATCGGGAATCGCATCACGCGCGTTAAGAATGAGATTCGTGAAAACCTGCTGCAACTTCCCGGCGTTGGCGTAGGCTTCCGGCGCAGCTGGAGCGTAACTACGAATGATCTCGATCTGACTCCGACGCAACTGCGGTTCGAGCAGTTGCAACGTATCGTCGAGCACGCGCGCCACGTTAACCTCGGCAAACTCCGTCGCGCTGCCCGTGCGTGAAAAGTTGAGCAGATTGTTGACGATGTTCGTAGCGCGTTCCGCCTGCGTTCGCACTTTCTGTAGCAACGCATGCTTCGGATCGTTTTCGTTGAGCATGCCCAACAGCATCTGCGTGTACGACGAAACGCCGGTCAAAGGCGTGTTCACTTCGTGTGCAACGCCGGCGGCCAGCAAACCAATCGACGAGAGCTTCTCGCGCTGTTGCAGTTGCTCTTCGAGCGTGATGCGGGCAGTAACGTCTTCGAGCACGACAAGCGCGCCCGTTTGTCCCTGGCCGTCCTGCAAGGGAGCGAGCGCGATGTTCAGGACGAGGGCGCGATTAGCACGGGTGGCGGTGTGCAGTTTGTAGATGTTGCGGATCTCTTTGAGCTGCCAACCATCCTTGCCGAGAACTTGTTTGAGCGTATCGGCAAAGTCTTCTGAAAACAGATCTTCAACGTACCGGCCGACGGCCGCATCGCGACGCAGATCCAGAATGTGCTCGAGCGCGGAATTCAAACGAGTCACGCGTCCTTCGAGATCCACCGCCAGCAACCCGACGTTGATCGATTCGATAATCGACTCGTTGAATTCCTTCAACATCTTCAACTCGGCAGCGCGTTCCTGCTGGTCCTTGTAGAGCAAACTATTTTCAATCGCGACCGCGACATAACCAGACACGGTGCGCAGTATGTGAACGTCTTCGGATGAAAGTAGTCCGCCGTCAACCGAACGCCCGAGGCCGATTACCGCCACCATTCGTCCGCGCACGACGCAGGGAACGAAATAGTGGAGCGACTGGCGCACCGAGAAGTTTGGTTCCGAGTTGAGATCGAGATCGTCGGCGCGAACCACACCAGTTTCCGCGGAACGAACGCGCATCATCTCGCGGAAGTCAGGCGGTACAATCACCGGCCCGGGCAGTCCAACCGCACGCGCGACTATGTAACCCCACTTCGCATTCCGCGACTCGATAAAGATCGCCACGCGCCCAACGTTCATTACTTCCTGCAACCGGCTGACTAACGAATCGAGCAACGGGTCGAGCGCCGTCGTCGCGGAAAGCGTGCGTCCAAAATCCAACAGACTGTTGCGCAGGTCGTAACGCTCACCGTAGAACAAGCGATCGACCTGCTCCTGGAGAAAATTTTTGACCGGAGCTGCAACCATCACGATAGCCGCCATTGCCAGCACCGCAACGACAACGCGCAACGTGATCTCACCGGAAGTGATCGCTTGATCGGATCCGAAGGCATACAGGCCACCGGTGTAAACGACGATGCCGATAAGCAATGAAACCGCGAGTGTCGTGAGTGCATAGACGAAAACTCTGCGCACCACGAGCTCTACGTCCATCAAGCGATAACGCAGCACCGAATAACCAAACGCGAACGGAATTATTGCTAACGGTAAGATCGCAACATCAGTAAGCCAACGGTCGGTCGGCGCGCCAAACAGGTAGACCGCGGCGTACAGCAGTATGAAAGGAGTGACGGCGAGCGCAGTGCCCCACACGACCCATTTAACCTGCTGCCGAACGACAGCGCTCTTGGCTGTAAAGAAAGTGCGGACCAAAAGCGCCGCACTGGCAAACAGCGCGACAGCGAGGTGCAGGATGAGCAGCCAATCGAAGGTTCCTACAATTTGTTCGGTGACCGGGATCTTGTGGAAGGAAGGAAACGCCTTTGCCAGTTCGTCCCTCAGGAACGCTAAAGAGAAAACGAGCAGCAACAACGCTGGAACGTACAACGAGACCGCGAGCCACCGCCGTCTCGGAAAAAGTTGCTGCCGTGATGGATAAAGAGCACAGAAGTGCAAGAACAGCGGCGCGAAGAGAATCAGTGCCGCGTTGTCGAGAAATGCGACTGCCAGATCGAGGTCACGATAACTAGCGACTGGCGTATAGAAACAAAATACGAACGCGGCGAGACAGAAAGTCGCAAAGTGAAGTGCATATGGCGCGCGACCACCTTGCTTGAAGAGCACGAAGAAACCAACACACAAGAAGATCACGCCGATGAGGTTGATGTACAACACCCGCGGCGTCCATTTGTGAATGGCGCCCATGTTGTCCAGGTCGGCCCAGTAAGCACCCACTTCGGGCGAGTAGGAGGGTCGCTTCATCAGGTAATGCAGGCTGCCGCCAACGCCGGCTTGCTCGAGATAGATCTGAACGTCGCGCGCGGAAATTATCTCTTCGGCCCGGCCGCGGCCATCGAGGCTGATGCCGAGCAACTGATCGCCGGGCAGCAGCCAGGCGCGCTCTGCTGCGGAGCCCTTCTCGATGCTTTTCGCGAAGATGCCGTTGTGAGTATCGACCCATTCCACCCCATCCCAGGGCGGCGTTTCGTGTTTGATTCGCTGGCGGAAGTTGAGCAGGCCGGCACTAATCAATAGCGCCGCGCCAATCAGCAGAAACCAGGTCTTAGTTGTGAGTATCGATCCCTTCACTGCTACCTCAACGCTGCCGTGAACTCTTCACACCGGCAGATCCGACTCTTTTAAGCAAGGTATGTTCCGGCCATGTTTTCCGCCGTTTGACACGGATTAGCTGGACCAGATCAAAAGATCAATCCAACTTTTCGGAGTTTCCGAGAATTTGGAAGACCAGTGTTGGAGGCGAAGGGAGCAGAACAGCGAGACGAGAGGATTTAGTTAGCGGTCTGCTCTCTTCATCTCGCGCTAAAACCTGACCGAGATTCCACCACGAACAGACCGTCGATTGTTGCCGATGAAAGTCAGGATCTCTCCGTTTTCAGAACTTGTTTGCGCGTCCAAAAGGTTGCGCGCGTCGAGAATCGCTTCGGCTCGCACGGGCAAACCGAAACTCGGCAACTCCTGCATGACCTGAATGCTCAACGACGGATCGTAAACACCCAAGCGCCCGGCAAACGGATCGATCGCGAACACCGTCGCTTCAGGCGAGAACCGCAACACGGTGCGCACTTGCGTACCGGTTCGAAATCCTGCCGCGAGTTGGAACGCCGCAGTTTGAAAGTATCCACTTTCGAACAACTCCGCCGGTGTCGAGAAACTTTCCGAACCAAGCTGTTGCCCGCGTCCGAAAGCGTAACCCGCCGAGGCGGTCCAAACGCGATTCAAACGTCGCGTATAAACCACGCGTATGCCGCGTGAAGATCCCTGCTGGTTGGCGATATCGAGAAATGCATCGCCAGAAGGGCCAGAGAAAGCGCTCGCTGGTCCACTTAAAAGGCCCACGCCGCGCCCGCTGGTTGTATCGAAGAACGCAGTCGCTTCGACGTTGGAACTGTTATCGAGAACTCGCTCGATACCGAACTCGAGCCGGTGACTTCGCTCGAGCACTGCCTGGCCGTCAACGAAAGCGACCGGCCGACCGGCCTGACTGCGGAAAACCACCTGCTCGTCTTCGAACGTCGCGACACTCTGAATGCCGTCCTCATCGCCACCTGAGGCGAAGGCAGCCTTCACTCGGGTGCGTGCGTTGGCGTCGTATTGAACTCCGAATCGTGGCGTGATAGCGTGCGCGCCACCCGCGCCAATGAACCGTGAATAGTCGAGACCCATCACGATGACAATGCCATCGCGCACGATCCACTCGTCAACAGCGCGCAACGAGAGTTGACCTTGCAGGTTGCTTTGATCGGCGACCCTGCTTGTCCAGACTGGATTCGCGAAGCGCACGCCCGCAGCATTGATCCCAACTCGATGCCGATTGCCGATGTGAAAACGAGTAGTTGCTTCGAGACGCTCAGGAGCATCTCCGAGTCCGGTTTGGCCCGCAAAGATCAGCTCGATTTGATCGGAAACCGGTGTAGCGACGGCGAAATTGAGTCCTACATATGAAGAGCCGTACGCATTGCTTGCGAAGTAGCTTTCGAGAATGCCATGAGGCCTGGGTCGAGAATCTGAAGTGGCTTCGGTGGGAACCGCCGATGCGCTTTCGACTGGAGCGTTCTCAGCGTTGGTCTGAGCTGCACTCTCAGTTGCCGCCTTGATGCTCTCGTCTTCGCCTTCCCGCGCCTGGAAAATTGAGCGACGCGGTTGGGCGGATCGCAAGATCCATTTCACGTCTTCACGATCGCGCCGGCGTTCGGGCAAGGTGTTGCCGTAACCAACCGGCTCGAGATTGAAGCGGTAGACCAGCTCCTGTTGCGCCTTCACGTCTACCTGAGTGAAGACTACTTCGCTGAAGCCGTCTGCGATCGCTTTGATTCCATAACGGCCGGGCACCACCCGCGCGATGAAGTTGCCCTGCTTGTCTGTTCGGGCTTCTTTGATCGTCTTCGCGCCTTCTCGCACCAGCGACACGAGTGCGCCCGCAAGCGGGTTCCCGCGATTGTCGCGAACTGTTCCCGTAATGGTGGCGAGTGACTTGTTGGAGCCTGCGGCAAGTGTGTCGCTGGTCATGAACGACACCAGCGCGATCAGAGACAATCCAAAACCAAATGCTCTTCTCATGCGAAGACCTCCGCAACCAAAGTTCCTTTGGAAGCCGTAGACAGGCCAAACAGGTTCAGGCGAGGAGACTTACCGGAACCGGCGAAACAGCCCCTCATTTTCTGTCACGGCTGGAAGAACTGTCAAGTAAATGGGCGTAAAAACGGTCGGTTTGCGGCGGGTTTGCCGCCACTTTTGGGCCGTGCTAGGATTCGAACTCCCCTACTCAGCCACGGTGCAAATTTTGCCCCTTTTTGGTCTCCAAACGGATGATAGACGAAGTCAAATCCACGAAACTCTCTAACGGCATCGCCGTCCTGACCGAGCACATGCCCGGGCTCCGTTCCGTCACCGCCGGCATCTGGGTGCGACGGGGGTCTCGCCACGAATCGGTCGAATTAAACGGTATTTGCCACTTTATCGAGCATGCTGTTTTCAAAGGCACCAGGCACCGGAGCGCAAGGGATATTGCCGTTGAAACTGATCGGCTGGGCGGAAACCTGGATGCTTATACAACCCATGAGATGACAGGTTTCACTACTAAGGTTGCGGACACCGCCCTGGCTCAGGCCATAGATTTACTGGCCGATCTGGTTTCGCACCCGCGTTTTGAGCAGGAAGACCTCGAACGCGAGCAGAAAGTGATCCTCGAAGAGATGAAAATGGTCGAGGACACGCCCGACGAGCTCCTCGGCGAACTCTTCAACGCGGCGTATTTCCCCAATCAGCCGCTTGGCCGTCCGATCGAAGGCACGCGCGAAACTGTCCCGACCTTCGATCACAAAATCACCGTGGGTTTTCATGCCCGCGAGTTCTCTTACAGCAATTTAGTCATCGCCGCGGCGGGAAACGTCGATCACAATCGTTTGCTTGAACTGGTTGGCGTGGCGTTTGACGGTTGCGAGAGTGGCGCCGGTGTTCGACCGCAAACATTGGATCCCGGCAAACCGCGACCGGCGGCTCCAATCTTCATCGAACAGAAGAATGAGCTCGAACAAGCGCATCTGGTGATCGCGACCCCCTGGCCCGACGCGCTCAGCCAGGATCGCTACGCTGCGAGCTTATTAGGTTCGGTCATTGGCGGTGGCACGTCGAGCAGGCTCTGGCAGAAGATCAGAGAAGAACGCGGACTGGCATACTCAGTAGGCGCCGGCGGTAGCGCGTTCTCGGACGTCGGCGTTTTCAACGTCTATGCGGGAACGTCGCCGGAGTATCTGGATCAGGTTTTGGAACTCTCACTCGCCGAACTGCGCGAAGTGGTGCGCAACAACGTTGCGGAGGAAGAGCTGCGCATCGCGAAAGACCAGGCGATCTCATCAATCCTGCTCGGGCTTGAATCATCGAGCGCACGCGCCGGCACACTCGCGCGTCAGGAGATCATTCATGGCCGTCGCATCTCGCCTGATGAAGTGATCGAAAAGATCCGCGCGATCACCGTCGATGAGCTTCAGGAAGTCGCACGCACTTACTTCCGGTCAGAAACAATCGCGCTCGGCGCGTTGGGAAATCTCAACGGCTTCAACGTCGATCGTTCTCGTCTCGAGATCTAGCCACTAAAGTTTCAGCCACAAAAAAGCACAAAAGGCACATAGCCTTTGATATAGTGAGCAGTCAATTTTTGATTCGCTTCGAGTCATTTCTCTTTTGTGCCTTTGTGCTTTTTGGTGACTCCTTTAGTGGCCTGATATGAAACTTACTGTTCTTGGCAGCGGCTCGTCTGGTAATGCAGTGCTGATCGTTGCCGGTAACACTCGCGTGCTGGTCGATGCCGGACTAAGTGCGAAGGAAATCGCGCGACGGCTCGCGATGGTCGGTGAAGATGCGCAACGTCTCGACGCCGTACTCGTAACTCACGAACACGGCGATCACGCCGGTGGCTTGCGCGTGTTATTGAACTCACTCGATTGTCCTGTCTACATTTCCGGAAAAACACTAGACGCGTACGTGAGTGAGAAGTTGAATGTCACTAACGAGGAACCACGCCGCCGCGCCAAAGCCTTGCGCGATCGCGTGGAACAGATCGAATCGAGCAAAGACTTCAAGATCGGCGAGATCGATTTTCATCCCTTCACGATCCCACACGACGCGGTCGATAATTTCGGCTTCACCGCCACCCATCACGGTGTGAAGATCGCGACGGTGATGGATTTTGGTCACATCACGACCTTGATTACCGAACGTCTGCGCGGGTGCGCCGCAATCGTGATCGAGTCGAACCACAGCCGCGACATGCTCAAAGCCTGCGACAATTATCCGTGGGAACTAAAGCAACGCATCCTCTCGCGTTTGGGCCACCTCTCGAACGAAGACCTTGCCGATTGGATCCGGCGTGGCTTCGACGGCTGCGCGAAATACATCGTGCTGGCACATCTTTCACAACGCGCGAACAACCCATATCTCGCGAAAATCAACGCCGAAGTCGCGCTTCAGGAGCGCGCACCGCTGTTTGTTGGCTACACTGAGGTCAGTCTTTCCTATCCCAAAGAGCCAACGCCATGGATCGAGGTATGAGCGAATCTCGGCGCACGTGCGGCCTTTACCTGTCTATCTTTCTTATCGCCCTTTTACCTGTGTTGACCGTGTCGGGCTGTCGTCGAGACGCCGAACGCGCGCGCGTTCCCACCGAAGTGCTGGAAGTGGTCACCAACGTCGGGGATCAGATCGCACAGGAACGTTACGAACAGATTTACAACGAGTCGTCCGACCTCTGGAAACAAGACGTCACGCTCGAGCAGTCGAACGAAGTCTTCAAGACCTTGCGCACGAAGCTGGGCAAAGTAGAATCGCGTTCGCTGCACTCGGCGACTGAGCAGCAGAACTCGGGCGGGACTTTGAAAGGACACGTCTTCATCCTCAGCTACGAAACTAACTTCGAGCGCGGCGCGGGGATGGAGACTTTTACATTAATAGAAGACAATGGGCGCTGGTTACTGGCTCGTTACTTTGTAAACTCAACGGCACTTCAATGATCGAACGTTACACGCTGCCCGAAATGGGCGCGCTCTGGTCAGAGCAAAACAAGTTTCAGAAATGGCTGGACGTGGAGATCGCGGTTTGCGAAGTCCACGCCGAGATGGGCACGATTCCGCGCGATGCGCTCGAACAGATCAAAGCGCGCGCGAAATTTTCGGTCGAACGTATCAACGAGATTGAAAAGACGACCAATCACGACGTCATCGCGTTTACCACCAACCTCGCCGAGTCGATTGGTGAAGCGAGCCGCTTCGTTCACTATGGTCTAACTTCGTCGGACGTAGTTGACACTGCGAACGCGCTCCTGCTGCGTGATGCCGCCGGCATCTTAGCGAAGAAAGTCGAGACGCTGATCGAGACGTTGAAGCGTCGCGCGCTGGAGTTCAAGCACACGCCGCAGGTCGGACGCACGCACGGCATTCATGCTGAGCCGACTTCATTTGGTTTAACTTTCGCACTCTGGTTTGACGAGATGCGCCGCAATCGCGAGCGTTTGCTGCGGGCGCGTGAAGCCGTGGCGGTGGGAAAAATCAGCGGCGCGGTGGGCGCCTTCGCACATCTCGATCCGTCGGTTGAAGAAAGCGTTTGCGCACGACTGGGATTGAAGCCTGCGCCAGTCTCGACTCAGGTCATTCAACGAGACATTTATGCCGAGTATCTAACGACGCTCGCGATCATCGCGTCGTCGCTGGAGAAGTTTGCTTTGAATGTTCGCCACTGGCAGCGCACCGAGGTTCGCGAGGCGCAGGAGCGCTTCACGAAAGGCCAGAAGGGTTCGAGTGCGATGCCTCACAAACGAAACCCGATCATTTCCGAGCGCATCTGCGGCATCGCCCGCGTGATCCGCGCCAACAGTGTGGTGGGTCTCGAGAACGTCGCGTTGTGGCACGAGCGCGACATCTCGCATTCTTCAGCCGAGCGCGTGGTCCTGCCCGATTCGAGTATCGCGCTCGACTACATTCTGCAAAAAGCGATCGGACTGATTGACGGTCTTGTCGTCTATCCGGAACGGATGCTCGAAAACCTCGGCGCCACGAACGGTTTGATCTTCAGTGGCCAGTTGTTGCTGGCACTGACTAATAAAGGCCTCTCACGCGAAGCGGCTTACGACCTGGTTCAACGCAACGCGATGCGAGTTTGGGACGAGGATCGTGACTTTCGCGAGCTGGTAAAAGCCGATACCGATATGCAAAAGAGTTTGTCGGAAGCAGAAATAGATCGCGTCTTTTCGCTGGATCATTACCTGCGAAACATCGACGCGATCTATCGAAGAGTGGGAATCGAATAGTTCCTATTTTTGCGAGAACTTCTCGGCGAAGTTTCCAATGACGGGAAGCTTGAAGTATTGACCCTGGTAAGCCTTTATCATGCACATCACCCAGCCAATCAGGGCGGCGATACCAAGGACGAACCCCAACAACATCAACACGAACCATACCAACGTACCCAACAGACCCGAGACCTGGCTGATGATAAGTACGATAACGGCCGACAAAATCCACAGCGCTATTTCCCCGACCCAGAACACGCCGGCAAGAAGGGTGGATTGCATACCATGAAAGCGCACCAGCCGGCTGTCCTTCTCGATCAGGAAAAAAATCAGTCCGGACACCACGCCAAAGACATACGCCAACAGGGAGGCCACATTCTCATCAAGCCCGGTGCTGGATTTGGTTGCGAGTACAGGCGACGCTGGGCTCGCTTGGACGGGGGGGTCGTTTTGCATTATAAGTTTCTCCTGTTAGAAAGCGTTTGATCCGGATGCGATAGGTCTACGAACCCGAGATATTATTCCAACAAGTGCTTTTTAAGCAATGCTTTGTTGATCTTAGCGCGACAGGTAACCGATGAAAGCCAAAGTTTACGTGAACCTGAAATCCGGCGTTCTTGACCCGCAGGGAAAAGCCATCCAACATTCAGTTGAGCTGCTGGGCTTTTCGGGAATATCCGACGTCCGGCAGGGCAAGTACTTCGAGATCTCG
>Ga0070699_100003706_pt1 | contig 13512 bp, 11 predicted proteins | sample KBSK1503metaG_FD_65473 | JGI IMG/M metagenome (GOLD analysis project Ga0070699, IMG submission 65473) | Corn, switchgrass and miscanthus rhizosphere microbial communities from Kellogg Biological Station, Michigan, USA - KBS K1-50-3 metaG | ecosystem: Host-associated > Plants > Roots >...
ACGGAATCCTCCAAGAAATCGACCATGGCGGCGCGGTTCTTCTGCAGGAAGCCCGCCCGCGCGACCCACACGATCATCTGCGTCGGGCCGAGCGCGTCGCGCTGGCTGAACAGCGGCCGCCCGATCTGCTTGAGTTCCGGATCGAACGAGAACGGTGCCACGAACGAGGCGAGATCGGCCTTTTTCTGGGTGAGCATGGCCTTCATGGTCGGGAACGGCGCCTCCACCACGGTATAGTCGCGCTTGTCCTCGAGCCCGTGCTTGCGCAGCATGGCGCGCATGGCGATGTCGACGGCGCTGCCAGCCGCATTGGTCGCGACGATCTTGCCTTTGAGATCCTCGACCTTCTGGATCGGGCTGTCCCTGAGCACGAAGAATTGGTTGCTGTAGTGGCCTTCGGTTCCGTCCTTGAATTGATCGCCGACGATGCGCAAATCCTCCAACCCTGCATTCTCGATCGCGAGCGCGAGCGAGGAAAAGGCGAGGTTGCCGAGTTCGATCTCGTTGTTCGCCAGCGCCGTGATGACCGCGGGCGTGCCTTGGAAGCGCATCGGCTCGAGGAAGTAGCTCTTGCCGTTGTTCTTCATCAGCTCGGGCTTCTCCGGAAGGAGCGGCGTCCAGTCGGACGGCGCCACGATCCAACTGGCACGGATCTTCACCCCCTCGGCGCCGTGCGCCGTTGCGCCCGCAAGGAGCACGGCCAAGGTCAGCACCCACCGCAATGCGCGCATGTCTTCTCCGTCGGCTGTCATCCCCGTCTTTGCGTGCGACGATACCACCGCCGGGGAGGGGCGGCCACGGCAGCGCCTAGTGCCCCGAACCCGAAGTTCGCGCACACTGTGCGGCATTCAAAAGGGGCACTAGAATCATAGCGTTGCTAGTGGTCCTTAGATTCCGAAGTTCGTTATCTGAACGTGTTGCGAGTGCTTACGAACTTCGGAATCGGATCACTAGTTGCGTCCTCATGAATCATCCTTCATTTTTTGCTTACGAGATTCGCGATGCCCTACCGTCGCACGGCAAACGTTGTCCGCAAGCTCGCCGCCCGCCACGATGCGATCCTGGCGGCGGCCTGCGAGGCCGCGGCGGAGGGGGGCATGGCGGCGGTTCAGATTGCGCCGGTCGCCGCGCGTGCCGGCATCGCCACCGGCACGGTCTATCGCTATTTCCCCTCCAAGACCGAGCTCGTCGCCGCGCTCGTGGCGGCGCTTTGCGAGCGCGAGGTGGCCGCGCTCGAAGGCGCAGCCAAAGCAGCGCCCGGGCCGTTGTCGGCGCTGGCGGCGGCGATCTCCGCCTTCGCGGCGCGCGCGCTCGAGCGGCGCCGCCTCGCCTTCGCGCTGATGGCCGAACCGGTCGAACCCGCAATCGACGGCGCGCGCGCCTCCTATCGGCAAGCGCTCATCGGCGAATTTGAAAAGCTCATTCGCAAGGCGCTCGACGCCGGACGCCTGCCCGACCAGGACGCTGCACTGGCAGCGCCGGCGCTCCTCGGCGCCCTGGTGGAGGGGCTCATCGGCTCGCGCGCGCCCGCCGCCCCTGACGATCCTGCCAAAGCGCGCGCGCGGGTCCAGATGCTCACGCTGTTTGCGTTGCGCGCGCTCGGGGTCATCGACGCGCGTGCGCGCGGACTGGTCGTGCAGACGGTGATGCCGCAGCCGAGCGCGCCGTCCTAGCGGACACGAAAGCGCCCCGCGCGCGGATTTGCTCCGCGGCGGGCCGCCCGTGCGCTGCGTGCCATGTCACTGCAGCGTGGCGGCTGCGATCCAGTCGGTGACCGCACGCAGCGCGGCGCCGCGGCTGCCGTTTTGCTTGTGTGCCTCGAACACGGCGAGCTGAGCGTCGGCGGACGTGCCGGCGCCGACGATGGCACGGCAACGGTCGATCTCGGCGGTGCAGCCGAGCGCTGCGGCGTCGGCCGCGGTGTCGCAGATCACGCGTTCAAGCATCTCGGCAACCGTCACTGCACCATCCTCGGCGGCGAAGGTGGCATGCACCCCGTAGCGCTGCGCCTGCCACTTGTTCTCGACGATAATGGCACGGCCGACCGCGTCGAGATCGGCATTGCGCGAACGGTTGACATAGAGGTGACGCGCGAGCGTGCGATAGAGCGCGGCAATGGCGACCCCATCCTCGACCAGCGTGCAGGAATCGGGCGCGCGCAGCTCGAGCGTGGGGTTGAGGAGCGATGGGCGGATCGCCCACCAGATGTAGCTCGAATCCTCGATCACGCGGGCGCGCACGAGCGCGGCCACATAGGCGTCGAATTCCTCGCGGGTGCGGAACAACTCCGGCACGCCGGTGCGCGGCAACTCGTCGTAGGCGGCGAGCCGGTAGCCCTTCAGTCCCGTGCGCCGCGACTGCCAGAACGGCGAGGAGGTCGAGAGCGCGAGGAACAGCGGCAGATAGGGCAGCATTCGATACATCACGTCGACCCGCTGATCCGGGTCAGGCAGCTCCACATGCACGTGCAGCCCGCACAAGAGATCGCGCTGGCCGATCATCTGCAGGTCGTGCATGACGTTGTCGTAGCGCTCTTTGTTGGTCTGCTGGGCGCTGCGCCAGGCGGCGGTCGGATGGGTGCCGGCGGCGAGGATGGCAAGCCCGTGTTCGGCCGCCACCGCGGCGATGGTTTGGCGCAGCTCGCGCAGTTCGGCGCGCGCGTCCGCCATGTTGTCGTGGGGCGAGGAGATCACCTCGATCTGCGGCTGCAGGAACTCGGGCGAGATTCGGCCGTCGGCCGCAGCCTTGGCAGCCTCGAGGAAGGCCTGCGGCATGTTGCGCGCGAGCGACTTCGTCTCGGCGTCGACCAGGAAATATTCCTCTTCGATTCCGAACGTGAATGCACCGGCCATTCGTAGACCTTGCATTTTCGGTCTTTCTGCGAGGGCATAGTCCATTGGGCCGACCACCGAGCAGATCCAGCAACGGTTGACGCGATTCGGACGACGCAACAGCAGGGGGAGAAAGGCGGCCAGATAACGCCGTTGGGACGGCGAAGTTCCCTCGGCGAAAAATGACAGTCCGTCAAAAGCTTGCGGCGGGAGGGCGCTCAGTGCGACATCATCACCGGCACGGTCATCGACGCCAGGATGCCGCGCGTGACGCCGCCGAGGATGAATTCGCGCAGGCGCGAATGCCCGTAGCCACCCATCACAATGAAATCCGCGCCGCTGTCGGCGGCGTAGGACAAGAGAACGTCTTCGACCGCAAGATCGCCCTTGGCAATGCGTTTCAGGCTGGCCGCAACGCCGTGGCGCGTGAGGTGCTCGCTCATATTGGCGCCGCTGATCTCGTCGCTCTTGTGCGCTTCGGCGACGATGACGATGTCGACCGCCTTGGCGCGTTCGAGGAACGGCATGGCGTCGCCGATGGCGCGCGCCGCCGTGCGCCCGCCGTCCCAGCACGCGAGCACGCGTTCGAGCGTCATGCCGCGCTTCTGGATATAGGGCACGACGACAATGGGACGCCCGGACTCGAACAGCGCCCCCTCGACCAGCAGCGCATCGGACGCTCCGCCCTCGCGCTGCGCCTGACCGACCACGGCGAGATCGAAGCGGCGCGCGATCTGGGCGAACAGCGTGGCGGCGCCCCCGAACGTCGCGTCGAGGATACGCGTTTCCGCCGAAATTCCCGCCTTTTTCGCCTCCGCTTCGAACCGGCTGACCGCGTCCTTGGCGATCTTGCTGTTTTCCTCGCGCTGGAGCTCGATCAGGTCGACGGGAATGCCTCCGAGCGTGCCGTCGGGAATCACCGGCTCGTAAAGAAAGGAGACGCCGGCGATGCGGGCGCCGAACGCTGCGGCGATCGAGGTCGCATAGTCGGCCGCAAAGTCGCGCGGGCCGCGGCCGGAAAGGTTGACGACGACATCCTTGAGCATGGCTCGACCCTTCTCACGACGCGGCGGACCTGCGGCATCCGCAGACAAGTCTACGCAAGTCTACGCCAGCTCCGCGGCGTTGCAACGCGGATAAGTCTACACTGTCTGCGTGCGCGTGATCGCAATTGTGCGTCGAACCAATCATGGGGCGGGCGCGGGCGCGATGCATTGCGCCCGCCGGTTTTCATTTCTTCGCCCCGTCAGGCCCGAATTGCTTAAGGTAGGCCCACAGGTCCGCAATGTCCTTGTCATTCTTGATGCCGACGAATGCCATCCGGGTCCCCGGCATCTCTTGCATCGGCGCGCGGATATATTTGGGGAAGGCTTCCTCGCTCCAAGTGATGCCGGACGATTTGTTGGCCGGGGAGTAGTTGAAGCCCTCGAAGATGCCGGCCTTGCGGCCGTCGATGCCGTTGAGCGGGGGACCGAGCTTGACTTTGGCGTCCGGCCCGATGTCGTGGCAGGGGGAGCACAATCGCTTGAACACCTGCTCGCCAGCGGCGGCATCCTGCGCCAATGCCGTGCCGGTCGAAGCTGCAACAACAATCCCGGCAATCATCAAGGTCTTCATCATTTTTCTCCTCTTTGGAATTCCGATCGACGCCGCCTCCGGCCCGGCGCCGGTCCCGGATCGACCCGAAACCCGCCGCTCATAAACGCGCAAGTCGGCTCGAGCCGACTTGCGATCGCGATCGCCGCGCTGTTCGAATGGCGTTAAGTGCCGGCGGTGTCAACGGCCCAAAGGGACAATTTGTCCCGCTGCCGTGACGCGCGCAGTTTTTTTGCGGAATAGCGCGATTTCAGGGCACGTTGCCGCTATAAAGATGGCGTAACGAGAGGGGCCGCGATCGGCCCGCAATCGGCCCGAGGAGCGCGCACGTGTCGCTCGCAATGCCCGCGCCGGATCAAGCCGTGCTCGCCCGCCGCGAGCGCATCGTGGCGGCGCTTCGCGCGATCGTGCCGGGCGAGGGCGTGATCGCCGCCGAGCGCGAGATGCGCCCCTACGAGTCCGATGGGCTGACCGCCTATCGCCAGCTTCCCATGGTCGTCGTGCTGCCCGAGACCACGGCGCAGGTGAGCCGCGTGCTCGCGTTCTGCCACGCCGAAGGCATCAAGGTGGTGCCGCGCGGGGCCGGCACCTCGCTCTCGGGCGGCGCGTTGCCGCTCACCGACGGCGTCCTTCTCGGCATGGCCAAGTTCAACCGCATCCGCGAGATCGACCTCGCCAACCGCCTCGCCGTGGTCGAGCCGGGCGTGACCAATCTTGCCGTGACGGAAGCGGTCGAGCATGCCGGTTTCTACTACGCACCGGATCCCTCCTCGCAGATCGCCTGCACCATCGGCGGCAACGTGGCGGAGAATTCCGGCGGCGTGCATTGCCTCAAATACGGCATGACCACCAACAACCTGCTCGGCTGCGAGCTGGTGCTGATGACGGGCGAAGTCGTCCGCGTCGGCGGCAAGCATCTCGACGCCGGCGGCTACGATCTCCTCGGCATCATCACCGGCTCGGAGGGACTGCTCGGCGTCGTCACCGAGATCACCGTGCGCCTCCTCAAGAAGCCCGACTGCGCGCGCGCCGTGCTGGTCGGGTTTGCCTCGTCCGAGGATGCCGGGGAGTGCGTGGCCAAGATCATCGGCGCGGGCATCATCCCCGGCGGCATGGAGATGATGGATCGGCCGGCGATCCATGCGGCCGAGCAATTCGTGCATGCCGGATATCCGCTCGACGTCGAGGCCCTGCTGATCGTCGAAGTCGACGGTCCGCGCGCCGAGGTCGATCACCTCATCGCCCGTATCGAGGCGATCGCAAGATCTTGCCGCGCCTCGACCTGCCGAGTCTCGGCCTCCGAGCAGGAGCGGCTCCTGTTCTGGGCCGGGCGCAAGGCGGCGTTCCCGGCGGTCGGCCGCATCTCGCCCGACTATTACTGCATGGACGGCACCATTCCGCGGGCGCGGCTGCCGCAGGTGCTCAAGCGCATGCGCGAGCTGTCCGAGACTTATGGGCTCGCCATAGCCAACGTCTTCCACGCCGGCGATGGCAATCTCCACCCGCTCATTCTCTACGACGCCAACAAGCCGGGCGAGCTCGAGCGTACGGAAAAATTCGGCGCGGACATCCTCAGGCTTTGCGTCGAAGTGGGCGGCGTGCTCACCGGCGAGCACGGGGTGGGCGTTGAAAAGCGCGATCTGATGCCGGCGATGTTCTCCGAGGCCGACCTCAAGCAGCAGCAGCGGCTCAAATGCGCCTTCGACGACAAGGGCCTGCTCAACCCGGGCAAGGTGTTTCCGACGCTGCACCGCTGCGCCGAGCTCGGGCGCATGCACGTGCACGCCGGGCGGGTAGCGTTTCCGGATATTCCGAGGTTCTGAACCGGCGATGGCCGACACCGTCCAACCCCGCGATGCCAGGGATGTCGAGGCGGCGGTGCAATGGGCGCTGGCGGAAGGCAAGACGGTGGAAATCGTCGGGCACGGCTCGAAGCGCGCGATCGGCCGGCCCGCGCAAACGGACCTCACGCTCGATCTCTCCGCGCTGACCGGCGTCACCCTGTACGAGCCCGAGGAGCTTGTGCTCTCGGCAAAGGCCGGCACGCCGCTCGCCGAGATCGAGGCGCTCCTCGCCGCCAACGGCCAGCAGCTTGCCTTCGAGCCCATGGACTACGCCGGCATTCTCGGCGGCGTCGCCGGCCGCGGCACGATCGGCGGCGCGCTGGCGGCGAACGTTTCCGGCCCGCGCCGGATCAAGGCCGGCGCCGGGCGCGACCATTTCCTCGGCTTCTCCGCGGTGTCCGGCCGCGGCGAAACTTTCAAGTCAGGCGGCCGGGTGGTCAAAAACGTCACCGGCTACGACCTCTGCAAGCTGATCGCGGGCTCCTGGGGCACGCTCGCCGCCATGACCGAGGTCACGATCAAGGTGCTGCCCCGGCCCGAGACCGAGCAAACGCTGTTGATCCTGGGTCTCGAACCGGCGCGGGCGGTCGAGGCCATGACCTGCGCCATGGGGTCGTCCTGCGACGTATCGGGCGCCGCGCACCTGCCGGCGGGGGTCGCCGGCCGCATCGCCGCGGACGAGATCGCGGCCGGCGCCGTCACCGCGTTGCGGCTCGAGGGGTTTTCGCCCTCGGTCGCCGAGCGCGCGCGCACGCTGGAGGCGCTGATGAAGCCGTTCGGCGAGCTCGCGACGGCCGAGGCGCCGCGCTCGCGCGCGTTCTGGACAGCGGTGCGCGACGTCATCCCCTTTGCGGCCGACCGCTCGAATCTTTCGCCCCTGCAAGACGAGCGGCCGCTCTGGCGCGTCTCGACCGCACCAAGCCGCGGCGCCGAGCTTGCCGCAATGATTGCAAAGGGGGCGCAGGCGCAGACGTTCTACGACTGGGCGGGCGGCCTGATCTGGGTCGCGCTCGGCGCCTCCGACGATGCCGGCGCGGCGCTCGTGCGCCGCGCGGTAGCCGCGACCGGGGGGCATGCGACGCTGATCCGCGCGCCGGCCTCGGTGCGCGCGGCGATCGACGTGTTCGCGCCGCAGGATGGCGCCGTTGCCGCATTGACCAAGCGGGTGAAGGAGAGCTTCGATCCTAAGGGCGTGCTCAATCCGGGGCGGATGTGGGCCGGGGTATGATCCAATGCAAACGAGCTTTACCCTCGCGCAACTCGCCGACCCGAATATCGCGGAAGCGGACCGCATCCTGCGCACCTGCGTGCATTGCGGCTTCTGCACCGCGACCTGCCCGACCTATGTGCTGCTCGGGGACGAGCTCGATTCGCCGCGCGGGCGCATCTACCTGATCAAGGACATGCTGGAGCACGACCGGCCGGCGAGCGCCGAGGTCGTCAAGCATATCGATCGCTGCCTGTCGTGCCTGGCCTGCATGACCACCTGCCCGTCGGGCGTGCATTACATGCACCTCGTCGACCACGCCCGCGCCCATATCGAGAATACCTATGCGCGGCCGCGCGTCGACCGCCTGCTGCGCGCGCTCCTTGCCCGCGTGCTGCCGAACAACGATCTGCTGCGCCGGGCGCTCGCCGCGGCGCGCCTGGGCAAGCCGTTCGCCGGCCTGTTTGCGGCGCTGGGGCTTAAGCCGGTTGCGGCCATGTTGCGATTGGCGCCCGCCCAGCTACCGGCGAAGTTCGCCGGGTCGGGGCGGCGCCTATTCCCGCCGTCCGCCCCCCGCCGCGGCCGGGTGGCGCTGTTGACCGGCTGCGTCAGCCCGGTGATCGCCCCCGCGATCAACGCGGCCGCCATTCGCGTCCTCACCCGCCATGGCATCGAGGTCGTGGTTGCGGACGAGGGCTGCTGCGGCTCCCTCGTCCACCACATGGGCCGCGCGCCGGAGGCGCTCTCCGCCGCCCGCCGCCAGATCGATGCCTGGACCGCCGAGATCGAGGGCGAAGGCCTCGATGCCATCCTGGTCACGGCCTCGGGGTGCGGCACCACGGTCAAGGACTACGGCTACCTCTTACGCACCGATGAAACCTACGCCGCCAAGGCTCTGCGCGTGTCGCGACTCGCCAAGGATATCAGCGAGTATCTGAGTGGCCTCGAACTGTCGTCCGAGCGCGACCCAGCCGGGCTTGTGGTCGCGTATCATTCGGCCTGCTCGCTCCAGCACGGTCAGAAAATCGCACGCGCCCCGAAAGAATTGCTTTGCAAGATTGGATTCGTGGTGAAAGATGTACCGGAAGGACATCTGTGCTGTGGTTCGGCCGGCACCTACAACATGCTCCAGCCGGAGCTTGCGAGGAGGTTGCGCGAGCGTAAAGTCGGGAATATCGAAAAGCTCAAGCCCGACGTGATCGCCGCCGGCAATATCGGCTGCATGACGCAGATCGCTGCGGGCACGGTGATCCCGGTGGTCCACACCGTCGAGCTCATCGACTGGGCGACCGGAGGCCCCGAACCCGAGGCGCTCGCCGGGAAGCGGGGATCCAACGCAGCGGCAGCGCCCGTTGCGCTGGCGAAGTGACAGTAGCGAAGCCGCAAAGATCGGGAGGCGATCATGGCGAAGAAAGCGAAGAAAGCGAAGGCGAAGACCAAGAAACGGAAGTCGGGGAAAAAAGCCGCGCCGGCCCGTAAGAAAAAGCGCGTCGTGGCGAAGAAGAGCGCCGCGAAAAAGGCGAAGCCGAAGGCCAAGGCCGCTGCGAAGCCGGCGGCGCCGAAGCCCGCTTCCGCCCCAAGCCCGGCGCCGTCTTCCCCTCCGCCCGCGTGGCCGCCGATGGGCGGCACATCCGGGGGCGGTAGCGGCGGTTCGGGCGGCGGGACCTCCTCGTAACAATCCCCCGCGACCAAGCACGGGCCTGACGATGGTACCGGTCGGCTCCCTTCCCCCACGGGGGAGGGAGCCGATCGCGTCCGCCGCCGGCAGTGCGCCCGGGCGAACGGCTCACTCGCCTCGGACAAGCATCGCGTAGGCACCGCGGCCGCCAATGCCCTGCGATCCGGATTGCGTGGGGATGGCGGGCCGAATAGCATTGCCGGCGCGAGAAGGATGAACGCTCTCGTTCTTCCACCCCCATGCGGAGGAGGTTCGCTATGCCGGCGACTTACAACATCTTGATCATGGGCGCGTCCTACGGGTCGCTGCTGGCCTCCAAACTGCTGTTCGGCGGTCATCAGGTGAAGCTGGTGTGCCTTCCCGCGGAGGCGGACTTGATCAATGCCGAGGGCTTCCGCGTGCGCTTGCCGGTCAAAGGCCGCAAGGACCCGATCGAGATCGACTCGCGCAAGCTCCCGGGCAAGGTCTCCGCGGGCGGCCCCGCCGACGTCGTTCCGACCGAGTACGATCTCGTCGGCCTCGCGATGCAGGAGCCGCAATACCGTTCCCCCGGCGTGCGCCAGCTGCTCGACGCCGTGGCGAGGTCCAAAGTGCCCTGCATGTCGATCATGAACATGCCGCCGCTGCCTTACCTCAAGCGCATCCCGGGCCTGAACACCGACGCGTTGAAGGTCGCCTATACCGACCCCAGCGTCTGGGACAGCTTCGATCCCCGCTTCTTGACGCTGTGCAGCCCGGACCCGCAGGCGATCCGCCCGCCGGAGGAAAAGGTCAACGTACTGCAGGTCACGCTGCCGACCAACTTCAAGGTCGCGCGTTTCGATTCCGACAAGGACACCGCCATTCTCCGCCGGCTGCAGGACGACATCGAGGCGGTCCGGTTCGACACCGGTGACGGCAAGATCGAATTGCCGGTGAAGCTCAAGGTGCACGAGTCGATCTTCGTGCCGCTCGCCAAGTGGGCGATGCTGCTGACCGGCAATTACCGCTGCGTCACCAAGGACGGCGCGATCGACATCAAGGATGCAGTGCATCGCGACGTCGAGGCGTCGCGCGAGGTCTACAACTTCGTGGTCGACCTGTGCGTCAAGCTCGGCGCCAATCGGGACGATCTGGTGCCGTTCGAGAAATACGCCGCCGCCGCGCAGTCGCTCACGCGCCCGTCGTCCGCGGCCCGCGCGCTCAACAACGGCGTGCCGAATATCGAACGCGCGGACAAGCTGGTGCAGGCGATCGCGGCGCAGAAGGGCCTGGGCAATCCGGTCATCGATGCCACGGTCGCGTTGGTCGATGCCCGGCTCGAGGCCAATCGCAAGAAGGCGGCTGCCGCCTGAGGCAGACCTCGCCGCTCGCATCTTCCGTGCCTGTCCCGGCTTGAAGTCGGACTTATCCGACTTTGGCTCACTTCCGCGGGCAGGCAGGCCGGAAAACTTCGTCCTTAATCCACAATCCACGGCCGGCCGTTGTGTTGGAATCGCAACACTTGGATTCTTTCCATCTGTAAAGGCCCGATTCGCCTAAAAATACGGCAACTGCCGTGCGAATCTCCTTCTCGCGCGTCTTCGCACGTTGTTAGGTTTCGTACACAGAAAAAGGGGACGCGACTACGGGGAGAACAAAGTCGCGACGAGCAGCAGAGCCGCCGGGGTGGCGTTGTATTGAAAGGGGCAACCGATGAAAAAGTTTATCTTAACTGCAGTGGCCGCCGTCGCGCTTGCTACGCCGGCACTGGCGGCCGATATGAAGGTCAAGCCAGCAGCGCCGCCGGAGCCGCCGAATCCGTGGGACGTTGCGTTCGGCGGGGGAATCACGTCGGACTATATCTGGCGTGGCATCACCCAATCCAATCACAAGCCGTCGGTGACCGCCTATTTCGAGCCGCGCTACAACGTCACCAAGGATTTGCAGTACTATGTCGGCATTTCGGGCGAGAGCATCTCGTTCCCGAACCGCGCGGCGGCCGAGATCGATATCTATGGCGGCTTCCGCCCGACCTTTGGTCCGCTCGCGCTCGATTTCGGCGCTTGGTACTACTGGTATCCGGGCGGGCAGTGCTTCAACGGCAGCACTGCGCCGGTTTTCGGGCTCGACTGTCTCGCGAACGGGTATCTGCCGATCAACGGCAACGTCATCAAAAAGGACCTGAGCTTCGTGGAGGGCTACGCCAAGGGCACCTTCACCGTGAATGACCAGGTCGCATACAACGGGTCCGTGTTCTACTCGCCGTCGGTGCTCAATTCCGGTGCCCCCGGCACCTATGTGACGCTCGGCGCGAAGTTCACGGCGCCGACTAACGCCATGCCGGAGGGCTGGGGGTTTTACTTGTCCGGTGAAGCCGGCCACTGGTACCTGGGCACGAGCGATAACTTCTACTGCACCCAGGTGGCGGCTACCGCCTGCACCCAGCCCTATCCGGACGGCATTCCCTACCACGGCTACACCACCTGGAACGTCGGCATCGGCATCACCAGGAGCGTGTTCACGCTCGACTTGCGCTACTACGACACGAACTACAACAAGGGTGACTGCAACGCCTTCACGAGCGACCACACGGCACGGTTCTCGGGGGATTTCACCGGGATCAATCCGGCTGGGTTCGGCTCCAGCTGGTGCAGCGCCTCTTTCGTCGCGACCGGCAAGTTCGATCTGACGGCGATCGCCAATCTGAAGTAAGCTGATATCGGCACGATCGGCGGGCGGCGGTTCCTTACGGTCCGCCGCCCGTTGCTTTTGGTGTGAGCGAACGACCCCTGAGGTCGTCATCGGGAGGCGTGGAGGCCTTGCGAGAACCCGATCCCGCCATGCAGCGCATGACCGCGGTCATCGCCGGGGCAGCCGGCGGCGCGGTCGCCATCGCGCTGATGGAGCTGTTGTCCGAGCGCGCCGCCTTTCCGCTCATATTGGTGCCGTTCGCCACCTCGATCGTGCTGGTCATGGGCTCGCCCGAGATCGAGGCGGCGCAACCGCGCCCGCTCATCGGCGGGCATGTGGTGGCCACGGTGGTCGGGCTGTTGGTGGTGAAAATCACCGGACCGGGGGTGTTCGCGGCGGCGCTGGCGGTCGGCCTGGCGATGGTGGCGATGCATCTCACCAAGAGCTTTCACCCGCCGGCCGGTATCGATCCGCTCGTCGTCGTGCTCAACGACATGTCCTGGAGTTTTCTCCTCGCCCCGATGGCGGTCGGAGCATGCCTGCTGGCCGCCTTGGCCTTCGTTTGGCACAACCTTTTCCGCGGCGGCGGCTGGCCCGAGCGGTGGTGGTGATCCGCTCGCGGCCAACCGGCCGTTGGCGTTATTCGGCCGCGGGTTCGAGCGCGGCCTCACGCAACCGGTTGAGCTCGCCATCGCGCTCGAGCACGAGACCGCGGCGGTGGAACGCGGCGAGCGTGGAGCGGTGGCCGATCGACACGATCGTGGTGCGCCTGAGCCGCGTGTTGAGAAGGCGGTAGAGCGCGGCTTCCGCCGCCTCGTCGAGCGAAGCCGTCGCCTCGTCGAGGAAAAGATAATCCGGCGCCTGCAGAATGGCGCGGGCAATGCCGAGGCGTTGCTGCTCGCCGAGCGAGAGCATTCGGTTCCAGTGCGCTTCCTCCGTGAGCCGCCCGGCGAGCGCGGGTAGGCCGACGGCGGTGATGACCTCGGCGAGTTCCTCGGCACCGAAGGTTCCGGGCTCGGCGGGATAGGTGACCGCGGCCGCCAGCGTACCGATCGGGAAATACGGTCGCTGCGGCAGCGCCATCAGCTTGGCCCCCTTGGGCACCCGGATGGTGCCCGCGCCGAACGGCCAAGTGCCCGCGATCGCCCGCAACAGGGTCGACTTGCCCGCGCCGGACGGACCCGTGAGCAGCACCCGCTCGCCGGCCGCGATGGCAATGTCGTTGGCGGCGACTAGCGCGGTCCCCTGCGGCAGCCGCACCAGAAGGTCGTCGATCTCGACGCGATCTCTGCCCTCGCGCGCCGATACCGCGATCGCCGGCGTCGCGGTCGCCGCGGCCCGCGCCCGCTCGGCCGCGATGTTGAAGCCGTCGAGTCGCGCGATCACCGCCCGCCACTCCGCGAGTTGGCGATAGGCGTTGACGAAAAACGACAGCGCGCTCTGCACGCTGCTGAACGCGGAGGCGGTCTGCATCAGCCCGCCGAGCTGAACCGCCCCGGCGAAATAGGCGGGACTGATCACGATGAAGGGGAAGACGATCGAGATCTGGCTGTAGCCCGAGGTCAGAAAGGTCAGCTGCTTGGTACGCTGCATGATCAGGAGAAAGTTGCCGACGACGTAACCGAAGCGCTCGAGCAGCCGTTCTCGCTCGGCGGTTTCTCCTCCCAGCAGCGCGATTTGCTCGGAATTCTCGCGCACCCGAAC
>Ga0070699_100003709_pt1 | contig 13504 bp, 12 predicted proteins | sample KBSK1503metaG_FD_65473 | JGI IMG/M metagenome (GOLD analysis project Ga0070699, IMG submission 65473) | Corn, switchgrass and miscanthus rhizosphere microbial communities from Kellogg Biological Station, Michigan, USA - KBS K1-50-3 metaG | ecosystem: Host-associated > Plants > Roots >...
CGGCGGCGCTCATACCCTCGGCCTGCTGACCGGAGCGCTCGGCCTGGGTGCCTTGGCGGGAGCGCTCTCCCTCGCCGCCCGAACGTCGGTGCGAGGCCTGGGGCGTCTGATCGCGGCCGCCGGTGTGGTTTTCGGCGCGTCGCTGGTGGGGTTCTCGTTTTCGGGCAACGTGCGGCTGTCCCTGTTCCTGCTGTTCGTGAGCGGCTACGGGATGATGGTCCTCACCGCCTCGAGCAACACCGTGCTGCAGACGATCGTGGACGACGAGAAGCGCGGGCGCGTGATGAGCTTCTACATGATGGCGTTTCTGGGAACGGCGCCGTTCGGCAGCCTGATCGCCGGCTCGCTGTCGTCGCGCATCGGCGCGCCGTACACGCTGCTCATCGGCGGTGTCTGCTGCATCGGCGGCGGCGCGTGGTTCGCCTCGGGACTCCCGGCGATCCGGGCGGCCGTGCGCCCCATATATATAAGGATGGGGATCCTGCCGGAAGTGGCGGCGGGATTGGGGAACGCGGCGGAACTATCGGTACCGCCCGAACCTCAGTGAATGCGACGGCGTTGCCGCATCACCAACCGACACCTGTCAACATTTCTTAATCGCGTGGGGCCCCACCCCCACGCGCTCAAGATCTTTCCGTGATTCTCTTGGTTTCGTGTGTTTCGTGGTCCCGTCTGTTTCGTGGCCTAATGCGTGAGGCCGTACACGATGTAGTTGACCCCGAGCTTGTACGCTTCGTTCGTCTGATCGATTGGCCGAAGACCGGTGCCCGACCATTCCCAGAACTGAGAGATGTCGGTGTTGTAGTTGATAATCATCTGCAGGCGCCTGGTCGGATCGTTGTCCTCGTACACGCCGCGGAAGATCGGCGCGCCGGCGACATAGGCCTGCGGCACGATGTTCAGATCGTCGATCTCGAAAAAGGAGTGGTAGATCGGATGTGACGCCGACATCTCGAAGAACCGCACGTCGGGCAGCACACGGCGCATGTTCGCCTCGAAGACGTCCCATCCGCCGGAGCCCTCAAATCTCCCGAAGCCTCCGCCACGCACCTTGAAGTCGTCGACGATGACAAAGCCGCCCTTCCGCAGGTACGCGCGCAGACCTTCGGCTTCCCGATCGGTCATATCCCACCAGCCGACCTCGATGACGTAGGCGACCGGATACTTCGACAGTTCCGGATCGTCGAAGGTGAGCTCGTTGATCTCCTCCGTGTGCGGACCGAGGTAGCTGACCTCGTTCATGATCTTCATCAGGTTCTGTTCGGCGAGCGGATAGCCGTGCGACCACGCGGGCCATCCGCCGTACCAGTTGCCGCCGGGCAGGTGCGTATAGCGAACGCGCACGAACGTGAATCGCCCGTCGTACGCGATGTTCGGATAGATCTGAAACCGCCCGCGAAAGCCGAAGCCGCGAAAGCCGAAATCCTGCGCGGCCGCCGTCGCGGCGACGAGTCCGGCGACCAGCGCCGCCGCCGCCAAACGCCTCATTCCGCGAGTATAATCCCGGGCATTTCCTATTTCTCGTGGGGCCCACCCCCACGCGCCGACGCCTTCGCGCCGTGGCGCTCGGGCGTATCAAGAACGTCGCAGCGGCGTGAATCTACGGATGTCGCGGACTGCAGGCCTGCGGAGAGTTTCGCGTGTCGCGCAGGCCTTTAGGCCTGTCTGACGTGTCGAGGAGGATCTTGTGAAGTCATTTGTGAAACTGTCGGCGGTCGTTGTCGTGCTCACCGGCGCCGCGCTCGCGGCGCAGAACGACGTCGCGCCGACCAATGGTCTGCCGAACCCGTATCAGAGCGTCGAGAACTATTTCAAGCTGCCCGAGGGACGCAAGTGGGGCTCGACGAGCGCCGTCGAGATCGACAAGGACGGCAGGACGATCTGGGTCGCCGAGCGCTGTGGCACGAACAGCTGTCTCGATCGCGCGACCGGACAGATGGCGTCTTCGGATCCGGTCCTGCACTTCGACGCGTCGGGCAAGCTGATCAAGAGCTTCGGCGCCGGCATGCTGATCTTCCCGCACGGCATCTTCGTCGACCGCGACGGGAACCTGTGGGTGACCGACGGACAGGACAACGCGCCGGTGCCGGCGCGCGGCGCCGGCGGCGGACGCGAAGCCGGAGCCGCGCCCGCGCCGAGCGGACCGATTGGTCCGCGCCCCGGAGCGACAAAAGGCAATCAGGTTTACAAGTTCAGCCCCGACGGCAAGCTGCTGCTCACGCTCGGCAAACCGGGCGGCGCGGCCGCGCCCGACTACTTCTATCAGCCGAACGACGTGCTGGTGGCGCCCAACGGCGACATCTTCGTGTCCGAGGGTCACGGTGCGGGCAACAACCGCGTCCTGAAGTTCGACAAGACCGGGAAGTTCATCAAGGAGTGGGGCAAGCTCGGCACCGCGCCCGGTGAATTCGATCAGCCGCACGCGCTCGCGATGGATTCGAGGGGACGCCTCTTCGTCGGCGATCGCAACAACAACCGCGTCCAGATCTTCGATCAGGACGGCAAGTTCATCGCCGAGTGGAAGCAGTTCAGCCGTCCGAGCGGCCTCTTCATCGACAAGCAGGACAACATCTACGTCGCCGATTCCGAATCGGAATCGGTCTCGCGCAACCACGATGGCTGGAGGCGCGGCCTTCGAATCGGCAGCGCGAAAGACGGGAGCGTGAAGTACTTCGTCCCCGATCCCGACACGCGCAAGCGTCCCGAATTCGCCGGGACGAGCGCAGCCGAAGGCGTCGCCGCCGACGCGCAGGGAAACGTGTACGGAGCTGAAGTCGGTCCGCAGAGGGTCATGAAATATACGAAGAGAACAGGAACACATTAGAGGAGGTGAGAGCATGCGCCTGTTAGCGTGCGCGTTCATCGTCGCCGCGTTCGCCCAATCGACCTCCGAGCCGATCAACGATCGCCCGAATCCGTATCAGGCGATGGAGAACTACTTCAAGCTGCCCGCCGGTCGAACCTGGGGATCGACGAGCGCCGTCGACGTCGACAAGGACGGCCGATCGATCTGGGTCGCCGAACGGTGCGGCGTCAACAGCTGCGCCGATCCCGCGGACGGGAAGATGTCGCCGCTCGATCCCGTGCTGAAGTTCGATGCCTCCGGCAAGCTCGTGAAAAGCTTCGGCGCCGGAATGATCGCCTTCGCCCACGGCATGTACGTCGACAAGGACGGCAATATCTGGGTGACCGACGCGAACGACAACCGCCCGCGTCCAGCGCGCGGCGCCGCGCCCGGCGCGCCGGCGCCGCCGGCGCCCGCGCAGCTGGTCGGCCATCAGGTGATCAAGTTCAGCCCTGAGGGCAAAGTGCTGATGACGATTGGCAAGGCGGGCGTCGCCGGCAATCCGCCCGAGGCGCTCACCGAACCCAACGACGTGGTGACGGCGCCCAACGGCGACATCTTCGTCGCCGAAGGGCACAGCGGCCAGAACACGAACGCCACGCCGGACACGGTCGCGCGGATCTCGAAGTTCACGAAGGACGGAAAATTCGTCAAGTCGTGGGGCAGGCTCGGCTCCGCGCCCGGTGAATTCCGTACTCCGCACAGCCTCGCGCTCGATTCGAGAGGTCGTCTGTTCGTCGCCGATCGCGGCAACGTGCGGCTGCAGATCTTCGATCAGGATGGGAAGTTCCTGCAGGAGACGAACGCGTTCAGCCGTCTGAGCGGCCTCTTCATCGACAAGAACGACATGCTCTACGGCGCCGACTCCGAGTCGAGCCCGACGTCACATCCGGGCAACTGGAAGCGCGGCATCCGCATCGGCAGCGCAAAGGATCTGACGGTCATGTACCTCATCCCCGATCCGAAGAATCCGGATCCTGCGAAGACAACCGCGGGCACGAGCGCCGCGGAAGGCGTCGCCGTCGACGCCGCCGGAAACGTTTACGGCGCAGAGGTGGGACCGAAACAGGTGGTGAAATACGTGAAGAGAACTGGGACGCAGTAGTTGCTGGTTGCTGGCGGTTGCTGGTTACTGGTTGGTTGCTGGTTACTAACCAGCAACCAGCAACCAGCAACCAGCAACCAGCAACCAGTCAGACTTCTGCGGTGAGCGCAGGCATCCTGCCGATCGCCTGGAACAGACCGAGGTTGTCGAACGCCTCGTACTCTTCGATGATCTTGCCGTTGGCGAAGCGCATGACGGAGATGCACGGCACGGTCACCGGCCGTCCGGTACCGCTGATGCCCGCCAGCTCGCCGCGATGCGTCCCTTTGGCCGTGAACCGCACGGCGACCTTGTCGCCTTCCGCGATGATGTCGTCGATCCGAAGGACCATATCGGGAAAGGCGTTCACGTACATCGTCACTAACTGACGCCATCCTTCAGGACCTCGAAACTCCACTCCGGGTCCCTGATACACGTAGAACGGCGCGTGCAGGGCGGCTCCCTCATCCAGTTGCCGGCTGTTGATGCAGTCGACGACGCGGCGGCACAGCGCTTTGTTCTCACCGTTCATACGAGGTACCTCCCTGACGTTCATTTTCTGATTGAAGGATGCACGTAGCCCGCTTTCAGCACATGAGCCGATGGACGGAAGCTCAGATAGTCGACATGATCGCCGATGTCGGTCCAGCCGTGCGGGACGCCCGCGGGAATGATGACGATGTCGCCGACCTTCACGACTTTCTTGACGACGTCGTTGCCCGCGATCAGGCCGCCGCACGACGGGCCGTTCAGCTCCGTGGTCACCTGCGCGTCCGGCGCGGTCTTGCGGCCGTTGACGATGTGGCCGCCGGTCACGAGCGTGCCGCCGCCCGAGATGATCAGATAGCCTTCGGTCTGTGAGTCGTGCGCGATCCCGCCGGGCGTCGCGCCGCTTGGCGGCGTGCTTGCCTGCTCGCCGCACGGCTCGCCCTGCTGCGCGCCGCGGCCGCCGCCGCCGGCTCCAGCTCCCGCCGCCCGTCCGCCGCCGCCGCCCGCCGCGCCGGCGCCGGCGCCTGTCGTCCCGCGCGCGCCGGTGGCCACGCGATGGATCACACCGATCGCGTAGTTCTCGTTGCCGATGTCGACGACCCGGATCGTGCGATCGACGCCCGGCTCGGCGTTCACCTTCTTCACTTCTTCGTCGGTGATGTAGGTGGCCGCCTTCGGCGACTGGGCGATCGCGGACGCCGGCGCGATCGCCAGCGCGACGCCCACTGCTTGCAGGATGATCCTTCGCATCACTCCTCCTCCATGACCCAAGAAACCGTCCCGGCGCGCTGCAGGCTCGCCGCGCTGTGCAATTGGTCGCGTACTATAACGGAATGCCATTCAATCGGCGAGAGTTCCTCGCAGTGACGGGCGCAACATTTGCGTTCGGGCGCCGTGGCGCGGGCGTTTCAGGCCCGCAAGCCGGCGGACCTGAAAGGGCCGCCCCCCAGCAGACGCCGCCGCCGCAGATGCCCGGCCCGCCGGGTGACGCGACGCCGGGACGCCTCCGCAGGCTCGGGCTCGGCGACGGCGACCGCGACGGCCTGCTGTACGCGCCGGTCGGCTACAAGGCGGGTGAGCCGATGGCGCTGCTGGTCCTCCTGCACGGCGCCGGCGGCACGTCGATGTCGGCGCAGTACGCCCTGCCTCACGCCGACGCGCTCGGCTTCATCGTCGTCGCCCCCGACTCGCGCGACGAGCGCACCTGGGACTCGATTCTCGGCTTATGGGGACCCGACCTCGAGTTCATCGGCGAGGCGATGAAGTACGCGAAGAGCACGTGCTCGGTGAAGGACGACCACATCGGCCTGGCCGGCTTCTCCGACGGCGCGTCGTACGCGCTGTCGATGGGCATCGGCAACGGCGACGTGTTCTCGCGCATCATGGCGATGTCGCCCGGTGTCATGCAGCCGGCGGCGGTGCGCGGCAAGCCGAAGATCTTCATCTCGCACGGCGTCAACGATCAGGTGATGCCCATCGACATCACGAGCCGCAAGTTCGTGCCGCGGCTGAAGAACCTCGGCTACGACGTCACGTACCGCGAATACGAAGGACGGCATCAGCTGCCGCCGCCGATCGCGCGCGAGGCGTTCGAGTGGTTTATCAGGTGATGTAGCCGGCGTCTGCGACGTGCTGTTCTGGATACGCGCGCGGGCTGCGGCCCGCGCGCGTCGGCGCCTGTGGAGCCCCAGGCGAATAAATAAAGTGAGGATTGGCCTGATCGTCACCGGCGGTGTCGATCGCTCCGGATGCGTACGCGTCACGCCCGCGCTGTTGTGGCTGATGGAGCGGCTCGCGCGCCGGCACGAGGTGCACGTCTTCGCGCTCCACTACTGCCGCGAGGCGTGCACGTATCCGCTGGTCGGCGCGACCGTTCATGATCTCGGGCGCGTCGACGGGCCGCGCGGCCTTCGCCGATGGCGGCTCGCGCGCCGCCTCGATCGCGAGCTCGCGAGCGTCGGCGCGTTCGACGTCCTGCACGCGTATCAGGGGATGCCGGCCGTCGTGTCTGCCACCGTCGCGGCGTCGCGGCACGTGCCGCTGATCGCCACGCTCGACAGCGGCGAGCTCGTCGGCATCGGCGACATCGGGTACGGGCTGCAGCGTCGCTGGATCGATCGGCGCGGTCTGGCGCTCGCGATCGTTCGCGCCGCGCGTGTGACGGTGTCGACCGAATTCATGGCGCGGTTGCCGGCGCTGAGCGGCCGCCGCGTCGACGTCGTGCCGATCGGCGTCGACGAGACGAGGTTTCCGGCCGCGTGGCGCAGCGATGGGCCACCCTGGCGTCTGCTCCGCGTGGCCAGCATCAATCCTGTGAAGGATTACCCGACGCTGCTCCACGCGATGCGGCGCGTCGCTGATCGCGTTCCCGAGATCCATCTCGACGTCGTCGGTGAAGACACGATGAACGGGACGATCCAGGCGCTCGCGCGTGCGCTGGATCTCGTGCCGCACGTCAGCTTCCACGGATTCCAGCCGACCGATCGACTCGCGTCGTTCTACGCGCGCGCTCACCTCCACGTCGTCTCGTCGCGGCACGAGGCGGCGGCGGTCGCCGTGCTCGAAGCGGCCTGCGCCGGCGTGCCGACCGTCGGGACGCGCGTCGGCTACATCGCCGACTGGGAACCGGATCGGGCGGCAGCCGTGCCCGCCGGAGAACCAGGCGCGCTGGCCGACGCCATCGTCGCGCTGCTGCAGGATCCGGCACGCCGGGCGCGGCTGGCGGCGAGCGCTCGATCGTGGACGCTGGATCACGATGCGGATTGGACGGCGCGCCGGTTCGAGGAACTCTACGAGACGGAACGGAGAGATCGTTGAGATCGTGGCGTCAGCTAATCGAGCGTCTTCGCTGAACCAGCACCAGCGCGATAATTGACCACCAGACCCACGAATTCACGAAACACACGAGACCCCCTTGAATATGTTTTCGTGATGGTCGTCGTGTCGTGAGTGTCGTGGCGCGGCATGACTCGGACAGAAGGCGCGACCAGTTGGTCCACGGTTCGCCGCAGCGGCCACCAGATCGCCGCTTCCCCAATCGCAAGGCTGATGGCCGCACCCGTCGCGCCCGCGAGCGGCATCAACAACGCCGATGCGGCAATCTGGACGGCGAGCGCGGCGGTGCTCCACCGCACGACGATCGTTTCTGCGCCGGCAGCGTAGAGAAGAATCTTCTTTCCTGAGTTCGTCACGGCCGGCAGGAGCGCGATCCCAATCCACATGAGCGCCGGTGCGCCTTTCGAGAATGCGTCGCCGTACACGAGGCGCAGCAGCGGCGCGGCGAACGCGACGAACGGAATCGCCGCAGCGAGCGTGACGGCGACGAGCACGCTGTTGAAGGATCGGTACGCTCGATGCGCTTCGGCACGATCGCTCCCGTACTCGCCCGACAGCACCGGTAAGGCTCCGGCGAACATCGCGCCCGGCACGAGCCGGGCCACCGTGCCCATGCGCGACGCTGCGGCGAACATGCCGACCTCCGCGGCCGTCGACAGGTAGCCGAGCATCAGCGGCCCGACGCGCGTCTGAACGTTCGCGACGAGACCGGATGCCGCGAATGGAATCGCGCGGCGAATCAATGCCACCGTTTCGGACCTGGACGGAATCCGAATCGGATCGCGATCGCCGAACGCCATCGCGTAGAGCACGAACCCCGATCCGATCTGCGCGAGTTGAACGATCGTCGCCAGCAGGACGAGCGGCCAGACGCCGGCGCCGCTCCGCGCCAGGATCCACGACACGGCCAGCTGCAACGCCGACCAGGCGGTCTCGACGATCAGCACCGTCGGCACCCACGCCGGCTGGGATCGCAGCATCGCGCCGAAGCAGCCGTAGGCGGCGCCGCTCGCGCCGAGCAGCACGCCGAGGCGCACGCCGGCGATCGACTCCGGATCCGAGGCGATACCCGGCGCCGCCGCGTACATCACCAGTCCAATCGGCGCGAGCAGCAACAGCCTCGCCGCGAGCGCACCGCCGAGCAGCCGGCCGTGGCAGGCGTCGCTGCGCGCGCCGTCGCGCGGCAGCAGCACGCCGAAGCCGAGGTCGACGACGACCGTCAGCATCGACGCCCACGTCGTGCACAGAACCCAGCGGCCGAACCGCTCGACGCCGAGCGCGCGGCCGATGACCAGCGAGAGGGCGAAAGCGATGGCGCCGCGCGCGAGGTTGGAGCCGAGGAACGTGGCGCTGAGACGTCCGATGCGCACGAGCGGCTTCATCGCGCTGCCACTCCGGGTTCGACGATCGAACAGTCGGCAATTCGCCGCGCGAGCGCGGCGTCGGCGACCTTCGGTGAGTCATCGACGTGAATCGGACGTGCACGCGTGCGGCGCCCGTTGAAGATGCCCGCCAGCGCGGGATGCGCGAACATCGGCCGGCCGCCAATGGTCACGAGCTCGATGTCGTGGCGAGCGGTTGCGACGAGCGCCGGTCCTGGTTCGGCGGCCACACGCGGGATGACCAGCAAGTCGGCCGGAGCGCCCACCGCCACGCGCCCGAGGAGCGGCTGCCGGATCATCGCCGCCGCATCGACGGTCACCATCGCGAGGAGGCGCGCCGGCGACACGCTAGACGTCTCGTACGCCACGCGGAGCTCCTCGAGCAGATCGCGCGATCCGGTCAGGCGCGAATCGGTGCCGATGGCGACGTTCGTCGTCCGCGCCGGATCGATCGTCCGTCCGAACAGAAAAGTGTTCGAGGCGGGGCACCACACGATGCCCGCGCGAGCCGATGCGACGCGCCGCCAGCCCGCGGGATCGATCGCCACGGCGTGGACGAGGACGGTATTCGGCGCAAGGCAGCCGAGCGAATCGAGCCGGTCGAGCTCGCCGCTCGCGACGGCGTCGACGCCTTCGGCGACGTGCACGAAGAACGGCGCGGACGGCGGTGTCGATCGGAATCGGCGCTGGACGTCGCCGCCCCGCTCGCCGCGCGCGCCGGCCGGCTGGTCCTGCAGCAGGAACGAGTGCGCCCATCCGTACTTGCGCAGCACGCGCAGCGGCATGTCACGGCGCAGCTCCCGATAGAACGGATTGTGGTGCGCGACCGTCGTCACACCGCTCAGCACGTTCTTCAGCGCGCCCACGAACAGTCGATCGCGCAGCGGACAGCTGCGGGCCTTTCGGATTGCCGCGTCGTCGGCGAGGCGCGGACGCATGTCGCCGATCCACTCGCTCGCATTGCAGTACCGCTCGCGAAATTTCATCCGTCCGAAATGATTCAGCTCGAGGTGGTCGTGCGCGTTCACGAGTCCCGGCAGCACGAACGATCCGCGGGCATCGACGACGGCGTCGCCCCGCCGCGGTGGATCGCCGATCGCGAGCACGCGCGAGGTGAACCGCACCGACTCCGCCGTCCCCTGCTCGGTGACGACGCGCGCGTTCGTCAGCGTGACCGCGGGCTTCCAGATCACGGCTCTTTGATCGCGTGGAAGATCACGACGATCGGCGGGTTGCCCCATCGCTTTCTGAACGCGCGAATCGACGGATCGCCGTCGGCGTTCAGCCGCGGTTCGCGGATCGCTTCGACGCGCAGACCCGCGCCACGAATTGCGCTGAGGTGCTGATCGATCGTGTGCGGCTCGAACGCCACTTCGTGCGCTCGGCCGTCAGCGGAACGAAACGTGCGGCGCCAGCCGTGTTCGGTCCACGAAGGATGAAAGTCCGAGTACACGAGGTGGCCGCCGAGCGCGAGCGCGCGCGCCATCTCGCGCGCCCAGGCATGCAAATCGGCGACGTCGCCCACCATCAGCGACGCGTTGATCAGATCGAAGGTGCCGCGACGGAATGGGAGGTGGATAGCGTCACCGCAGACTGCAGGGGCGGAGCTTGCTCCGCCCTTGGCGTCCGCCGCCCCGTCCCGGGCGTGCCCGGCCTCGGGCCGAGCAAGCTCGGCCCCTACACATGACAGCATCGCCCACGATCGATCGACCCCGATGACAATCGCGCCAGTCGACGCGAGGATCGGCAGGTACCGGCCGGTTCCAGTCCCCACGTCGAGCGCGCGCCGCGCGCGCAGGCGCAGCAGCAGCGGTTCGACGATGGCCTGTTCGGCGCGCATCAGCGGGTTGTGCGCGAAGGCTGGATACGTCTCGGCCCACACGTCGTACGCGGTGCGGGGCGTGAGCGTCCCCATCAGAAGCCTGTGGTCTCCGGCCGCTGGTACCGCAGAAGCCGGTGAAGCACGCGCAGCTCGTACGGCGCTTCGTACCACTGCAGCGCGTATCGCCATCCGCCCGCCGCCTTCAACAGCCACCGCCTGAGTCCGGTGAGGCGCGTGTCGGTGACGGTCGGATAAAACGCGTTGACGACGCGCTCGAAGTTGCGGATGCGCCGCCGGACTTCGCGCTGCACCCACGGCAGGCCGTCGCCTCGCCGCATCGAGAGCTGCCGCCATTCGGGCGACGCCCACTGTTCCAGCGTTTCCGGGAATGCGAAGCCGCACCGCTGCGCCTCGGAGTAGAGGCCGCCTTCGAGCGGCACCGGCGTATACGCGTAGAGGATGATTTCAGCCGCCGGATTGATCCGCTTGATGCGGCGGATGAACGCGAACGTGCGGTCCATGTCCTTCTCGGGATCGGGTGGACATCCGAGCACGAACGAAAATTCCGGGACGATGTCGTGCTCGCGCATGCGGCGCGCCAGCGCGAGCGCGAGATCGGGTGATGCCCGGCCGCCCTTGTTCATCGCGGCGAGCGCTTCGTCCGATCCCGATTCCGCGCCCGAGAACACCATCTTCAGTCCCGACCGCGCCATCTTCGTCCACGTGGCGTCGCTGTACTGCATCAGCACGTCGACGCGGCCGAGCGCCCACCACCGCAGACCAAGATTCGCGATGCGATCGCAGAACTCGGCCGTGCGCGCCTCGGAAATGAAGAAATCCATGTCGTGCATCTGCAGCGCGTCGACGTCGTAGGTCGACATCAGGTGCCGCACGACGCGCTCCATCCGCGCGGGCGATTGGGCCAGCCACCGGCGATTCGACATCGACACGACCGCACAGAAGCTGCACGCGAAAGGACACCCGAACGACGTGCTGTGTGCCGCGGTGCGGCGCCCGAGATAGTTCTTGTGGATGTACCGCTCCATTTCGACGCGGTGGTACGGCAGGTCGGGCAGGGCGTCGAGCGGCGTCATCGCGCCGAGCGGGTTGTGGATGATGTGCGCGCCGGCCTTCCACGACAGACCGCGGATGCGGTCCAGCGACTCGTGCGCCCGCAGGGCGCCGATCAATTCGACGAGCGGCCGTTCGCCCTGTGAGCGGATGACGAAGTCCACGAGCGGCGACCGAAGCACCGTGTCGGTGTGCTGCGTCGGGAAATAGCCGCCCCACACGATCGGCACGTGCGGCAGCGCGGCTTTCACGCGGCGGCACACCGATACCGCCTGCGTGAGCTGCGGTCCCGGCATCACGGTGACGGCGAGCAGCGCGATCTCCACGGACGGAACGGCGCTCAATCGTCCGATGATTTCCGCCGCGGGATGAGCGGTCAGGTTGCCGTCGACGAGGCACCACGGCTCCGATGTTCGCTCGAGGACCGCGGCGAGCGACATCAGCGACAGCGGCAGCGGCTGCTTTCCCGGGCTCGTCGACAGCGGATTGAAGAGCACGATCATCGCGCGACCCACAAACCGAATGATGCCGGCGCTCTACCGAGACGCAGACTCGACAGGCGTCGCTTCAACCGCCACACAAGCGGGCCGCGCGACGGCAGGAACGCCGGCTGCATCTGCAGCGTCCCCGCGGCGTCTTCGAGCGACGGGAACGTGAGATAGCCGGCGCCGGCCGGGACGACCGTGGCGAGTCCGTACTCGAACCGGAACCGGCGCGCCTGCTCGGCCGTCATCATCCGACCATCGCGGTCGGCATGAAACATGGGCGAATCCATCACGACCAGCGCGCCGCCCGGAGCGAGCATCTCGCGCGCGCGCACGAGCACATCCGCGACGTCGTGCGCGTAATGCAGCGAGCCGTTGAAGACGACGAGGTCGAACTGGTGCGGCAGGAACGGCAGCGCGTTGAAGTCGGCCTGCACGATCGGAAACTTCGACGTGTAGTGCCGCGCCGCCCCGAGTCCGTCGGCCTCGTCGTCGAGCACGTCGACGGCGACGGTGTGATGTCCGAGCTCGGCGAGCCGGTGCGACAGCCAGGCGCTGCCGGCGCCCACGTCCAATACACGCACTGGCAGCGGCCCTTCGGCCAGGACGTGGCGCAGCAGGTGATGGTACGTCTCGCGGCGGACGCGCCACTCGCCCGCCTGCGGGTGATCCTCGGCGACCGACGGCAGCTTGCGGTAGTAGTCAGGCGACGCTTGACGATGGCCGTCGCCTTCGCGGACGACCCGGTACTGCGCGAGAAACGGCTGGAGAGCGGCGACGCGCGCCGGCGTGAGAAACCGCCACATGCCGTCGCGATACTCGAACTGACGTCCGCATCGCGTGCACCGGCACACCTCGGCCTGAGGACCGAGGTCGGCCTCGCATTCCGGGCACGCGAATTGTGGCGTCCACATCATCAACCGTTCATACGCGTGCAGGCTCGCCAACCTTCGGTCACCAGCCGTCCGCCCCGAACCACGAGCCAGAATGCCCGTCTTTCCTGAGCACAATCAGAAAGTGGTCGCCGCACGAGCGCACGCCGGGCCAGCCGCCGATGTGATCCTCGATCCGCTGAAGGGCCGTCACGAAAACGGGATGGCGATCGGCAAACGCCTGCATGTACGGAGGAGGCACGACCAGACCGAGCGTCCTCAACTCGACGCGCGCGAAGCCCGCCGCCGCGAAGATTCGGGTGACCGATGACGGCGAGTAATAGCGCATCCATACCGTGCGGCTCTCGAGCGGGACCGGCGTCGGCGCCAGCGAAAAGCGAACGCGCATGCGCCCCCAGTCGCCGCGCACGAAGTACAGCGCCAGCTCCCAGGGACACAGGCGCCCGATCACCGACGCGATCAACACACCGCCGGGACGCAACCGGCGCACGATCGCGCGCGCCGCCGCCTCGAGGTCGACGACGCAGTTGAGCGGGCCGAAATTCGAGCAGGCGGCATCGAACGTCGCCGGCGCGAGTCGGTCGACCTCCTGAATGCC
>Ga0070699_100003710_pt1 | contig 13504 bp, 8 predicted proteins | sample KBSK1503metaG_FD_65473 | JGI IMG/M metagenome (GOLD analysis project Ga0070699, IMG submission 65473) | Corn, switchgrass and miscanthus rhizosphere microbial communities from Kellogg Biological Station, Michigan, USA - KBS K1-50-3 metaG | ecosystem: Host-associated > Plants > Roots >...
CGTTCGCCTACCGGGCTCCGCACGATGTCCACCGGCCAGGGGATCCACGACGTCGGATCCGTGGCACCGCGTACGATGGCCGCGCACGCGGCGGGACAGAGCGCCCACTGGTCGATCGGCACCAGTGGTGAGCCCACGCGCGAGGGTGCCGCCACGCGGACGTGGACGAACGGGTTCGGCGCCGTCACGCCTGCTGCCCTGCGCATACTACATGGTGAACGAGCCGCGGTGGTCCGCCTGCTCGATCTGGAGTTGAATTGAGAGGTGATGCTCGCGGCCAGCACGATGTGGGTCCCGAAGCCGTCCCGACCGCGCGCCAGCCGGGAGCGCAAGTGAATGGCATTCACGAGGTCACGGGTTCGATCCCCGTCAGCTCCACCAACCCCGGCAACAACTTACGGAACCAGCTGTAGCCGCTGAGGGCCCAGCGGGTCAGCCGCGGGTCAGTTTTCGCGCCGGCGAACGCGAAATCTACTGAACGATTCCCGCGCCCGTCCGGCGTCCTTCCCCGGAGTCTGGAGCCAGGCGTATACTGACCGACCTTATTTCTGCACAAACTGCGAGGAGGGACGGTGCGGAGAGAGGAGGCCGACATGACAGCCCCTTGAAGGAGGTGCTGCCATGGCGGTCAGAAGGCTGGCCCAAGCGGTTGTCGAGGGCGGACGCAGCGGGTGGTCGAACGAAGCCCGCCGCCGGTTGGCGCGCTGGCAACGGCGGCGAGTGCTCGATGACGACGGCGAGCCGTCGCGACGGAAGGCGCCGCCGATCAGGCCCCGCGAGTTCGCGGACCGGCTGTCGGTTCTCTGGCGCTGGCTCGAATCGCGCATCGGACGACAGTGGGACGAGATGTATTCCGAGTTTTGCCGGGAGAATGACCGGCGCAGCTTGAAAGGCTGGCATCTGCACGCCCACCTCAGCTACGAGGTGGCCAACGCGGGCTTCCCGAGGCAGTCGTCCAGCTGGCGTCGCTACGCGGTGGACGCGAACGGCACGCTGCGGATGCTGCGGGAGCGGTATTGCCGTCAGCGCAACGCGGTCCAGGAGGAGAACTATCGGGCGAGGAGGCGGTCGCGGCGGCGGAACGGCAGCCGCCGGAAGTAGAGCCACCCGCCGCCGCGGTCGTTCAGCGCAACGCACGCGTCCGGGAGATGTGTTGGAGCACCAGCCCAGTCACTCGCTTGATACTCGTAGGCCTCAATGCTGGCGAAGATGCCCGGACCTTACGCGGGCGAGTCGCGGTCTAGCGCGTAACTCCGGAGCCGAAAGGTTATAGGTTCGAGCCCTATCAGGCGTACCAACTTACGGACATAGCCACTTCCTACAGCGCACCCACAGCGCGGGCCGCTCTCGACCGATTTGGGGGAGGGTCTCTCCCTTCCGCTTTAGCAGCGCTCCATCTGACATTTAAGGCCCGAGAGCGCCCGAATGCGAGGTCCACGATTGCTAAGGGGCGATCGTGTTCGGCCGGCAGCACGTGCGCGCCCGTGGCAAGGACGAACTCTCCGAGTCCACAAGCGGGTTGGCCAAGAGATCAGCCCTTTCACCTACGGCGGAAGCTGACCGGCCGAAACAGGGGTTACGAAGTCGTCACGCATCCGGAAGGCAGCCGACGAACCGTTGTCGACCAGGATATCGAGGATCGAAAGGATCGCAGTGCGGAGCGCGGGATCGCTTTTGAGTTCCAGCGGACGGACGTAGACATGGCGCTGGAGAATGACCTCAAGCATGAAGATGGTGTCGCTTTCCTTCGTCAGCATTTGGCGGGCGTCACCGGCGCGCAGACTCTTGTCGATGCGGATGAAGGCCGCTGGGAGGGATTGCGAGCCGATCTTGTAGAGGAAGCGGACGTAGTCGTCGAGGACGGTGCCCGCCGGCGGTAAGTCGTCGAACAGCTCGTCCAGGAGATGCGCGTAGCCCTCAAGGGTCTTCCAGTGGCGCGCGTCTTCCTTCCAAAAGCCCTGCAGGAGGATGGCCGCGATCATTTCTTCACCGCTTGAGCGCCCACCGGGCAGGTGCTTCACCCACTTCGCCTGACGGATGCGCTCGGCGAAACACTTCCACAGGAACCAGTACTGAGGCGTGTTGACCTGGCCATCCTCGGCGGCGGTCAGCCCCTGGATAATCTCGTGAACCTGCCGGGGATGGCGGTCGACGGCGTCGAGGATGGGCTGGACAACGGCTCGAGCGGTCGCCTCGGACGCGCGCAGCAGGAAGTGCTCGAGACGCCCGCGCAGCACGGCTTCGGCGTGATAGTCGTGCTGGCGGCCCTCTCCGCGGCCCCGGTCGTTGGCGCTATCCCACCAAGCGACAAGCGTCGTCGCGAGCCGCGCGAAGCCCTTCACCGTCGCCGGTTCGTCGGGCGCTTGCGCGAGGATCGTCAGCGCCTGTGTGTCGGCCCGCGTTCCGGACCAGTCGCTGACGTCGAGCTTTTCGTAGGCGTCGGCCGGGATTTCATCCTTCCAGAACTTGCTGCGGACGGTCGCCGCGGCTTTCGGCCCGGCGTCCTCGTACTGACGCTCGGCGTATGGACGCTTCTCGTCCTCACGCTGTGCATCCCTGAGAATGGCCGCTTCCATCGCGATGGCGTTGACGCTGCGGAGGGACATGCCCCGATCGATAGACCACAGTTGATGCGCGACACCCCAGATGGCGTACCACTGCACTTCCTCGGTCGGATGTGTGAGCGCGGCGACAAACGCCGCCTCCACTCGCTTTCGGTGCAGCGCGGTGAGCTTCTTGCCGAGCAGGCCCGCCATCACCCAGGCGCAGGAGCGGTCGGGCATCATGTCGAACCGCTGCACGCGCTGCATCTCGTTCCAGTTGTCTGCTTGCCCGAGCACGTCGGCGCAGGCGCGTTCGACGCACCACGCACGCTCGTCTTCGGTCATCTCGTCCCAGTGATCGCGGATGCACACCGCGACGACAATGCCCGGAGCGCCGTACAAGGACAAGGGGTCTCTCGGATCGGCGGGTTTTCCGCTGTCGGCGCGGGCCTGAGCGAGCCTCTCTCGCCAGACGGCGGGGTCGTGGTGCCTGTGCTCGCGGCTGAACATCGAGTGCGCCCAGTTGAGCAATCCGAGCCGCGCCGATGACGCCGCGAACAGCTCGGCGCTTTCGTCGACCATTTCTTTGATGTCCGGATCTGGTTCGGCCATCACGAGCCGGCGGTACGTCTTGTTCTTGCCTTCCGCCGGGTCGGGTACGACAACCTCCTCGTCCGAGACCCTGTAGCGGCGCATGTCCATCCGGTCCAGGGCAAGGCGCCAGACCCGGTCGTCCTCACTCTGTTTCTCGACGGACGGCATGACTGCGCGGTGCCGGTCTAGGGCCGCGTGGACGCGGGCCGCCAGCGGCCCGAACTGCAGGTTGGCGATGGCCCATTCGAGATCGTGTTGGCGGTGCGCTCGCTCGTCGGCGATCTTTCTCTCCTGCCGGTAAATCTTGTGCTCGGCCGGTGACGGGAACCCGGCACCGATCTGCGAGGGAGAGCTGGATTCCAAAACCATGCGCGCCCGATCCAGCGCGATGCAGTCGCGCGCACTCAGCACAACTAGCAGCGTCTCGCCGCATAACAGCGGAAAGGCGTTCGCCACGCTGGCGACGACCCCGGTCATCGCGGCGTTCTGGTTGCGTTTGAGGATGCTAAGCAGGATGTCGTCAATGAGCTTCGGATGCGCCTCTGCAATGTCCAGCAGCCATTGCTCGAGCGCCATCAGCATCGACTGGAGTGTGGAAGGGCCGACGCTCGTGCCGCGGTAGAGGCACCAGAGGCGCTGGTTCGCCCACTGCTTGCGTGTCGTTCCGTCCGTGAGCGTGAACTCGATCTCGAATGCTTCCTCGAGGTGAACAGGTACCCTCGGATGGACGTACCAGTCCGCGGAGTGGTCAAGCACCTTGGCAAAGAACTCAAGGGTGCTACCGGCGTGGGTTCGCAGCAGCGCAAGCCAAGGCCCCCGGATCGCGCTTGGTGGGAATGAATTGAAGTGGATGTTTTCCTTGAGGCCGAAGTGTAGCTCAAGCTCCGTCGAGTACCCGCGGTAGTGCCCGCCCTGGAGGTCGCTGTCCTTGCACAGCAGGTAGTCGAGCGCCTCCTTGATGACCACATCAGTGAGGTCGCGAGCCGCGAAGTTGCCGTCAAGGCCGGAGAAAATGAGTTCGCGGAATGCGCGGGCGGTATGGTCGCCCTGCGCGCGGTTTTCCCTCTCGTGAAAGAGCGCGGCGAACTTCTCCACGTCGGCCCTTGGAATCTTTGCGATGACCTTGAGGATCTTGTGCCCCGCGTCATCGTGCCGGTACGGGCTGAAATGCGGCAGGAGCCAGTGGGCGATGGCTGCGGCTGCCTCCGCGCCGGGCGGATACCGGTTCTGCCACGACACGCCGCGGCTCCAGTCGTCGATGAGGCCGAGGAGCAGGGCGTAGTCAGGGTTGTCGAGCGACGTGAGGTTGTCGAGTACGAGCGCGAGGACGACCGCCCAGGCGGTTCCGTCGGGAATATTCAGGATCGAGCCGCTCTGCGTGCCGGCCGGCAGGCCGGCGACAGGCGCGACGCAGGCAACGCGGAGCAGGTGGATGACGCGGCGAAGGAGCTTCTGGTCCTCGCGCAGCAGGTGGATTTGGAGGCGGGCGAGGATCGCGGGCGCCGATGGCGCGCGCAACAGCGCGACAAGTGTATCGTCGCGGAACTGGGCGGAAACGGTCTGGTCGGTGACGGCCGCGTGGAAGAGTGCCTCAGCTCCGCCCGGGTTACTGTCGATCAGCTCGGCCACCGACTTGCGGTATGAGCGTCGCACGGCCGGGTGTCCGCCGATCTCGGCGGAAAGCCCGCTGAAGGTTTCGCCGCCTTGCGCCTGGCGCACGGCGAGCCAGCGCAGGATCGCCCAGTCCTCGAGCACGTCGTGCGCGGGCGCCACACGCGTCGGCGTCCCTTCTGGCGACTCGACGAGGCCGTCCTGACGGAGGCTCGCGATTGCGTCGCGATCAAGGCCGTCGGAATTGACGTGCATCGAGAGAGCGCGCGCCCGGCGCAGCGCGATCTCCACGAGCGCGTCCTCCCGCCGCTGCGGCATGTCCCCTCCGGCGTTTTGATCTGCGCGGACGATCTGCCGCCAGAAGAGCGCGCGGAACTCGCGCTCGGTCTGGGGCAAGGACTGAGTGTCAGGCCACGAGATGCGGGACGCCTTGTCGAGGATGTAGGGATTGCGCAAGAGGGGTCGAAGCACGGGATGGCCCAGCGGCCGTGCGAGCCCGGGGTTGACCTCCTGCACTTCAAGGAGTTCCACGTCGTCCAGGTCGGGTACGGTGACGACCGCGTGGCCGAGCCCCGCCCTGTCGAGGAAGGCGTCGCTCACGAGCGTCGTCGAATAGTCGCGGCACGTAAGCACGATGTGCAGGGTCTTGTCGTTGACCGCAAGCCTGAGCAGGTCGTCGAAGGCGTCGCGCGTGGACCTCTCAAGCAGCCGTTCCACGCTCTCGACGAGGACGACCTTGCGGCCGTGCGCGGCGAGGATTGCCTGTAGGGTCTGGGCCTGCACCGGAATCTTGGCTGCCTCAAGAGTCTCGTCGATATGCGACTTGGCGAACTCCTCGGCGCGGAACGCGAAGGCAAATGAGTGAGCGGCGAGAGAGCCGACGACGTCCTTGGCTATGGCGGACTTGCCCGAGCCCGCAGCGCCGGAGATGAGCACGACCTGGTGGTGTTCGAGCGTCTCCAGCGTCGTCTGGACAAGCCCGGCGCGCGAGAGATGCAGCCCGCTGCCAATCGTTGAGCGAATAAATTCCATTACCGGCCCGGAGTGCCGACGCAATGCGTAGAGAGCGCCCCGGTCGGCGTCCGTTCTCGCGGCATGCCGCTGCTGCATCGCCGCCGGGAGTTCACTGCGGCGGAATCGCTTCGCCGCCGGCATGGCGATGCCGGCCAGCACGACTAGTTCATTCCAGGTGGCGGCAGCCGCCGCGGCCCCGCCCGTTCCAGCGGACTGGGCAAGCTGGGTCTTCAGCGCCGCTTCGTGGTGCGCGGTCGAGCTCGCGAGGTCAAGCGGGAGCAGGTGCACAACGCGCAGCAGCGGCCAGATTTCCGCCGAACTCACGTTCCTGTTCTCGATTTCCATGATGATGTCGCGGAGCTGGTTGCAGTACTGGATCGACCGCTTGTCCACCAGTCCGGGCGTCGCGAGGCGCCGTTCGAAATCGGCGCCGTCGCGTGCGGCGCGGGCGCCGTCCAGCAGGCCGCCCAAGTGGCGCAGGAGCGTGTCATTGCCGCGCTGCACGACGAGAATGAAGCGGTCGGTGTCCCTCGAGAAGTGCGTCGCATTGAAGTCCGCCCAGAAATCAGAAACCGTGTTCTTGCAGTCGTCGTCCGTCGCGCTGACGGTGAAGGTGCGCTTCGCCTGGCCCGCGAGGCGACCGACCGTGACGTCGCCCGCCTCGCAGGTGATCAGGAAGTCGTCTGTGCGCCAGCCCAGATGCTCGGTTTGGACCGCGACCTCGGCGACTGCGCCGTCGAGCAGGATCGGCGGGATGGCGCCCACGAGCAATTGCGCCAGCCAATAGGCATCGACGTGCTGCTCGAAGACTGTTCCCGCCCCGCCCGTCGCTGCCGGGCTGGACACGCGCTGCCCGCTCAAGGTCTTTCCTTTCAGCCCACGAAGCGCGCGGCGGGGTTGGTCGGGAGGTTCGTCTCGTCGGTCAGGAGGAGGTGCATGGAAAACAGGTCTTCCCCATCATGCCTGCGGCAACTTGTTGCTGACGAGCATCGCGCAGAACTCGGCCGGCGTGAGCCGAGAGACGGCGGCCGCGCCCGCCGGGTCGCCGAGGAGGGCGCGCGCCAGCTCGGCCTTCCGCTCGAGCGCCGCCGCGATCAGCTCCTCCACCGTGTCGGCGGCGATGAGTCTGAGGTACGTGACCGGCCTGGCCTGGCCGATGCGGTGGATCCTGTCCTGGCTCTGCGCGAAGAAGTCGTAGCGCCAGGATAGCGTCTCGTAAACCGCGTACCGGGCGGCCGTGAGCGTGAACCCCATGCCGGCGGCCGCGGGGTTGGCCACCATGAGCTTCACGGACGGGTCCGTCTGGAACGCCTCCGCCACGGGCTGCCGGCCCTCGGCAGGGGTGCCGCCGTAGAGCGCGACCGGTCCGAGATCCGCGTAGCGCGCGAGCAGGGCCTCGATCGTGCGCACGTAGTGGGACCAGACGATCAGCTTCTCCCCGGACCCGCGCACGATCTCGTCCACGAGGTGGTCCAGCTCTTGGAACTTCGCTGGCACGCGGGGCTCGGTCGGCAGGAGCAGGCCCGGATTGCTGGCCAGCTGGGACAGGCGGAGCAAGCGTGCGAGGGCCGTCGGCGCGAACGCGCGGAACTGTTCCCCCGTCATGCTCTCAACCTCGCACACGAGCTCGTCGCGCATGCTGTCGTACAGGGATTGCTGCCAGGCGGGCAGCTCTACCAGGATGTCGCTGACCGTCTTGTCGGGCAGGTCCAGGCACTCGGCCTTCGTGCGCCGGAGCACGAACGGCGCGACTCGCTCGCGGAGGGCCTCCGCCCGCCGGGGGTCCGAAAAGCTGGATACGAACGACTCGAACGTGCCCAGCGGGCTGCCGGCGGCGATGATGCCGACCTGCGTGTAGAGGTCCGCCGCCGTGTTCGTGACGGGCGTGCCCGACAGCAGCCACCGGTAGGTGCACCGCGGTGCGAAGTGCTGCGCGGCGATGCTCGTGAGAGAGGACCGGTTCTTGACGGCGTGGGACTCGTCGAGGACGAGGACGGTCGGCCGGCGGGCGAGAAGGGCGAGCATGCCGGCCGTCTCGGTGCGCGCTGTCTCGTAGCTCACGATGACGATGTCCGCCCGGGAAAGGGCCAGGGCCCGGCGCCGGACCTTAGCCGGCCCCTCCATGATCTCCGTCGTGAGCCCCGGCTCGAACCTCGCGGCCTCCCGGACCCAGTTCCGCTTCAACGAGTTCGGGCAGATGACGACCATCGCCTCAGCGCCGCCAGCGGCGCGCAGCCGGGCGAAGGCCTTGATCGCGACGAGGGTCTTGCCGAGGCCCTGCTCGAAGGCCAAGAGGCCCGCCTTGTGCCCGAGGAGGAAGGCGATGCCCTCCTCCTGGTGCGCCATGATGCTCACCGGCTCGGGCGCCATGGCCGCGGCCTTCATCCAGCCGCCTCCGTCCAGCCCTTGTGCTTCTCGAGGCGGGTCCGAAAGTCGTCGAGGGCCTCGTCGAACCGCTCGATCTCCTCGCGCTGCACGGCCTTGATCTCCGCGAGTGAGGCCGACTCCAGGGCGTTAGTGAAGGCCCTGAGGTCCAGCCGGAACTTCTCGACCCCGGGGTTCAGGAAGGACTCGGCCACCTTCACCGCCTTCCTGAGGCTCTCGACGTCGTCCTCGTTGATGGCCTCGTGATCGCGCTCGAGGGCGCGCTCAAGCTGCCCGGCGAGGGCTTCGACCCTGGTCTTGAGGGTCGTGCTGCCGGCCTTGAGCTCAGTGGCGAGCCTGTTGGCGACGTGCTTCTCACCCTCCTTGAGAAGGGCCCACTTCTCCGGGTCGTCGTGGAACTCCTTCATCCAGCGGGCGTCGCGGTACTCCTGGAACACCTCCTTGCGGACCATGTCGAACACGTCGGCACGAAGGCCGTCATGCACCGCGTTGTCGTAGTCTCTCAGCTTGGGGCCGATGTCCTTGCACTTCGCGATCTCCTCGAGCGTGCTGAACTGCTCCACGGCCGAGCGCTCGGCATCGGGACTGTCAAGGTGCTCCACATACTTCTTGGCGAACTTGTAGGCGTCCTTGAGCCGGCTCACCCAGGACACGCTCTTCCCCATGTAGCGGGCGAGCTCGGTCACGCTCATGGCCGGCTTATGGCCGTCCTTTCCTTCAACGACGTCGTGAATGAATCGCGCCTCGATGTGCCGGCCCCAAGACCGGACACCGGTGCCCCGGACATGGATCTTGGCCAGCAGGATCACCCGCTCTTCCTCGCTGAACTCGGGGGGCAGGATCTTGGCCTTCAGCACCCGGAACCGGGCCTCGTCCGGCTTGCCCGTGTGCTTGCGGGCGAGCTCCCGGAGGATGGTGGCGCGCGTGGCGCCCTCGAGGATCACGTACTTGCTCTGGTCCTCGCGTTTCCAGGCGTAGATCGGCTCCATCTGGCCAATGTCTGCGATCGACCTCGCGAGCTGGTCGTAACCCTTCGTCCGTTTGACGTGGGTCTCCAGGTCTTCCTCCGACTGGATTCCGCTCGCCTCCGCGAGATATGCGAGCAGGCGGGGATTGCCATCCCAGAGCACGACGTCGTCGAACACGTCGAGTTTCTCCTCGCGGAGCTCGTACTCGTGATCCCCGATCCGCTCGCGGAACACCTTCGCCTTGGGCGTGTCGTCCACCGTGAAACTAGTCAATGCGTCCTCCTCTCGAGCACCATGGGCGGCAGGTTGCAGTAGACCGGCTGGGCCGTCGGAACTTGCCGGTTGAAGGGCGGCCGGAGCAGGAGCACGAGGCCAGCCTCCACCCGGTCCAGGGCGAACGGATCGAGCACGGGGGCGGCGCTGAAGTACAGCTGCACGCGCACCCGGACGAACGCCACCTCGGGGGCGGTCGCGCGGGAAACAAGGTGCTGCGCGAGCCGGCGGTCGAGCGCGTCCGCCTTGCCGGCGTAGATGGGCCGGTAGTAGCCCCACCCGTCGTCGAAGGCGTGCAGCAGGTAGACACCCGGAATGCCTGGGGGTACCCGTCGGACCTCGTCCTCGCACATGAGGAGCGGCCCCACCCAACCAAGCTCCGTGAACTTGCTATAGCAAGCCGAATCAACTGATCTCAAGCATTACAACGATAACGCCACGGCCCATCTGCACGCAAGCAAAAACGTGATGCACGCAAAAATAGTCGTAACCCTCCTGAAATCTGACCCTTCCAGACCCGCCTGTGCGGTAAAATAGCTGCGATGGGGTTCATTCCGCGGAACGGCAGGCACAGGCGGCGCAGAGCGCGGACTTCCCGCGCCGTTCCGCCCGGATGCATCGATCTCTTTTCGGGGGCGGGTGGCCTCGCCGAGGGATTTCGGGAGGCGGGGTGGCGGGTCCTCGCAGCCATCGACGACGACCCCTACGCGGCCGAGACGTTCCGCTCGAACTTCCCGAAGGCGACGTTCATCGAGGCCGACGTCGCGGAGGTCGAGCCGGCGGAGCTCCTCAAGGCGGCCGGGGTCGCGGCCGGCGAGCTGGACTGCCTGCTCGGCGGCCCGCCCTGCCAATCGTTCAGCTACAACAACCACGAGCGCTCCGCCTCCGGGCGGCGGGCGCAGCTCTTCAGGCACTACCTGCGGATCGTCGAGGAGCTCAAGCCCAAGTCGCTCCTGATGGAGAACGTGCCGGGCATGCTCACCATCGGCGGCGGCCGGATCGTGGCTGAGATCAAGCGCAGGCTGGCCTCGCTCGGATACGAGACGGGCGTGCGCCTGGTGCACTGCGAGGACTTCGGGGTCCCGCAGGAGCGCCGCCGCGTGTTCATCGTGGCCACGCGCCTGGGTTGGACGGACGCGCTATTCCCCGCCGGCACGCACGGGCCGAGCCCGAAGCCGCTCGAGGACGACCACTACGTGCAGGGCAAGTACGTGCACCGATGGTCCCGCGACAAGCGGAAGACACGGCGGCTCGTCACCGTCGGCTCGGCCATAGGGGACCTCCCCGCGATCGCGAATGGCGGCGGTGGGGACACCGCGGAGTACCGCCGCCAGCCCAGCACCGCGTTCCAGGCGTGGGCGCGCCGAGGCGCGACGGAGCTGCGAAACCACGTCGCGCACGCGCTCACGAAGAAGATGGTGACGCGCATCGCGTGGGTGCCGGAGGGCGGCAACTGGCGCGACATGCCGCGAAGGCTGCTACCGGCGGGGATGAAGCGGGCCCGCAAGAGCGACCACACCAAGCGTTACGGACGGCTGGCCAGGGGCGGGCTCTGCTGCACGGTGCTGACTAAGTGCGACCCACACTGGGGAAGCTACGTTCACCCGACACAGGACCGCACGATCACCGTGCGCGAGGCGGCGCGGCTGCAGGGATTCCCGGACACGTTCACCTTCGGCGAGGGGTACGTGTCGAAGCAGTACGAGCAGGTCGGAAACGCCGTGCCGCCGCTCGTCGCGAGGCGCCTGGCGATCGCGCTGAAGCGGCACGTCCGCGCGACCGCTGGCCGGCGACGGAAGGCTCTCCCGGCGTTCGCGGCGCCGAGCGCGGGGCGGAGCGCTAACATGAGAGCCATCCGAGGCCGCGGAAACAAGAGCACGGAGCGCCGGATCCGCTCACTCCTCGCGGGCGCCGGCCTCCGTGGCTGGGCAATGTCTGCGGAGCCGCGCCTGGGGTCCCCCGACTTCCACTTCTCCGCCGCGCGGGTGGCCGTTTTCGTCGACGGGTGCTTCTGGCACAGCTGCCCTCGATGCGGCCACATCCCGAAGACCAACGCGGACTATTGGCGGGCCAAGCTCCTCCGCAACAAGCGCCGCGACAGGGAGGCGAGCCGCAAGGCACGGGCCTGCGGGTACACGGTCGTTCGAATTTGGGAATGCGCGCTGCGGAGGGACGGGGCGAGGGCTCTGGCCCGCATCATACGCGCCCTGTCGGGCGAGGTCGTCGCCGCGTAGGAACGGAGGCATGGCGGCGGGAACCAGTTGCACCGAGGATGGGCGTCGCACTGGCTTGGCGCCCTCCCCAGCAGCGCCGGTGGCGAGGCCGCTCACGTCCGCCTGGTAGTTAGACTCGCCGGCGGCGTCGGTGGCCGACTTGAGCTCCCCGCCGTGCGCGGCCACCAGGCAGGTTGAGGAGCGCTTCCCCATCCTAGCGCACTACACGGCCGCCGATCGCATTTTCGATTCGAGAGAGTCTCATGCTTATTTCCTGAAGCGGACCCACTCGGTCGAGGACGTCTCGGGCCTCATGAAGTAGTTGCGTTGCCGCCGCGTGGAAGGCCCGGACGCTCTGGTCGAGGGTCTCCAGCGGCTCTACCGTCCCCTTCCTCCGCTCGTAGTCGCGCCTGATCGCAGACACGAGGCATTCTGTGACCGAGCGGCCGGTGATCCGCGACTCCCTCGCGTACTCGTCCCAGATCGGAACGGGCAGCGTGACAGACCAAGCCCTGCGAGTCTCCCAGCGCGCGCGGGTCTTCTCTAGGTGCTCGGCGACCAGCTGGCGAAGGTCCTCACCGAGGGTGGCATCACGCGCGAGACGGCTCTGGACATCGTCGAGTTTGTTTGCGCCCAGGGCCGCGAGTAGGCCGATCTCGCCGCGCGTCGGGTCACCTGTGAGAGCCCGCTTGAGGCGCGCTTCCGCCTCTTCCTGGCTCAGATGGAAACGCTCGAACAGGGGCATGGGATTCTCCCTCCTCACTCACCTCGAGAACCGAACCGGCTTACCGTGCGGCCGAGCTCTCGCATCAACCGGAATGGCTTCGGCAGGGCCTCCGACAGCTTGCTGAAAACGGCTCGCGCTACGTCTCTCGCCGCCCGTTCCGGATCCTGCTCCGCTCGACGGATGAGCTGGGGTGCCTGCCGGATCGTGGCTAGCCCGCGCACGAAGCCAGGGAGCAGGGGCTCTCTCGCCGGACCGATCCGGCTCGGTCCAATCTGGGTGATCGCTTGGTGAAAGCCCGTCAGGAAGCGCTGTTGGAACTGGGGAGAGCGCAGCTGGTCGTGGATCCATCCGAGCTTCTCCGGCACCAGGATCTGCACGTCGAGAGCCTTCCCGCGAGCCGAGTAGAGGAAATTCTCGCGGATCCCTTCTCGCTCAAGGAAGGGATAGGCGCGGTTCACGGCACGCTGCAGAACTTGGGCGACCTCATCGGCGCCCAAGCCCATCCGGTCGAGCTGCTCGGCTCCGGTTGGGACGCGCAGGCGGACGCTAAAGACGCGCTCGCGGCTCCAGTCGCGCTCCGGCGGCTCGAGGTGGTCGAGCGCCTCTCGTCGGTCGCCCCGACCTGCAGCCGGGGCGGCTTGGGCTTCGCGCTCGTGCTCCCGTTCGAGGGTGACTACGATGGCTGTCGCGCCCGCCGGCTGGGCTGACTCCTCCCTTCTCTCGAGCGCGGTGGCCCGGCGCTCTCGACTTGGCGCTCGCTCCGCAAGCCACGCCTCGACACGCCCCAGCTCGGCAGCGCGAGCGTCGGCTGCCGGGTCCAGGCTCGGTGCAAAGCGCTGAACCTCGTCGGACAGTCGCGCTTCGAGCGCAGACCGCAACCGCTCCGGTTCGATTCCCTCTGGCAGTGGCTCGGGGCGGCTCCGCTGGTTGAAGTAGACCGCGGCATGAAGGTCGGGACCGGCAGGCCATGCCACGACGGCGACGCGGCGGCCGGAGCCGTCCGGAAGGCCTGCAGCCCGTGAGGCGGCCGTCTCCAACACCGTCCGGCGATGCGCATCGAGCGGGCCACGGAAGTAGCGGCTCCCCCCTTCGATCCGGAGTCGGATCACGTCGAACACCTGCCGCTGCTCGACGTCGCGGAGGTCGACGGGCCGGCCGGCCTGCCGGCTCCATGCC
>Ga0070699_100003714_pt1 | contig 13491 bp, 11 predicted proteins | sample KBSK1503metaG_FD_65473 | JGI IMG/M metagenome (GOLD analysis project Ga0070699, IMG submission 65473) | Corn, switchgrass and miscanthus rhizosphere microbial communities from Kellogg Biological Station, Michigan, USA - KBS K1-50-3 metaG | ecosystem: Host-associated > Plants > Roots >...
AAGAACACCATCAACACCATGGTGGACCAGCTCAACTCCTTCGCCTCCGAAGTGACCCGCGTCGCCCGCGAAGTCGGCACCGAGGGCAAGCTGGGCGGCCAGGCCCAGGTCCGCGGTGTTGGTGGTACCTGGAAGGACCTGACCGACAACGTGAACTCCATGGCCGGCAACCTGACGGCCCAGGTGCGTAACATTGCCGAGGTCACCACCGCCGTCGCCCGCGGCGAACTGAACAAGAAGATCACGGTCGACGTCAAAGGCGAGATTCTCGAGCTCAAGAACACCATCAACACCATGGTGGACCAGCTCAACTCCTTCGCTTCCGAGGTCACCCGCGTCGCCCGCGAAGTGGGCACCGAGGGCAAGCTGGGCGGCCAGGCCCAGGTGAAGGGCGTCGGCGGTACCTGGAAGGACCTGACCGATAACGTGAACTCGATGGCCGGCAACCTGACCGCCCAGGTCCGTAATATCGCCCAGGTCACCACGGCCGTAGCCAACGGCGACCTCTCCAAGAAGATCACGGTGGACGTGCGCGGAGAAATCCTCGAGCTCAAGAACACCATCAACACCATGGTGGACCAGCTCAACTCCTTCGCCTCCGAGGTCACCCGCGTCGCCCGCGAAGTCGGCACCGAAGGCAAGCTGGGCGGCCAGGCCTACGTGAAGGGCGTGGCCGGGACCTGGAAGGACCTGACCGACAACGTGAACTCGATGGCCGGCAACCTGACGGCCCAGGTCCGTAACATCGCGGACGTCACTACCGCGGTGGCCCGCGGCGAGCTGAACAAGAAGATCACGGTCGACGTGCAGGGCGAAATCCTGGAGCTCAAGAACACCGTGAACACGATGGTGGACCAGCTCAACTCCTTCGCTTCCGAGGTGACCCGCGTGGCCCGCGAGGTCGGCACCGAAGGCAAGCTCGGTGGTCAGGCCCAGGTGGTCGGCGTCGCCGGCGTCTGGAAGGACCTCACCGACAACGTGAACTGGATGGCCAGTAACCTGACCTCCCAGGTGCGGGGAATCGCGAAGGTGGTGACGGCGGTGGCCAACGGAGACCTGAAGCAGGAGCTCCGGGTCGAGGTGAAAGGCGAAATCGCCACCCTGGCCGATACTATCAACGGGATGACGAACACCCTGGCCACCTTCGCCGACCAGGTGACCAACGTCGCCCGCGAGGTCGGCGTCGAAGGCAAGCTGGGCGGCCAGGCCCGGGTCCCGGGCACCGCCGGCATCTGGCGCGATCTCACGGCGAACGTCAACCAGCTCGCCGCCAACCTGACCACCCAGGTCCGGGCCATCGCGGACGTCGCCACGGCCGTGACCAAGGGCGACCTGACCCGGTCGGTCGCGGTCGAGGCGCTCGGCGAAGTGGCCGAGCTCAAGGACAACATCAACGAGATGATCCGGAATCTCCGGGACACCACCCGGAAGAACATGGAACAGGACTGGCTCAAGACCAACCTGGCCAAGTTCAGCCGGATGCTGCAGGGCCAGCGCGACCTGGCGGCGGTCTCCCAGCTCATCCTTTCCGACCTCGCCACCCTGGTCAACGCTCACCACGGCGCATTCTACGTCATGGATGCGACCAACGACGACGCGGTCCTCCGCTTGCTGGCCAGCTATGCCTACAAGGATCCCAAGCACGTGGCGGCCGAGTTCGCCAGGGGTGAGGGGCTGGTGGGCCAGTGCGCGGTCGACCGGAGGATGCTGCTCATCTCTCAGGTGCCGCCCGACTACGTCCAGATCAGCTCGGGGCTGGGCGAGGCGCCGCCCCGGAACATCGTCATCATCCCGGTGCTCTTCGAAGGCGAGGTTCGAGCCGTGCTCGAGCTGGCGACGTTCGACGAGTTCGACGACATCCGGCTCACCTTCCTCGAGCAGCTGGCGGAGACGATCGGCATCGTGCTCAACACCATCGGGGCCACCATGCGGACGGAGGCCCTGCTCAAGCAGTCGCAGGCGCTGACCGAAAGCCTCCAGTCGCAGCAGGAGGCGCTCACCGAGACCAACAAGCGGCTGGAACAGCAGACCCGCTCGCTGCAGCAGTCGGAGGAATTGCTCAAGAAGCAGCAGGACGAGCTGCAGAAGACCAACGCGGAGCTGGAAGAGAAGGCCCAGCTGCTCTCCCGCGGCAAGACCGAAGTGGAGCTCAAGAACAAGGAGGTCGAACAGGCCAAAGTGGCGCTGGAGGAGAAGGCCGAGCAGCTGGCGCTCATTTCCAAGTACAAGTCGGAGTTCCTGGCCAACATGTCGCACGAGCTGCGGACCCCGCTCAACAGCCTGCTCATCCTGTCCCAGATTCTGACCGAGAACAGCGACGGCAACCTGACCGGCAAGCAGGTCGGGTTTGCCCAGACGATTCACAGCTCCGGCTCCGACCTGCTCGACCTGATCAACGACATTCTCGATCTTTCCAAGATCGAATCGGGCACCATGGCGGTGGACATCACGCCGGTCGCCTTTACCGAGGTTCGCCGGTTCGTCGAAAGCACCTTCCGCCAGATGGCCGACCTCAAGGGGCTGCAGTTCGAGGTCGACCTCGACGCCAACCTGCCCGCCGCGATCCAGACCGACAACAAGCGGCTGCAGCAGGTCCTCAAGAACCTGCTCTCCAACGCGTTCAAATTCACCGAGCGCGGCAAGGTCATGCTCGCGACCCGGATCGTCACCGAGGGCTGGAACCCGGCGCAGGAGCTGCTCAACTCCGCCACCGCGGTGGTCGCCTTCTCGGTGCGCGACAGCGGCATCGGAATCCCCCGCGAGAAGCACGGGGTCATCTTCGAGGCCTTCCAGCAGGGCGATACCGGCACCAGCCGGAAGTACGGCGGCACTGGGCTGGGACTTTCCATCAGCCGGCAGATCACCCGGCTCCTGGGCGGAGAGATTCGCATCGAGAGCGTGCCGGGCGAAGGCAGCACCTTCACCCTGTACTTGCCCCTCATGTACCCGGCCCAGCCGGGCCAGGCCCCGACCGTGGCGGACGAGGATGTGCTGGGAGGCATTCCGGGGGACGCCGCGAAGCTGATGACCACGGCCAGCTCGCGCATCATGCTTTCGCCGGTGGTCGAGCGGGCCATCGCCGATGACCGCGCGACCATCCGGGAGGGGGATCGCGTGCTGCTCATCGCGGAAGACGACCCCAACTTCGCCCAGATTCTGCTCGACCTCGCTCGGGAGCGAGGCTTCAAGGGAGTGGTGGCCCAGCGGGCCGACCGAGCCCTCGCGCTGGCGCGGGAGTATCAGCCGGCCGCCGTGACGCTCGATTTGCGGCTGCCGGACGCCGACGGCTGGACCATTCTCGACCGGCTCAAGCACGACCCCGCCACCCGGCACATCCCGGTGCATATCATTTCGGTGGAGGAGAACTGGCAACGGGGACTCCGGCTCGGAGCCCTCGACTTCCTGATCAAGCCCGCCACCAAGGCCACCCTCTCCGCGGCGCTGACCACGCTGCACGAATTCGTGGACCGGCCGGTCAAGCGACTGCTGGTGGTGGAGGACGACAGCGCGTCGCAGCAGAGCATCGTCGAGCTGATCGGGAACGGCGATGTGCAGACGACCGTGGTGGGAAGCGGGCAGGAGGCGCTGGACGCGCTCCAGGCCGGTACCTTCGACTGCATGGTGCTGGATCTCGGGCTGCCCGACATGACCGGCTTCCAGCTGATCAGCCGGGTGCGAAACGAGATCGGGCTCCGAAAGCTCCCGACCATCGTCTACACCGGGAAGCAGCTGACCAGGAAGGAGGAGGCCGAGCTGCGCCGGCTGGCCGAATCGGTCGTGGTGAAGGATGCGACCTCTCCGGAGCGCCTGCTGGACGAGACCGCGCTCTTCCTCCACCGGGTGACCGCCAAGCTGCCGGAAGCCAAGCGCAGGATGCTGGACCAGCTCCACCGCACCGACCCGGTCCTCACCGGCCGCAAGGTGCTGATCGTCGATGATGACGTCCGCAACATCTTCGCCCTCACCACCTTCCTGGAGCGAAGCGAGATCGACGTCGTGTACGCCGAGAGCGGCCGCGAGGGCATCTCCAAGCTCAAGGCATCGCCGGATGTTGCGGCGGTGCTGATGGACGTGATGATGCCCGAGATGGACGGCTACGAAACCATGCGGGCGATTCGCGACATCGCGCGGTTCCGCCACCTGCCGATCATCGCCGTCACCGCCAAGGCCATGAAGGGAGACCGGGAAAAGTGCATCGAGGCGGGCGCCTCGGACTATATCGCGAAGCCGGTCGATATGGACCAGCTGCTCTCCCTCCTCCGCGTCTGGCTGTACCGGTGAGCCTCGGCGTTCCTCCGCTGAGCGTCAACCGGGCGGACTCCTCGCCGACCCCCGGTCCGGCGCGGGAAGCCAGCGACCGGGTCAACATCCTGCTGGTCGACGATCAGCCCGCCAACATCGTGGCCCTCGAGGCCATGCTCCAGGGGCTGGGCCAGAACCTGGTGACCGCGCTGTCCGGCCGGGAGGCGTTGAAGCATCTGATGGCCCAGGATTTTGCCGTGATCCTGCTGGACGTCAAGATGCCGGAGATGGATGGCTTCGAGACGGCCACCCTGATCCGCCAGCGGGACAAGTCGCGCGACACGCCGATCATCTTCCTCACCGCCGCCGACCGGAGCCAGACCCAGGCAGTGCGCGGGTACGCCGTCGGCGCCGTGGACTACCTGATCAAACCGGTCGTCCCGGAGTTCGTGCGCTCCAAGGTGTCGGTCTTCGTGGAGCTGGCCAAGAAATCCGCCCTGCTCCAGCAGCAGGCCGAGCAGCTCCGGGAGGGAGAGCGGGAGGCCCGCGAGCTGGCCGAGGCGCGGGCCGAGCTGGTGGTGGACCTGGAACACAAGAACCGGGAGCTGGAAAGCTTCAGCTACGCGGTGTCGCACGACCTGCGGGCGCCGCTGCGCCGGATTGACAGCTTCACCAAGGCGGTCCTGGAAACTCAGGGCGAGGGGCTCGACCACACCGGCCGCCATTTTCTCAACCGGGCGCGGGAAGCCAGTCAGCAGATGGCCCAGCTGATCGACGATGTGCTCTACCTGTCCCGGGTGACCCGCGCGGAGATGCGGGAGCACGAGGTGGACCTGAGCGGCATGGTCTCACAGGTGGTCGACCGCATCCGCGAAGGAGATCCCGGCCGGACCGTTGAGGTGAAGATTCGCCCGGGAATGGTGGTACTGGGAGACGGCCAGCTGCTCCGTATCGTGGTGCAGAATCTGCTGGAGAATGCCTGGAAATTCAGCTCGAAGCGGGCGGCCGCGCGGATCGAGTTCGGCCTCTCCATGGTCGGCCAGGAGCCGACCTACTTCGTGCGCGACAACGGGGCGGGATTCGACATGGCCCAGGCCGACCGGCTCTTCGGCCCCTTCCAGCGGCTGCACCCCGCCGACGAGTTCCCCGGCACCGGCATCGGCCTCGCGACGGTCCAGCGTATCATTCATCGTCACGGCGGGAGGATCTGGGGCGAGGGCTTCGAAGGCCAGGGAGCAACCTTCCAGTTCACCCTTGGACGCTCCCGCACAGCGGGATAAGTTCCCCGCCCATGGTTGCCATCCAGGTCCCGCCCCGCCGGGTGATGTTTGCCCGCGCCATTCGCAAGCGCTGCCCGATTTGTGGGACGGGAGGACTCTTTACCGGATGGTTCCGCATGAAGCCGGCCTGCCCGGGCTGCGGACTCAACTTCAACCGGGGAGAAAGCGGGTACGCCCTCGGGGCGATGTGGTTCAACCTGCTGGCCGCAGAAGCAGTGACCATCACCATCGCGATCACCACGATCGTCTCGACCTGGCCTCATCCGCCCTGGGACGTCCTCCAGTACACCGGGCCGGCGGAGGCGTTGATCATGCCGCTCTTGTTCTATCCGTTCTCGAAAACACTCTTCCTTACGTTCGATTTGTGTTTCAGGCCTGTGGACATAAAAGGACTAGGGACTAAGGACTGAGGACTGAGGACTGAGGACTAAGGACTGAGGACTAAGGACTGAGGACTAAGGACTGAGAGCTTCGGGGTCTTGCCGGAAGTTATAGCCGGAGCGCATGTAGATACCGTCAGTCGCGATGGATGAGGGCGCCGGCGCTGTAGGCCCGCGGATTCACTTAGGCATAGACCGGGATCCGGGTGGACCGGATGGCGTCCACGATCGCTTCGGCGGCATCCACCCGGCCGCCCGGCGTGTTGACATCGAGGTAGACGGCGGCCGCGCCTGATGCTTCGGCCTGGCGCAGCGCTCGGGCGACGAAGGGCGCCAGCCCGCCATCAATGGTGCCGGAAATGCCGATGCGATAGACCGTATCGTGCTGGGCCGCCGCCGGCGCGGCCGAGCCGGCGAGGAGGAGCGAAGCCAGGAACAGCCGCATCGCGCGTTCCATATGTGAGAGAGGTGGGGAAAAGCTAGCGGATATGCGGAGGGAGGTGTAGGGGCGGGAGAGAGCTGAGGTCGCGGAGAAAAGCTCACCGCAGATTCCGCAGATTTACGCGGATTTTCGCGGCCTTCCGCAGAGATTTACGCTGGGGCCAGCGAAAGCCGGCGTTCCCGGGTTCCAGTTGATCGAGACACCAGACCACGAAATCTGCGAACATCTGCGAACATCTTTGGAAATCTGCGGTATGCCGTTCTCCGAGTCCCCAGCCTGCTCAGGGCCGCAGTCGCCGACGCAGCGGTCGGCCAGTGGTGTCCTCCTGGGCACTTTGAATCATTTCCAGCAGCCGTTCCCGCATGATGAAGAACTGGGCCCGCTGGACCGGCGTGAGGTAGGTCATCTCCTTCAACTCATCGCGATAGCTCTGCACCTGCTGGATCTTGAGGGTGAGCAACTGATCGGTGAGCCGCGCAACGCTGTCCTGGTCGGCGGCCTGGCCCGGGCGCATCTGGGACGCGAGCGCCTGCTTCAGCCTGCGTTCCTGGATCTCGAGGGTGCGGCGCTTGGCGAAGTAGGAGAGAGTCGTCGCCCGCATTTTATCCGCCTGCTCCTGGGTGAGGCCCAGCTGCTGTTGCACCTGGCGGGCAAAGCGCTGCTGGATGACCCCGCGCAGTGAATCGGCCCGGGCCGGATCGGCATCGTCCTGCGCCCGCAATGGAACGGCCGCAAACAGGAGCGCGAATCCCAGGAGGACCGTCCTACTAGCCCACTGGCCCGCCTTCCCACTTGGGTATCGCATTACCCCTCCAGCGAGCGGAGCACCCGCTCGAGTTGATGGTCGTCGAGATCCTGGAGCGATGGCGCGTCCAGGGTAGAGTTAGTGCCCATCGGCGGCTCCATGGTTTCGAGCACCGCCTGCAACTCGGCGGCGGAGAGACTGTCCAGCTCGATCACTGGCAGCACCAGGGCCTGCTCGGCAATCGGACTGGCAGGCGCTTCGCCAGTGCTCCTGGGCCGCGCGATGACCAGCACCAGGGCGGCCGCCGCGGCCAGCCCCAGGCCGAGCCAGCCGCGCCGCCGGTTCCGATCCGCCCGTTTCGCGAGAGCGAGCCGGCGCTGGACCTCGGCACTGATGCGCGAGACATCCAGTCCCGGAAGCTCGGCGCCGAGCGCGGAGCCCCGGACGAGCAGCTGCCATTCGCTCCGGCAGTCGGCGCACACCACCAGGTGCTCTTCGTCTTCCCGGCTCCAGTGATCCCGGCCCGCCAGGACGCCGGGCATTCGATCGGACAACCGCTCACAGTTCATACCACCAGCTCCTTCAGGCGTTTCACCGCGTGATGATAGTGTACCCGGGCGGCTCCCGGCGTGGTGCCCAGCGCTACGGCGATTTCGTCGTACTCGCTGCCCAGTTGCGACCGCATGAGAAATACCTCGCGTTGCAGCCGGGGCAATCCGGCCAGTCCTTCCCGCATCCGGTCTTCGGCTTCGTTCGCCGCCAGTTCCGCATGGGGATCGCTCTGATCGGGAAGATCGCGATCTTCCAGCGACAACATGGTGCGGCCCTTCCGCCGGCGATACTCGTCCTTGAGCAGGTTGGCCGCGATACTGAAGAGCCAGCTGCGGAACGAGGCGTGCTCCCGCCAGAATTCGAGTTTTCGGAACGCGCGGTAGAAGGCTTCCTGCACCAGGTCTTCGATGTCGCTCCGTCCCGCACCAGAAGCGTACAGAAACCGACCGATAGCCGCAGTATGGCGAGCGACGAGAGCCGCTGCGGCGCCTTCATCACCTGAGCGGTAGCGGGCGGCCAGCGCCGCATCGGTCGAGGGATCAGGCCCGGTCGAAACGCCCATGTGTCCCACTCAGACGCGAACTGACCCGCTGTGTTAAGGGGGTCGGGGCGGACAGAGCGGTCAAGGCGGTCAGACATGGCTTGATCAGTTGACCGCCTCGTCCGCCGCGACCGCCTCGTCCAGTTGGCCGGTTGACCCACCCTCGCGGAAGGACTAGGTTGAACCCGAACGAACGTTCGGACGGCCTAAATTGAGCTACGACGACCGGCTCCAGAAGCTCCTCAGCGCAGCAGTTAAGGTCTTCGCCAACAAGGGGTTCCACGCTACCTCCATGCGGGATATCGCCCGGGAGAGCGGCCTCAGCCTGGCGGGGATCTATCATTATGTCACCGGCAAGCCGGAACTGCTCTTCCTGATCCAGGACCGGTGCTTCGCCCAGGTGATTGAGGGGGCTAACTCGGCGGTCAGCGGGGCAGTGACACCCACCGACCGGCTGCGGGCCTTTGTCCGCCACCACGTCGAGTTCTTCGCGGGCCATATGGCGGAGATGAAGGTGCTCTCCCACGAAGAGGACGAGCTGACCGGCACCATGCGGGCCCAGGTCCGGCGGCGCAAGCGGGAGTATGTGAGCCTGCTGCTGGAGCTGCTGGAACAGGTCCCCGGCTCCGGAATCAACCGTCCGGTCGCGGCCTATGCGCTGTTCGGCATGATCAACTGGATTTACACCTGGTACAACCCCGCCGGCCCGGTTGATCCCGACCGGCTGGCGGATGACATGACACAGTTGTTTCTTCACGGGTATCTGCAACCCACTACTCATGCGACCCGATTGGTCGCGACCCACGGAGGATAGTCATCGTGGCAACCACACTGGCCCCCCGGCCCGGCGCTCCCGCTCCCACGGAAAAGGTCCTGGTCGACTACGAAGTGAAGGACGGCCTCGCGATCATCACGCTCAATGACCCGCCGGCCAACACCTATACCTACGAGATGATGCGCCAGCTGGACCAGGCGATCCTCGATGCCCGGATGGCCGAAGAGGCCCATGTGATCGTGATCCGGGGGCACGGCGAGAAATTCTTCTCGGCCGGAGCCAACATCGGGATGCTGAACCAGGTCACCCCGCGCTTCAAGTACTTCTTCTGTCTCCACGCCAACGAGACCCTCTCCCGGCTGGAGCAGACCCCGAAGCTCACCGTCGCCGCCATCAACGGCCACTGCGTGGGCGGGGGGCTCGAGATTGCCATGGCCTGCGACATCCGGATCGCCAAGCGAAACGCGGGCAAGATCGGGTTGCCCGAAGTGAACCTGGGCGTGCTGCCCGGCACCGGCGGCACCCAGCGACTGGCCCGGCTGATCGGGAAGTCCAAGGCCATCGAGATCATGTGCACCGGCGAGACCTTCTCCTTCGAGACCGCCGAGGACCTCGGCATCGTGAACAAGGTCTTCGAGCCGGAAGGCTTCTGGGACAACCTGATGGTGTACGCCAAGCAGTTCACCCCGCCCCACAAGGCTTCCAAGGCGGTCGGCCTGATCAAGCGGGCCGTGCAGTCCGGCGCCGAGGTGCCGTTCGAGTCCGGCCTCGCCATCGAACGGGAGCTGCAGCAGCAGCTGTTCCAGTCGGACGATGCGAAGGAAGGCATCGCGGCGTACAACGAGAAGCGGATGGCGACCTTTAAAGCGAAGTAGGCGGACAGGGCGGTCAGGGCGGACAAGGCGGTCAACAAACCGCGACCGCCTCGACCGCCTCGACCGCCATGACCGCCTATTCTATGCATACTGACCTGTTTATCGGCAACGAATACCGCCCGGCGGCGAGCGGCAAGCGCTTCGACGTCACCAATCCCGCGACCGAAGAAGTCCTGGCGCGAGTGCCGGACGGGGACACGGCCGACGTGGACGCCGCGGTCGGGGCGGCCCGCGCCTGTTTCGACAGCGACGCCTGGCAGAAGCTGGCCCCCAGGAAGCGGGGCGCCATCCTCGCGAAGGCGGCCGATATCCTCGCCAGCCGGCAGGCCGAATTCGCCAAGCTGGAAACGCAGCAGAACGGCAAGCCGCTGTTCGAATCGAATATCGACTGCTCGATGGCGATCGAAACCCTGCGCTACTATGCCGGGTGGTGCGACAAGCTGACCGGCGAGACCCTGCCGCTCGACCCTGCCTACTTCGTGTACACCCTGCGGGAACCGGTCGGCGTGGTCGCCGCCATTGTTCCGTGGAACTTTCCTCTGAACCTGGCGATGTGGAAGGTCGCTCCGGCGCTCGCTGCCGGGTGCACGGTCGTGCTGAAGCCGGCGAGCGAAACTCCGCTCACCGCGATCGCCCTGGGCCAGGTGATGCTGGAAGCGGGACTACCCTCCGGCGCTTTCAACGTGATCACCGGGGGCGGACGCACCGCGGGGATGGCGCTGGTCCGGCATCCCGACGTGGACAAGATCTCGTTCACCGGCTCGACCGAGGTCGGCAAGGTCATCATGCGGGAAGCGGCGAACGGCGTGAAGCGGCTGACGCTGGAGCTGGGAGGCAAGAGCCCCAACATCATCTTCGCCGACGCTGACATCGCCGCCGCGATCAAGGGAGCCCAGAGCGGCATCTTCTATGGTAAAGGCGAGGTTTGCGCCGCCGGGAGTCGGCTGCTGGTCGAGAAGTCGGTGAAGGACCAGGTGGTCGAGCAGCTGGCCGAGCGGGCGAAGAAGCTCACGCCGGGCGACCCCTTCGACAAGGCGACCCGGCTGGGCGCCGTGGTTTCCAGGAAACAGCAGGAAACCGTGATGGGCTACATCGAGAAGGGCAAGGCCGAAGGCGGCACCGTCGTGGCCGGCGGCAATGCTGCCAAGGTGAACGGGAAGGGTTACTTCGTCGAAGCCACCGTGTTCGACGGCATCACACCGGAAATGACCATCGCGCGGGAGGAGATTTTCGGGCCGGTGCTGGCCGTGCTGCCCTTCGAGAGTTACGAAGAGGCGGCGAAACTCGCCAACCAGTCGATGTACGGCCTGGCGGCAGGGATCTGGACCCTCGACATCAGCAAGGCGCACAAGCTGGCCCGCGCGATCAAGGCCGGCACCGTCTGGGTCAACACCTACAACATCTACGATCCGGCCGCGCCGTTCGGGGGATACAAACAGAGCGGATTCGGGCGGGACCTCGGCCGGGTCGCGCTGGACGGCTACATGGAGTCGAAGACGGTATGGGTAGGTCTATGAACAATCCGGTCATCACCACCGCACTCCGGACTCCGATCGGCAAGGTCGGCGGCAGCCTCGCGGACATGCGGGCGGACGATCTCGCCGCCATCATCGTCAAGGCGGTGGTGGAACAGGGCGGGATCCCGGTGGACCGGATCGACGACGTGATCCTCGGCTGTACCAACCAGGCCGGCGAGGACAACCGGAACGTCGCCCGCATGGCCTCGCTGCTGGCCGGCCTCCCGGTGGAAGTGGCCGGCCAGACGGTGAACCGGCTCTGTGGTTCGGGGCTCCAGGCGGTGGCCTCGGCGGCGCAGGCGGTGAAGGCCGGCGAGGGCGATCTGTTCATCGCCGGCGGGGTAGAAAGCATGACGCGGGCGCCGTACGTGATGCTCAAGAGCGGGACGGGGTGGAACCGGACCCCGCCTCCGATGGCCGACAGCACGGTGGGCTGGCGCTTCGTGAACCCGGCGATGAAATCGGAGTGGACCATCTCGCTGGGCGAGACCGCCGAGAAAGTGGCGAAGCTCTATGGAATCTCGCGGCGGGAGCAGGACGAGTTCGCCGCGGAGAGCCAGCGCCGGGCTCAGGACGCTCTCGCCAAGTGCTACTTCGGCGACGAGATCGTCGCGGTGACTCTTCCCGGCAAGGACGCGCGCCGCTTCGACAAGGACGAGTATCCCCGGGCCGGCGTCACCGCCGACAGCCTGGCGCCGCTGAAGCCGGCCTTCGTGAAGGACGGCACGGTAACCGCGGGGACGTCGAGCGGCATCAACGACGGAGCCGCGGCGCTCGCGGTAATGAGCGAAACCACGGCGCAGGAGCTTTCCCGGAAACCGATCGCACGGGTGATCGGCTCGGCCGTAGCCGGTGTGGACCCCAGCTGTATGGGCCTGGGGCCGATCCCGGCAACCCGGAAGCTGCTGCAGCGCACCGGACTCAGCCTGGACCAGATGGACCTGATCGAGCTGAACGAGGCGTTCGCGGCCCAGAGCATCGCCTGCATTCGCGAGCTGAAGCTGAATCCCGCCAGGGTCAATATCTATGGTGGGGCTATCGCGCTGGGGCATCCGCTGGGGGCCTCGGGTGCCCGGATCCTCACGACATTGGTCCACGCGCTGCGCCGCACCGGCGGCCGCTATGGGCTGGCGACGATGTGCATCGGCGTGGGACAGGGGATCGCGATGATCGTCGAGAATGTGACAGGTGACAAGTGACAAGTGACAAGTCCGCTGTCGCAGGCTACCAGACGGTCACCGTGGCGATCGATTCGGGGATCGGCACCCTTACCCTCAATCGTCCCGATAAGCTCAACGCCATCGATGACGTCATGGCCCGCGAGCTGCTCGACGCATCGCGGGAGCTGCTGACCGACAAGGCGGTACGGGCGCTGGTGATCACTGGAGCGGGACGCGGCTTCAGCGCCGGTGGCGACGTCAAGTTCCTGGGCAATTGCGTGGCCAAGGGCGACTTCGAGACCGCGATGAGCCTGGTTCGGATGGGTGGGCAGCTGGTGCGCTCGCTCCGGGAGAGCCCCAAGCCGGTCCTCGCCAGCATCAACGGCGTGGCCGCCGGCGGCGGCGCCAACCTCGCGCTCGGCTGCGACCTGCGGATCGCGTCGGACCAGGCCAGCATCGGGCAGGTGTTTCACCGGATCGGCCTGCACCCGGACTGGGGTGGCACCTGGTTCGTGCCCGAACTGGCGGGGCCGTCCGCCGCGCTGGAGATGATCTGGTCGGCCGAGGTGATCCCGGTCCAGCGCTGCCTGGAGCTGGGGCTGGTGAACCGGATCGTCCCTCACGACCAGCTCGAGGCCGCCACCCGGAAATGGGCCACGCAGCTCGCCGCGGTGCCGCCGATCGCCGCCGGCCTCGCCAAGCAGGCAGTCTATGCCTCGCACTCGGGCACCCTGGCCGATGCCCTGGCGCGGGAGGAAGCCAACCAGGAGCGGTGCTTCAAGACCAGCGATGCGAACGAGGGATTCAGGAGCTTTGCCGAGAAACGATCGCCCAGTTTCGAAGGGCGGTAACAGGCGGTAGTGGGCGGTAATAGGCGGTAATAGGCGGTAATAGGCGGTAGTGGGCGGTATTAGTTGCCATAGGCCATAAGCCACTTTAGGAGATCGACGATGCGCCGCTTAATGAACTTCGATGAATGGAT
>Ga0070699_100003715_pt1 | contig 13491 bp, 9 predicted proteins | sample KBSK1503metaG_FD_65473 | JGI IMG/M metagenome (GOLD analysis project Ga0070699, IMG submission 65473) | Corn, switchgrass and miscanthus rhizosphere microbial communities from Kellogg Biological Station, Michigan, USA - KBS K1-50-3 metaG | ecosystem: Host-associated > Plants > Roots >...
AACTCGATGCCGCGGTGAAGGCCATCGATTTCTCACCTCTCGAGAAGGGCGACCAGGCAGGCTTCGATGCTTCGCTGCAACAGGCTCATGCGAAGCTGGAGCAACTCAAGCCCTGGCTGCAGCAGTTCACCATTCGCGCCGTCGGCAACTCGCACATCGACATGGCCTGGCTGTGGCCGTGGACGGAGACGGTGGAAGTCGTCCGCAACACCTTCCAGAGCGTGCTTGATCTGATGCGGGAGTATCCGGACTTTAAGTTCACGATGTCGTCGGCGCGCACCTACGAATGGATGCAGGAAAAATATCCGGACCTGTATAAGCAGATCGAGAAACGGGTGAAAGAGGGCCGCTGGGAAATTATCGGCGGCATGTGGGTTGAGCCTGACCTCAACATGCCCGCGGGCGAGTCGCTGGTCCGGCAGATTCTCGTCGGCAAGCGGTATTTCCAGAAAAACTTCGGCGTGGATGTAAAAATCGGATGGAATCCCGACTCGTTCGGCTACAACTGGCAACTGCCGCAGATCTACAAGAAGTCGGGCATGGATTATTTTGTGACCCAAAAGCTGCTGTGGGCGCATGAGTTCACCACGTTCCCCTACAAGCTCTTCTGGTGGCAGGCGCCGGACGGCAGCCGTCTGCTCACTTATTTTCCGCATGACTACGCCGGCGGCATCGATGCCGACAGCCTGGGCACCGACCTTTCGATCTGGATGCCCTCCATTTACGGCAAGAAGCTCACTGACAATCCGGAGATGATGCATCTCTACGGCGTCGGCGACCACGGCGGCGGGCCTACGCGCGTCATGCTGGATCACGCCGAGCAACTCATGTCTAAGGATGCGGTATATCCCAAGCTCGAGTTCAGTTTCGCCCGCACCTTCTTCAGCGACCTGGAAAAGAAACTACCCAGCATGCAGGTTCCCACCTGGAATGGTGAACTCTATTTCGCGTATCACCGGGGCGTCTTCACCACGCAGGCTGAGACCAAGCGCAGAATCCGGCGTGCCGAAGAGTCGATGCTGAATGCGGAGATGTTTGCGTCACTCGCAACGCGCTACGGGCGGCCTTATCCGCAAGATGACATGGAACTGGCATGGAAGCGGCTGCTCTTCGACCATTTTCATGACATCATGCCCGGCTCCGGCATTGCAGTGAACTACCTGGATGCCAAGCGCAATCTGGAAAACGTGACGAGAGCCGCCAATGAAGTCAGCCAGGGCGCACTTGGCGAAATCATCGCTCACACCAACACTCAGGGTGATGGTGTGCCGGTCACAATTTTTAATTCTCTGTCCTGGTCTCGCACCGAGGTCATCGAAGTGGAGGCGCAACTGCCGGCTCCAGCCACTCAGATTGAGGTTGTGGATTCGGCTGGGAAGCCGGCTGAGTCGCAGTTACTCTCCATCGACGCCGCCACGAACCGCGCGCGCTTTCTGTTGCTCACCAGCACTCCGCCTCTTGGATATCAGACGTATTTCGTGCGTGCTGCCACAAAAGCGTCACCTGTGCATTCTCCTGTGAAAGCTGACGCTCACTCCCTGGAGAACGAATTCATTCGTCTCAAAGTTGATTCTAAGAGTGGGTGCATGACCAGCCTGTTCGACAAACGCAGCGGCACAGAATCTCTCGCTCCCGCCGAAACCGATACCGGCGGACCGAAGAACTCGACTTGCGGCAATCTGTTGCAGACCTTCGTCGACAAACCCAAACAGTGGGACGCGTGGAACATCGACGCGGACTTCGAGGACAAACATTGGGATTTGGACAAGGCTGATGAAGTAGAACTGGTCGAGAGCGGCCCCCTACGCGCCATCATTCGGGTCAAGAATCATTTCCAGAACTCGACTTTCGTGCGCGACATCACCATGTATGCGGGCGTCCCGCGAGTCGACGTCACGATGCAGGTGGAATGGCACGAAAAACATATTCTGCTCAAGGTTGCATTCCCGGTGAGCGCCCACAGCGACAAGGCCACATTCGAAATCCCTTATGGTTCGGTCGAGCGTCCCACCACACGTAACACGCCTGCTGAGAAGGCTCAGTTTGAGGTTCCAGCGCAGCGCTGGGCCGACATTTCCGATGCCACGCACGGATTCAGCCTGCTCAACGATTGCAAATACGGATACGATGCGAAGGGCAACGTTCTCCGTCTTTCCTTGCTCCGGTCGCCGGAGTGGCCCGACGCTCATGCTGACGAAGGTCCTCACGAATTTACCTACTCGCTTTATCCGCACGGAGGAACCTGGCGTGACGCATTGACCGTCCACCGCGGTTACGAAGTGAACTACAAGCTGGTTGCCATACTGGCCGAGAGGCATGAGGGCTCGTTGTCTCCGGAACACTCGTTCCTGCAGGCGCAGCCCGATAACGTGGTGATCACCGCCGTGAAAAAAGCCGAAGACGACAATTCGCTGATCGTACGGTTCTATGAGTGGGCGGGCACAGAGGCAGACGTAAAGCTTCAGCTTCCGTCAGGAGCGGCCTCGGCTGCAGAAACAAATCTGATGGAGAAGCCCATCGCAAATCTGTCTCTGCAAGCCGGTGCTGTGGTTGTGCACACGAAGCCGTATGAAATTAAGACGGTGAAAATTCAGTTTGGCGCCAGCCCGCCTGCTGCAGCAACGGTGCCGGCGCGATAATACAGTCCCGGGAGATTCGCAGTTTCGATTGTCGAGTTCCCAGGCAAATGACCGAGAGGGACAAAGGCCGAGAGTTGCACTCTCGACCCGTGGTTGACGTTAGGGATTCGAGATGCGGGTCTGTTGCAACGAGACGGACTGCCAATGTCCACCTTTTTTCACATAGACGCGCGTGAACAGGACTTGTCCGGTTGCATCTTGTCCTCCCAGGGTCCCCTTTACGTCGGCCTTGCCGGTGACCACAGCCGCGTCGCCATAGACGCGCACCTTCAGATCGGAAAGATCGTTAGACGTGAGCTTGGATTGCCCGGACTTGAACCCGTCTAACATTTGCGACTTGTCCGCCATTCGTCCGGTCATGCTAATCAGAACGTAGTCGTCGGATGTTTGCTTATCGAGCGTTGCGACATCGCCCTTCACGACTGCGGCGGCGCGATCGGTTTCAAGCTTCTTCAATTGCTCTCTTACGTCTTGGGCCCGTGCCGAACCGATTAACGCGGCGAGGACAAAAGCCGTGGTGACTAACGCGCTGCATTTGCGTCTCATGAACGGCCTCCTTAGTTGTGAGAAATTGCCTAGAGTCTAGTGAATCTTGTGCGGTGGAGGAGCTTATGCTGAGGGGTACGATTTGTCAAATCGGGGAGCGCGGATTTGCACGTGTCTCTCAGCTCCATGCGCGAATGCGAAACGATAGGGCATTTTGGAATTACTGGTCAACTTGTTCGTTGTTGCTTATGGTTAGTATTCTCGCGAAAGGAACGAGCAGGGGCATCCAGCGCGTTGCCTGAAGGGCTTCTCGTGCCTTCCTCAGTCGAAGGGAGCAAGGAGTCGATATTTTTTATGAGGAAAAATGTCTGGAGAGCGGTGATCGAGGCAGGCTTTATCATCTTCCTGTTTTATTCCAATCTTTTGATGGGAGAATTTGAGCGCTCAGGCATGGGACAGAAGAGAGGTTTAGTTTGGGCGATCGGAGATGTCTTTACCGCTGCCAATTTTGAAATTGCCGCGGTAGCCGCGCTCATCGGTTACATCTTTTTTGAATCTCTTCGAAAGAGATTTTAGGCAATCGCAGTGAATCCTCTCGCCTTCGGGCCGACAACGGGATCGAGGCCCTGTACGATCGTCGTCCCGCACCTGCTGAATATAAGCCAAGGCCGCAACCCATGATCGGATTGCTGGCCAAAACTTGCCACTACACTAACGACGGTTGGCCACTACATTGTGAAGAACTGCGGCACGACTGAAGTCGTGCCTTGATACGAATCCTGAGTCTTGCATTGGGTCTCTGACTCAGGACACTAAATGTAGGCGATCGCATCAATCTCCACCAGCGAGTTGCCGGGAATTCCGCCTGCCGCGGCGATGGTCGTCCGGACCGGCGGATTGTCGCCAAACCTTCCCTGGTAAGCCTCATTCATGGCGGTGTAGTCTTTCAGGTCGTTGAGATACACGTTGACCTTGAGCACTTTCGCCATCGACGAGCCGGCATTGGTCAGCTCCTTTTCAATTTCGTCCAGAACATGCTTGGTATGAGCCGTGATATCGCCTGGAAAGTGCGCGCCCTTCCCAGCGATAAAAAGTAGATTGCCATAGGAGACGGCGCCCGAGAAAAGGGGCGTCTTGTCTGGTTTGTGGTCTCCGTAGTGAACTTTCTTTTGCGCCTTGGCTTCAGCTCGCGGCAGCCCAACCACGCTGGCTGCAGCCGCCGCGGCCACAGTAGCCTTCAGAATGTTGCGCCGATTTTGTTTCATGCCATGTTCTCCCTGTTCGATTAAGAATCATTGGCATGATAAAGAAATTTTGGAACCGAATGGAAGAAAATCAATTTATTTCTCGCTGTGTGAAAACTAGTTCGTACGCGCGAGAGGTCGGCTGTTTTTGTTATGAAACTCGAAGTCGCAAAAAATCTGGTTGTGAAAATCGCGGTTGTGAAACTTGACGGAGCACTGATGTACTTAGGTGAGAAACTTCTGCGGCTCGCGAAGCGCCTCGGCGAGGTCGTTCAGGAATAGCGCTGCGCGGGCGCCATCGGCGACACGGTGGTCGGAAGATAACGTCAGACTCATCATCGGCCGGACTGCGGGCTTGCCGTCGATGGCAACTACCTGGTCGGCGATGCTGCCAACCGCGAGTATCGCGGCTTGGGGCGGAGTGATGATTGCGCTGAATGCGTCCACCTTATACATGCCGAGGTTGCTGATGGTAAAGGTCGCATCCGCGATGTCGGCGGGACGCAACTTGCCCGCCCGCGCTCGCTCGGCGACATCGCGCCGCTGGGTTGCAATCTCTGCCAGGCCGGCGGCCTGCGCGTTCGGAATCACCGCCGCAACCACGCCATCATTTACCGCGATCGCCACTCCCATGTTGACGCGGTCATGAAGGCGAATGCCTTCCGGGCTCCAGCTCGCGTTTAAGCGTGGATGCTTCATCAGCACCCGTGCCACCAGCGCCACCAACAGGTCGGTGTGGGTGATCCGAACGCCGTGTGTGCGCTCGATCTCGGCGGTGATTCGTTCCCGGTGTTGATTTAGCGCCGTCGCGTCGATGTGGCGCGTCACGAAGAAGTGGGGAACGGTGGTCCAGCTCTGTGTGGTACGTTCGGCCATGAGGCGGCCGATCGAGCTGGGAACTTCAATGGTGGCGGCTTTGTACTGAGCCGGCGCTGCTTCCGATGTGGCTGTCGATGCTGCCTGTATGTCAGCGGCAAGAATTTCGCCGCCCGGACCCGTGCCATGCACCGCCGCGATTTCGATGCCTAATTCTTTGGCGAGGCGGCGCGCCTTGGGAGAGATCTTCGCGCTGCGAGCAATAGAAGGTTCGGCGGTGCCAGCTCCGGCTGCCGCTGGATGAGCCGGCTCAGTCTTTTCCCGTGCCCCAGCTCGCGCGGAGGGCACGGCTGCAGAGGATGCATCCTCCGCTGGAGGATCTTCACCGGGAGCGACGATCCACGCGATGGTCTGCCCCACCGGAATGTCGGCCCCGGCGACGGCCCTCACCCCGGCGAGGATGCCGTCTGCAGGCGCTTCCACTTCCACCACCGCTTTGTCGGTTTCTATTTCGAGAAGAGGTTCGCCCTTGGTAACACGCTCACCTTCTTTTCTTCGCCAGGCAATAAGCTTGCCAGTTTCCTGCGCCATTTCCAGGGCGGGCATTACAACGCTGAAGGCCATAGTTGTTTGGTGGGGGAAGGCTCCCTATGACCCTCAGCCCGAAACTCCTACCCGCTCGGTTTTGGCGCTGGTCTCGATCATCTCGAGCACGCGCTCACTGGGCGGAGCTTCGCTTTCTCTTGTAGTCGGCAGCGGTCCGTTCACGGTGAAGTAGTGCGCACCCGCAACCAGAAGCTCTTCCGCCGGGAAGCGCGTGATGACTTCGTGTCCGGTCGGAGTGACTACGATTTCTTCTTCAATGCGCGCCGCGCTCCAGCCATCGGTCGAAGGCCAGAACGTTTCGAGCGCGAACACCATGCCGGGCTTGATTTCTACCGGATGGTCGAACGAAACCAGGCGGCTGATCACGGGTTTCTCCCAGATTGCGAGGCCGATTCCGTGGCCATACTGCAGTGCAAAGCATGCTTCTTCGTTGGGGAACCCGAACTCTTCAGCTTTCGGCCAGACCGCGGCAATCTCAGCCGTGGTGCGGCCGGGGCGAACCAGTTCGATGGCGGCGTCAAGATAATCGCGGCAGCGTTTGTAAGCATCGACCATGGCGTGCGAAGCGTAGCCAACGGTGAAGCAGCGGTAGTAGCAGGTGCGGTATCCCATGTAGGAATGCAAAATGTCGTAGTAGACGGGATCGCCCGGCCGCAGCACGCGATCGGAAAAGACATGGGGATGCGGATTGCAGCGCTCGCCGGAAATTGCATTCACCGCTTCGACGTATTCCGATCCGAGATCGTAGAGAACCTTGCTCACCAGCCCGACGGCTTCGTTCTCGCGCAATCCCGGCTTCATCGCACGATAGAGCTCATCGTAGGCCGCATCGACCATCATGGCCGACGTATTCAGCAAGGAAATTTCATCCTGCGTCTTGATCACGCGCGCATCGGACATCAACTGCTGTCCGTCCACGACCGTGATCCCCTCGCGCTGCAGCGCAAATAGCACGGGGAGCTCAATAATATCGATGCCCAACGGCTCCTTGTGCAGGCCGCGCATCTCCAGTTCAATGCGAATCTTTTTTGCCACGTCTTCGGCGCGTCCCATCTCCGGCGTCATGGCGCCACGCAGCATCGAGATGCCCGGCCGCGAGCGCTCACCCAGCCACGGGCAATTCAGTTGATGGTGCTTGGCCGCGGATCCGAAGTCCCAGAGGATTGGCTCGTCATTCTGCGGCAGGAGCGTGAAGCGGTTGCACTTGTCCTGCGCCCACGAGCCAATGTGTGTGGACGTGATGTAGCGCACATTGTTCATGTCGAAGCAGAGCAGCGCGCCCATCTCGGACTTGACCAGGAGTTCCTTCACCTTCGCCAGACGCTCGCGGCGGAGCCGGTCGAAGTCGATCCGGTTCTCCCAATCGACGGCCATCGTTCCATGAGTTTTTAATGCCATAAATCAGCTCCTGTAGAGACGTTGCTTGCAACTCTCTCTCGCCCTCTTTCGGAACGCCGTAGGCAAAGACGTAGCAAGCTACGTCTCTACGACGCATCCGACTCGGTTCGGCTCAACCCTTCCCGCACAACTGTCTCGCTGCATCGAATACGGTTTCTTCGGTTGGTACGGTTACGTCTTCCAGTGGCGGAGAGAACGGGATGGGGACGTGCATCGCGCCCATTCGCTTCACTGGCGCGTCCAGATCGTAGAATGCGCCTTCGGCGATCACGGCGGCAAGCTCAGAGGTTACGCCGTAGCGGCCGTAGCCTTCATCGAGCACGATCACTCGCGAGGTTTTCTTCGCCGAGTCGATCAGCGTTTTTTCATCCAGCGGCCACGTGGTTCGCGGATCGACCACCTCCGCGCTGATGCCTTCTTTCTCCAACAAGATCGCCGCGCCCAGCGCGACCTGCACCATGCTGCTGGTGGCGACGAGCGTGATGTCGTCGCCGGCTCGCTTGATGTCGGCAACGCCCAGCGGAATTGTGTAATCGTCCTCCGGAACCGGCCCCTTCAGTTTGTACATCATCTTGTCTTCGAAGAAGACCACCGGGTTCTCATCGCGAATCGCCGTCTTCAGTAGACCTTTCGCGTCATAAGGCGTCGACGGCAATACGACTTTCAATCCGGGCACGTGGCTGAACCACGCGTGCAGCGACTGCGAGTGCTGCGCGGCCGAGCGGCGTGTCGCGCCTAGTGTCGTGCGCATCACCATTGGAACTCTCCAGTGCCCGCCTGACATGTAGTGAGCTTTGGCAGCCTGATTGACCATCTGGTCCATGGTCAGGGTGATGAAGTCGCCGAACATGATGTCAACCACCGGCCGCAAGCCCGTCATCGCCGCGCCGACGCCAACCCCGGTGAAGCCCGCTTCCGAGATGGGCGTATCCACCACTCGCTCCGAGCCAAATTCTTCCACCAATCCCGAAAGCACTTTGAACGGCGTGCCCGCCTCAGCCACGTCCTCGCCGAAAATGCACACGCGCGAGTCCCGGCGCATTTCTTCCGCCAGCGCCTCTCGCACCGCCTGCGCAAATGTCAACTCGCGTTCAGGCATAAACGTCCTGCTCCACCTGGTCGACGCTGGGATACGGAGCTGCAATCGCAAACTTCACCGCTGCCTCCATCTCCGATCGAGCCTCGGATGAAATCTTTTCCAGCGAAGCGGAATCGGCGTAGCCCTGCCCCAGCAACCAGTCGGACAGCACCTTGATGGGATCGCGCTCCGTCTTCCAAACCTGCTCTTCCTGCTTCGAGCGGTAGTATTCTCGGTTGATGTCGCCCACGTGATGGCCGCTGTAGCGATATGTGTCACACTGCAGGAATGCTGGGCCTGCGCCGGAGCGCGCGCGCTTCACCAGCCGCGATACAACTTCATTCACCGCGCGCACGTCCTGCCCATCGACGCTCGCTGCTTCCAGGCCGAACGCCGTGGCTCGGCCAAGAATTGTCCCGGCAGTAGTTTCCGTGTAGTGGGTGTACTCGTTGTACATATTGTTTTCGCAGACGTAGATGACGGGCAGCTTCCACAACTGTGCCAGGTTCATCACCTCGTACAGGGATCCCTGCCCCAACGCGCCTTCCCCAAAAAAACAAACCGCAACCCGGTCACTTCCCAAATGCTTTGCGGTAAAAGCCGCACCAGTTGCGATTCCTACACTGCCCCCTACAATGGCATTTGCACCCAGGTTGCCGGTCGCGGGATCGGCAATGTGCATGGATCCGCCCTTGCCGCGGCAGTAGCCCGCTTCCTTGCCCAGCAACTCTGCAAACATGCGATCGGGAGTTGCTCCTTTGGCCAAGCAGTGTCCGTGTCCGCGATGGGTGCTGGTAATGTAGTCGTCCCGGCGCAGCGCTTCGCAGACGCCCACTGCGACCGCTTCCTCGCCGCTGTAGAGATGCGCGAGCCCCGGCATCAGCGCCCGGGTGTAGAGTTCATTCACCTGCTCTTCAAACAGGCGGATGCGCACCATTTGCCGGTAGGCGTGCAACCACGTCTCTTTAGCGGTGACAAACTCAGGACCAGCTTCCGACTTGGACATCGTCGTCGTCACTTCTTCGCTCCTGCGTTAATCGGCGTCTTGACTCCTGACATCGTGGCCAGCACGTCGAACATGCAGGCAAAATCAAACTTCGTGAAGCCCATGCCGCGGGCTGAGGTCAGGATTTCATTGCTTACTGCGGTCGTCGGCAATGGAACGTCCAACTGACGGCCAAGGTCCATTGCTAACACCATGTCTTTCTGCATCATGTTCACATCGAACCAGGCCTCTTCCGGCTGCTGCAAAACAAATGGACCACGATACTGAATCATCGGCGAGGCCACGGCGCTGTGCGTCAGGACATCCACCGCAACCTCGCGGGCGATTCCGCTCTTCTCCGCCAGCAACACGCCCTCGGAAAAAGCCAGCATCTGCACCGCAAGACTAAGATTGGTTGCAATCTTCATGGAAAGCGCCAGTCCGTTGTCGCCAACGTAGGTGACCTTGGGCCCAATGTCGAGCAACAGCGGCTTTATTTTCTCGAAGGTCTCGCGCCGCCCTCCAACCATCACGGAAAGCTTTCCCTCCTGCAGGGTGATCACACTGCCGGACACGGGGGAATCCACCATATCGGCGCCGCGTTCGCGTACCTTCGCCGCCAGGGCGCGACTCACGGCTGGGCTTATGGTGCTCATGTCGATAAAAACCTTGCCGGGGCCCAGACCCGTCAGCAGTCCATCGGGACCTTCAGTGATCGCGGCCGTCGCTGCCGCATTGGTCACCATGGCAAACGTATAATCCGAAGCGCTGGCCACTGCGCGAGGTGAGTCGGCCCACTGCATGCCCTTTGCGACCAACCACTGCGCCTTCGCGCGGGTACGGTTGTACCCGGTCACCGTGTGACCCTTGCTCAGCAGCCGGTCCACCATCTGGCTGCCCATCACCCCAAGGCCGATAAAACCTACTTTCGCCATCCGCTCCTGCCTTCCGAAAAAAATGCCGAGTGTTCTTTTAGCGCTTGCCGGGTGCGCGCTTACTGGCGACTTGGCTGTCCTCGCGAACCTGTTCCAGGTGTGCCTTCATCGCTTCGCGCGCCTTCTCTGAGTCGCGCCGCTCCATGGCTTCGAGGATCCGCTTGTGATGGACCTGCCCGCGCTCCGGACCACCGGAAACTTTGAAGATTCTCAAACGCTGCTCGCGCAGCAGCCCCACGATGGAATCGATCAAAGACAGAATTAGAGGATTAGCGGCGGCTTCGGCGAGCGCGAGATGGAAATCCAGATCCGCCTCAATGTAGGCGTCGGGATCTCGGCCCGCCCGATCCATCACTGCTACGGCTTCGCGCATGGTCGCCAGTTCCGGCTCCTGAACCCGCATTGCAGCCAACGCCGCGATCTCAGGTTCGAGGATGGCGCGCACTTCCGCCAGGTACGTGGAGCCCTCTGGTTGACCAATCTTCACCATCAGGTCCAGCGACTGCCGGACGGCTTGCGAAGTTCCATCCGTGATGAAAGTGCCGCGCCCGGAATATGCTTCGACCAGGCCCTTTTCACGAAGCGCTTTGACGGCCTCGCGGACGGCGGTGCGGCTGACTCCGAAACGTTGCGCGAGATCGCGCTCGGCGGGAAGTTGGTCGCCAGCCTTCAGATCACCTTTGAGAATGGAATCTTCGATTTGCTGAACAATTTGCTCGTAGAGCCGCGACGTCCGAACTAATTTGTACACTGCCCTGCCCCCTGCACCAGGCGTTCCTGCAGCCCGGACACCTCTGGTCCGGCTACTATACCGCATGTCCATCGTCACTTGCGTCGATTGTCGGGCGGAAAGCATGTTGTTGGTTTAAGGTATGGTGGTATGACCGCATAATACTAACATCGCCCTGCGCCGTGGTGCAAGCGTAATCCTGCGCGGTTTCAGGCGACTTCGGGTGTCAGGGAGCGGCAATCGACAATCAAGTAGTTAACCGGACGACGGATCGAAAAAATGAATTTCCTTGACACCGTTTCATCAATAGTGGTATGGCTGTCGGACCAGAAAGTCACGGAGGGTTTTCCATGTCAACCTGTACGGTCGGTTCGGCCGGACTCGGCGGTCACGCTTTGACGGCCACCACGCGGGTCCTCGTCGCCACTATCGTGGTTGCTCTATTCAGCCTTCCCTCGTTGGCGCAGTCTACCGCGGGACGTACGCTCGGCACCATCACCGACCCGAGCGGAGCGGCTGTGGCCGGCGCCACGGTGGTGGTGACTGATGTAGAGCGCGGGACCTCGCGCGCCCTGACTACTGACGAAGCGGGAGCCTACGTCGCGGCCGACCTGCAACCTGGGACTTACAAGATCCGTGTGGAGTCGAAAGGTTTCAAAGCGGTCGAGCGGCCGAATGTAGTCATTGAGGTTGCGACCGATGTGCGCGCCGACTTCACACTGCAGCCGGGCAACGTATCGGAAATTGTGACCGTGAATGAAGACGTTCCTCTGGTCAACACCACTTCGGCAACTCTGGGCGGCACACTCAGTAACAAGGAAATTAACGACCTGCCTCTTAACGGACGAAACTACGAGAACCTGCTGCAGCTCCGGCCGGGCGTGATGCGCTATCCCGGGGGCGGCTTCTCGACCACCAGCACCAACGGGTTGCGCGCCGAAGACAATGCTTATCTGGTCGACGGTCTCTTCAACAGCGAGCCCTTCTCCGGTCAAGGCATCATTAACGGTGCCGGCATCGCCGGCGACTCGGCCACCATTTTGCCGATCGATTCCATTCAGGAGTTCAACATCCAGGAGAATGCTCCGGCGGAATATGGGTGGAAACCCGGAGCCATCGTCAACGTTGGATTGAAATCGGGAACCAACCACATTCACGGCACCGCCTTCGCGTTCGGCCGTGATGGCGCCATGGACGCGCGCAACTTCTTCAATACTTCCCCGAATCCGAAGTTGCCGCGAACCCTCGAGCAGTTTGGCGGTTCGGTAGGTGGGGCGATCATCAAGGACAAGGCTTTCTTCTTTGGCGCCTACGAAGGACAACGATACAACGTGGGTAACTCGTTCGCCGGCATCACGTCACCGTCCATGGTTTCGATGCCAGCCGCGGGAAACTGCATCTTCCTCCCCACCGGCGACTGCGCCAACAGCATTCCCGATGTGATTGCCGATTTACAGGCGGGAGGGATTACGGTAAGTCCAGCGAGTTTGAAGATCGCAGGTTGCACCCTGGGTCCGCCGGTCACGTGCAACGGCAGCGGCTTCCCCCTTAACAACAATCCCAGTATCAACATCCCCAACGGATTCAACAATGACGTGCGTGTGGACAACGTCGTAGCCAAGGTGGACTACAACATCAACGAACGCAACACCGTCGACGGCATGTTCTTTTTCGGCAACAACTCGGGAAAAGTCGAGGACTTTCCAGAGCTGCAACAGAAGTGGCTTTCCAACATTCATACCCGGGCGCAAGTGGTGGGCGGGAGTTGGATCTGGACTCCGAGCGCACGTTGGGTGAACGAAGCTCGCTTGGGCTACAACCGACTCTACCAACCCACGTTGCCCGGCGACCTTAACACTCCGGCGTCAAGTTATGGGCTTAACACGGGTGTTTCCGGTCCGTTCACGGGCGGCTTGCCTCGCATCGGCTTTGGCGGATATTTCTTCCCCGGCCTGGGCGGATTCAAGTGGCCCAAGTTTCAGGGACCTGACAGCATCACTCAGTTCATTGATCATATTTCCTACAACACCGGCAAGCATGCCTTGAAATTCGGCGGTGAAATCCATCGCAACGCTTTCAGCGGGGGAGCCTTCGGCAACGCTCGTGGCAGCATCACTTTCCTGGGCGGCAATACTCCGGATCCCAGCAGCCCCGGGAATTTCCTCAATACTCAGCAACTGGAAGATTTCTTTTCCGGCGCGCCTTTCAAGGCCTCGGTTCTTTCCGGCGACCCGCGGCGGAATATTCATAATTGGGAGTATGCAGCCTTTTTCCAGGACGACTGGCGAGTAACCAGGAACCTCACGTTAAATTTCGGGCTGAGGTACGAATTCAAATCGACGCCTGTGGAGGCGCACAATCTGCTGGGGAACTTTGATCCCAACGCGGCCACTGGGTTGATACAGGCGGGCCGGAACGGCGTAGGCAGCGGTGTCTATAACTCCGATCACAAGAATTTCGCGCCACGCCTGGGCTTTGCCTGGGACGTGGCCGGCAACGGAAGAACGGTACTCCGCGGCGGCGGCGGCCTCGTGTTCGAGACGGTCAACTGGGAGACGTTCTTAGCCTTCAACA
>Ga0070699_100003716_pt1 | contig 13488 bp, 11 predicted proteins | sample KBSK1503metaG_FD_65473 | JGI IMG/M metagenome (GOLD analysis project Ga0070699, IMG submission 65473) | Corn, switchgrass and miscanthus rhizosphere microbial communities from Kellogg Biological Station, Michigan, USA - KBS K1-50-3 metaG | ecosystem: Host-associated > Plants > Roots >...
ACAGCGCGTTCGTTCGTCACGTCGAGCGTGTCGGGCTCGTATTTCGGCTGCGCCTGATTGCTTGTTCGCAGCCAGTTCTCGCGCACGGGATCGGGCGGAAACTCGTTCGCGATCGATTGAGCACCACCGCGGCCGGGAGCGATGTAATAGCCCGCAGCCAACGCTGCCTTGCGCAGGTCGACGATTTGCGCCGACTTCGGCTCGGTAGGTTGCGCCGGCTGCGCCTGCGCCGACGAAGAGTAATCGGCGGGAGGGAGCGGCGCAGCCGGCGCGGCGGCGGCCGCCTTGGCGGCGCGAGACGCGGCGGCGGCCCAGTTGGCTTTTATGTTCATCAGCCTGGAAAACAATTCCTCTTTGGCGTTGCTCCATCCGGTTTCTTGTTTCATTGTGGATCATTCCTTGGTAGGTGGCTCGTTGTTCTTGGGCAACGCAGCATCATCATCACCGCCGAGCCGCTCTATCAGCTCGGCCATGTGGTCGGCGTCGCGGACGGAACGCGCAATCTCTTGCTCGTGAAATTCAGGCCACGTGTTCGCGAGCCGGCGCGCGAGCTCGGGATCGCCATCGCCGCTGGCGTGGCCGTCAACAAGCTTCGGATCGGGCTGCAGAGCACCGAGGGCGTCTAACGCCCGGCGTTCGCAATTGACCAGCGCCGTAAGCGCATGCGGGTCGACCGGCTGCCCGTGCAGGACCTTGATGCCGGCGTCGCCGATCAACACGCTCAGCAGGATGCATCCCTGGATTAGCTCTAGCTGGCCAGCCGTCGCCGGGGCGGGCAATCCAGCCTGTAGACGAGCACCGAGAGCGCGTGCGCGCCGGCTTGCTGTGGTGCGGCCGTCTAAATCGCTCAGCGATCTGATAGCGCGCGCGTATCTTTTGCGGGTGCGTTTGGAAGGCAGGTCAACCGGCCGCGCATCCGCGTTACAGTTCGCGGACATATACATCCTATTTTACAGCGTGGCCTTGAGCCTCAACTTTGCCAGAGAACGCCCAAACAATCAAGGCTCTCGAGATCGACTGGCGAACTTACAATGCCCGGCAGCACCTCGCCGAGGCCCTGGAAGTGCCCGGAAACATTAGGTTTATCTGGCCGACTAGCGAACAATGAGGCATAGGTTCGCCAGTCACAGCGGCAGCCGGAGAGCGCGACGACCCCCGGCGCGCCGGTGCGCCAGGGCGCAGCTCGAGGTCGAGCTGGCGGCGGCGCGGGTTATGCGGGCAGCCAGCGAAAGTGAGCGCGGGCGTCGACCAAGAGAACGGGACGCCCCAGTGATGGGGACTTTTGTCGGCACTGTCGATTGCGCGTACGAGTCATAGATACGAATCCGCCTCTCTTCCTCTGTATACGCGTATATGTTTCGCGCGCGTAATCGACAGTGCTGACAAAACTTCGCCCGCTCCTCCCTCACGTATCGCATGACTCACATCTCCTCTGATTTGCTAAACAGCTCTTGCAACATCTCGCGCGTCTTCTCCCGGCGCTCGCGCTCCGCCTTGGCACGTTCGGCGAAAAGACGGTGACACTCGGGGTTCACCTTCCACCGCACTGGTGACGATGGCCGCGGCCCCGGCGTCGGCGTCAGCCATCCCAAGGCGTCGAGGGTGTCGAAAATTTCTTTCAACTCGAAAGTGGTGAGCCCCTTGGTCGACCTGACGCAGCGCGCAAGGTCCCGGCTCGTGACGATCTCGAGGTTATGCGCGAGAATGTATCCAGCGACATCGGCCAAGCGGCCGAGATTATCGCCGCCCATGCTCGCATAGAACGCTACTGCGTGCGGTAACAAGAACCGGTGCAAAAACCTCTCGGCCCGCAGCGCGATCTCCTCGTTGATGGGGCTGCGCCAGTCTGCCTCGAGGCAGTGCCAGATCAGGCACAGCCGCGCAAAATACCCGTCGTATTTGCCGAGGTGGGCAGCGAGCTTCGCGTTAAAGCCTTCGCATGTCATGAGCTCAAGGTGCCGCTGCTCGAGCCTGCGCCTGATGGCTTGCGCGCCGGGTGAGAACCGGACCTTCAGCGGTGGCCGCTCCTCGGCGCCATACGAGCGCTCTCCGACGAGCCGCGCGATCACCGCTTCATATTCCGTCACCGCATCGGGCCGTTCCTCGTCCCGGCTCATCGTTGCCGGGCACAGCATGACCGGGATCAGGCGCTGGATTAAGCCGTCGTCGACAGTGTCCTCGATGACCTTGCGCATCGCCGCCGGCTGGATTCCGCCGAGCAGCGAGACCGACAGATTCGGGATGTAGACGGTGCCGCGCCCGATACGGTCGCTGACATACGACCCGCCATTCCATGACTGCAGCCAGAATCCGCGATCTTTGCCCGCGCCGCGTCCGCTGGCGTATTTCTCCACGGCGCCGAACCAGCCGGACAACTCATCTTGCAGACTGAGAACCCCGTCCGGGCTATCCTTGAGGATGTGCTGCGCGGCTTCAATCGTGGTGTCCTCGATCCGCATGCGCCGTTTCTTCGGCGGCTCGGTGGCCTTGCGCTCGTCGGCGGGGAGCTGCTGGTAAGCTTCCATCTCCTGCGCGTATTGCCTCGCCAGCTCGGCATCGAGATACACGAGCGGCCGAGCGGCTTGCCGCAGGATCGGCGACTTCTTACTGCTCGGATCGGCAACCAGCGCGATCCACAGTCGGGCGGATTCGCGCCATGACGGATCGTGTTCCTTAACCTGCAATTCGACCCGGTCGGGAATCGCAGCACCGCACACGGTCAGCGCAGCCAGTGCCAACCCGGCCGGGTCGGCGCCCATCAACTCGCCTTGTTCGAACGCGAACTGCTCGATCACCTTGGGCAGCACGTCGCGCGGCAGCGTCGGCGGATCAAATTTCGCCCACAAGTCGATCGGGATAACCTTCTCCTCCTCGTGGTCAGCGTCCTCTTCGCGTTCGCCGGCGTGTCCGTTAGTGCGATCCGAGACTTGGCGCGGCTGCGCGCGTCCGGCCTTCGCACCGCTCTTTATTGTGGCACGCACGGATTCCTCTCCGTCTTCGGCCACGAGGCCGCAGGCTTCCGCGGCAGCGAACAAGCGCTCGCGGACTTCGTTCTCGTCGAGGCCGCCGATAGCCACCAGCTGGAACAGGCCAAAAGCGGCGCGGTTGAGCTTTTCGTTACGACCGCCTTTCGCCATCGCCGCCAGCTCAGCGCATTCGTTCTTGAGCGCCGTGCGGAAATATTGCGGGTCAAAGTCGGCAGCGGTCGCCGTCCGCATCTCGTCAGTAGGTCCAGTCTCCGCGGCGCCGTTGGCGCCGATCTCGGCCCAGCCGGATTGCGTCATGATTTCGCTGGCCGCGGCCACGATGCGGCGCGCCAGCGCTTCGTCCATGACCGCCAAGTCCGCTTGCGGCACGTTGAGCACGTGCACGCCATCGCCCCAGCTGTAGGGCTTGCCGGTATCGACGTGGATGCCTTCGGCGACGAATTGCTGGCCATCGGCCAGCACCTCGACCCGGTGCTTGACGCCATCGGCTTCGAACCACGGTGTGCAGATTTTCTTAAACGGCGTCGCGCAACGAAATGGGATCAGCCGCTTCGGCGCCAAGCCGGTGCGCCCCAAGACCACACCCTGCGAAACCATACCCAGAATCGCCTGCTCGATACGATCGGCGACCCCTGGGTCGCGCACGTCAATGTCCACTGCTGGCGTGTAGCGCGTGCGGATGCCGGTGCTCAGCGCGTTCGGGTAGGTATCGGCCCAAGCCGTGATCGCTGCCGGATCCGTAGCCGCGTTCGTCCAGCCGTTGAGCGCTGGCCTCTTACCGCGCGACAGAACCGGAAGCAGCTCGTATCCTAATTTGTGCAGAGCTTTCCGCCGTTCCGTGACAGCAATGCGGAGGTTCTCTTGCTCGGCCATGAAATCAGTCCTTAGTATAACGCGGCCCGGCCCACGCCCTGGCCGCAATCGGCAATCCCGCCGCCCAATTCGGCAACATGGTCATGATCTCGATAAACTTGGCGGTGTCTGCGCAGCCCTCGCGCACCTCGCACACGATCTCGTCGTGCACGTGCAGCACGACCGGGAAACCAGCCTCCTCGAGCCGCAGCATCGCCGCGGCGAGCAGATCGCGCGCGATTGCCTGCACGACATTCTCGGTGAGCGAGCCATACCACGCGCATTCATCGGCCCATCCACCGCGCGCGTTATCTTTGAAGTAGATCTGCGGTGCTTCAAACTTGCCCGGCCCGAGCCGCGCCTGCGGGTAGGCGATGCGGCGCCCTGAGGGCAGCGTCAAATAGAGCGTGCCGTCGATCATCTCACACGCGAGCTGCCTCCACGCGACCGGCTGGCGCGCGAGCACTGCGCGTTTGGCGATGCGCTCGAGATGGTGCCAGAGCTGATATGTCGCCGGATGCGCGGCCCGCCACGCCTTGATATCAACCAAGATGGCCGCATCGTCGCGCTCATCATCGGGCGCGAAGCGCCGCCACGCGCCAACGCCGCCGCCGTAACCGCAAGCCAATTCCGCCACTTTGCCAACAGCGCGCCCGGCTTTGTCATCGGGCGTGATTGGCCGTCGCAAAATCTTTGAAGCGGTGCGGCAGTATGGCTCGAGCGCCGGATCACCGGTGCAATCGTATTCGCGGAAATTGGCGATCTTCCACTGCTCGCCGGCGATCCACGCCAGTACGCGTGCTTCGATAGCGCTGAAATCACCGCCGATCAGCGTATGGCTGGGCGCGGCGCATATCGTGCTGCGCATGAGATCGCCGATCACCGTGGGCGGGCTGCCGATCGCGCGGATGCGATCCATATCGCCGGCGAGCACGGCGTCGATGGCGGTGTCGAAATCTTCGACCACCTCGACCCGTTTCAAATTCTGCGGCTGGAAGGCTCTTCCTGACCATCGCCCGGGCGCGGCAGCGTGATAGCGCATGGTACCGCGCAGCCGGTTGTCGGCATCGAGCCCGGCGAACAGGCTGTCGAACTTACGTGTCGAGGCGCGGCTTCCCTCGCGCCGCAATTCCAGAATACGGCGCGTCTCGTCGTCGGGGTCGTATGCGAGCACCGCTGACACGCTGCGCTTCTGCAGCGAGGCTATTTGATGCCCGTTCTCGCGCACCCGCTCGATGATTCGCGCAGTCTGCCCGGCGCTCGTGATCTTGCCGCCGGTGAGCGCGCTGATCTCGTCGCCGATCGCCTTTTGCTCGCGTTCCGCGATCGCGCGCGCGGCCCGGGCCAGCTCGCGGTCGACATGGAATCCACGCTTATTGATCCGCTGATCGAGCCGCCACACTCGCTGCTCCCCATCCGAGAGCGGCGGCAGTCGCTCGAACAGAGCGCGTTCGGCGCCAACGTCGCGGGCGCAGTATTGGCACAGCCGCTCGATATACTCGGCGTCCTCGAGCCACACTGGTTTGCCCGTGCCCGCTTCGACGTAGAGCGGCCGGCACATGCGCAGCATGAGGTTGCGACCTTCGAGGTCTTTTTGGTGCGGAAGTTCGAGCGCCGCGGCCACGTTCTCGAGCGCGCCCGGCAGCGCTGCCGCGAGCGCCATCGCCATGGTGCACCGCCAGCGCTTGGTCGGGATGATCGGGAATCCATGCCGCGGCACGAGTACATGCCGCATGATCGCGCGCTCGAACTCGGCATTGTGGGCGACGACTCGCCAGCGCGGATCGCGTGCCGCTTCGGCGAATACCTGTGGGACCGGCTCTCTTCGCCGCCAAATCTCTACCGGCCCGGCATCGACCGCGTAGGCGACGCAGATGATCTCGGTCGTCGGGTCGGCAGCGTAGCGATGCGCGCCGACATCGATGCCGATCGTCGACCGTGTCTCAACGTCGACAAATAACGTCGGCGCGTTCGGTTGCGGGGCATACGTGACGGGAGGCGCAGGAGGCGCGGATGGCGGAGGCGCCGGCGGCAGAATCGGCGCAGGCGGTTTCGCCTTCCGCTTCCTCGGGGTTTTGACCGTGCGAAGGTGCGGCGGCACATAGTGTCGGCCAGGTTTGCCGTCTGCCGTCCATTTCACGAACTTCGAATACTCGCACAGCAGTCCCTGTGCGGAGGCTGCGTCCAGCTCGATGCCGTGGCGCGCCGCAGCCGGCTGAATCACCCGCGCATTGATCTCGTCGAACCGAGCGCGCCATTCGGCTTCTGACCCCCAGCCGAAACTCGGTGCTTTGCCCGGTGACCGCTCGAGCGCCAGATTCAGGCCAGGCCTACTGCCAGGGCCGCTCGTCGCAAATGTTTGCCAGTCAGGCGCGTGGCGCAGCGGCCCGACGTATTTCAGACAGTTGACGATCTGTGCGGCGATGAATGGACCCGTGATCGGCTCCAGCCGCCCGTGCACGGTTGCGCAAGAATCGCCTTCTCGTGGTCGGATTCGGGCCTTATGCAGCGTCGGGAACAGTTCGTGACAGAACCAATGAACAACCGCCTCGCCATACGGCAGGCGGTGGCACAGACGGTAGTCCCTCGGCATCTTGCCGATTACCTTGTAGGCGTTTTGATTAGTGCAGGGCGCGCCGCTTGCCGCTCGCGCCATCAGTCTCGCGCAGAATGCGTCGAGGTCCGGCAATGGGTAGCCGAGGTCTTCCAACGCGCTCCGAAGGTTGATGTGCTTCGCGATGGCGATCGCGACGATCAGATCAAGATCGTCGGCATGGGGTTCGCGGTATACCCGCGCGATGGTCCGCGACACGCTGTCATCTTCGACCCGAGGTCGGCAAAAATATCCGCCGCAGATGATCGCGTTCCCACTCCACGGCCAGGGCTCGCCGGCGCGCTTCTTGAGGTCGCTCGTGATCAACTCGTTAACGAAATATTCGAGGTCAGTGGACATGATACGCATCACAATCAGATCGCCCCCTGATTACCGGCGTGGCCTTCCGGTAATCGAGCGACGGTCCCGGGATTAGCTCTTGTCCTCCGTGGCGGCGCCGTTGCTCACCGCTTCGACGCGGAGCCCGTCGACGCTCTTGCCCGCATACTGCGTGCGCGCGCAGCGGATCTTGATCTTATTACCCGACCACGTGTCGGTGTCGCCGAAGGCGTCTTCGAGCGTCTCGGCGTTGGTCTTATTCAGCACCATCGGCTTGTCGAAGTCCTGAAAGTACATGATCGGTTTCTCCTTCTGGTCCGATCCCTGTCCGATCCGCTCCATCTCCACATACGAGATCGTTGCGATGATCGGCTTGGCCTTGGCGTCCTCGGCCTTGAGGTATTTGCTAGGAAACATGTCTGAAGTGCGCATAAGTTGAACTCCTATTGATGCGCGAGTCGATGTTCGATTCGAGTTCGAGTTACACAGTTCGTTTTGTTTGTCGGTGCGCCTCCTACTTCCACGAAATCCGGTTGATGATGGCGGGACCAGTATGGTCGCGGCGCCACACGAGCCACGCGAATGCCATCGCGCTCGATGCCTTCGGTCCATTCCAGCCATCCCGATACATCATGGGCAGCCGCTTACGAAAAAGGTGCACGCGGGCGAGGCCACGGCCCTCGAGGATTCCGGAGCGGCGCTCGGACTCGAGGAAGGCGAACCGGAGCAGCATGATCACGACGGGGCACAGCTCGAGCGCGTGCGCGACGAATTGCTCGGCCCATTTGAACGGTGGATTCGTGAGGATGCACTCGACGTCGGCGGGCGCTTCGGTCTCGGTGAGGAAGTTGCGCTGGAAGTCCAGCGGAAAGCCGTAATCAGCGATGTCGGAGGCGATGACCTCATGCCCGACAGCGCGCAGCACGTTGACGATCGCACCGCGGCCGGCGGCCGGTTCCCAGACGTCCAGCGGCACCGGTTCGGCCCGGAGCAGCGCCTCGGTGGCGCACGCCGGGGTCTCGTAGAGGTCGAGCCCGCGCTCGGCGAAACTATGCTGACGGTTTCCGGTGACGAGGGCGGTCATTTGCGCCTCCCGTCGGCCTGCGCCAACTCGGCCCCGGCCGCCTCGGCACGCGCGCGCCATTCGTCGCGTTCGGTCTGCAACTCGCTGATCTCGATCAGCAGCACGGCGGTCAGCCGTGCGAGCCGCTTGCGCTCCGACACGGTGGTGTCGAAGACGTCAAGCTTATCGAGCGCGGCGAGGGTCGGACGTTTCCTGGTGGTGATCATCGGATAGCTCATGAGAAAAGGGCGCCGCCCGCGGATGGGCGGCGCCAAGGGGAATAGAAGTGGTTAAGCGGCCTCAGCCACGGCGAGCATTTCGAGCGCCCGGTCGATTCCGACCTCGTGGGCGGCCTCGATGAAGCGCGTCTCTGCTGAAGGCGTCGTGACCTCGCGCAGCGTGCTCCAGCCGCGGCGCACCATTGCGCGCTCCATCGGCGAGAGCCGGCTGGCCGCGGTGATATACGGCACGCTCACGCCCACGACCTTGGAGATGGCCGTGGCCGTCAGGCGCAGCGACAGCCGCCCTTCGAGCACGTCGGCAGCGAGCGCTGCCCGCTGGGACTTGGTCAGGTGGCCATAGCTACGGCCGTCGATCGCCCGCGGTGGTGCGCGGTCGACAGTAACGGTCGGCATGGGGTATACAGGGGAAATATCAAGCATTAGATGAGAGCCTCCTTGGCTCTTTTCGGCCTACTACGGGCCTGGCGCTTATGACGCCGGGCCCGCACCGTCCGCGGTGGCCAGCCGCGGCGGTTCCCGGCGAGGGATCGCCGGAATCTCGATATCGATTTGCTTTGACGGTGCCGGCTTTTTGCCCAGCGCCTTGCGGGCGGCGGCACGGCTCTTCACCGGCAGCGCGTTCACCATGGGGCCGCCCACGCGGTGGCGCAGGTCGGCGTGCATGTCCGGCGGCATGGATCTAAGCAGCTCCGGGATCCCGCCGATTTCTTCGAGGAAATTCTGCCGGGCTTCGATCGGCGCTTGCCGCCACCATGCCGCCGGGGCGACCGTGGGCTTCGGTGCTCGCGGTGATGGCGGTGGAACGCCGCGCAGGTCGCGAACGTCCTTGCGCTGCATTTTCGGATGGATGCGGCCGTCAGCGAGAGCAGCCGTCAGGATCTCGTCGGCAAGCTTCGAGAGATCGTAGATGATGGTCCAGCAGGGCGGCAGCTTGGCCGTGTGCCCCGGGGCACAAAGAATGGGATTGCCGGCGATACGGAGGAGCTTGCGCGCGACGCTCTTGTCGAACGGCAGCTTCAACTGGATCAGGGCGTCGTATTCGTCGCGCGGCAGCTCGGCTTTGGCCTCGCGTATGAGGAGCGCAGTATCGATGAAGGCGACCGCCGGCTTGCGCCAGGCGGCGGTGATCAGCTGCGCGAACTCGTTCCAGGAACGGGTATTCGATTGGACTTCGTGAGAAGTGGCACTATCTGTATGCATATTGATCCCCGCGGTGGCACGCGGATAGACGAAACCCCGGCGCCTCGCGGTGCCGGGGTTCATTTGCTAGGCAGCGGGTTGTTTGATTTTGGCGGCCGGAAGCGCCGCCATCAGTTCATCGTGAAGGTCGAGATCAACGATGATCTTCTTGCCATGCTTGCGGAATAACCCCTCGTGACGACCAGCCATCTCATAGAGGGTTGATCTGCCAACGGGAGAATATTCGATTGCATCGCTAAGGGGGGCCCAGCGCCGCCGCCTATCTAAAAAGTCGCTCATGGCGTTCGTCCACGTGATTGATTGTGGACGAGCACATAAGGAGGCTAAGCTTTCGGGTAAAAACCTCTTACTGGAAATTTTTTCACTTGGGGGGTGTGTTTTGGAGAATGCGCGACAACGCTGACCGTCATTCCTCTTCGTGCCGCGGAATCACCGCGGGGTCCACGCTCACTCCCACCTTCCCCGCGAGGCTCACCCGGTTGCGCTTTGGACCAATATAGAGGCGGCGAGCGAGCCCGGTTAACTGCGCTAGGGCAGCATCGTATTTGCCATCGAGATCGCGTCGATGCTTCTCCCAAAGGGCCTCGATGCGATCTATGCCCGGCCCCGAAAGCCCCGCAGCCTTCAGCGCCGCCGCCACGACACCGGCGGCACAGGGGGCGCCCTTCTTGAGCGCAGGATCGGTGGAGTATTTGTTTCTGATTGCAGGGAGCCTGTGCGCCAGCGCGCGCTCGACCAAGCTCGCCAGAAAGAGGTCGCGCGGCAGAAAGTCTTCGTGATGGCGGCCGCGCTTTGGCTTACGGTGCTTGATGATCAGCGCGTGCGTCGAATCCCACTCGGGCCCGTCCGGTAATTGTTGGAGTAGGTGACGAACCTCCTCTTCCGTGGCCCTAGCCCGCCACTGACCCGGCTGTAATACCCACGGATGCGTGTTGAGGCAGTCCTTAATCTGCTGGAGCGCCTCCGCGAACGCAGCCTCGAACTTGGGATCACGCATCGGCGCTGACCTTGCCGCGCAGCGGCACGATGTCGGCGCTTACCGCCATCGGCTTGGCGCAATAGTCGCCCCATTGCTGCATTAGTTTAGCGCGCTTCGCGAACAAGTCGCCGCGCCGGTAAGCCGCCTCCACCTTGTCGCTGACGGTGTGCGCCAAGGCCTTGTCGATCACTGCCTTGGGAAAGGCCGTCCGCTCGTGCGCCCAATCCATGAAGCTTGAGCGGAAGCCGTGCACGGTGTGGCCGGGCCGCATGCCGCGCAACAATTCGAGCATGGCCATGTCGGAGAGCGCGAACACCTTGCCGCGGTGCCGATCGAGGTCGCGCAGAATATCTACGGCGCGATCGCATAACGGAACCCTGTGCTCCTTCCCGGCCTTCATGCGCGTGGCCGGCGCCGTCCACGTCTTTGCCTTCAAATCGAATTCGTCCCAGGTGGCGCCGATCGTCTCGCCCGTCCGAGCCGCCGTTAGGATGGTGAACTCAAGCGCCCGTGCCGAAATTGAATCGCGGCCGCGCAGCTCCGCCATGAAGGCGGGCAGCTCGGTGAAGGGTAGGGCGGCGTGATGCCCTCGTCCGTTTCTCTTAGGCAAGGATGCGGTTACCTTCGCGGCCGGGTTGTCGCCCGACCGGAAGCCGCTCGTCGTCGCGTAGTCGAGGATGCGCTCGATGCGGCCGCGAATCCGCGACGCCGTTTCCGTCTTCGTCGCCCATAACGGCTGGATGATCTTGAGGATGGAAGGCGAGTCGACGTCGACAACCGCAAGGCCGCCGATCTTCGGATAGACGTAGGTCGCGAGCGTGTTCCGCCACTGGTCCTGATGCTTCGCATTCTTGAAGCTACTGAGATGCAGATCGAGATACATCTCGGCGGCCTGCTTGAAGGTGACCGATCGCGCCCGCTCGGCAAGCAACGCCTTTCTCGCCTTTTGTCGGGCCTCCAGCGGATCGACGCCGGCGAGGAGTTGTTGCCGGAGATCGCGCGCCTGGTTTCTTGCTTCGACCAGGCTCACAGTATGAAGCGGACCAAGGCCCATCTCATGGCGGACGCCGACAAGCTCGTATTTGAAAACCCAGCTCCGCGCGGTGTGGCCTTCCTTGCCGGCCACGAGCTGCAGGTACAGATTCCCGCCATCGGGGATCACCGCCCGGTCCTTGCCACGCGGCGGCTTGGCATTGAACACCTTCCGCGAATTTAATCTTCCGACGATCCTGGCCATTTGTCCCGGCCTCTATCCGTGTCCGAAACGTGGATATATGCGGACGGCAGCACACAAGTAAAGACAAATGTGGAGAGACAAGCTAGGTTTTACGGGAACAACTACACGCCAACGGACGACCGTGGACAAAAACGGCGGCCACCCCTTCCGCCAAGCGGTCATTCGCCGCTGTCGTTCATCAAATGATCTTGGTCTCAGGTTAACCGGCCAGAACGACTCTCCGCAGAATCTTCACCGCGCGATCGATCTCGTCCTCACGCCACGCGGCGAAGCCAAGAAATAACCCGAAACCGTGTTTGTGAATTAGTTCACATCTGAAGCCAGGCGTGGTGCAAATCGGGAACGGTCATTGGGCGAAACATGCAGCGCTCACCCGCATCAGGAGTCCTCGCTCTTAAGGTCGCCACAGTTCCTCCGAGTAATGCCAAAGCTGCCGGCGTCCCGACCTGTAGCAGGAGCATTCCGAGTTCTATGCGAACGGTAGATCGCAAGCGTTGTACGCCCTACCGCATTCCATTAAGGGCACTGCAATATCATTGAGCATCTGGCGTGTCGGCGGGGGCGGTGACAGCGCGCATGCATTCTGGAAACAGAGCTTTTATACTTCGCATCCGCAGGTCATGATGTAAGTCGCGAACGCGTGTGACGACGGGCGCGGGTGGAAGGCATGATCCGACGACTGCGGTTGGCTTCGGGACTCGTCATGTTGGCATACGTGACGACCCACTTCGTCAACCACAGCCTGGGCCTCGTCTCGGTCCAGGTCATGGATTTCGCGCTCGAGCACATCTACCAATATTGGGCGTCTCCGCTCGGCGGCGTCCTCCTCTACGGCGCCTTTGCGACCCACTACAGCTTGGCGCTCTGGGCGCTCTGGCTGCGCCGTTCGCTCAAGATGCCGTTGGCGGAAGCAACCCAGCTCGTCCTCGGATTCTCGATTCCGTTTTTCCTCACGGATCACGTCCTCCAGACGCGCGTCGCCGACACCTTCTATGGCGCCAATGTCGGCTATTACTCGAGCGTGCTGCACACGTATTTCGTGACCAATCCGCTGCGTGGCGGACTTCAGTTCGCGGTCATGGTGATCGCCTGGGTCCACGCCATGATCGGACTGTGGTTCTGGCTGCGCCTGAAACCGTGGTACCCACGCTGGCAGCCGATCCTCTACGCGTTCGCGCTCCTGATGCCGACCTTGGCAATTCTTGGCGCTTTCGAGGGCGGCCGGCAGGTCATGGCGCTGGCCGAGGATCCGGCCTGGGTCGCCCAGCAGGCGCAGGACCATGCGCCCGCAGCACCGGCCGACGCCGCAATTATCGATCAGCTGGTGGTGTGGGTGCGTTACGCCTTCGTGGCGGCGCTCCTTGCCGTTCTGGCAGCGCGGATGGTGCGTTGGTACTGGCAGCGCCGGCGCGGCGTCGTCCGGCTGACTTACCCGAACGGCCGCGTGGTGCAGATCGTGCGCGGCGTATCGGTATTGGAGGCAAGCCGAATGGCCGGCATTCCGCACGCCTCCGTGTGCGGCGGCCGCGGGCGTTGCTCCACCTGCCGCATCAGGGTCGACGGAGCGAAGGAGGCGATCCTGCCGCCCGCGGCCGAAGAGGTGAAGGTATTGCACCGCGTGGGCGCGGCGCCCGACGTGCGGCTCGCCTGTCAACTGCGTCCGCACGGCGATCTGCGCGTGACGCCGCTGCTGCCGGCGAGCGCCCAGGCCCGGGACGGATTCAGCCGTCCGGGCTATCTCCACGGCGCCGAGCGCGAGATCGTGATCCTGTTCGGCGATCTCAGGTCCTTCACCCAGCTCTCCGAAAAGAAGCTGCCCTACGACTTGGTATTCCTCCTCAATCGATACTTTGCCGAGACCGGCCATGCGGTGGAGGCAGCGGGCGGGCGCATCGACAAGTTCATCGGCGATGGGGTGATGGCGCTGTTTGGACTCGATAGTGGCGTCGAGGCGGGCTGCCGTGAGGCGCTCACTGCGGCCAGGGACATGTCCGAA
>Ga0070699_100003717_pt1 | contig 13486 bp, 13 predicted proteins | sample KBSK1503metaG_FD_65473 | JGI IMG/M metagenome (GOLD analysis project Ga0070699, IMG submission 65473) | Corn, switchgrass and miscanthus rhizosphere microbial communities from Kellogg Biological Station, Michigan, USA - KBS K1-50-3 metaG | ecosystem: Host-associated > Plants > Roots >...
GCCCCCACGATCACGTGGACCATCACCACCTGGGGCCGTCCCGAGACCATCGCGTAGCCATGGGCCATCGCGACGGCCGGCACCTCGTGAGGGACGGTGACGGGCCTTGGAGACGCCTGGCCCTGCGCGCCGCGCTTGGCGTACGCCTCGATCAGCGGCGCGAAGTCCGTCCCCGCGTTGGCGAAGAGATACTCGACGCCGCGCGCGGCAAGCAGCTCCAAATAAGCTTCAGCGGTGCTCTCGACTGCCGCTCGCTTCAGCATCGCAACCTCCCATTGGGGTCAGGTCTTGCATTACGACATCGCAACGGCCGTGTCGGGCTTGCATGCGCTCGAATGTCGTAATGCAAGACCTGACCCCGGCCGAGCGAAAGCTTGGCGATGGTAGCGCCGGGCGCTGGAGCGGTCAAGGACTATGGGCGCAGATGCGGCGTGGTATTCTCCCGGCGGGAGGGGACACTCATGGGACGCGGATTCGCGCTGTTCGCCGGCACCACCTCCGAGATCATCCGCGCCTCGGCGCGGGAGGCCGAGGCCTTGGGCTACAGCTCCTTCTGGGTCAACCACCCGGGCTCGATCGACGGCCTCGCCTCGCTCGCCCACGCGGCCGGCGAGACGAAGCGCATCGACCTCGGCATCGGCGTCATCCCGCTGCACACGCGCGGCCCCGAGGCCATCGTCCAGGGCGTGCACGCGACCAAGCTCCCGCTCGACCGCGTGCTCCTGGGCGTGGGCAGTCCCAACCCGAACTCCCTCGGCCGCGTCCGCGACGGCGTCACGGTGATCCGGTCCCAGCTCAAGACGCGCATCATCGTCGCGGCCCTCGGCCCCAAGATGTGCCGGGTCGCGGGCGAGATCGCCGACGGCGTGCTCTTCAACTGGCTGACGCCCGAGCACGCGCGCCTCTCCGGCGGCTGGGTGCGCGAGGGCGCCAAGGCGGCGGGGCGGAAGGCGCCCGCGCTCTACGCCTATGTCCGCCTGGCGCTGGGACCCAAGGCGATCGATAAGCTCGCGGAGGAAGGTGGCCGCTACGCGGCGATCCCGGCCTACGGCGCCCACTTCGAGCGCATGGGCGTCAAGCCGATCGAGACGTGCATAGCCGCGCAGAACGCGAGCGAGGTTCCGGCGGCGCTCGCGAAGTGGCAGGGCGCCGTGGACGAGGTCGTGCTGCGCGCCATCACGGCGCAGGACACAGTCGAAGAGAACACGGCGCTCCTGCTCGCGGCGAAGCCCGGCTAGGCTTCAGCTGACCTGGAAGCGCTTGATCGCGGCCTGGTCGAACGCCAGGCCCAGACCCGGCTTCTTCGGCACCACCAGCCGGCCGCCCTCCATGGCCGGCGCTTCCTCGTAGAGCCTGAGCGTCCACGGCATGTACTCGACCGTGAGGCCGTTGGGGATGGCGGCCACCAGGTGGAGGTGGATCTCCGGGATGAGGTGGCTGACCACGGGCACGTTGAAGGCCTCGGTCATGCCCGCGATCTTCATCCACTGCGTGATGCCGCCGGCGCGCAGCAGGTCGATCATCACGATGTCGACGGAGCGCGCCTCCAGCAGGTGCCGGAACGGCACGACGCCGTAGTGGTACTCGCCCGCGGCGATGGGCGTGACGAGCGCGTCGGCGATGCGCGCGAGGCCCGGGTAGTCGTCGTGGGCCGTGGGGTCTTCCAGCCAGAAGAGATGGTAGTCCGCGATCCGGTTTCCCACGTCGATGGCGTGGTGCACGCTCCAGAGCTGGTTGATGTCGCACATGAGGTCGATGTCGGGCCCGATGGTCTCGCGCATCACGCGCACGCGCTCGACGGACGCCGCCACCGTCGGCTCGCTTCCGCACTGCATCTTCATCTGCCTGAAGCCCATGTCCACGAGTCGCGGTCCCGCCTTGGCCAGATAGTCGACCGGATGCTGTCGCATGAGGGCGCCGCTGGCGTAGGTCGGCACGCGATCGCGCAGGTCGCCGAGGAGCGCGCATACGGACTTCCCCGCGGCTTTGCCCTTGAGGTCCCAGCACGCGATGTCCACGGCGGAGAGCGCCAGCGAGAAGATGCCGCCCGGACCCGAGCTGCCCGCCGCGCGCCGGAGCTTCGAGGCGATCGCTTCCGTGTTCGACGGGTCGTCGCCGATCGTGAGCCCGGCGAGCGTGTCCACGGCGCTCCTGAGCGCGGGCGTCAGCGCGGCGCCGAAGAACGTGAGCCCGATGCCCACCAGCCCCTGGTCGGTGCCCAGCTCGAGAGTGACGAACTCGCGCGTGTCTTTGGGCGCCGGCAGGCCCACGACGAGCGGGTTGTCGGCGGGCGTGCTGAGGATCCGCGTCGTGACGTGGGTGATCTTCATTGGAAATCCAGGAACTCTCCGAGCGCGGACAGGACCGCTTCGGGGTTGTCCTCGTGGAGCGTGTGCACCGCCCGCGGGATCTCGACGAAGCGGCCGTTGGGCAGCTCCTTGGCCATCCGCTCCGCGACGTCGCGGTCGAGGATGGGGCTCGACTCGCCGCGCAGCACGAGCGTCGGCGGCGCGATCGTTCGCAGCAGCGCCCACCAGTCGAGATCGAGCTGGGAGCGCCGTTCCTTGACGCTCGGGTGCCACTTCCACACGATCGCGCCGTCGGGCCGCTGTTTGAGGCTGTGGGAGGCGACCCAGCGGTAGTAGTGGATGCCCGGATACGGATTGCCGCGGTAGAGATGCTGGGCCGCCTGCTCGATGCTCTCCCACGTGTCGGGCTCGGGCGGCCCGGAGGACGGCTGGGCGGCGCGCTTGCTGATCTCCGGACCGATGTCCACGATGACGAGCTTCTGGATCTTCTCGGGCCGCTTGGCGGTGTAGTACATCGCGTTGCGCCCGCCCATCGACAGCCCGACGAGGACGAACGACTGCAAGCCGAGCTGGTCCACGATCCCGGAGATGTCGTCGAAGGCCACCGCGGGGTTGTAGACCTCAGCCGGGTCGCTGTCGCCGTGGCCGCGCTGGTCCACCGCGTACACATGGAAGCGCGGCTGGAGCGCGATGCTGAGGGTGTCCCACGCGTGCGCGTTGCCCGTGAAGCCGTGGAGAAGCACGAGCGGCGTACGTCCTTCGCCGCCCCAGTCGAGGACGTGGAGCTTCAGGCCGTTGACGACGACATCGCGGTCGACCGGACGGAGGAGATTCATGGCGGGCCGCATGATAGCAGGCCGGGTCATCGAAGGCCAGATCACCGAAGGAATCGGACGGTTTCGATCGCTTGACGCGGGCGGGCCGTCGGGGCAGTATCTGGCGCCATGGACATCGGCTGCCACCTTCCGACGCAGGGCCCCTTGGCCACGGGCGAGGCGTTGACGACCTTCGCGCGCGAAGCCGAAAAGCGCGGCATCGCCTCGCTCTGGGTCAGCGACCACGTCGTCTTTCCGAGGACGGCTACCGGCAACTACCCCGGCGGGCGTTTTCCGCATCCGCCGGACAAGCCCTACCTCGAGGCCGTCGTCGCGCTGTCGGCCGCCGCCGCCTGCACGACGCACGCGCGGCTCGGCGCCTCCGTCTTCATCCTGGGACACCGCCATCCGGTCCTCATGGCCAAGATGTTGACCAGCATCGACGCGCTCTCGAACGGGCGGCTCATCTGCGGCGTCGGGGTGGGCTGGTGGAAGGAGGAACTCGAGATCCTGGGCGCGCCCTTCCACGAGCGCGGCCGCCAGGCCGACGAGATGCTGCGGGTGTTCAAGGCGCTGTGGACCGAGGACAACCCATCCTTCGCCGGAGAGTATTTCCGTTTCAGCGATATCGGCTTCGCGCCCAAGCCGGTGCAGAAGCCGCACCCGCCGATCTGGGTCGGCGGCGACAGCCCTGGCGCCTTCCGGCGCGTCGTCACGCTGGGCGACGGCTGGCACGCGACGTCGAAGACGCCGGCCCAGCTCAAGGACGCCCTCGGCCGCCTGCGCGCGGCAGCCGACGCGGCCCGCCGGCCCTTCAACAGCATCGCGCTCTCGATCCGCTATCCCCTGAAGGACGAGCTCCTCGCCCAGGGTACCCAGGCCGTCGTGGACGAGCTCGCCGAGTACAAGCGCCTCGGCCTCCTCCACATGATGATCGACTTCCGCCGCGATGATCTCTCGAAGATGCTCGAGCTCCTGGAGCTCGTCACGGGCACCATCCGCCCCGCCGTCGACCGCGCCTAAGACGGCGGGGTCAGGTCTTGCATTACGACAGTGCCCGATCCGCAACGACTAACCCCGACAACGACAGCGCGAAGGATGTGTGATTGTAAGACCTGACCCCACTTCGAGATCTCAGCGGTCTGCTTCCGGCAGCCGGAAGAGGCCGTGGCCCTCGAGGAATTCCCGCGTGCGCCGCTCGCGCGGGCGCACCAACACTTCCTGCGGCGTGCCCTGCTCGTGGATAAGCCCGTCGTGCAGGAAGATCACGCGGTCGGCGACGTGGTACGCGAAGCCGAGCTCGTGGGTGACGATGAGCATCGTCATGCCCTCATCGCTCAGCGCGCGCATCGTCCGCAGCACCTCTCCGACCAGCTCGGGGTCGAGGGCGGACGTCACCTCGTCGAAGAGCATGATCTCCGGGTCCATCGCGAGGGCCCGCGCGATCGCCACCCGCTGCTGTTGGCCGCCCGAGAGCCGCGCCGGATATTCGTCGGTCTTGTCGGCCAGGCCGACCTTGGCGAGGACCCGGCGCGCCGTCTGCTCGGCCTCGGCCTTCGCGCGCCCGAGCACCGTCACCTGGCCCTCCATGACGTTCTTGAGCGCGGTCATGTGCGGGAAGAGGTTGAACTGCTGGAAGACCATGCCGACGCGCGTCCGGACGCGCGAGAGCTGGGCCTCGCTGTAGCGGACGGCGCCGCCCCCATCCTCAGCGCCGATCGCCTTGCCGTCGAGGGCGATGCGGCCGGCGCTGGGGCGCTCCAGGAAATTGATGCAGCGGAGAAGCGTGCTCTTGCCTGACCCGCTCGCGCCCAGGATGACGACGGTCTCGCCCTGAGCGACCTCGAGATCGATGCCCTTCAGGACCTCGAGCGTCCCGAATGACTTGCGCAGGCCGTCGATCTTCAGAATGGGTTCCATACCCGGTCTTACTCCTGTCGCCGCAGGGTCCGCTCGACCGCGTAGACGAGCTGGGTCAGCGGCCACGCGATCGCCAGGTAGATCAGCGCGACGCTCGTATAGGCCTCGATCGGGTTGAAGTGCACGGTCGCGATCGTGCGGGCCGCGTAGAGAAGCTCCGGAAAGGCGATGGCGGAGGCGAGGGAGGTCATCTTCAGCAGCTCGAGACCCCGGTTGGTAAAGGCGGGCAGCATCCGCTTCACGGCCTGGGGCAGGATGACGCGGCGAAGCTGCTGCGGGTAGCTCATGCCGAGCGCGCGCGCGGCGTCCCACTGGTCGCGCGCGATGGACTGGATGCCGGCCCGGAAGATCTCCGCCGCGAAGGCGCCGGTGTTGAGCGACAGCGCAAGCGCCGCGGCGATGTAGGCGCTCACCTGGAAAGGCGCCACGATCGGGAAGGCGAAGAAAAACCACATGATCTGCACCAGCACCGGCGTGTTGCGGAAGACCTCCACGTAGGCTGTGGCCGGCCAGTGGAGCAGGCGGTTGCGCGAGTAGCGGCCGGCGCCGACCAGCAGGCCGAGCAGGAGGCCCGCGCCGAGGCTCAGGGCAGCGAGCTGGAACGTGCCCACGAGTCCTTGCGCGAGGATCTGCCAGTTCCCGAAGACCGACGCGAAGTCCCAGCGGTAGCCGGTCATGTCAGTGCGCGGTGGACTCGCCGCTCCGCGCGAGCCGGCGCTCCGAGACCTGCACGACGCGGCTCGCGGCGAAGATCACGACGAAGTAGATCGCGGCGGCGGCGGTGAAGACCTCCAGCGGCCGGAAGGTCTTCTGGGCGATGTCGCTCGCCTCGAACAGGAGATCCGCGTAGGCGACGGTGGCCACGAGCGTCGTCGTCTTCATGAGCTCGATGGCTCGCTCGAGAAAGGCCGGGATCATCCGCTTCACGGCCTGGGGCAGTACCACGCGCCGTAGGAGCTGGCGGTACGTCATCCCGAGCGCGCGCGCCGCCTCCCACTGCCCGCGCTCGACGGAGACGATCCCGCCGCGGAAGACCTCGGCGAAGAACGCCGATGACTGGATGGAGAGGGTCATCACCGCGGCCTGGAACGAGTCGACGCGGACGCCGATGAGGATGGGCAGCGCGAAGAAGCACCAGAAGAGCTGGACGAGGGGCGGGGTGCTCCGGAAGAACTCGACGAACACGCCCGCGGCGAGCGAGACCGCCCGCGCGCGAGACAGGCGCATGAGGGCGACCGTGAGCCCGAGGGGGAGTCCGAGCGCCAGCGCCGCCGCCGTCACCTTGAGCGTGCCGAGGAGACCCCACAGCAGCAGGTGGGAATTTCGCCAGACGACGGTGAAATCCCACTGGTACTCCATGTCCGGCGGAGGTGACGCCCGCTAGGTCTTCGGCCACAGCTCCCGACGGATGGCCGGCACCTTGCCCGGGTCGATCCCGCGGGAGCGCAGGAACTCCTCGTACCAGACCTGCGTCTGGTTGGACGCGTAGTAGCGGCCCACGGCGACGTCGAGCCAGTCGCGGAAGCGGCCATCGGGCTCCTTGCGGACCGCGATGCTGGAGGCCGCCGAGTAGACGGGCGCGGGCAGGACGATGCGGCCCTTCCCGATCTTCTGGCTGAGGATGACCATGGGCGGGTGGAACATCGACGCGGCGTCGGCGCGCCCGCTCTGGAAGGCGGCCATCGTCTCGGCGTTCGAGGGGAAGCGCAGGATGGTCGCGTTCGGAGCGACCTTGGTGACGTGGGCGTCGATCGTGGTGCCCTGGGTGACCGCGATCGTCACGTCCTTCCGGTTGAGATCGGCCCAGCTCTTCACGTCGAGCCCGTCGCGCACGAGGACGGCCAGCGCGTAGTACAGGAGCGGGTTCTTGGGGAAGTCGGCCGCCTGCTCGCGCTCGGGCGTGTCGTCGAGCACCGCCATCAAGTCGATGCGGTTGCCCTGGAGCGCGGCGATCGCGTTGCCCCACGTCACCTCGACGATCTCCAACTTCACGCCGAGCGAGTCGGCGAGGGCCTTGCCGAGCGAGATGCCGAAGCCGCTCCACTGCTGCGTGGCCGGGTCCTTGAAGAACCACGGCTCCGCCTGGGCCGCGCCGATGCGGAGCGCCCCGCGCTCCTTGACCGCGTCCAGCGTGGACTTGCCCTGGCCCATGCCGGACGACGGCAGGCCCACGGCGACGAGCAGGATGACGGCCAGCAGCACCCGCGCGAAAGGCCTGTGCGTGGTCATGCGTGTCTCCTTGTCAGGACCGCCCGTGGGCGGCGGCGGCCGCGACGAGCCCGGCGTAGAGTCCGGCCAGTCGCTGGGTGAGCGGGCCGGGCCCGTCGCTCTGCCCAATGATCCGGCCGTCGATCCGGCTCACGCGGGTCACGCCGCCGAAGGTGCCGGTGACGAATGCCTCGTCGGCGCCGTAGCACTGGGCCAGCGTGAAATCGGTCTCGCGTACCGTGATGCCGTTGCGCGCGCACAGCTCGATCAGGTGACGCCGCGTGATGCCCATGAAGTTGTACCGTCCGGTCGAGGTCCATACTTCGTCGTCGCGGACGATGAAGAAGTTGGTCGAGTTGCAGCTCGCCACGAAGCCGTGTGGGTCGAGCATCAGGGCTTCGTGGGCGCCGGCCTTGATCGCCTGGATGAGGGCCTGGATCAGGTTCAGCCGGCTGTGCGAGTTGAGCCGCAGGTCGAAGACATCGGGCCCGCTGCAGCGGAACGTCGAGGTGAAGAGGCGGAGGCCCGAGACCTTCACCTCCGGGTTGGGCTGCTTGTACTCGGCGGTGATCACGACGGTGGCGGGTCCGACCGCGTAGCGCGGGTCCTGGTTGGGGGTCTTCTTCACTCCGCGCGTGACCATGAGCCGGAGGTGGGCGCCGTCGCGCATGCCGTTGGCGTCCACGGTGCGATAGAGGGCGTCGGCCAGCTCCTTCTCCGTGAGCCCGATGTCGAGGTCGATGCTGCGCGCTCCCTCGAAGAGCCGTTGGAGGTGTTCGGCCATGAAGACGAGCGTGCCCTGGACGAGCCGGAACGCGTCCCAGACACCGTCACCCAGGACGAAGCCGCTGTCGAAGACGGACACCTTCGCTTCGGCCTTCGGGAGGAGCTCGCCGTTGACGTACACGAGGAGCGCGTCATTTCGCGGGTCTTCGACGAAGCCCTGCGCCCCCTGGACGCTCATCGCGCCAGTGCCGCCCGCACTGCTTCGACGACTTGATTGAGGTCGTACGGCTTGCCGATGATTTCGAGAGCGTCCGTCTTGCCGACCAGCTTGTCCAGAGCCGGCTTATTGGTCGTCGTGATGACGAAGTGGCGTCCCTTCACCGGCTCGAGATTGCGGACGAGCCGGAGAAAGGTCCAATTCGCGTCGTAGGGCGGGGAAATATCGTAGACGATCACGGCCGGGCCGTGATGCTCGACGAAGGCGACGAGATCGAGCTCACCGCTCTTCACCTCGGGGATGTGGCCGACCACGGTATGAAACCCTTGCCCTTCGAGGGCGGTGCGCAGCAGCTCCACCGTGTCGTTACTCGAATTGAACACGGCGATGATGGGCTTGCTCATGGTGCGCCCGGTTCCCGGGTCAGGATAGTCCTGAGCCGGTGACGTTTTATCCATAGGCTCCCTTCCCCTCGGCTACGAAAGTAGAAGCGGCCGCCACCCGCGAGACACCGGAGAGCCTATACCGTCGCTGCTAGGCTGTCCAGCCGCGCCCGCACACGTCGGGGGAGGTCGGCATGCGTCATGGTCGAGCGCGACCCAATCGATCAGCCGGCGCGTCCGGCCAGGCTCGCAACGATTGCCGTCAGCTCCGCCGGGTCGACGGGCTTTGATACGTGGATGTTGAAGCCCGCCCGGAGACTCCTGATCCGGTCCTCGGGCCGACTGAACGCGGTCAGGGCGACCGCGGGCGTCTTCCCGCCCTGCTCGGGCAGGAGCGCTCTCACCTTCCGGATGAGCGTGTACCCGTCCTGCCCCGGCATTTCGATGTCCGAGACGAGCACGTCGGGTCGCCATTGCGCGAGGGTGTGCAGCGCGATTTCCGCCGACGCGCAGCCCCGGATAACCCCTCCAGCCCGGGTCAGCACCTCGGAGATCAGATCGACGGCGGCCGGGTCGTTATCGACCACCACCACCCGCACGCCAGCCAGCGAGAGATCGGTGAGGGCCGATGCTGGCTGATGGACAATCGGCTCCTGCCGGACTTCGGCCAGGACTTGGGCCCGGACTTGGGCAATCATCAGCGGCAGCTTGACGACGAAGGTCGCACCCTGTCCCTCACCCGGGCTCTCCGCAAACACGCTGCCCCCGTGGAGCTCGACAAGATCACGCACCAGGGCGAGGCCGATCCCCAACCCGCCGTGCTGTCGAGCGGCCGAGCTGTCTCCGTGGCGCTGGCGGTCGAAGATGTAGGGTAAGAGATCCGCGTGGATCCCCTCGCCTGTGTCACTGACGGTGATCTCGACGTGCGAGTTCACGCGCTCTACCTTGACCTGGACTCTTCCGCCCTTCGGCGTGAACTTGACTGCGTTGCTCACCAGGTTCCACACGACTTGCTGAAGTCGGCCAGGGTCGCCGCTGACCGGCGCTCCGGGTGATTCGATCACCGCGTGGAGCCGAATGTCCCGTGCTTCCGCGGCCAGGCGCATCGCATCTACGGTCTCTTCGATGACCGACCGGAGATCGACGGCCTGCACGGTCAGTCGCATCCGCCCACTCACCATGCTCGACGTGTCGAGCAAGTCATCGATAAGCCGAGTCTGGGCGGAGGCGTTTCTCAGGATGATCTGAACGGCCCGGCGCGACTGCTCCTCGCTCAGCTGTCCACCCTCCAGCATCTTGGCCCATCCCGACACCGTATTGAGCGGATTCCGGAGCTCGTGGGACAGCGTGGAGAGGAATTCGTCTTTCGCGCGATTCGCGGTTTCCGCTTCGACCCTCGCTGCCTCCGCCTCTCGATGAAGTCGCGCTCCTTCCATCGCGATCGCCGCAAGCCGCGCCACGACCTCGGCGCACAGAAGGTCGGAGCGACCGTAGCGGCGTCTCGACTCCGTGATCGCGAAGGCGATGGCTCCCAGCGGACCTTGACGGCCGATCAGGGGCGCGATCATCCACGACTGCGGACCCAGTTGCTTGAGGATGCTCAGCTGATCAGCGTTCACGGCCTCCGCCATCAGGCCCGCCTCGGTCACCCGGGCCACGAGGATGGGCAGCCGCGACTGAATGGCGGCTGCCACCCCTTTCGGAGAGCTCAGATTGAAGCCGTGCCGGCTCCGCACTTCGTGGACGAGGGCCTCTTTCGTCGTATCGACATGGGCACCGGCCACCCGGCTGATCGTGCCGTCCGCTTGCAAAAGGTCGATCGCGCACAGATCGCCCAGCGCGGGGACGGCCAGCCGGGCCAGGCGCGGAAGCACTCTTTCATGGTCGAGCGAAGACCCGATGAGGGCGCCTGCCTCGGCAAGAAAGGCGGCGCGCTGCTGCTCGCGCGATCCTCCGGAAGGTCTCATGACCATCGTGTGAGCGACATCGGGGAGCCATCGGTTGTCGAGATGGCCGGCCGGCGGCCCCGACCGTTCATCTCTTCACTCCTTCGAGGGTTCCGGTGGCCGAGGGGCATGGCTGCCCTCTCACGACGCAAATGCGATGCCGGAACCGAGCGCCGAGGCTCCCTCTTCGAGAAATGCCCGCCAACTGATCCGCCGAGGGTTCCTGACCGTGTAAAAAGTTAGTAGGACAAGAAACTCCTACTGAGTCAAAACATCCGGGCCAAGACTGTCTGGAGCAGGCGAACCCTACACGTAGTGCCGCAGGAAAGCGCCGATCATCGAATTCACCTGGTCGGGCACCTCCATCATGTTGAAGTGCCCGGCGCCCACCGTCCATCCGTTGACAACGTTCGGCAGCCACTGCGTCATCAGGTGAGGCGGGTTGAGCGGCGGCGTCGCCGCGAGGTGGAGTGCCGGCACCTTGCACCGGGCGGCGGCCGCGGGCCCGTCGAAGGCGAGGATGCCCTTCATCGCGTTGGCCGCGACGTGGCTCGGGGAGGCCATCATCACCTTCAGCACGCGCTTCACGAGCGCCTTGTCGGACGTTTTCATGAAGAGAGCGTCGGCGATGAACTGCCGGCGCGGCTTCTGATCGCCCGCCTCGATGGCGGCCACGATCGCGCCGACGCCGGCATTGAGCTCCGGAGGCCAGATGAGCGGCGCGGGGTCGACCATGACGATGCCGGCGACCTTGTCGGGATGGTCGGCACCCAGCTGGAGCGCCGTGATGCCGCCCATGCTGTGGCCGACGGCCACCACCTTGCCGAGGCGGAGCGTGCTGATCAGGAAGGCGATGTCATCGACGTAGGCGCTGATTGGATACGGCCCCTGCGGCTTGTCGCTCTGGCCGTGGCCGCGCAGGTCGAGCGAGACCACGCGATGCCGCCGGGCGAAATGCTTCGCCTGCGGGGCGAAGAACGAGCGGTCGCAGGTCCAGCCGTGGATGAAGACGAAGGCCGGCCGGCCTTTGCCCCGACTGTCATATGCGAGCTTGACTCCGTTGTGGGTGATCGTCGGCATGGCGGAATCCTCCTCGTGGGGTGCGGCGTTGTCCCACGCGCGATTCTAGTAGTGGTCTGCCCGCTTGTCTAGAACCGCAGGCCGCTCAGTCCGGTGTCCAACGGGGGTTGGCGGAGAACAGCCCGTCCACGAAGCCGATCTGGTAGACGAGGAACAGCCCGAATCCGACGCTCAGAAGCCCGGAGGCCACTCCGAGGTAGCGGTTGAGCCGGTCGAACCGGGCCGCCGTGTACGCGAACGGCGCGGCGATGGCCAGCGTGATGACCATCATGCCCGCGATGGTCCCGAGGCCGAAGATCATCAGGTAGGCCAGGGCCCACATGGGTTCGCGGATCGTCGCCAGGACCAGGAGTGCCACCGCGGCCGAGCCGGCGAGCCCATGGATCACCCCGACGACGAGGGGCCGCGCTACCTGATAGAGGCCCAGCCGCCCGAAAGTCCGGTCCAGCCGGGCCTGCGGCTTCTCGCCTTCGGCCCGACCGCGGCGCCCGATGCCGGGTCCTGCACGCAACCACCTGAGGATGCCGGTCAGGTTGAGCATGCCGAGGATGATCAGCATCACCGCTACGGAGAATTCCATCGTCAGGCCGAGGCGGGGCGGGATGACCAGGCCGAGCAGAATGATGGCGCCGCCGACCGCCACGATGGTCATGGTGTGCCCCACGCCCCACGAGCCGCCGATCAGGGCGGCGAGCCAGAGCGATCGCTCGCGGCTCACGATCGTCGTGACCGCGACCACGTGGTCCACATCCGTCGCGTGACGGACGCCGAGAAAAAACCCGAGCGCCAGGAGCGGGAACAGCTCGAGAATGGTGTCCTCCCTCTGCCGTGGAGATCCGGCGCCGGCTACTTGTCGAGCCAGACGTCCTGCATGCGGCCGTAGTTGTACAGCGAGTTGTGGGGCACGAGGTTCTTCACGTAGGGCCACTGGGCGAAATATTCTTTTCGCCAGCTCAGCATCGGGCGGGCGACGTCCAGATCGAGCTTGCGCTGGATCTGCCAGACGATCTTGAGGCGCCGGGCGGGGTCGAGCTCCGCTGACTGAAGATCGATCAGCTTGTCCACCTGCTCGCTGCAGTAGTCGGTGTAGTTCCGCGAGGCGCCGCACTTGTAGTTTTCGTAGAAGTACGCGTCGGGGTCGTCGAAGCCGCCGGCGGTGAGGTTGGCGCCGATCTGATACTCGCGCCGCGCGAGCGTCGGGAACCACGCGGTGGTGTCGAGCTGCTTGAGCGCCGCCTCCACGCCTACCTGGCGCAGCTGGTCCGCCACGAAGGACGCCACGTCCAGGTAGATCGGGATGGTCCGCGTGACCATTTCCACTTTGAGTGGCTTGCCCGGTCCGTAGCCGGCGGATGCCAGGAGCTTCTTCGCTTCGGCTTTGTCCTGGGCCGAGCCGCGATAGCCCGGGAGCATCCGGAGATCCTGGTCGGGAAGCCCCCAGATCCCAAAAGGCTTGGGCATCATGGCCGCGCCCACGACGGCCCCGCCGTGGCGAACGCCCTGCACGAAGGCGTAGCGGTCCATGGCGAGGCTGATCGCGCGTCGCACCGCCGGATTGTCGAACGGCGGGCGCTTGTGGTTGACGATGACATTGTCGCTCCCGTTCTGGCCGACTTCCGTGATCACCAGCGATGGCGCGCTCTGCTTCACGGACTCCGCCATGGTCTTGGTCATCTCCAGCGGGACGAAGGCGTCGACGCGGCCCGTCTGGAGCGCGGCCAGCCGCGTGCCGCGCTCGCCGATGATCGTGTAGCGGATCCCGTCGAGGTAGGGCCGGCCCGGCACGAAGTACTCGGGGTTGCGCTCCAGCTCCACCAGCTGACCGCGGGCGTACTGCTTGAACCGGAACGGGCCCGTGCCCACGCAGCGCTGGCGCAGCTCG
>Ga0070699_100003723_pt1 | contig 13472 bp, 10 predicted proteins | sample KBSK1503metaG_FD_65473 | JGI IMG/M metagenome (GOLD analysis project Ga0070699, IMG submission 65473) | Corn, switchgrass and miscanthus rhizosphere microbial communities from Kellogg Biological Station, Michigan, USA - KBS K1-50-3 metaG | ecosystem: Host-associated > Plants > Roots >...
AACTGCAGCGGATCGACGTCGTGACTCCGCAGGTTCCGCACCTCGAGCCACTGTTCGGCGAAGTCATCGAAGAACCGCGACGCGCGCCGATCGGCGAGCATGCGACGGACCTGCTGAGCGAGGAGAGGCTCCTTCAACCCGCCGCGCGCGGCCAGATCGAGCAGCTCGTCGTCCGGCATGCTGCTCCAAAGAAAGAATGAAAGACGCGACGCGAGCTCGACGTCGCTCAGCCGATGGATCGAGCCCAGCTTGCTCCCCGCCGGATCGCGCTCGACGCGCAACAGGAACTTCGGCGACGAGAGCAGCGCCTCGAGCCCTCGCTCCACGCCAAAGTCGAAGTCGCGCTCCTTGCGTCCATCTCTATAAATCGCCATCAACGGCTGAACGTCCGCGTCCGTCACGGGCCGGCGATACGCGCGCCTGGCCAGCGTCGAGAAGATTTTTCGCGCGCAGCTCTCCCCGTCGCGCGGCGACGTCGGGCGGCAGATGAAGATCCGACGACGGCTCGGCGTTTCGTCCGGGGTCCTGCCGCCGAAGGGGCCGGAGATATAGACCATGTCGATCCCGGCCTGATTGCTGCTGAAGATGCTCCCGATGCGTCGCCCCGATAACTCTTCGGGCATCGGCCGCGCGTCGGTGAACGCAACGGAGACGATCCGGGTGCCCGCTTTGACGGGCATCCGGAACTCGAGCGCCTTGTCCGCGCTGACGCGGTACTCGTGCACTTTCTGTCCTTCGATGTCGTCTTCGGGAACCGCAATCAGCACTCCGGGATCCGGACCCTTCAACCTGCCGCCGATCCTGAACTGCTTGACCAGCGCGTGATCGACGCGCAGCTCGATCTGCTGCTCGTCCTCGTCGATGCCATCGATCGTGCTGACGGTGCCGTTCTTGCGCATGCGGATCGCAAACGCGTACTCGCCGTCGAGCGGGAACGTATGGCGGATCGCCATGCCTCCGTGGGTCCCGAACGGCACGTCCTCGCTCATGCGTGCTTCCTGGCGCGTGCCGAACTCCATCTTGTAGACCTGCGTCGTCGGACGATTGTCCGGGCTTGCCACCGCGAGGCGGCTGATCTTCGTCGCGGCCGTGATGTACCGCGACATCAGACTCGGCGTGATCGACAGCACGTCCGCGTTGTTGTCGAACCCGAAGCCCGCCATGTCCGACGGCAGGAACTCGGTGCCGTTGATGTCGAGCGCAAGCAAATCGTGGATGACGTTGACGTACTCCGCGCGGTTCAGGCGGTGTGAGAGCACGCGGCCGGGATTCGGCGAGGCCGCCGCCACGCGATCCAGCACGGTTTCAAGCGACGCCGCGAATGCATCCGCGACCGGCTTCTCCGGGCGCGGACGTCCGTCCGGCGGCATCGTGCCGGTGCGAAGCTTGCGGACGACCTTTTCGAGGATTTCGGCGTGTCCCGCGGCGTCGGCGGGATCGATTTTTTCGAGCGAGAGGCCGGCCGTCTTCAAACGCTCGTTGTGGCAGCCGACACAGTACTGATCGAATAGTGCGCGCGACGCCGGCGCGGCGGTTGCGGTCGTTGGCGCGGCCGCCGTTGATTGATCGACCTCCATCGCGAGCGGGCGCGCAGCACGGAGGCCCGTCGCCTGCAGGCACAGTCCCAGGATCAGGCCACTTCCGGCAACGGCGATTGCAGCCAACCGGTTCGACATGTAAGCCTCAGCAGAACGCAGTCAGGCCGCCGTGGATGACAGGCGACATTATAGAACTCTGCCCCACGAGGGTCGAATCGACCGGGTATATCATAACGGCGCACGGGCGTGGGACTTGCGGCAACTTCGGAACCAGGAGAAGAAGCCTCGATGCGCTCGATCGTGAGGCGTGCCGCCCTTCTTGTTGCCATCGCGTGGGTCGCTTCCGGCGGCCGGTTCGCGTTTGCGGCCGAGCCCGACCTGCGACTCGTGGCCGCTGCGTCGCAGCAGGACAAAGCTGCGATTCGAGCGCTCCTGAACCAGCGCGTCGACGTCAACGCCAGCCGCGCTGACGGCGTCACCGCGCTGCTCTGGGCGGTCCACTTCGGCGACCTCGAAACCGTCGACCTGCTGCTGAACGCGGGCGCGAACGTCAACAGCGCCGACGATCACGGCGTCACCCCGCTCGCGGAAGCTGCGGAGAACAACAGCAGCGAGCTCGTGCAGAAACTGCTGGCTGCGGGGGCGAACCCGAACGCCGCTCAGACGAGCGGCATGACCCCGCTGATCACCGCGGCACACACCGGCAACGTGGAAGTGGTGAACGCGCTCATCGCCCGCGGCGCCGATGTGAACGCCTCGACGAAAGAAACCGGCGTGACGGCGCTGATGTGGGCCGTTGCGGATCAACGTCGCGACGCCGCGAAGGTCCTCATCGAACACCACGCCGACGTGCGCCGCTCGTCGACCAAGGGGTTCACTCCCTTGCTGTTCGCCGCGCGCAACGGTGATATCGAGACCGCAAAGCTGTTGATCGCTGCCGGCGCGGACGTGAACGAGCGCGCCTCGGACGGGACGCAGGTGCTTCCCTTTGCGATCTGGAACGGACAGGAGGCGTTCGCGCTGTTCGTGCTCGATCAAGGCGCGAATCCCAACAGCGCCATGGGCGGCGTGCAGGCGCTGCACATCGCTGCGGGACCGGTCGATCTCTGGCTGGAGCCGTGGACGCGCACACGCTACGGCGGCAACGTCTACAGTGCCGGCAACGGCGGCGGCATCAGCAACCGCCTGTCAGCGCGCCAGCGCCTCAACATCGTCAAGGCGCTCCTCGCGCACGGCGCCGACGCGAACGCCCGCATCGTCAGCAGCGCGATGATGATGAGTTACATCGGGTATCCGACGAAGGGCGCGTTCGAACCGTTCGCGTGCGGGACCGGCGATCTCCGCGGCGCGACGCCGCTGTGGATTGCGGCGCTCGCCGCGAACAGCGGCGATCGGTTGTTCGCAAGGGGTGACGGCGCCGACGCCCAGATGAGCGGACCCGATGCGAGCGCGGAGATCCTCCGCACGCTGCTCGCGGCAAAGGCCGATCTCCGGCTGACCACGGTCGACGGTACGACGCCGTTGATGGTGGCGGCGGGCCTCGGCCGCGCGACGTTCGATCCGACGCTCAAGCGCGGGCGCCGTTCGCCGAGCGCGGAGCAGGCCGTGCAGATCCTGCTCGACGCAGGCGCCGACATCAACGCGGTGAACGAGGCCGATTTCACGGCGCTGCATGGCGCCGCGTTCCGCGGCCTGAACGAAGTCATCAAGATCCTGGTGGACCGCGGCGCCGCCATCAACGCTCGTGATTTCCGCGGACGAACGCCGTATCGCCTCGCCGAAGGCGCGAAGCAATCGTTCCAGTTCCAGGCGTATCCGGAGACCGCCGCATACCTGAAGCAACTCGGCGCCGACACCAGGCTCGGTATCCCGGGTACCGTTCAGGAGCGCAATCGTGATCTTGCCGCAGCCGCCGCGGCAGCCATGACGCAAAAACAGTAGCGCGCCGCAACGATGAAGATCGAGTCAGACGCGTCTGAGACGAGCCTTTGCGCTTTCACGTGTGTGGCGCAGGGCTTCAGCCCTGCGGGACGCCATTTCGCATCATTCTTTAGGACGCGTCACAGCCAGAGTTGCACATCACGCGTCAAATAAGATCATGCTGGCGCTCGCATTCTCGGCGTTGCTGTTGAGCGACCCGCAGTCCGTGGTCGCAGCGGACGCGCCAGCGGTCGTGACGTTGGCGTCATTGAGCCGGATTCGAGAAGCGCTGTCCAAACCGGCAGGTCTGCGCGTGACCGTTCCCGAGCCGACATTCCGCGTTGAAGTGCGTGCGCATCCTTACTTCACCGAAATTCCGTGGACGTGGGATTTCGGCGGCGGCGGCGCGTCGCCGGTCGTGCCTCGAACGATCGGACAATCCACGCCGCCGTTGATCGCCATCGATCTGCTCCGGATTGGCCGCGCCCTCACGAGTGCTCGAAGAGCGCACGCCGAGCGTGCGGCGCAGGATGAAGTGCGACACGAGCTCGCGGAGTTTTGCTCGACGCACGCGTGCGACTAGCGCAATCCCCTAGCACATCATCGCTGATGCTCGGCGCCACGAGACTCCAGAACGAATCGACCTTCTTTCGTGCGTTCGTGCTGACGTCGGTTCCTGGCGGCGCACGAAGAGAACATCAGCGCTCGCCTGTGACGCGCGGCAACGGCCCGCGCGCGTGAGCGCATGGGAGGGCCCATGCTTAAGAATCGGTCCGACGCGTTTGAGGCTTGACGTAGTTCGCGATCTGCTCGGCGGTCGCGAACCAGACGCCCGGCTTGGCCTTCATGTACGCGATCAGCTTCTCGAGATGCACGAGGCGCGAGCGTCGGCCGCTGACGTGCGGGTGGAACGTCAGCATCAGCATCGTGCCCTCGCGGTACGCGACGTCGAACTCGTCACGATACACGTTGAAAATGAGCTCGGGAGACGGCAGCGCGCCGGTACGACCGAAGTACGGCGCGTCGTCCTCAATCCACGACACCGGCAGCTCGATGATGCCCGTGCTCTCACCGTGGGCCATGAGCTCGTAGGGCTGATCCATCGCCATCATGCTGCTGTCGTACAGGAGCCTCGCGCGTTTGATGATGTCGACCGAGAAGTGACTGAGCGCCCAGCCGCCTGCGCGAGTACCCGCCGGCCTCTTGCCGGTCGACTTCGTCAGGTATTCAATCGCCTGGTTGAGGAGCCGCTCCTCTTCGGGACCGTTGTTCAAGGTCGGCAGGCTCTCGTGAATCCACCCGTGCAGCGCGATCTCGTGGCGGCCGGATTTCATGATTGTTCAGCATGGGCGTTCTCCATAACGGGCTAGGCGCGCCACAGGCGCGCCCGCCGGAGCGGGGCAACGGGGCCTCCGCGCGCGACGGCGTGGGGGTCTGCGGGGGCGAAGGCTCCCGGATCTCGATTAGAAGACGTAGCGGGCGCCCCATTGAATCTGCCGCGGATCGCGCGCCGAGTTCCGGATCAGGAAGTCGCCCGCGATGATGTTGCCGTTGATCGTGAACGGCTGAAAGTTCGTGTGGTTCGTCAGGTCGTACGCCTCGAGGAACAGCTCGAGCCGGCGCTCGGCGCCGAGCAAGAGCGCCTTGGTCAGGCGCATGTCGACCGAGACGTAGGGATCGAGATTCAGCAGGTCCCGGCTGATCGGCGCGAGCCCGCGTGATGCGCGCAGCTCGTTGATCAACCGCAACGACTCGTCCACGTGATCGCGCCCGACCGTACGCGGGATCCCTCGCGGCCGATCGCCGGTCGTCGATCCGTCGCCGTCGATGTCGAAGCCCGCCTGCACCGGCACCGGCGAGCCGCTAATCAGTTTCACAATCCCGCTCACCTGCACTCGCCACGGCAGCGTCGAGGCGGCTGACAGCGTGAGGTTGTGGCGCTGGTCGGTGTTGTTGTAGCCGCGCTCGTCGGGCGTGCGCTGCGTGCCGCGGAACGTCGAGTAGAAGTCGACGCCGTCGCGGTAGCTGCGCGAGAGCGTGTACGAGACGAACATCTGATCCACGCCGCGGAACCGCGTGCGGAGCTGGGTCTCGAGCGCGTCGTACCAACTCTTCGAGAAGTTCTCCATGACGTTCACCTGCGTGAACGCCCTCACCGGCCGCGGATTGCTCGCGCTGATCGGACCGGACGCCGGCAGATTGCGATCGGTGCCGCCGAGCTGATGGTCGCCGTAATCGTGAACGAAGTCGATATCGAGCGACGTGGCGGCGTTGATCTGCCATCCCATCCCGCCGGTCGCGTTGATCGCGTACGGCAGCACGGAGTCGTCGCTGATGATGAACAGCGACTTGGCGCCGCCCGATCGCAGGTAGTCGTCGAGCGATCGCCCGCCGAGCGTCGCGTTGATATCAGGGTAGAAGCGCAGCAACTGAGAATCTTGTATCAACACCGCGCCGCCGAGCGAGCGGTCCATCGACGTGAGCTGGAACCACGGTCGGTTGCGGGTCACGTACATGCCGACGCCGCCGCGCATCACCAGCGTGCCGTTTCCGCGCAGATCCCACGTCGCGCCGGCTCTCGGCTGCACGTTGTTCGTGTCGTTGCCGCGATCCTTGCTGATGAAGGCGTCGATACCTTTGAAGAGCGGGTTGTCGATGAGGTCGGAGTAGAACTGGTTGTTCCGCAGGTTCGTGTCGTAGTCGTACCGCACACCGAGGTTGAGGCGCACGCGGTCCGCCACTCGCCACGTGTCCTGGACGAAGACGCCGATCTGGTTCGACGTGTACGTGTAGAAGCCGGGCTTCTGGATGACGAACGAGAACGGCCAGGTCGACGTGTTGTTCGGATCGAATGGCGTGTCGGTCGTGAACGTATATCGCCCGTGCTCGTTGAAATGCGCCTCGAACTTCGTCGTCGCGAACGCGATGCTGCCGCCGATCTTGACATCGTGCGCCGGCGTGTTGATGTAGAACGTGTCGTACAGAACCGGCTTCGTCCGCGGGAAGAACTGCGGCGAGATGCCCGCCTGCCCCGTGCTCACCGACGGCCGCGAGATGCCGAGATCGAACGTATGGGGCGTGTTGCCGACGTTCTGCGTGAGGTAGTGCAGACGGAACGTGTTGACCTTGTTCTGCGACACGATCCAGTTCTCCTCGACGATGAACGAGTGCGACCGGCTGTACTCGTCGATTTGATTCGTATCGGAGGTCACGTTCTGCGTCCGGAGCAGCTCCTGGTTGTCGTACGAATAGCGCGCCATCAGACTGTGCTTGTCGCTGAACCGATGATCGACCTTCGTGTCGAACATGTGGTTGGTGGATCCCGACGGGAACGTCCCGTTCTCGTGCGCGGCGAAGGGGTTCACCACGGGGAGCGCGATGATCTTGGCCGTGTCGACGTTGCTGTACTCGTACGCGCTGAAGAAGTGGGTCCGGCTTCGCACGAGCGGACCGCCCGCTGACCCGCCGTAGCGCTGCTGGCTGAATTGCGGTTTCGTCTGGGCGAAGAAGTTCTTCGCATTGAGCCGGCGGTCGCGGCCGAAGTAGAAGCCGCTGCCCTTGAACGCGTTCGTCCCCGATTTGCTGAGGACGTTGATCGCCGCGCTCAACGCGCCGCCGTACTCGGCGTCGAACTGGTTGCGAAAGACCTTGAACTCCTGCACCGCCTCCTGCGTGAAGTTCATCGTGGTGCTGCCCCAGATCGCATCGTCCACGTCCCCGCCGTCGATGACCGTCGTGAAGCCGTTGCGCTGGTCGGCGACGCCGCCGAACTTCGTCGGATTGAAATACTGCACGCGGCTGTTATCCGGCCCGGAGCCGGGCAGCAGCTGGGCCAGCTCGAGGAAGTTGCGCCCGAGCGTCGGCAGCGCGCTGACCTGATCGGACAGCACCACCGACTGGAGCTGGGCCTTCGAGACCTCGATCGTCGGCGTGCTGCCGCTGACGTTGACCGTTTCCTGCACGGTCGCCAGCGCGAGCCGGAAGTCGAGCGTCGCGTCGGCGCCGACCGTCAGCGTGATCTCCCGCCGCGCCACCGCGAACCCGGACAACTGCGCCGCGATCTCGTACGGGCCCGGCTGAAGATTGACCGCGCGGTAGTTGCCTTCGGCCGTCGTCACCAGCACCTGCGTCGCGCCGTTGTTCTTGTTGGCGACGGTGACGGTGACGCCGGGCAGCGTGGCGCCGGTCTCGTCCCTGATCACGCCGCCGACGTTTGCGCCTCCGCCCTGTGCGGATCCACGTGACGCCCAGCAGGTGATCGCGATGAACGCGAACATCGCAACGCGCAGCTCGAATGTGGAGGAACGTGGGTAACGCGACACGTGTGCCATGTGACCACCTCCGAGGACGTTGAGCCTATCACTCCCTTTCTGCGGTGGCGGGGAATTTGGGCACCGCACTCCTGCAAGCACAATTCATCGCGGAATGGTGCCGGATCCGGGACGCGGACGTCCGGTTCAGGACAGAGCGATCGAGGGAATCAGCATGGATCAACTGCTTCGCGATCTTCGCTTCGGCGCGCGGAGCTGCTCAAGAATCGGTGGTTCACGGCCGTCGCCGTCGTGACGCTCGGGCTCGGCATCGGCGCCGCGGCGCTGACGCGCGCGCTGTCGGCGTATCTCTTCGACACCGCGCCAACCGATCCGGCAACCTTCCTCGCCGTTGCCGTGTCGTTTGTCATCGCGGCTGCCGCCGCGTGCGCGGGACGGGCATGGCGGGCGACAACGGTCGATCCGATGCAGGCGCTGCGGGCCGACTAGCTCGCGTCGTCGTCCCAGGGGGACGGCTGCGGACCCGGAACGATTCCTGCGATGTCCGGGTCTTCGCCTTTCGCGCCGGTCGGCTGCGACGCCTTCCGATGCTTCGATTCCTGGCGCCGTGCGGCCTTCGCCTGCTGCTTTTCCTGGCGGGCGCGCTCCCGCGCGCGTTTGTTTTGAGTCGGACGTGATTTCTGCACAGGCAATCGCCAGTATACGCGATCAGCGGCTCGCTTTCAGGAACAGCCGGCCCGCCACCACGAGGGCCGCGGCAAGTGCGGCACAGAGGAAGAACACCATCCGTACGCCGATCGCCTGCGCCATCACGCCCGACAACACGAGACCGAGAATCTGCCCGAGGAAGATGATCGACGCGTTCGTGCTGCCGACGCGTCCGAGCATCTCGTGCGGCGTTTCGCGCTGAATGAGCGTCTGCGCCGGAACCATGATGGCCGCGAACGCGAAGCCGATCGCGAACGTGGACACGAGCGTCGCCGCGATGTGCGGGATCGCGCCGAGCAGGAGCACGCCGCCGCCGATGCCCGCGAGGCCCGAGAGGACGAGCGTATCGTTCTTGGCGAGGCGCGCCATCATCCGAACCAGCTGCGTGCCGACCAGCAGTCCAATCCCCACCATCCCGCTGACGACCCCGAACGTGCGCGGGCTCGCGTGCAGCGAGTCGCGCACGAAGATCGCGATGAGCGGACCGAAGCATCCGATCGTGAACAGACCCGCCGCCATCGCCAGGACGACGAACAGAATGGCGCCGTGATGCACGATGAACGACATCCCCTCCTTCATGTCGATCCAGATCGCGTGGATGCGATTGCGCGACGATTCGGTCGCCGCCTTCGGCGAGGCGGGCCGCCGGATGATCACCGATCCGATGAGGCTCGCCGACACGAGGAAGCTGAGCACGTCGAGCGCGTAGCACACGTTGGGGCCGAACTGGCCGACGATCATGCCGGCAGCCGCCGGCCCGACGATGCGGCTGCCCATGAACGCAATCTGCATCAGCGCGTTGGCCGAGATCAGCCCTTCGGCCGGCACGTGCGTGCGAATCGTCACCGTCTGCGCCGGGCCGAAGAACGCCGAGACGCAGCTCAAGGCCGCGAGCACCACGTACACGTTCCAGATCGAAGCCGAGTAGATCAGCAGCAACGCAAGGACGGCGCGGATCAAATCGCTCGCGATGAGCGTCGGCTTGAGCGGCCACCGATCGACGAACACGCCGGCGATCGGACCCACGAAGACGAGCGGCAGCATGAACGCGATCTGAACGCCGGTGACCTGATTGGGCGTCGCGCGCAGCCGGAATGACACGACGGCGATGACCGCGAAGAGCGCGAGGAAGTCGCCGAACAGGCTGACGACCTGCGCGTACCACACGCGGCGCATCACGTCGCCGCGCAGGACGTCGCGGAACGTCATCGGCTTGGGCGGCGAGGACGCGGTCGCGGCGGGCGGCGTGACCATCGTCAGTTCGCGTTTTCGAACGAAAGCGCCAGCAGGAGGTCGCGATACGACTGCTGCAGCAGCCGACCGATCGCGTCCCAGTCCGGGTGCGCCGCCTCGGCGTCGCGCATCGCGCCCGCCTGCGCCCGCAGCAGTGCCGCGTCCGCCACACGCGCCCGCGACGTTTCATACAACAGGGCGTATTCCTCGGCCATCAAGCTCCCCACCTGTTCCGGGCTGTTCTGACCGGGAATCCGCCGCGCGACCCACCAGCTCAACTCGGCCCGCGCGACCGATCGCGGATCGAATCCGGCGTTGAGCCACGCTTTCGCCGTGGCATACGCCGCTTCGAGATCCGGCAGGACGACGTCGTAGTTGCCGCGCAAATCGCCGAACGTCGCCGCGGCGCGCGCCAGGTGAAACGCTTCGCGCGCCGCCGTCGCCCACGAATAGTGATACTGCTCGTGCAGCATCGTCACCAGCAGCGCGAACAGACGCACCTTCTCCTTCGAGTAGTACGCCTGCCACATGCGGACCTCGAGATCCGCGAGCCGGTTCGGATCGAAGTAACGCATCGATCGGGGCCCGCGAGGCGGCGTGAAGGCGAACGCCGCCGCGAAGACGACGAGCGCCGCGCCGACAGACACGGCCGCGCGAAGGCCCCGACGCCGCATCCGTTACTGCCGATCCTGCGCCGTCGAGGGAGGCTTCTGCGCGTCGAGCACGCGCTGCCGCGTCAGGAACTCTCGAATCTTCGCGTACGCGCTCGTGCGCTGCGTCAGGGTGCAGCAGTCGAAGCCATGCTTGCCGCCGGGGATCGTCATCAGCTCGTTCGCGACGCCTGCGTCCGACAGCGCCTTGTGCAGCCGCACCGATTGCGTGTAGGGAACGGTCGGATCCGCGTCGCCGTGGATGGTCAGCACAGGTGGAAGTCCGGCGCGGACGTACGTCAGCGGCGACACACGCCGCGCGATCTGCTCGCGGTCGGACGCGCTGCCGAGCCACTGCACGGCGTACGCTTTCATGTTCGGCCCGTCGAGCAGCTCGTTCACGTCCGAGATGCCGTACCAATTCACGATCGCGGCGACTTTCAGGTTGTCGGGCCCCGGACACTCGCGATCGAGTCCCGCCGACGCCGGGAGCATTCCGGTCGTGAGCGCAAGATGGCCGCCGGCGGAATCGCCCGACACGACGATCCTGCTCACGTCAACGCCGTACTCCTTCGCGTGCTGAATCACCCATCGGAGCGCGCAGCGGCAGTCCTCGACCGCGGCCGGCGCCTGCGCGATTCGAGCGAGGCGATACTCGACGTTGACCACGTTCATGCCCATGTCGAGATACGGAAGGATCGCGAGGTCGCGCCCTTCCTTCGTGCCACCGGTCCATCCGCCGCCGTGGATGAAGATGAGCGTGGGCAGCGGCTTGTCCGACGTCCGCGTCACGTACAGGTCCAGCTTCGCATCCCAGTTGCTGGCGGTGAGATACGTGATGTTGGGAACGATGCGGTAGTTGTTCTCCAGGCGCGCCGCCCAGGCGAGCGGCGAGTCCTGCGCCGTCGCAACCGACGAGACGGCGGCTACGAGCAAGGTCGTCAGCAGTGGTTTCATGACCGCGGATTATAGCTGGGAGCTGTGGCTGTTGAGGTTGCCATCGACCGTCGAATGCGCGATCATCAGGCTTCTCATGTCGAATTTGAAAACGGCTGTGCCCAAAGTGCGCGGAGTCCGCAACGGCCAGGAACTGATCTCGCTCGCGCAGAAGCTGGCGCGCGACGCCGAGCGTCATGCGATTCTTTCCGCGTCGCTTGCGAGCCAGGCCGATCGCCTGATGCACGCCGGCCTCCGCCTTCTCGACATGCGCAAGGCGCCGCAGGAAAGCTGACGCCGGACCTCTAGCTCCCTGCCCCCAGCGCGTGCGACAATCCCTTCCGCCGGCCTTCCGGAAGGGACATCATGCGCATTCGTTTGATCGCCGCGGCGACGTTGGGCCTCGTGCTCGCCTGCCTCGGTTGCGGCAGCGTCACCGATCCTTCGAAGAACACGACCGAAACGTTCACGGGAACAGTGGCGCCCGGCGGCCGCAGCACGATTCATTCCTTCAACATCTCGAGCGGCGGCGAGTACACCATGAAGGTCACGTCGATGACGCCGACCTTCAACAGCTTCTTCGGCACGTGGCTCGGAATCATCCAGGGGAGCGACTGCGGATTGTTCCAGCAGAACACACTGTCTATCGTCGGTTCGCAGTCGTTGGCGGGACCGATTTTTCAGAAAGGCACGTACTGCGCTTTCGTCTTCGACGTGGGGACGATGACCACGACCGAAACCTACACGTTGACCGTTTCACATCCCTGACGCGCGGCTAGACGCCTTTCACCTGTGAGGCGCAGGGCTTCAGCCCTGCGGGACCGCTTTTCACCTGTGTGGCGCAGGGCTTCAGCCCTGCGGACCGCCTTCACCTGTGTGGCGCAGGGCTTCAGCCCTGCGGACCGCCTTCACCTGTGTGGCGCAGGGCTTTCAGCCCTGCGCGACCGCAGCCTAAAGGGCTGCGCCACTAGAGTTGTAAAAAGGCTCGCGCGTTCCCGCGCGAGCCTTGAATCCGCGTTCGATCGTGCAAGCCGCTTACTGCGCTAACCGAAACAGCCGCAGGGCACCCGCTCCCGCAAGCGCGGCGAACGCCAGCAGGATCATCAACGGCAGCTGACTCGCCGTCGAGGGCAGATTGCCGTTCCGGTTTTGGCGGTTGCTGCGATCGCTGTTCGCGGCACCTGTGTTGTTCGGGTTGTTTGGGTCCTGCGCTGTCGCGCCGGCCTTGCTCTGTCCGGACGTTCCCGTCGGCCGCTGGCCGGCGGTCCCGCTCGTCCCCTGCGTGCGGTTCCGATTCGCGTCAGCATTCGTGCGATTCTGATCGCTGTTGACGCGGTTCTGATCGCTACTCCGGTTCATGTTGCGATCGCGGTCCGGCGTGGCCGCGTTCGCCGGTTGATCCGGGTTGGCCGGCGGAGCCGGCGACTGCTGCTGCGTCGGCGGCTGCTGCTGATTCGGGTTGACCGCCGAGGGTTGCTGCGACTGTCCCCGACGATCCGTCGTCCCCGACGCCGTGCCCGACGGCGGCTGACTCTGATTCGCGGGAGACGAAGTCACCGGCTGGGTCGACTGCGGCGGCTGCGCGTGGGAACTCGGCGGCAGCGCGAGGCTCAGCGCGAGCGCAGCGCTGCCGGTGATGAGAAGCGATTTGATCGACACGTCCGTACCTCCTCTTGGTTTCATCGTGTTCAACCAGACGGGTGCACGACGGGTGCCTCTTTCGATCTCTGCGTTTCTCGAACCGTGTCGTTACATAATGTCGCGGTGTCGTCCCTCGACGATCAAATTGACGACCTGTTTCAGCAGCCGCTGAGCGAGTTCACGCGCGCGCGCAACACGCTCGTGAAGACGGTGCGCGGCGCCGATGCGACGCGCGTGCGCACGCTCGCGAAACCGAGCGTCGTCGCGTGGGCCGCGAATCAGGTCTACTGGCGGGCGCGCGGCGTGTACGAGCGGCTGATGAAAAGCGGCGAGCGGCTGCGCAAGGCGCAGATCGCGGCGCTGACGGGCAAGTCGGCCGATTTGCGCGAGGCGAACGATGCTCACCGCCGCGCGGTGGCCGAGGCGGTCAAAGAGGCGGAGCGGTTTGCGGACACCGGATCGCACCCTCCTCTCGACGCGCTGATGCGCACGTTCGAAGCGCTGTCGCTCGCGAAGGAACCGCCGGCGGCGCCAGGACGATTGTCGAAAGCGCTGCGCCCGGCAGGGTTCGAAGC
>Ga0070699_100003724_pt1 | contig 13466 bp, 12 predicted proteins | sample KBSK1503metaG_FD_65473 | JGI IMG/M metagenome (GOLD analysis project Ga0070699, IMG submission 65473) | Corn, switchgrass and miscanthus rhizosphere microbial communities from Kellogg Biological Station, Michigan, USA - KBS K1-50-3 metaG | ecosystem: Host-associated > Plants > Roots >...
GTCGGCGCGCCGTCGACGATCGGAGGTCGACTCCAGTCGGCAGCCGGAAATTGCGTCACGGCGACCTCGCGCTGGCCCTCTAGCCAGTCGCGGAGCATCCACGTCGACACGCAGTCGTCGCGGTTGTAGGCCTCGATCCCGTCGAGGATCCCCTGGTCGGCCGTCTCCATCCAGCGCTCGTAGGCCACGACCGAGAATCCCGCGTCCGTTACCGGCCCCTCGCGGACGGGCATGTAGAGCTTCTCGACCTGCTTGATCGAGTACGACTCCGTCGAGACGCGAACGCCCTGTCGGACGACGCGGTAGAGGTCGACGAAGGCGCCGCCCCGGAGGAGCCGATCGACTTCGTCCTCACGGGTCGCGTGGCGACCCATCAGGCGCTTGACCGCGGTCGGTTCGTACGGGGCGTAGTGGTAGACGTGCATGTTCGGGTCCGCGTCGAGGCGGGCGATCACGCGGTCGATGAACGCCTCGAACATCGCCTTCTCGCCGGCGCGGTCGTGGGCCCACAACGCGCTGAAGTTGGCAATCCCGGCGACCTCGTCGACGACTCCGAAGAGGTACTCGAGACCGCCCTCGAGCGCCCACGGGTCTGATTCGATGTCGAAGAAGAGGTCACCGGCCGACCGCTCCGGGAGCAGCGCGAGGCCCCGACGGATCGGCCCGCTGGCCTCCGGGTCCGGCGACACCGGCTCGATGAGCTCGGACAGGACGTGGCCCGCCGCCTCCCCCGCCAGTTGCATGCGAGCCTGGTTCCTGATCCTCTCGAGCGCGTCCGGCCCGATCGGCGGGGCGGGCGTTCCCGGTTCGCTCGTCCCGAGGGCACGGCGCGTCGGGATCTCGGCATCGACGAGGTGGCCGCGCTGGGCGCGGGTGATGCCGGCGACGAGCGACAGGTGGTCGTCGGCCCGCCGACGGTCCGCGCAGACCCCGTACCAGCGACAGACCTTGCAGTGCTCGACCGGGTCCGGGTACGTCGCGGGCGCGGCTTCCCCGCCGAAGACCCTGGCCTCGAATCCCGCCTTTACGCGCCGGTAGTAGGCCGCGTAGTCGGCGATCCGATAGGGGTGCCGGACGCCGTCGCCGGTCACGACGTACATCGTCTCCGGCGCGACGCCCTGGAGCTGCTCGAGGCGGTCTGCGTAGACGCACATCTGGATCAGTGCGGCGGCCTTCACCCGATGGGCGAGCTTCGTGTCCGCGACCTCGTAGCTCCAGTCGCCGAGGGCGCTCGGGCGGTCGACGCGCAGCAGGAAGTCGGCATGGCCGCGCCATCGGCCGTCGAAGAACGTCGCCTGGAAGATGACGTCGCGTCCGGCGCGCATCGCCGCGAGGGTCTCTTCCTCGGCCGCTCGAAGCTCCGCGGGCGTCTTCGCGTCGCGCGACTCGATCTCGTGGATCGACCGACCCTCGTCCCGGAGCGCGGCGAGGTGCGCGGCCTCGTGCTCGTAGCCTCGACGGCGGATCAGATCCAGCTCCGGATCGTTCCGAACCGGGCGCTCGCGAGTGCCGGCGGCGGCTTCCAGTTCGAGCGTGACGAGATGATCGCAGGCAAGGTAGCCGACGAGATCCGTGGCGCTGACGATGATCGTGTCGTCGACGAGCTGCACGCGTCAACGATACCGACGATCCGTGTCAGGTCGCGTGGCACGACCCGCTACGATCCGCGTGATGAGCGACAAACCCCGCGAACCCTCGAACCCGTTCGCGCCCGCGCGCGAGGCGCTGATCGATCGGCAGATCCGAGAGGCGCAGGAAAAGGGCGCGTTCGATGGCCTGCCCTACCAGGGTGAGCGGCTGCCGCTCGAGGACGATTCGGCGGCGGGCGACTGGGCGCTGGCCTACCGAATGCTCAAGGGCGCGAAGTTCGCGCCGCCGTGGATCGAGACCGACAAGGAAGTCCGGGCGCTCTTGGCGCGGCGCGACGCGGTGTTCGCCCGGGCGTCGCTAGCGTCGGCGATCGGTCGACGCCGGGACGAGGCCGAGCTGCGTCAGATCGTGAAGGCGGCGAACGAGGCGATCTTCCGCCTCAATCACGAGGCGCCGACGCCACGTCAGCATCGCCGCCTGCTAGATCTCGACGCGGAATTGGCCGAACTCGCGCGGGCCCACGCAGGCGAGGGCTGACCGCGCTGAAGTCCGGTGGTCGCGGTCGACCGGTTTGGAGGGGGCAATCGCCAACGGGGATCGCCGCGTCACCATTCCGCAGACCGCTTAGAGGCCCGCGCGGCCTGGATCAGTGCAGGCGGCGGGTGTAGCCGCAGATCTCGCAGTGGGCTAGGCCCGACGCGGCGTCGACGGTGAGATAGCTGGTGCAGCCATTCGTGCTGCAGTAGGGTCGGTTGGCGGTAGCGGCTCGGCGCCGAAGACGGCGCATTGCGACGGACCTGCCCGCGACCGACGTGGTCGTGGTTCTCGGTTGCATTCCTGTTCCCTCTGGTCGCGCGTCTCGCGGGCGCTAGTGGCGCTCGTCGCGGCATCGCGACCGGTTCTGCTCCACGGTCCACCGAATAGAAAGGACCGGAGCCGTTTCGTGGTTTTGTGCCCGGAGCGATGGCGGGAGCGGGTTGGGCTCTACCGACGGTTCGCTTCTGCGGACCCAGGAATCATGGCGCATTGAGGCCGATTCGTCAAACGACCCATTCGGCGGCGAGCGTCGGCGATCGTTTCCGAGCCTCCTGGATCGATGGACGGCGGCGGTACGATTTGGGCTGAATCCGCAGTCACGGAGGTCGTTCGATGAGCACCGCCCTCATCGTCGCCAACCAGACGCTTCCGAGCTCCGCCCTCGCCGACGCGATCGAAGAGCGGATCCGAGCCGGGGTTCATTCATTCCACGTCGTCGTTCCCGCCTCGCCGGTCGCTCATGGCCTCACCTGGGACGAGGACGAGACCCAGCGCGAAGCCGAGGCCCGGCTCGACAAGCTCGTCAACCGCCTGAGAGCCCAGGGCGTCGAGGCCACGGGCGAGGTCGGCGATCGCGATCCGGTCTCGGCCGTCCGGGATGCCCTCCGCGGCCGCGAGGTCGACGAGATCATCCTCTCGACCCTGCCGCCGGGGATCTCCCGGTGGCTCGGCCAGGATGTGCCGAGCCGCCTCCGTGGCGCCGTCAACGTTCCGGTCGACGTCGTCTACGACGTGGCGGCGACCCCGGCCAAGGGGTAGGCGAGCGACCGCGACAAACGGGGGATCAACGCCTCCCCGACGGAACGTGGCAGGATGAGCCTCGCGGACTCGATTCAGGAATCGCAATCGAGCCCGAATCGAACCTGGGTTGCATGAAGGCTGTCCGACACGGCAGACTCGGCCCCGTTCGAACAGTCACGACGTGACCAGGAGGGTCCCTTGCCCGCATCGCTGACAGCGCGGCTCGACCGCGCTCATTTGACCCGGACCGCGACGGCCCTCGCCGCCGCCGCGATGTTGACCGGGTCGTTCGTTCCGGTCGTCGCCGCAGCCGGTGGGCTGGAGGTGACGACGCCCTATCCCGCAGTGGCCGTTGCGCCCGGTTCGAAGGTCAGCTTCGACCTCACGGTTGCGTCGGATCAGCAGGCCGAGATCGCCCTCGCTGTCTCCGGCGCGCCGACCGGCTGGACCACGTCGCTCCACGGCGGCGGTTTCGTCGTCGACGGCGTCGAGGCCGGGCCGGGGAAGGACGGAACCGCGCGTCTCGACGTGAAGGTCCCGGCGGACGCCGCGGCCTCGACGCAGCGACTGACCGTCACCGCGAGCGGGGGCGGTGGCCAGGACGAGCTTCGGATCTCGATCCGGGTCGACGCGGCCGCCGCCGGCGACATCTCGATCACGACGAACACGCCGACGCTCACCGGGTCCTCGAACGGGACATTCCCCTTCGCCCTCACGCTCCACAACGACACGGCCCAGGACGTGACGGTCTCGGCGACGGCGTCGGTGACCGACCACGCGGACTGGGACGTCAAGGCGGAGATCGCGGGCCAGACCCAGGCGGCCTCGACGGTCGTCACCGCGGGCAGCACGACGAGCATCAACGTCACGGCGGACCCACCGGACGACGCTCCAGCGGGCCAGTACAAGGTCCACGTCGAGGTCAAGGCCGGCGAGCAGACGATCCCGGGCGACTTCGGGGTCGAGATCACGGGGTCCTACTCGTTCACACTCAAGACGCCGAACGACGTGCTCTCCGCGCACGGCGGGGCCGGCAGCGCCACGCAGCAGCAGTTCACGATCACCAATACCGGGACCGCGACGCTCGAGAACGTGGCGCTTACCGCGACGCCGCCGACCGGCTGGGACGTGAAGTTCGACCAGCCGACCGTCAACGTCGAGGTCGACAAGCCGGTCACGGTCACGGCGACGATCACCCCCTCGGGCGAGGCGGTCGCCGGCGACTACGTGGTGTCCTTCACCGCGAGCAATCCGCAGGCCACCCAGACTGCACAGGTCCGGTTCACGGTGGAGACGTCTCCGCTCTGGGCCCTGATCGGGATCGGGATCATCGCCTTGATCCTCGCGGGCCTCTTCTACGTCTTCCGCACCTACGGCCGACGATGACGTCCGGGCGCCTCACCGCGAAGCGCAAGATCGCCCCGCGCCGCACCGGCGGCAATCGATCTGCCACCCGGCCGGTCGATGGGCCCGGAGAATCGCTGCCGATCCGGACTCGCGGCCTGACGAAGCGCTACGGCGACCTCGTCGCGGTCGACAAGCTCGATCTCGAGGTCCACGCAGGCGAGATCTTCGGGTTGCTCGGCCAGAACGGGGCGGGCAAGACGACGACGATCCTCATGCTGCTCGGGCTCACCGAGCCGACGTCGGGCGACGCACGGGTCGTCGGGCTGGACCCGGCCCGGAACCCGCTCGAGGTCAAGCGGCGCGTCGGCTACATGCCGGACAGCGTCGGCTTCTACACGGACCTGACCGGCCGCGAGAACCTGCGCTACACCGCTCGACTGAACCGGATCGTCTCGTCCGAGGCGGAGGAGACGATCGAGGAGGTCCTCGAGCAGGTCGGCCTGACCGAGCGCGCCGACGACCTCGTCGACACGTACTCGCGGGGCATGCTCCAGCGCCTCGGGATCGCCGACGCCCTCGTCAAGGATCCCGAAATCCTCATCCTCGACGAGCCGACGACCGCGATCGACCCGCTCGGCGTCGTCGAGATCCTCGACCTGATCCGGGGCCTCGCCGACGAGCGCGGGATCGCCGTCCTGCTGTCCTCGCACCTGCTCGACCAGGCCCAGCTGATCTGCGATCGGGTGGGGATCTTCCACCGCGGCCGGCTCGTCGGGTTCGGGACCGTTCCCGAGCTCGCCGCCCGGTACGGCTTCGGGACGAACCGGCTCGAGATCGTCGTCGACCCGGCAGCCGACGACGATCGGGTTCGATCCGTGCTCTCGTCCATCGACGGCGTCGTTTCCGTCGATCGCGGCGTTCTCGGTGTTGCCGACTCCGGCCAGCTCTCCAAGGACGCGGAAGCGTCGCGACCCCAGGCGGAGGGCAACGCGCCCGAACCGCTCGTCGATTGGGCGGCGCCTGACGGCGACGGACCGCAGTCCGCCGCCGCCTCCGCTGACTCGGGCCCGCTCAAGCCGGCCTGGGTCGTCTCGGTCGATCCGAAACGCGAGCACGAGGTCGCGCGTGCGATCGTCGACCGGCTCGTCGCTAGCGGGATCGGCATCGAGCACTTCAGCCGGGTGACCGCGTCGCTGCAGCAGATCTACCGCGTCGCAGTCGAGCGGACCGGCGCAGCCCACTCGGGGTCCGTCGCATGACCGCCAAGGCGCAGCCCGTGGCCGCGGATCGCCGCAGGTCCGTGCCGCGCGCGGGCTGGATGGTCGTTGCGCGCAAGGAGTTCACCGACCACCTGCTCTCGGCGCGGTTCATCGTGCTGCTGTTCGTCCTCGGCCTCGCCGCGGCGATCCCGCTCTATTTCGCCGCCGATGCAATTCGGTCGGTCGCCTCGCAGGTGAGCGGCGGCCAGGCGATCTTCATCGCGCTGTTCTGGCTCGCGCCGCAGGTCAGCGACCAGGTCACGCTGCCCTCGACATCCGGGTTCCTCGCCTACGTGGCCCCATTGCTCGGTCTCGCGTTCGCCTTCGACGCGGTCAACGGGGAGCGCTCCGAGGGCACCCTGCCGCGACTCCTCTCCCAGCCGATCCATCGCGACGACGTGATCAACGGCAAGTTCGCCGCTGGTCTCGCGATCATCGGCCTCGTCCTCGTGGCGGTCGTCGCGGTCATCGCCGCGTTCGGGCTCCTGCGGCTGGGGCTTGTCCCGACCGCCTCCGAGCTGCTCCGGATCATCCTTTGGGTGCTGCTGACGTTCATCTACGTCTCGTTCTGGCTGGCCGTTGGCATGCTTCTCTCGGTCGTCGTCCGTCGCGCCGCGACATCAGCTCTGATCGGCTTCGGCGCGTGGATCCTGCTGACGATCTTCGGGCCCCTGATCACGTCGCTCATCGGCGGCATCGTGGCGCCGCACACCGGGTCCACGGCCGACATCGTCAGCAGCTACGGCGCGCAGGAGATGATCAGCCGGCTGCTGCCGGACACGCTGTACCGCGAAGCATCGCTCGTGCTGCTCAACCCGCAGGTCACCTCGACCGGGATCTCCACCCCGGCGACCGTCGGGGGCATCGAGCAGGCGCAGCAGCAGATTCCGTCGCTGCTCTCGCTCGACCAGAGCTTCATCATCGTCTGGCCGCAGGTGGTGGCGCTCGTGGCGCTGACCGTCGCGTGCTTCGCGATCGCGTACGTTCGGTTCATGCGCCAGGAGGTCCGCGCCTGACGATGCCCGACGACGGGCCGGGTTGCGATCCAGGCTGCGGCTGCCGAGGCAACGAGTTCGGCGAGGCGACCGCGAGGCGAGACCTACGGGCGTACCGCAAGAACGGCCCCGGGACGACGACGCGATGGCTCATCGAGGGCCTCGAGGCCGGCGGGGTCGAGGGGCTGACCGTGCTCGACATCGGGGCGGGCGTCGGGGCCGTCCACCAGCAGCTCCTCGCCGACGGCGCCGCGAGCGCCATCGACGTCGACGGGTCGGCCGCGTTCGTGGCCGCGGCCCGCACGGAGGCACTACTCCGCGGAACGATCGAGCGGATCCGATACGAAGTCGGGGACTTCGTCGAGCTGGCGCCCGCGATCGACGACAGTGACGTCGTCGCCCTCGATCGGGTCATCTGTTGCTACCCCGACATGGCGGCGCTCGTCCGCCTGTCGGTCGCGAAGGCGAGGCGCCGGTACGGCCTCGTCTATCCGCGCGACACGTGGTGGATCCGCGGCGGCGCCGCGGTCCTGAACGGCGTCAGCCACCTCTTCCGGCAGCGGACGACGGCCTACGTCCACCGCACAACCGAGGTGGACGCGATCGTCCGCGACGCGGGCTTCGTTCCGCGGCTGTCCCGTTCCGGGATGTTCTGGCAGGTCGTGGTCTACGAGCGGACGCCGTCCGGCTGAACGCACGGAGCTGGAGTATCGTCCGCCCATGAGAGGCGATCGCGTCGAGGTCGTGGTCGACACTGGCCAGGGCGTCCAGACGTTCGACATCGTGGCGACGAAGAACGGTCGCCGGCTCGAGGTGACGACCGCGCGAGGCGTCGTCGAGGTCACCGAGGTCACCCGCGGCGGCACGCCGGTCCGGACCGGACGGTTTATGGCGAGCCGCCTCATCGCCCTCGTCGAGCATCCCGCCCAGGAGGGTCACGACGGCCGAGTCGACGTGACGACCCGACGGCGAATCAGCCCGCCGGAATCCCGCTAGCCGCGCTAATCGGGGACACACCGTTCGGGTGTCAGCCGGTGGACGTTGACGTTAGACCGAAAATGGATAGCCCACGACGAACGACGACCGCGTCGTTAAGGAGGCCGGTTGAGCACATACGGGGCACTGCGGTTCGAGCAACCCGGAAATCGCCTCCAGACGGCAAGAAGTGCCACCCTCGCGATCAGTCAGCGAGGACAACTGCAGCTTCGGCGCATCGATCGCGGCGGAAGCGAGGCTGTGTCGCAGGCTCCGAGCGTCGTCGATCGTGTGTTGGATTCGCCCGGAGCTGCCCTCGACGGATCGGCCCGCGGCCGCTTGGAAGCTCGGCTGGGACACGATTTCGGACGGATTCGCATCCATGCGGATGAGGACGCGGCCAGGTCCGCCGAGGCGGTCAACGCGCTCGCCTACACGGTCGGCCGCCATATCGTGTTCGGACAGGGTCGCTACATCCCAGCTTCGCCAATGGGGGATGGGCTACTGGCTCACGAGCTGACGCATGCGCTTCAACAAGGCATGCGGGACGCAGTTGGGGGTGGGCAGCCGTACGCGGTCGACAGGGACGATGGGGCCGCGGAGCACGAGGCACGGTCCGTGGCGGTTGGGATGGGCCAGCCACAACCTGGTGCCGCCCAGGTCGCCGGCGCTGGTCATCAGAGCATCCAGCGCGCTCCGGACGACACCAGCAGCCCTGTGAGCACGACCGAGAATTGCGGTGTCAGGACCGTTTCGCTCCCGTGTCCTGGCTCCCGCGAGAATGCCGTGGTCCTCAAGGACGGGCCGCTCGTCTCCGAGGGAATTCTCTGGGTCGAGAATTCCGGGGATTGCGAAATCGTCGTCAACGGCCAAACGGCAAGCGGTGCCGATGGCGGTCCCGATGAGCTGCTGGAACTCGCGCCTGGCCAGAAGGTGTTCCGCTACACGCCTCCGTCCTCTGCCGTCCGGATCCGCGCGGCGTGTTTCAAGAATTGCACGGGCCGGGGCGAGGTCCGGTTCGATCCGTGCGTCGGGATCGCTTGAGGCGATTCTTCAGAACGGCGGCCAGGGGATCGCCGGCCAGTCGCCGCGCGGGTACGGGAACCGGCCGCGGTCGATGAGCTCGTCGACGCGGCGGCGTGTCGCCGCGATCTCGGCCCGCGACAGCAGCGGCGCGAGTTGTCGCGCCAGCTCGCCGCGCAGGCCGTCGGCGATGCTCCGAAGGCCGTCGACCTCGTCCGCCAGGAATGGCGTCCCGCGCCAGCCCCAGAGCACGGTCCGCAGCTTCGGGTAGGTCGAGAAGCAGACGCCGTGGTCGACGCCGAAGACGTGCCCGCCGCCGTCGATCGGCAGGAGGTGGCCGCCCTTGCGGTCGGTGTTGTTGACCGCGGCGTCGAAGACCGCGATCCGGCGCAACCGCGGGTCGTCCTCCACGACCATCGCGACGACGTCGACCGACACGTCGAGGTCGATCCAGGCCTGGACCGCGCCCTCCCCGAATGGGCCGTCGCGCAGGATCGTCGGCGGCACGATGCCCCAGCCCGTCGCCTCCGACACGAGGAAGGCCGCGACCTCTCGGCGGGCCAGCGTCCCGTCGGGGAAGTCGTCGAGCGGCCGCTCGCCGGCGATGGGCTTGTAGACGGCCTCGATCGTCTGCGGCGTCTCCGGCGGCGGGCACGCGCGCGTGACCCGGCCGAGCATCGCGTGGTTCGTCGACCCGATGAGCCGCCCGACGAGCGAGAGCTCGCCTTCTCGCAGCACGTCGAGCGCGGTGGCGGTGTCAAGCATCACGGACTAACCCGTCGGCGATCGCCCCGGCCTCCTAGTTGAGGAAGTGGCCGTTGTTCCTGGGGCAGATGTGGCCCTGCGGATCCAGGGGCTGCCCGCACATCGGACACGGCGGCCGGCCCGACGCGACGACTCGAGCGGCCCGCTCGACGAACGATCGCGCAGCGGCGGCGGTCACCCGGACGCGGAGGACGTCGGGTCCCTCATCGTCGTCGTCGGTCGTCTCGAACGCCGCGAGGATCGAGGCCGCGATCGAGGCATCGAGGCCTTCGATCGCGGGGTCGTCGTCCGATGACGCCTCGACGTCCATCTCGTCCTCGTCGTCGTCCGCCTCGATCTCGATCTCGACCTCGTCCGCGCGGGCCTCGAGCAGCACGCGACCCGCGTCCGCGTCCCAGCCGAGCGTCAGCGTCGTCGCTCGGAACGCTTCGACGAGCGGCTCGTCGAGCGGCTCGGTGTCGGCGTTGGCTTCCGGGACGACAGGAGGCATGACGCCCCGCTCCTCGAGCTCGTCGAGGAGCTGGTCGAGGCGCTCGGCGAGGACCTGGACCTGGACCTTCTCGAGGACGACACTCACGACCTGACTGGCCTTGCGCGCCTGGAGGAAGAACGTCCGCTGGCCGGGCTCGCCGACGGTTCCGGCGACAAATCGGTCAGGGGGATCGAAGAAGAACATTCGTCGGGGCATAGCAGGACTCTACCCCGGTTGCTCCGGTGATGCGGTTGGCTGTCGCGGCTGAACGACGCTGGACGTCGTTGACCCCTGCGCTCCTCGCTCACGGGCCTTCAAGCCCGCTCGCTCCGGTGCTCGGGGTCGCCTCGCCAGCCTCGCCCATCCGCGACGAATGCAATCGCGCCTCACCCTCAGCCGACCCGGACCCGGATCGTGTGGTGGCCTCGGGCGCCGTCTGGCGCGGGCGTCGAGACCAGCGGCGTCTGGACCTCGCCCTTCCCATCGGTCGCGCGGACCTCGATCGTGTGCTCGCCGCCGGCAGCGGTCGCGTCCCACGAGTAGGTCCACTGGACCCATGTCGCGTTGGAGATCGGCTGGGAGAGACGACACTCCCGCCACTCTCCGTCGATGGCGACCTCGACCTTGGAGACGCCTCGATCCGGCGCCCACGCGACGCCCCCGAGCGTCACGGGCCCCGCCGGAACGGACTGGCCGTTGCCGGGGACGTCGATCCGCGACTGGGTGAGGATCGGCCCGTTCTTCGACCAGCCGAGCGGCACCCAGTAGCCGTCGAACGCCTCCCACGTCGTGAGCTCGAGCTCGGACAGCCACTTCGTCGCCGACACGTAGCCGTAGAGCCCGGGCACGATCAGCCGCGCCGGGAAGCCGTGGACGCGCGGCAGCAACTCGTCGTTCATCTTCACAGCGATCATCGGCTCGCGGGCCGGGTCCATCACCCAGGCCGTCGGCATGCCGGCCGTCCAGCCGTCGACCGACCGACCGACGAGCTGGGTCCCGCTCGCCTGGACGCCGGCCATCTCGAGGACGTCGCGGAGCCGGACTCCGGTCCACTTCGCGTTCCCGACGAGGTTCCCGCCGACCTCGTTCGAGACGCAGGCGATCGTGACGTACTGCTCGAACAACGGCAGCTCGACGAGCTCCGCGTAGCTGAGCGTCGTCTCGCGGTCGACGAGGCCGTGGATCCTGAGCGACCAGGTCGTCGGGTCGACGTTCGGGATGATGATCGCGGTGTCGATCCGGTAGAAATTCGGGTTGGGCATGACGATCGGCGTGACACCCGCGACGTCGAGGGACGCGCCGGCCGGCAGCTGGGCGACCGCGGACGGCGGAGGCACGGTCACCCCGCCGGTGGTCGGCGTCGCGCGGGCGAGGTCGACGAGGCGGCGGCCGGCGAACCCGGCCACGATCGAGCCGAGGGCGAGCGCCCCGCTCTTGAGGAGGAAGCCGCGTCGCGACCAGTCGGGCATGGACGCCGTCCGAGCGCCTTCGCGCGGCGGCAACGACGGTGGCCCGAGGAGCCACGACAGCGAGTAGATCCCCGAGAACGCGGCGATCGCCGCAACACCGGCCTCGGTCGCCGCCGGGGTCGTCGGGTCGGACAGGGCGGCGAGGAAGCCGAGCGCGGCAAACAAGGCGAACCCGGCCGAACCGACCATCGACCATCGGCGCGCGACGATGCCGAGCACGGCGCCGATCGCCAGGGACGTCGCGACGATGAGCACTTCCAGGGCGACCTTGTCGTTCGTGCCGAACAGCCCGACGACGAAGTCCTTGGCGCCGGCCGGCTGGTGGTCGATGACGAAGCCGCCGATCGCGGCGACGAGCGACTGGGCCGACAGGACACCGGACGCGAGCTCCGAGAGGCCGATCGCGGCCAGCGCCGCGGCGGCGCCGGCCACGGCGGGGCGAATGCGGTCAAGAGAGGGTGTGGTCGTCACGACGCCATGGTCCTCCCGCTCGTTGACGGTTGCATGACGTCGTCAGGGCGCCTCGCCGTCGAGCCAGGCTCGGAACCGGCCGTCGGAGCGCTCGAGGCTGATCGGGAGGCCGAAGGCCTTCGTCAGCGTCGCGCCGGTCAGCGCGTCGTCGATCGCTCCGGCGGCGACGGCGCGGCCGTCGGCCAGGACGAGCGCGTGATCGAAGCCGCGTGGCACCTCCTCGACGTGGTGGGTCACGAGCACGATCGCCTCCGGAGTCGGGGCCGCCGCCAGTCGGCCGAGGTCGCGAACGAGCGCCTCGCGCGCCCCGAGGTCGAGGCTCGACGCCGGCTCGTCGAGGATCAGCAGGTCCGGGTCCGGCATCAGGGCCCGCGCGATCTGGACGCGACGCCGCTCGCCGGTCGACAGCAGTCCGAAGGGCCGGTCGACGAGGTCGCCGACGCCGATCGTCGAGAGGAGCTCGGCGGCCCGGGCGCGGTCCGCTTCGGTGTAGTCGTGCCACCACGGCCCGAGCGCGGCGTGTCGCGCGGTCATGACGACGTCGAGGGCGGACAGCCCGGAGTCGATCGCAGATTCGAGTCCCGCCCCTGCATAACCGACGCGCCGCCGCAGCTCGCGAGCGTCGACACGGCCGATCGTCTCGCCGAGGACCTCGACGCTGCCGCTCGACGGCCAGAGGTAGGTGCTCGCGACGTGGACGAGCGTCGTCTTGCCCGAGCCGTTGGGCCCGAAGACGATCCACCGCTCGCCGGCCCGGACCGACCAGTCGATCGCGCCCAGGATCGTGCGCCCGCCGCGCCGAACGGAGACGCCCGAAAGCCGAAGGATCATCGCCCCGATCCTACGCGCCGGCCGACTGCCAGAGATCGTCCCAGCCGGAATCCCGGCGGAGAGCTGCCGCTCCACGCTCGAAGGCGGTGCGCTGCTCGACGAGTGCGGCGCGGGCGTCGGCCAGCGAGACGTCGACGAACCGCACGGTCGCTCCCGGTCGCAACTGGCCGATGCGCGGGTGATCGGCGCTGATCACGACGGCGACGATCGGGTAGCCGCCGGTCGTCTGGTGGTCGGCGAGGAGGACGATGGGGGCGCCGCCGGGCGGGAGCTGGATCGCCCCGTCGACGACGCCGTGCGAGAGCAGCTCGCCGACGTCGGCCGCGGCGAGCGACGGGCCCTCGAGGCGCAACCCGACCCGGTCGCTTGCCGCCCCGACGCGCCACTCGGCGTCGACCAACGCATCGAGCGAGGCGTCGGCGGGCCCGGCAACGACGCGAATCGGCTGGCCCGTGCGGCCGGCGATCGGGTCGCCGTCGGACGTCGGCCAGGCGAGTCCCTGAGCGGCGGCCTCCCCGCCGCGTCGTCCTCGGAGCACGTCGCCGGTTCGAAGCGCACGACCGTCGATCCCGCCGAACCCCGCCGACAGCAGCGTCGACGCCGACCCGAGCACATCCGGGACGTCCAGACCGCCCGGCAACGCGAGGTAGGCGCGCAGCCCGGCGTCCGCGGTGCTCGTCCCGCCCGGAAACGCGACCGTCCACCCAGCCTC
>Ga0070699_100003725_pt1 | contig 13465 bp, 8 predicted proteins | sample KBSK1503metaG_FD_65473 | JGI IMG/M metagenome (GOLD analysis project Ga0070699, IMG submission 65473) | Corn, switchgrass and miscanthus rhizosphere microbial communities from Kellogg Biological Station, Michigan, USA - KBS K1-50-3 metaG | ecosystem: Host-associated > Plants > Roots >...
CCCGGTCCGGCCGAGGTGCTGATTCGCGTGGCGGCCGCGGGCGTGAACCGTCCCGACGTGCTGCAGCGGCGCGGCGCTTACCCGCCGCCTCCCGGCGCGAGCGATCTGCCTGGTCTCGAAGTCGCCGGCGTCATCGAGGCGTGCGGCGAGGGCGTCTCGGAGTGGAAACGAGGCGACCGCGTGTGCGCGCTGCTGGCGGGCGGCGGCTATGCCACGTTGTGCACCGCTCCCGCGGTGCAATGCCTCCCGATTCCCGGCTCCATGGACTTCGTAACCGCCGCGGCGGTTCCCGAAACGTTCTTCACCGTCTGGACCAACGTCTTCGATCGGGGCCGTCTCCGCGGGGGCGAGACCGCTCTCTTTCACGGCGGGTCGAGCGGCATCGGCACGACGGCCATCCAGCTGGCGGTCGCGCGCGGCGCGCGCGTGTTCGCCACCGCCGGCTCCGATGAGAAGTGCCGTGCGTGCGAACGGCTTGGCGCCGAGCGCGGCATCAACTACCGGTCGGAAGATTTCGTCGACGTCATCAAGCAGGCGACCGGCGGACGCGGCGTCGACCTGATCCTCGACATCGTCGGCGGCGACTACATCGCGCGCGACCTGGCCGCGCTCGCCGTCGAAGGACGCCTCGTGGTCATCGGCTTCATGGGCGGCGACACGGCGACGCTGGACTTCAGGCGCATCCTCGGCCGCCGCCTCACCATCACGGGTTCGACGCTGCGTCCCCGGACGCCGGCGGAGAAGGGCGAGATCGCCGCCGCGCTCCGGCGGGAGGTGTGGCCGCTGCTCGAGCGCGGGACCGTCACGCCTGTCGTCTATCGCACCTTCCCGCTGGAGCAGGCCGCCGCCGCACACGCGCTGATGGAGTCGAGCGAGCACGTCGGCAAGATCGTGCTGACCGTCTGACCCGTGTAGAATCCGCGCAATCATTTGTGAGGAGATCATCGATGCCTACGCACGACCTGACACGCCGCCTCTTTCTGGGAAGCCTGGGGGCGACGCTCGCGTTCCCCGAACTCCGCGCGCGCGCGCAAGGTCCGGCGTCAGCGGCGCCCGCCGCGAACGTCGAAGCCGACGTCGTCTACGGGAAGGGTGGGGACACCGACCTTCATCTCGACATCTACAAGCCGACCGGTTCGGCCAGCAAGCGGATGGCGATCGTCCATTTCCACGGCGGCGGGTTCACCGGCGGCAACAAGAACGGCCTCGCCGCCCGGCTGCAGACGATGAGCGCGCGCGGGTACGTGAACATCGCGGCGCAGTACCGGCTGGCGGCCAACGGCGCCGCGCGGTGGCCCTCGCAGATCGAAGACGTCAAGGCCGCCATCCGCTGGACGCGTGCGAACGCCTCGCGGCTCGGCATCGAGCCGGCGCGCGTCGCGGTGGCGGGCTACTCGGCGGGTGGTCACCTTGCTCTCTTCGCGGCGGCAACGGCGAATCGTCCCGAGTTCGAAGGCAAGGGCGGCAATGCCGGCGTACCGACCGACGTCGCCGCATGCCTCGCGTATTACGCGGTCACCGGATCGTCGTGGGAGGGCTTCCGCCGCCAGTTCCCGATGCCGGAGGGGAGCAGTGACGAGGCGTGGCGGCTCGCGACGCCGGGCGCCTACATCAAGAGCTTCCCGCCGACCGTGCTCTTCCACGGTCTCGCGGACGTGACCGTCCCGCCCGAGAGCAGCGCGGATTTCCTGAAGGAGCTGCGCGGCGCGAACATCCCGTCCGAGCTGCACACCTTCGCCGGCGTGCCGCACGAGTTCGTCGGCATCCCGGAGTTCGCGGAATCGACGTCGCAGCTCGCAGACTTCTTCATCGAGCGGCATGTGATCAATCCGCGCACCTATCCGCCGTTCGGCGCGGGGCGTGGGCGCGGAGGTGAGGCTGGACGCGGAGGCGAGGGCCGGGGCGGCCGGCAGTAGTCGTTCGTCGTTGGTCGTTTGCCGTTGGTAGTTTCGGTCGGTGTTTTGTGCCCGCAACGACCAACGGCCAACGGCCAGCTACGGCAGGAACACTCTCACGCCAACGCGCGCCGAGCGCGGGAGTCCCGTCGTCAGCACGGGCGTGCGGCCGACGTCGTAGATCGAGTCGAAGAGATTTTCGACCGCGGCGAATGCGCTGACCCATCGAGCAATCGTGCGGCTGCCGAAGATATCGACCACGGTCGCGCGGCGCAGCGTGAAGACGTTCAGATCGTCCTCGAACTGCGGTCCGGTCACGCGCAGCTGCGCGGACGCCGTCCACGGGAGCGCGTTGTACTGAACACCGGCGCCAACGTTGTACGAGGGCACCTGCGGCACGCGCTTACCGTTGAGCGTCGTATTGCCGGTGTAGTGCACGCTCGTCACGCCGGTTGCGGCGTTGACGGCAAACCCGCCGCCCAGCCGCACGTTTCCCTCGAGCTCCACGCCATTGGCTTTCAGCCGATCGGCGTTGGCGCGCTGCCGGATGATCTGCGTCGGCGTGGACGACAGCGTGACTGCCGTAATCGCGTGGTCGAGACGATTCCAGAACCCGGTGACGCGCGCCGAGGCGCGGGCGTCGCCGACGACGATGCCCACGTCGCCGCCCGTCATCCGCTCGGGGTCGAGCGCTTCGTTGGCCCTCGTCTGCGTGTTGCCCGCGCTGAAGTTGCGATAGAACTCGTTCAGCGTCGGGGCCCGGAAGCCGTGGTACACGGCGCCGCGGACGCTGACCAGATCGGTGACGCGGTACGCGCCCGCGGCGCGCGGGCTGAGCGCCTGCGACGACTTCGTGAACCCGGTGAGGACCGACTCCGACTCCCAGGTGTCGCCGTGCGCGCCGACGACCAGCGTCAGGCGATCGGTGGCCTGCCACGTGTCCTGCGCGAATCCCGACCAGCGGCGGTCGGTCCCTCCCGGAGCGATGGTGGCCTGCGCCACGCCCTGTGCGAACGGCGTCTCAAACGATTGTCCCTTGACGTAGCGCCCCTCGGCGCCCGCGAGCACCGTGTGGCGTCCCCACGCGCGAACCCATTGCCCTCCGCCCCCGCCGAACGTCGTCGGCACGTGCTGATCGCGAATGAACACTTCAGCCGTCCGCAGGGCGTTCACCGTGGTGAACGTCTGGTGGTACTGCTGCGTGCCGCCGTACCCGCGCACCGTGAACACGCCGCCGGCCAGCCGCCCGGTGACGTCGGCGGCTCCATGACGAGACGCGGTGCTGTTGATCGAGGCGGGCGTGCCGTTGTCGCGATCCTCGTAGAAGACGTTGCCGGTGAGGTCGAACCTCCACCCGCTGTCGGTCTGATACCCGGCATACAGCTGCGCGGATCGGTGCATCGATCCGAGGTCCGAGTCGATGGGGCCTCGCGGCGCGATGCCCGGGTCCTGCTTCTCGGCAATCGGCACGTAGCCGTCGGTGTTGAACCATTCGCCGGCGCCGCTGTACCGCCACCCGCCGGCCCTGCCGCCGCCGAAGACCGACACGCTGCCGGTGCCGAGGTTGCCGCCTTCGACGAGCATGCGGCCCGTCGGACGATTCGGGCGCACCGTGAGGAGCTGCACGACGCCGCCGAGCGCGTCGGCGCCGTAGAGATCGCCGCTGCTGCCGCGGTCGATCTCGATGCGATCGATCGCCGCCTGCGGCACCTTGTCCCAGAAGACCCAGCCGCCGAACGCATCGTTGAGCGGCACGCCATCGGCGAGCACGAGCGAACGGCTCGGAGAGCTGCCGCCAATTCCGCGCAGCGCGACGCCCTGCGCGGTCGGGTTCGCATTGCGCGACGAGGTGCGCCGGAACAGCGTGAACCCCGGAATCGTCTTCAACGCGTCGTCGATGGCCAGCGGACCGCTGTTCAGCAGCTCGGCGGACGACAGGACGGTGACGGTCGACGTCGGATCGACGCGGGCGACGTCGGTCCGCGAGGACGTCACGTTGACCTCCTCGAAGAACGGCGCGGCTTGCAGCGTCACCTCCACCGTGCGCTCGCCCGCGGGAACCGGCGTCGTGGACGGCGCGAAGCCGGGAGCGGTGACGACCACCTCGCGGGTCCCGTCCGGGGCGACCGCGAGCTGGAAGCGGCCGTCCGCATCGCTCTGCGTCTCGGCGGCGACGTTCCCGCCGACCTGCACACGAACGGCGGCATCGGCCACCGACGCGCCCGACGCGTCGAGCACCCTGCCGGTCAGGGTGTCGGCGGCTTGCGCCGCGGCCGTTGCCGCGGCGCAGAGAAGCACGGCGAATACGCCGGCGGCGAGCCGCGTCACGGCGCTTCGACGACTGTCAGTCCCCATGGCCCATGTCCCACTGCAATCTTCTTGGTGACCATCCGCGACGCGATGTCGATGACCGACACATCGTCCGATGGACCGTTCGCGGTGTAGAGCGTTTTCGCGTCGGGTGAGACGCCGATGCCCCAGGGGCGATCGCCGGCTTCAATCGATCCCACCACCGTGTCGGTGGCAGTGTCGAGCACGAGCGCCATCTTGCTGCGGCCGGTGCTCACGTAGAGGAACTTGCCGTCGGCGCTCATGCGGGTCCCCATCGGACGCATCCCCTTGCCGAGATCGATGGTCTTGGATGGGACGAGCCGCTTGACGTCGATGGCGGTCAGCGTGGCGCCGTTCTCGGACGGCACGTAGGCGCGCGCGCCATCGGGCGTGAATGCGATAGACCGCGGCCTCGGCCCGACCTTGACCGGCTTGACGATCTTTTTCGCCGCCAGATCCGCGACGAACACCGCGCCATCCGCTTCAGATGTCACCCACACGCGCTTACCGCCCGGTTCGACGGTCACGCCCTCGGGCTCATCGCCGATCTTGAAGCTCTGAATGAGATGACCGTCGCTCGTGTCGATGACGCTCAATTGCCCGATGTCTTCGTTGGCGACGTACACCTCTTTCCCATCGGGGCTGATCGCCACCTGTTCCGGATCCGGCCCTGACGGCAGCACCTTCACCAGCTTCCGCTGGCGGACATCCACGACGCCGATGCCGTCCGCGCTGCGGTCGGGCGGCGGCAGCTTCGATTCGTCGACGTTCGGGCCGCCAATCGGCGATCCGCTGAGCGCGACATACAGCAGCGTACGGTCCGGGCTGGCGACCAGGCCGCGCGGCCGCTTGCCAAGAGGAATCGTCGCGACGACCGTGCCGGTCGCGGCGTCGATGACCGACAGGTCGCCGCCGGTTTCATTCGTGACGTACACGCCGATCGCCGGAGTTCGAGCCTCTGGCGGCGGCGCGGGAGCGGCGGCGGGTGCGGGCGTCGCCGCCGGCTGGTCTGAACGTCCACACGCAACGACTCCACAGAGGAGCAGCACGGCGGCGGCCGTCACACGAGAGCTCATGAGACCTCCTCCACCAGAAGTTTTGTGTTATCAATCACGTCGCTGGAGGGACACATGGTACACGCGAGCGGCATGACTGCACATCTTTCCCGGCGGCTCTTCTGCGCGCTGTTTCTGGCGGTCTTCGCCGCCGTGCCGCGGATCGCCGGCAGCCAGACGCTGCTGGAGTACAGCGCTGAGGCCCGGTTCCAACTGGACTTCCACGTCCCCGATGCGGCGCTGGCCGCGATGCTGCCTCAGGGGTTTACGCTCAACGTCGCCACTCAGGGGGCGGCGAAGGATGCGAATATCCGCGTGATCTTCGTCGATCGGATGACGATCAACGGTCCCGACGGCAAGCCGGCAGGCAAAACCGGATCGAACCGGCTGGTCTACCTGGCCGCGCCCGTCAAGGATCCTTCGGGCGCGAACGCGCAGCTCGTCGTCGGTGGCCTGACGGCCGATCCGGCCGACACGCCTGGACCGTTCGGCGTGTATCTGGCCGCGACCACCCACACGATGCAGCGATCGACCAGCAGCACGGGAAACGGCCCGGTCCTCGACTCGCAGGATTGGGTGTTCCAGGCCGCGAGCGGTGAACGTCTCGAGCTGCACATCAAGTACGAGCACGGCGTCGGCAACAAGGGAATGCCGGCCGATGTGAAGTTCTATTCGGCGAAAAATCCCGGCGTGGCGCAGATCTCGCGGCAGGAGCAGGTGCTCGACATCCTGCGGAACGTCACGACGACCCCGCCGGATCGCGTGAAGGAGTTCTCGTTCAAGGGCTCGGGCGGCAGCTACGCGAAGCTCTTCGACGGGACCGAGAAGGTTCTCAGCTGGGACAACATCGTCTGGATCAATCGATCAGTGATGCAGCCCTAGGCGCGGTTCATCTCGATATACGAGCGATCGAGCTGCCCGATCGACGGGCAGCCGAGGAGCCGCATCGTGCGGGTGACGTCAGCGCGAAGAATGTCGATGGCGCGCGCCACGCCGGGACCGCCTGCGGCGCCAAGCGCCCACGCGTAGGCGCGTCCGACGAGCACGGCCTTCGCGCCGAGGCAGATGGCCTTGACGATGTCGCTGCCGCGGCGGATGCCGCCATCCATCAGCACCTCGATGCGCCCGTTCACCGCGTCGAGCACTTCCGGCAGCGCGCGAAGGCTCGCCGGGACGCCGTCGAGCTGGCGACCGCCGTGGTTCGACACGATCACCGCGTCGGCACCTGCGTCCATCGCGCGTCTCGCATCGTCGCCCGTATGCACGCCCTTGACGACGACAGGGCCCTTCCACGCGTCGCGCATCCAGCGCAGATCCTGCCAGGTGACGATCGTGCTCTCGAGGATGAGCCCGACGTCGCCGCACGGCATGGCGCCTTTGCCGGGCAGTTCCACGTTTGGAAACACGCGGGGCCGTCCGTCGGCGACGTAGTCGAGCACCCAGCGCGGGCGCGTGACGAACTGCCAGGCGTACGGAACGCTGCCCAGGATGTCGCCCTGAAGAATCGGCCGGACGCCGTGGCGGAAGTCGCGCTCGCGCATGCCCGAGACCGGCGTGTCGATCGTCACGACCAGCACGTCGTAGCCGGCCGCCTTCGCCCTCGCCATCGTGGCTTCCGCGATCTCGCGGCCGCCGGGCACATACAGCTGAAACCAGAGCGGCCCCGGTGTGGCATCGCGCACGTCCTCGAGGCGTGTGCCGGAGAACGTCGAGAGGATGTACGCGGTGCCCGCCTGGTTGGCGGCGCGAGCCGCGTGCAGCTCGCCCTTCGGATAGAACATCCGGCAGAACCCCACCGGTGCGAGAAGAAAGGGAAGCTCGAACGTCCTGCCGAGCACGGTGGTCCGCAGATCGCACGAGGGAACCGCGACGCACTGCCTGGGGCGGAAGCTGATGTTCCTGAACGCGCGGCAGTTCGCGCGCAGCGTGACCTCGTCCTCGGCGCCGCCGTCGATGTAGGCGAAGACGACCGCGGGGAGCCGCTTCTTCGCGAGGCGGCGGAAGTCGCTGATGTTGATGACGCGCGGAAAGCTGACCGAGCGCGCGAGGCTGCGGTCCGATCTCATCGCCGATCAGTCCGCGTACACGACCGTGCGGGTGCTCGTGTGGGCGCGGACGACGTCGGAGGTGAGCTGCTTGCTGAGATACACCTTCGACTCGCGGTTGTCGAACGGGTTGACCTCGTACTTGATCACGTTGAACTCGAGCTGGTCGAGCGTGCCGCGCATGTCGTAGAAGCGGTTCTTCGTCTTGACGACGACCTCGTGATAACCGGAGGCATGCGCCCACGCCTCGGACTCCTCCGTCAGCGCGCGAAAATGTCCCTGGCCGCGCCAGTCGCGGCGCGTGCCGCCAATCCAGCTGTAGAGCACCTTGCGGCCCTCGAACCGCACGGAGTTCCTCAACCGCGCGACCAGGTCCGACAGCTTCGTCTCCGCCTCCTGCTGCCGCAGCTCGTGGACGATCTTGTACGAGACGGGGACGACGGACCCGGGATCGTCGGGCAGCGGGGATTCCGCCATGAGGATCAGGAATTCGCGGTCGCGGAGGCGCGCGATGATCTCGTTCGCGGTCTTCTTCCGCGGGAACTCGCCGAAGTACTCCTCGATGTACTGAATTTCGAGCGCGCCCGTGTCGAGCGGGTACTGCTTGATCAGGTACTCCAAACAGGCTCCAAGTGGGTTTTACTGGCCGATGGAAGGATCCACCACGAGGACGATTCTATAATGGCGCGCCGGATCCAATCCTGACGCAGACCGCCGACGACATCACCCGCCGTATTCGCCTCTGGTGGGACCAACATCCAATGGACTATCTCGGCTACCTGGGGCGGCCCGACCTGACGGATGACGCGGCCGCGCGCGCCTTCTTCGGCCGCATCGATGGCGAGTTCCGGCGCGCCGCCTGGTTCGCGCAGCCGGCGGGCGCGCCGCTGTTCGGCGGGCTGCTTGACTATGCCGCGCTGCGCGGGCGCCGCGTCCTCGAGGTCGGGTGCGGCCTCGGCGCGATGTCCGCGGAGCTCGCGCGGCAGGGCGCGTCGGTCACCGCGCTCGATCTGACGTGGACCGGCGTCACGTCGGTGCGGCGCCGGTTCTGCCTCGCTCGCGCGCCGGGATCCGCGGTGCAGGGCGACGTCTCGCGGCTGCCGTTCGCCGGCGAGTCGTTCGATGTCGTCTGGTCGTGGGGCGTGCTGCCCTACGTGCCCGATCTCGCGGCGGCCCTCATCGAGATCCGCCGCGTGCTGCGCCCGGGCGGCGAGGTCCGGCTGATGCTCTACAACCGGCACTCGGTCTACAACTGGCTCGGCATCATCGCGCGATACGGGATCGGCCGGCTGCATCTGCTTCGCCACTCGGTGCCGGATCTCTGGAGCCGCTACTCGGACGGACGCGACATCGGCGGCTGCCCGTTCGTCCGCTATTACAGTCGCGGCGAACTGCGCCGCGCGCTGCGCGGCTTCGACGTGCTGGAGATGCGCGCGTTCGAACAGAAGGCGGCGCTCACCTCGTTTGCGCCTCGCGCGAAGCGGCGCGCGATCGAGGCGCGGATTCCGGATGCGCTGATGCGGGTGCTGTTCGGGCGGGTCGGGATGCTGCTGTATTGCCGCGCGCGCCGGGTGTAGCCGGCGCGAGCATTAGCAGGAAGACGAGAGCCGCAGCGATCACGCTGACCGCGATGCCGGCGCGCAGCGTCGTCGACGCCAGCTCGAACACGATCGTGTGGCGGCCGGGCGGCACCGCGACGCCCTGGAACATCACATCGGCGCGCTGCACCCCGGCCGCCTGACCATCGATCGTCGCGCGCCAGCCCGGATAGTCGGCCTCGCTCAGCACGAGGTACCCGCCCTCCGCCGTCATCACATCGACCGTCATGCGTGTGTCCTCGATCGACGTGAGGTGTACGTCGCCGGCGGCGTCAGGATAGGACCGGCGGCCGGCCCCCGGAGCGACGATCGCCGTGGTTCGCGGGTCGAACGCGCGCCCGTCTGGAAACTGCGAGTAGCGGACGGTGTTGATCGCCTGTTCGTCGTCGAGTTCGACGACGTTCGAGACCATCCACACGCGCGGCAGCGCATGCTGGTTTTCGTACACCTGGTACGAGGCTTCGCCTGCCGCATCTTCGTCGCGGTCGCGATCGGAGTACCTCGACGTCCGGTAGGTCGCAACCTGCTTCCACCGGTCGGTGTTGGCGAGCAGCAGCGAACCGAGCGACTGCGGCCACGAACGGCCGGCCGTATCGACGAGCGAGACCTGGTCGAGCGTCAGCCATCCGCGCATCGGCGCGACGAGAATCGTCATGCGTTCCTGCGTGGACGGACGCGGCAGATCGATGCGGACGGTCACGGGATTGGTCTGTCCCTGGTAGGCGACGTCAACGGCGGACTTCAGCGGCCGCGCGTACGCCTGGCCATCGGCGCTTCGAAACTCGACGTGCGCGACGGTCGTCCCGTGTCCGACGTCGTCCGCGCAGCGAAGGTGCGCGACCAGCGTGACGGACGCCACGTCGACATCGGCTGGCAATTGAAACGCCGCGCGCCGCTCGTACGCCGGGCCACAGTCCGGGCGGCCGATTGCGAAATCGAGCGGCGTGCCGTCCGCCGGATATTCGTCGTCGTGCACGATGATGTTGCGCACGGCCAGCAGGTCGAGCGAGCGGTCCTCGGACCCGAGCACTTCGGGATAGATGTCGCCCGGCGATCCCATCTCCGCCAGCGCGGCAAGCCGCGCCGACATGATCGGGCTGTATCCGCCGGCAATCGGGATGCGCCAGAGCCGTGAGAAGCCTGACGGAACCGTGTCGTCGCGCGACGAGCCGCCGACGGCGAGCAGGCGCTGATGCGCCGGCGCCACCGCCGCGGCGAGCGCGCGTGCGTGGACCGACGGCGTTGCGTCCCGCCTGGGCAACTCGATCACCGTGAGGCCGCCAGGCCCGACGGGGTAGCGCAGGTGGGCCAGGAGATCCGCGGCGGTGATGACGCCGAGACCCACGGCGAGCGCGGTGAACAGCCCGGGGCGCGCGAGCCGGCGCTGGATGGCCGCGAGCGCGAAGCCGGAGAGCGCCGCGGTTGCGCACGCCGTGATGAACAGGATGCGCGAGATGATGCGGAACTTGTTCCAGAGCGGGATCTGATACACGAGCCAGGCGACGGGCGTCGCATCGCCGGCCGTGACCAGCACGCCGAAGACCGCCGCGGCAGCCCAGACGCGCGCGCGCCAGGAGAACCGCCGGGAGCAGGCCCCCACGGCCGCGAGGACGAGGACGGCCAGGCCGACGTACAGCGACAGCGGCCTCGATGGATCCTGCCGCGCGGGATTGAGCAGTTCAGAGACGACCTGCGCGCCCGTCGGCCCGGGCGTGATGAACCACTCGTAGGTCACTTCCGTGCGCGCCATCACGCGCGACACTTCGACGAACGGCAGCGACTTGACCGCGGTCAGCGCGACGCCCAGCACGAGCATCGCGACCGTGCGGCCCCACGCCGCGCGCGACGCGCGCTCCGCGATGCCGCCCGCGATCGCGTACACGGCGCAGACGCTCACGGCGTAGAGAATCGATTGCGGATGTCCTGACAGGAAGCAGTTCGCGGTGGCGAACGCGCCGATGGCGACCCACCGCCGCGCGTTGGGTCCATTCGTGATGACGCGGTCGACCGCGAGCGCCATGAGCGGGAACCACGCGGTGCAATGGACGATGTTGATCTGCGCCTGCCGCTCGAGCATCGCGTGGGACAAGCCGAACGCCATCCCCGAAAACGCCGCCGCGGTCTTCGAGCGCGTGAGCGCGAACACGTACGCGTAGGTGAACGACGACCCGAGAACGTAGGCCGAGATGATGTAGCCCGTCCACGAGTGCAGCACGTGCGCGAAGAGAAAATGGACGACGTACGCCTGCGAGTCGCTCGTGTCGGCAAAAAGCGGCAGGCCGCCGAACATGTCGTGCGACCACGCGCTGACCGGGGACAGGAAGATGGGGAGGAACCAGTCGTAGAGATCGCCCTCGGCCATGTAGGTGCCGTGGGCGATCGGGCGCGAGAAGAGCCAGGTGAAGAGGAGCGCGTAGCCGGCTATGACCGCCGCCGCGTGCCGCCCGCCACTAAAAATGGGGTCGGAGGTCATTTGACGAGGACAGTGTCACCCAAAAATGACCTCCGACCCCATTTTCAACGGCTCGTACGCGAGGTTCGAGGCGAGCCACCGCTCCGCCTCGGCGACGTCCATCCGTTTGCGCCGCGCGTAGTCCTCGAGCTGATCGCGTCCGATGCGGCCGACGTTGAAGTACTTCGCCTGCGGATGCGCGAAGTAGAGCCCGCTGACCGACGCCGCGGGCATCATCGCGCACGATTCGGTGAGCGTGATGCCCATGCGCTCGGCCCCGAGCAGCGCGAACAGCTCCTTCTTCTCGCTGTGATCGGGACAGGCGGGGTAGCCGAACGCCGGCCGGATCCCGCGATAGCGCTCGTGAACGAGGTCGTCGTTCGACAGCCGCTCGCCGGCGCCGTAGCCCCAGTCCCTGCGCGCTCTCGCGTGCAGGTACTCGGCGAACGCTTCGGCAAGACGATCCGCGAGCGCCTTGACCATGATGGCGTGATAGTCGTCGTGGTCGGCTTCGTAGCGCGCCACGAGCTCGTTGGCGCCGATTCCCGCGGTCACTGCAAACGCCCCGAGGTAATCGGCGATGCCGCTGTCGGCCGGCGCGATGAAGTCGGCAAGCGAGCGGTTCGGCTTGCCATCGCCGATCTCCTCCTGTTGCCGCAGCATGTTGAAGCGCACGCCCGCATCCAGCAGCTGAATGTCCTCACCGTCTGTGTTGGCGCGCCAGAATCCATAGACGCCGCGCAGCGTGAGCAGCTTCTGCTCGACGATCTGGTTGAGCAGTGCCTGCGCGTGCTCGTAGAGCTCGCGCGCGGCGCCGCCGTACTGCGGATGCTCGAGGATGGCTGGGAAACGGCCCTTCAATTCCCACGCTGAGAAGAAGAACGTCCAGTCGATGTACGGCACGACGTCTTCCAGGCGCACGTCGTTCAGCTCCCGAGCACCGGTGAACGCGGGCCTCGCAATCGCATCCGCGCGCCAGTCGAGCCGCAGCCGATTCGCCTTCGCGGCCTCCCATGTCAGCAGCGGCCTCCGGCGAGCGCCGGCGTGCTGCTCGCGCACGCGCTGCTGATCGGCGCGATTGGCGTCGGCGAACGCGGGGCGCTGCGCCGGGTTGAGCAGTCTCGAGACGACATCGACCGCGCGCGACGCATCGAGCACGTGCACGACCGGCTGGCTGTACTCGGGCGCGATCTTCACCGCCGTGTGCGGTTTGCTCGTCGTCGCGCCGCCGATGAGGAGCGGCAGCGTCATGCCGCGCCGCTCCATCTCGCGCGCGACGAACACCATCTCGTCCAGTGAGGGCGTGATCAGCCCGCTGAGGCCGATCATGTCGGCCTTCTCGTCGATGGCGGTCTGCAGAATCCTGGCGGCCGGCACCATCACGCCGAGATCGACGACCTCGTAGTTGTTGCAGCCGAGGACGACGGCGACGATGTTCTTGCCGATGTCGTGGACGTCGCCCTTGACCGTCGCCATGACGACCTTGGCCTGCGCGCGGCGTGTGTCGCCGCCGCGGCGCTTCTCCTCCTCCATGTACGGGAGGAGATAGGCCACCGCCTTCTTCATCGCACGCGCGCTCTTGACCACTTGCGGCAGGAACATCTTGCCCGCGCCGAACAGGTCCCCGACGATCTTCATGCCGTCCATCAGCGGGCCTTCGATGACGTCCAGCGGTCTCGGCAGCTTCTGCCGCGCTTCCTCGACGTCCGCCTCGATGAAGTCGACGACGCCGTGCACGAGCGCGTGCGCGAGCCGCTTCTCGACCGGCGCCTCGCGCCAGGCGAGATCCATCGCCCTCTTCTTCCCGTCGCCCTTCACCGTCTCGGCAAACTGCACGAGGCGCTCGGTCGCGTCGGGCCGGCGGTTGAAGATGACGTCCTCGACGTGCTCGAGCAGATCCTTCGGGATGTCCTCGTAGACGACGAGCTGGCCGGCGTTGACGATGCCCATGTCGAGGCCGGCCTTGATGGCGTGGAAGAGGAACGCGGAGTGAATCGCCTCGCGCACAAGGTCGTTGCCGCGGAACGAGAACGACAGGTTGCTGACGCCGCCGCTGATCTTCACGCCCGGGCAGGTCGCCTTGATGATC